>Ga0181537_10004628_pt1 | contig 11377 bp, 9 predicted proteins | sample PEATcosm2014_Bin_39_FD_119765 | JGI IMG/M metagenome (GOLD analysis project Ga0181537, IMG submission 119765) | Peatland microbial communities from MTU Mesocosm Facility, Houghton, MI, USA - PEATcosm2014_Bin23_10_metaG | ecosystem: Environmental > Terrestrial > Soil > Wetlands > Peat | place... | reverse complement strand
GCGGCGAAGAAAGTTCGCCGCGACCTGCCGCTCCGTGGATGCGGTCGCCGCGGGCAATGAGATACTGGCCGGCGCCGCGCGCGCCTCCGCCCGTGCGGTCACCGTCCTGCCGACCTCGATCGACACGGCACTGTACCGGCCCAGCAACGCGCTGCAGGAAGATCCGCCGACCATCGTGTGGATCGGCAGCCCGGAGAACCTATTGTACCTGGAGATGATTCGCCCCGCGCTCGCGCGGCTGCGCGAGCGCCATCCTCGGCTCAAGATGCGAATCATCTGCTCGCAGTTTCCGGATTGGCCCGACGTCGATGTCGAACGAGTCGCATGGAGTTCAGCCATCGAGGCAGACTCGCTCGCGAGCGCGCACATCGGCGTCATGCCGTTGACCGACGATGAATGGGCCCGCGGCAAGTGCGCGTTTAAATTGCTGCAATACATGGCGGCCGCCTTGCCCTGTGTGGCCTCGCCGGTGGGCGCCAATACCGAGGCGGTCATCGATGGCGTGACCGGACTACACGCGCGCACCGCCGCCGACTGGGAGCGCCAGCTCGAGGCATTGATCACCTCGCCGCAACTGCGCGCGCAACTCGGTGCGAACGGCCATGCGCACGTCGAATCGCGCTACGCCATGCGCACGTACCGGACTCGCTATTTGGAGCTGTTGACGCGGCTGGCTGCGGGTTGAAGGCAAGGGTATCCTTCGCACCATGCAGCGCATGCAGATTTTTCAGATTCTAAATTACTACACCGCACGAGAAGAGCTGGACCCAGGCTTCGCCGTGTTGGACAACTCGGCCAACGAGCGCCCCGATTGGTTCGAATACTGGCCGATCAGAAAATATCTGTTGGGCGAAGCGCTGGACGAGGCGGCCTTTTATGGATTCTTGTCGCCGAAATTTCGGCAGAAAACCAGCTTGAGCGCCGCCGCGGTGCGCGATGTTCTGCTCGCGGCCGATGCCGCCACCGAGGTCGTGCTCTTCAGCCCGAGCATCCACAACAGCGCCTATTACCTGAACGTCTTCGAGCACGGCGATGCCGAACACCCGGGACTGAAAAAAGTCGCCGGGCGATTGCTCGAGCGGCTCGGACTGCCCGCCAACCTCGATTCGCTGGTCTCGGATTCGCGCAACACGGTGCATTCGAATTACTTCGTCGCGAAGCCGCGTTTCTGGAGAGCGTGGCTCGCCATCACCGAAAAGATGTTCGCCATCGCGGAAACGCCCGACGATCCGCTGGGCGCGGACTTGCGTTCGCCGACGTCCTATCGGGGCAGCCGCAACGTGCAGATGAAAATATTCGTCATGGAACGGGTTGCCACCTGGCTGTTGATGACGGATGCGAGTTTCGCGGCGCAAGTGCGCGATCCGTTCGCCGCGCGTTCGCGGATTTACAAATTGCCCGTCGCCATCGTCTGCGACGCGCTCAAGATCGCCTATGCCACGCAGGGGCGCGGTCAGTATCGGGACGTGTTCCTGTGGGTGCGGGGCTTGCGCAAACTCCTGAATGTTGAGATCCGCATCGGCGACGCGCTGGGATTTCGGCGGGTCCGCTCGAATCTGGCGGTCTTGAAATCGTATTGGCCGCAGGATGAGCGGTAGCGGGGCGACGATGGCGCGAGCGCAATCCATGGCGGAGTTCTGGCGGGATCGGCGGGTCCTACTCACGGGTCACACCGGCTTCAAGGGTGCGTGGATGAGTCTCTGGCTGCAGGGCCTGAAGGCCCAGGTCACCGGCTTCGCGCTCGCGCCCGAGGGCGATCCGAATCTGTGGAGCACGCTCGACTCGCAGGCGCGCTTTCACGCATCGTCGCGTTCGGTGATCGGCGATATCCGTGAGCCTCGAAGCCTGCACGAGGCCATGGCGTCCGCCGATCCGCAGATTGTCATTCACATGGCCGCGCAGGCTCTCGTGCGGGAGTCGTATCGCGACCCGCTCGGGACCTACGCCACCAATGTCATGGGCACCGCGGCCCTGCTGCAGGGATGCCGTGCGTTGCGGAATCTCGAATGCGTCATCATCGTCACGAGCGACAAGGTGTACGAGAATCACGGCGCGGGGCGCGCCTTCATCGAAGGGGACCGGCTCGGCGGCCATGATCCCTACAGCAACAGCAAGGCCTGCGCGGAGTTGCTGACAACGAGCTTTCGCGACAGTTTTTTTGCGGACGGACCGGCGATCGCCACCGTACGGGCGGGGAATGTCATCGGCGGGGGTGACTGGTCTACTGACCGACTGATCCCGGATTGCGTCAGGGCGCTTTGGCGCGGCGAAGCCGTGAGCCTGCGCTACCCCGATGCCGTGCGGCCCTGGCAGCACGTGCTCGAGCCGCTGTCGGGGTATTTGAGCCTGGCGCAAGGCCTGGTCGAGGCGCCGCAGCGCCTGCCGCGCGCTGTCAATTTCGGCCCGGACCCGTCATCCTTCTGCACGGTGCGGGAAGTCGTGGAATCATTCGGGTCGCGATTCGACGGCAAGCCCGGGTGGATCCGCGATCCGTCGCCGCATCCGGCGGAGGCGGGGGCGTTGACCCTGTCGTCGGCGTTGGCGGGGCGCTCGCTCGGCTGGCGTCCGCGGCTCGATATCCGCGAGACGCTGTCGTGGACGGCGGACTGGTACTTGGCTCATTCGTCGGGGGAGGACATGCTGGCATTTTCGGAGTCTCAAATTGCGCGCTACCGTGAACTGATGCAGCGGGAGCGGCCTGTATGAAATGCGTGATTCTCGCCGGCGGCAAAGGCACGCGTATCGCGGAAGAGTCGAACACGCGGCCGAAACCCATGGTGGAGATCGGCACGCACCCGATTCTCTGGCACATCATGAAGCTCTATGCGGCGTTCGGGGTCACGGAGTTCATCGTGTGCCTGGGGTACAAGGGCTACATGGTGAAGGAATATTTTGCGAATTATTTCCTGCATCAGGCGGACGTGACCTTCGACATGGGGGGCAACCGCGTCGAATATCACGACTGCCGCAGCGAGCCCTGGAAGGTGACGCTGGTCGATACCGGCGAGGACAGCATGACCGGCGGCCGGCTGTTGCAGGTGGGAAAGTACTTGAATGCCGGCGAACCGTTTTGCATGACCTATGGCGATGGGCTGGCGGATATCGATATCGGCGCCGAACTCGCGTTTCATCGGGATCACGGCCGCAAGGCCACGGTCGCCTGCGTGCGGCCGCCGGCGCGCTTCGGGCGTGTCGTGACCGAAGGCGCGCAGGTGATCTCGTTCGAGGAGAAGCCGCAGGCCGAAGGCGCGCTGATCAACGGCGGTTTTTTCATTTTGGAGCCGAGCGTGCTCGAGTTGATCGAGGGCCGGGACACGGTTTGGGAGAAGGAGCCGATGGAGAGCCTGGCCGCCGACGGTCAGTTGGCCGCGTGGGTACACCGCGGCTTCTGGCAGCCGATGGATACACTGCGCGACAAACAAAGCTTGAATGCCCTGTGGGAGAGCGGCGCCGCTCCCTGGAAGCGCTGGCCATGAAAGACTGCCGCGCGTGCGGCGGTCGATTGGCCGTGACCATGGCGGATTTGGGATTGCAGCCTGCCTCGAACGCTTTTCTGCCGTCGCTCGACGCGGCGCGCGACGAACGTCGCTATCCGCTGCGGGCGAAGGTCTGCGAAGCGTGCCAGCTGGTGCAGGTGGACTACGACGTGTCGCCGCAGGAGTTGTTCGGCAACTACGTGTATTTCTCCTCGTATTCGGACGATTGGCTGGCGCACGCCAAGGATTATTGCGAGATGGCGCGGCGGCGATTTGCGCTGGGCCCTCAAAGCCTGGTGGTCGAACTCGCGAGCAACGATGGATATCTCTTGAAGAATTTCATCGATATGGGCGTGCCCGTGCTCGGTATCGATCCCTCGGACACGGTCGCCGCGGCGGCCGCCACGATCGGCGTTCCGACCTTGGTCGAATTCTTCGGCGAGAGCCTCGCGAGGACCCTGGCCGGCGAAGGCCGGCAAGCGGATTTGATCATCGGCAACAATGTGCTGGCGCACGTGCCTCTGCTCAATGACTTCGTCGCCGGGATCGCCCTCCTGCTGAAGGCCACCGGCTCCGTGACCATCGAATTTCCGCACCTGCTCGAACTGATCGAGCAGGTCGAGTTCGATACCATTTACCACGAGCATTACTCGTACATTTCCCTGCATGCGATCGAGCAGGTGTTCAGCCGCCATGGGCTCAAGATCTACGATGCCGAACGCCTGCCGACGCACGGCGGATCGCTGCGGATTTATGCCGCGCATGCGGCGCGGCAGGTTGAAGAGAGTGACTCGCTGCGCGAGATCCGTGCCCGGGAAGCCGCCGCCGGGCTTGCGGACCTCTCGACGTATCGCCGCTTCGCGCAACGCGTCGAGGAATGCCGGCGCTCGCTGCTCGGATTCATCGCGGATGCGAAACGCGAAGGCAAGCGCGTGGCAGCGTACGGGGCGGCGGCCAAGGGCAATACCCTGCTCAATTTTTGCGGCGTGACCCGCGACGACATCGCGCTGGTGGCGGATCGCAATCCTCACAAGCAATCGAAGTTCTTGCCGGGCACGCACATACCGGTGGTGTCCCCCGAAGCGCTGATGCAGGCGCGGCCCGATTATGTGCTGATTTTGCCGTGGAACCTGCAGGAGGAGATCCGCCAGCAACTGCGCGGCATCGAGCAGTGGGGCGGCCGCTTCGTCACGCCGGTGCCGATGGTGCGCATCTATTCATGAGGCGGGCTGAATGATCTTCACCGCATCGCCGCTGTCCGGCGCCTACCTGATCGACATCGAGCGGCACGCGGATGAGCGCGGTTTTTTCGCCCGCTCGTACTGCGCCGAAGAATTTGCGGCGCAAGGCTTGGGTCCCGAATTGCGCCAGTGCAGCGTATCGTACAACGCCCGCAAGGGAACCTTGCGCGGCATGCACTACCAATGCGCCCCGCATGAGGAGCACAAGCTCGTGCGCTGCACGGCCGGCGCGATATTCGACGTCATCGTCGATATCCGCCCTGCATCACCCACCTACCGACGCTGGTTCGGCGCGGAGTTGAGCGCCGAGAATCGCCGCTCGGTGTTCATTCCGCCCGGATTTGCGCATGGGTTCTTGAGTGTGACCGAGGGCGCCGAGGTCTATTACATGATCTCGGCGGCGCATGCGCCGGAGTCGAGCCGGGGCCTGCGCTGGAATGATCCGGCGTTGGCGATCGAGTGGCCGTTTGCGCCCACGATCATCGCTGCGCGCGATGCCGCTTACCCGCTGCTCGAGCGGCCGGCCGGCGAGTGAGGAGCGCTGACGCTACTGCCGGCCGTCGGGTCCTGGTCACCGGCGCGGGCGGATTCATCGGCCGCTGGAGCGTGCCGCCGCTGCTGCGCGCAGGATTCGAGGTGCATGCAGTGCTGTCCGGCCACGCACATCGCGCGGCGCCCGCCGAACTGGGCGGTGCGGCCGTGCACGTTGCCGATTTGCTGAGCGAGTCGGACGTTGATACTTTGATCGCCCGCGTGCAGCCGACTCATTTGCTGCATTTCGCCTGGATCGCCACTCCCGGCGTGTATTGGGAGAGCCCGGAGAATGTCCGTTGGTTGGCGGCGAGCCGGTATCTCTTGCGCTCCTTTGCCGCGCACGGCGGCGCGCGCGCGGTGATGGCGGGCAGTTGCGCCGAATACGACTGGTCGCGCGCGGCGGTGTGCGATGAACGCTCGACTGCTCTTGCCGATTCAGCAGCGGGCTCGCCGAGCGCGTATGCGGCTTGCAAGATCGCCATGCAGCGCAGCCTCGCGGAGTTCGGTCTTCAACACCGGATATCGACGGCGTGGGGCCGCATCTTTTTTCAATTCGGCCCGCACGAGCATCCGGATCGTCTGGTGCCGTCGGTGATCCGCAATCTGCTGCTGAGCCGGGAAGCGCCGTGTTCGCAGGGCACGCAGATCCGGAGCTTTCTGCACGTCGCGGACGTGGGCGCCGCATTCGCCGCCGTCTTGAATAGCGCGGTCGAGGGTCCGGTCAATATCGGCTCCGACGAACGAGTCACTGTCGCCGGCTTGATTGATCGCATTGCGCGGCAAATCGGCCGGCCCGATCTGATACGTCTCGGCGCGCGGTCGAGCGGCGCGCACGAGCCGCCGCTTCTGGTGCCGGCGCTGCACCGCCTGATCGAGGAGGTGCAATGGCAGCCGCGCTTCAGCTTGAACGATGCGTTGAGCGACACCGTCGCGTGGTGGCGCAGCCAGGCACCCGTTAGCGCACCCGCCGAGCGGCGCGGATGACGCTGATTCCGGGTTGGCACCCGATCGTCGTTCACTTTCCGCTCGCGCTGGTCGTGACCGCGGCGATCCTGTTGTTCGCGGCGCGGCTGCTGCGCGCCGAAACCCGCGCGGCAACCCTGGCGACTGTAGGAACATGGAATCTCTGCCTGGGCGCGCTCGCGGCGCTCGTCGCACTGGCGACGGGATTGGCGGCGGTGCTCGATCTGCATGTCGGCGCCGCCGCGCATCAGGCCATCTCCACGCACTTGAAGTGGGCGATATTCACGACGCTGGCACTCGTGCTGCTCGCGGTGTGGCGCGGCGCGGGCAGCGCACCGCAGGCGCGGCCCTCGTGGCTGTTCCTGATCGTGCTGTGGGCCGCGACCGCCGCGTTGCTCGAGACCGGCTATCGCGGCGGCCAAAATGTGTATCGCTATGGCATCGGCGTCGAGGCGGCGGGAGGCTCGTCGGTCCCCTGATCTCAAAAAAAAGCCGTGCGGCCCGGTGGGCGCCGCACGGCGTGTTCGACATTGCCGGCCGAATCTACTGTGCCGGCGCCTGTCCCGTGAAGAAGGCGAGCACATAGGCGTTGAGCGCATTCGCCTGCGGCACGCCGTACACCTTCACCGGTGCCCCGACGGCGAGTCCCGTCATCAAAGCCGACAGACCGGCGGACGTCGTGACGTCGATGGGGCTCACCGTCACGACACCGTTGGTGCAGTCCACCTGATACACCAGGGTGGCGGATCCGGGGGTAACGCTCACGTCGACGGTCGCAGCGGTCGTTCCCCCGCTCACCGTCATGGTGAATGCATTATTTGTCGTCAAGCCGGTTGCAACGGTGCCGAGCGGCAGCGTCGAGGGCGTGAGGATCGCCGCCGCGGCGGCCCAGCCGTTCGGATTGGCGGGATCATTCCACGTGGCGAAGGCGACTCCGTACGAGGGCACCGCGCCGACCGTCCCGCCGAAATCGATGCTGCCGTCGGTGGCGGAGACGAAGCCCGGGATGGCGGTGGTGCTGCTCATCAACACGGTGGGATAAGCGAAGTTCCACCATTTGAAGCCGGTGATGGCGGTGCCGCTGGCATCCGAGCCGTTGGCGGTGGTCGCGCTGATGTAGTCGAGCGTGTACACGTAGTCGTCCGTGGCCGTTCTGAAATTGCGCGTGAACGTGAAGCCGGTCGTGTCGGGCGCGGATATCTTCCCGTCATAGACAGCCGTCTCGATGTCGATGCTCTGCGCGACCAGGGGCGTCGCCAGCGGATCGACCACGCTCGCATGCACTTTGAAGCCGCGCACCAGATCGTGGCTCGTGAGAAATGCCGTGCCGGTGGCGATCGGGTTCGAGTCGACCGTCGGATTTTGCGGCTCCCGGAAGAAGAACTGCGTCGAGTCATTCACGAGCAGGTCGACGCCGTGGCCGGATTCGTCGGACACCGTGACGATGTCATTGGCCGTGTCGACATGCAGCACATGGCCCTCGGGGCTCACCCACACGTTGTTGAACGTGCTGCTCGCCCAGATGCGGGTGGCGACCAGCGTGCCGTCCTCCTGGTAACGCGCCGCGATGCGCACGTACTTGCCCGTCAACGAAGACTCGGTGGAGAAATCCTTGATGACCGTACGGGTCTTCGCGTCGACGTCATAGAAGATCGTACCGTTGGTCGCGTCGGCGAGGATGGTGAGCGACAGCGTCGAGGCGATCGCCGTCTCGGGGTTGACCGCGGGTTCGGTCGGGAACTCCTTGGTGATCGTGATGGAGGTATTGTCGCTCGAGATGGCGGTCACATCGCCATACATGTGTCGCAGCACCAGGCGAGCCAGATCATGCAGGGGATGATGACGCACGGGCCCTTCGAAGTTGACCGCCCACAGCGTCGTGCCCGTCGCCGGCGGCACGTGTCCGACGATGAACGCGGGATGCCCCAGATCGAACTCCAGGTCGAGCTGATTGTTCTGGGTCGCGCTCACCACGAGCGGTGAAACAAAGTTCACGTTGACGGGAACGGTGAGGTTCGGCGAGGTGCCTTGCTTATGTTGAATCTGGATCTGATCGGCCATGATGGTCGCGCCCGGCGCTGCGGCGAATCCCGCTTCCGGATCGGCCGACGCCGTCAACAGGATATCGCCTGAATTGGCGCTCACGGTGAGTACGGCACCGGTATAGGTCCCGACCGGCACGCTGGCATTGCCGAGCAACTCGCCGAGTTGATCGAGCTGCACCAGATTGATCGTCGGCACCGTGGCGGGCGCGGTATACACCGTCACATTGGCGCCGCCACCTTGCGGCACGAGCGCGATGGACAGCACTTTGACTCCGATCGTCGCCCAGTCTTCCGTGGACGCATCGCTCAGCAGCATGGACACGTTGCCGGTTTGCGGTGCCGAAGTGACCGGCGCCGTGGCGCTGCTGCCGCTCGAGCCGCCGCCGCCTCCGCAAGCCGCGAGCAGCGCGGCCAGCGCGCCGACAGGCAGTATTCGATATGCAGTGGGATTCATGATCATCTCTCCTCGAGTTAACGATAATTTTCCTGACTATATTTCTGGCACTCATCGGTACGTTGACGAGCGCCGCATCCGTCTCTGTTGCCTGCACCAACGGGCCATCGCAGTGAGCGTTGACACGTTTGATAGTCTGCAAAGACAGACATGACGGCCTGCACGAGACGCAGATCACACTTTCGCTGGGTGCGGCGCACACCCGGTGCAGCGGATCGGATGCGCGGTGCACGCACTCGCGCAAGAAATTGTTGACAACAAAAATTCTGCGCGTAGACTGCGCGGCCCTTATGCATCTGAAATCGTATCAATCAACAGTCACGACGCCGCGCGCGAGCGCGTGCGTCACCGCGTTCGCGCTTGAATTCTGCGCGTCCGGCGTCTGTGGTGAAGTGACGGATTAATCCCTCCATTTGAGCTCGGAGGGCTTATTCCACAGCCTTCTGAGGTCTTTAACGAGACCCCGATTGGCTGCGCTGATCGGGGTCTCGTCGTTTTGGCGCCGCGCGCGCCGACGTTGTGGCGCTGCGCGCGACGGCCGCGCGACTCACCGATTGGCAGGTATTCGATGCCGTGCACGGGCGCGGTGTCGTGACGAAGTTGAGACTGGAATTCGTGTCAGCGGCGCAGGTTCTGTAAATCCTGCCTGGCGCGCTCGCGTGAAATGACGCCCGCGTGTACCGCACGAGGACTCGAGTCTCGGCTCCCAGCAAGATAGCTCAGTGGGTAGAGCAACGGTCTTGGAAACCGTCAGTCGTGGGTTCGACTCCCATTCTTGCCACAGCGTGACAGCTGTTTGTTGAGCGCGGGACCCGATCCGGATTTGACCGGGGGTCCCGCATCGAGGTGCCCCGGCGGCCTCACGCAGGATTCGGCGCAGTGCTCGACGGAGCCTAAGCGCCGCTGCGCAAGGCCGCGGCGAGCGTGCCGCTTCGAGCGGCCGGGGTACGCGGCGCCACGAGCGTTGCAGGAGTTGCACGAACAGCGCAATGCCGACGACGGCGATTGCGCGACGGTGCAGCGGCGGCAGCGGGGAGGGCGACGCGTCCGCGGCGGTCCGCGGCATGGGCGTGGGTCACACCTCGACCTATTTATGTGTGGACGATGGAAGAGTAACGAGGAAAAGAGGAGGGCATCATGTTGGGAATCGAGCGCATTGCCATCGCGCAGCACGAGCGCGGTCTCTTGTTCCGCAATCGGAGCTTCAAGACCGTGCTCGAGCCGGGCGTGTACCGGATCTTCGATCCGCTCAAGCTGAACCAGATTCAGGTCTACGACCTGACCGTGCCGGAGTTCGAGCACGCACGCGTCGACTTCCTGGTCAAGGAAGCGCGCGCCGTCATGGAGAAGCACTTCACCATCGTCGAACTCGGCGATCGAGAGGTCGGTCTCGTGTTCAAGAACGGCAAGCTTGCGGGCGTTCTCGCGCCGGGAAAGCGTCAGCTCTACTGGCGTGGCGCGATCGACGTTCGTGTCGAGACGCAGGACATCTCGAAGGAATTCGAGGTGCCCAAGGCTGTCGCGAAGATGCTCGTGCGTGCCAAGCTGCCGCTCGCTGCGCAGGTGGCGGATGCCGTCTACTCGGTCGAGGTTCCGGACACCGCGGTCGGTTTGCTGATCGTGGACGGTGAGTTCACCCAGGTGTTGGAGCCGGGTCTGCACGCGTTCTGGAAGTACCAGCGCGCGGTGAAGACCGAACTCATCGAGCGGCGCGTGCAGTCCATGGAGGTGGCGGGACAGGAGATCCTGACTCGCGACAAGGTGAGCCTGCGGGTGAACTTGACGGCACTCTGGCAGGTGCTGGATGTGGTCAAGGCCCGCGGTGAACTCACCAACTTCACGGAGTTCCTCTACAAGGAGCTGCAGTTCGCGCTGCGCGAGGCCGTGGGGACCCGGACTCTCGACGAGCTGCTCGGGCAAAAGGGCGTGCTCGACCGCGAGATCGGCGATGGGGTGCGTCCGAAGGCGCAGGAGCACGGGCTCGCGGTGTCTTCGGTGGGCGTGAAGGACGTCATTCTGCCGGGTGAGATGAAGACGATTCTCAACCAGGTGGTGCAGGCGGAGAAGGTCGCCCAGGCGAACCTCATCAAGCGCCGCGAGGAGACGGCCGCGACCCGGTCGCTGCTCAACACCGCGCGGCTCATGGATGAGAACCCGACGCTACTGCGGCTGAAGGAACTGGAGACGCTGGAGAAGGTGACGGAGAAGATCGACAAGCTGACCGTCTTCGGCGGTCTCGAGGGAGTGCTGAAGGACGTGGTGCGGATTCGAGATGTACGTTGAGGTACGGCCCGGCGGGCGCAAGCTCGCCGGGTCTTTACCGCAACGGATCATTTGCAACGACTTCGGCGTTTGAATTCGGCGAGAAAAAAGTTTTTTGGCCATCACTGTCAAGGTGCAAATCTGGTGAAACGCAGTAGATTCGGAGCTTGACGAAGATAATCGCGGAGCGTCTTATATAGCTGACAGGTCAAGCGTGACCGCGGAAAGTCCCCAGGATAGAGCTGATTGGCGGAGGTTGCCTGGTGGAGCACTGCAAAGGTCACCGCGCCAAAGATGACGGAGAGCGGTGCGGGTTGCCTGGCGGAGAACTGCTACAGCTAACGCCCCAAGAACCACGCTTGGCGGTCACCCAGCGTCACACGAGTGTGTACCCATCGGCCG
>Ga0181537_10004627_pt1 | contig 11378 bp, 6 predicted proteins | sample PEATcosm2014_Bin_39_FD_119765 | JGI IMG/M metagenome (GOLD analysis project Ga0181537, IMG submission 119765) | Peatland microbial communities from MTU Mesocosm Facility, Houghton, MI, USA - PEATcosm2014_Bin23_10_metaG | ecosystem: Environmental > Terrestrial > Soil > Wetlands > Peat | place... | reverse complement strand
TTCATAAGCAATTTCTTCGCGGCCGCCAACTCCTGCTGTTTCGCCCCGTCCACTTTGGGATAGGAAAGCTTAAGCTCTTCCAGCGTCTCCACCAAGACTGCCGACACCACCAGCCGGGTAAACCATTTATTATCCGCCGGCACAACATACCAGGGCGCATGCTCGGTAGCCGTATTCGTGATCATCTCTTCGTAGGCCTTCTGGTAATCGTCCCAGTAGGCCCGCTCGTGAATATCGGCCGCCGAAAACTTCCAGTTCTTTCCCGGCTCCTCCAGTCGCTTCAGGAATCGCAGCTTCTGCTCCTTCTTCGACACGTTCAGAAAGAATTTTCGAATCACCGTTCCATTGCGCGCCATGTGCTGCTCGAAATGCAGGATGTCCTCGAAGCGCTCTTCCCAAATATTCTTTGTCACCAGCGCAGGCGGAGTCCTCTGGTTTTTCAGTATCGCGGAATGAACTCGCACCACTAACACCTCTTCGTAATACGATCGGTTAAAAATTCCCAGTTTTCCGCGTTCCGGCAGCTTATTCGTTGTGCGCCAGAGAAAATCGTGCTGCAGTTCCGGATCGGAAGGCGCCTTGAACGAAAATACCTGGCACCCTTGAGGATTCACCCCCGACATCACATGCTTGATGATCCCGTCCTTCCCTGCCGCGTCCATAGCCTGGAAAATCAACAGGACGGCCCATTGATCTTGGGCGTAGAGCATGTCCTGCAGCTCCGCGGTGCGCACAATCCCCTCCTGCAGGGCCTCGGCAGCACGCTCCTTGGAACTCCGCCCGCCACAGTCGGCGGGGTCGAAATCCTTCAATCGAAAATGTTTACCGCTGTCGACGCGATAAGTCTTTGCTAGCTTGCCAGTTTTCATCTTGAGCTATTTCCTGTCGATTTGTCATCCAGAGCGAAGCGAAGGTTTCCTGTCGCCATCACCGCTCCGAGGACTTCCCGCTCGGTACGTACAAAGTGTTCCTGTGGAACCAGTTCTCCATCATGCGCCCACAGACTTCTCGCTGACAAACGGCAGCTTCGCCTGCTGCCAAGCGTCGAAGCCCCCGGACACGTTCGTGACAGTCTTGAAGCCCGCCCGCAACAAAAGACTGCAGGCAATCGCACTGCGATAGCCACTCTTACAATGAACCGCAATGGCTGCGTTGAGATCAATCTCCGGAGTCGACACCTTGAAATGATCGAGCGGCCACCACGCCGCCCCGGCAATGTGTCCCGCTTCCCACTCCGGCTCGCGGCGCACATCGAGCACCTGCAAGCGGTGCTGGCTCAATTGCTTGCTGAGTTCGGCCGGCGAAATCTGGGTCAACGTCGCCAGAGCAAACCCAGCCGTCTTCCACGCGTTCACGCCGCCCTCCAGATATCCATCAAGATCCTCGATACCCACTCGCGCCAGCCTGACGCGAGCCTCCGCCAGTTGCTCTTCCGACTCCGCGATCAGCACAGGATGCGCCTTCAGCCCCAGCACCGTCCCAGCCCACGTAGCGAACTGACCCGAGAGCGCAATATTGACCGAGCCCGGCACGTGGCCTGCGGCAAACTCCTCGCCTGCGCGCACATCCAGCGCAATCTCGCCTTCCCGGAGCATGCGATCGAGATCCGCCGCTGCCAGACGACGAAGTTTCGGCAAATCGGAGAGTGCCGTGGCGCCAGTTCGATTGATCTCAGCGTCCTGCGAGAAATACTCCGGACGCACCGGAAGGTGCTGGGTGAGCTGAGAAACGAACTCATCTTTGCTGCGAATCTGCAGCGCGTAGTTGGTCAACCGTTCCGTGCCGATCGTGGACGAGCGTTCGGCGCGCATGTTCCGCCCACAAAGTGAGCCGGCTCCATGCGCGGGATAAACCAGCACGTCGTCCGCCAGAGGCATCAGCTTGCCGTGCAGACTTTCGTAGAGCATTCCGGCCAACTGTGCCGGAGTGTATTCGCGCGACAAGTCGGGGCGCCCCACATCTCCGAGAAACAAAGTGTCCCCGGTCAGCACGCCCCACGCATCGTTAGACTTTTCCTGATCGACCACAACCAGGCAGATGCTTTCCGGAGTATGCCCCGGGGTCTCGAGCACGCGGATGCGGAGCGCGCCTACCGCCAACTCGAAGCCTTCCGTGACAGGCACGTGAGGAAACTGAGCTCCGGCGCGAGTTCCGATATAGATTTTTGCGCCGGTTCGAGCCGCAAGCTCTCGATGTCCGGAAACAAAATCAGCGTGCAGATGAGTTTCAAAAATGTAGCGGATCTTGACGCCCTGGGCATGCGCGGCCTTGAGGTAGAGATCAACGTCCCGCTGCGGATCGACCACCACGGCCTCGTCCCCGGACGCCAGCAGATAGGAAGCGTGCGCGAGACAGCCCAGATAAAACTGTTCGAAGTACATAGTCTTGGCAAGCCGCCCCTCGAAGAAGATACTAGAAGAAGTCGGGCCACAATGCCACACGTCAAGACCCATACGGACCCATACGGCGACGGGCGCCCCGCCAGTCCAATAAGCCGGAGCCTGTTTGCTGAAGCCCGCAGCCTCGCGCTTATCCGCCCCTCGAGGTTTATGAGATATCTGCTAGTCGGGCAGCGGGGCGAGGAATTCAAGCCCAAAGCAGAAGCCATTTTTCGAGCGGACGATCGCGGTGAGGTGAGAGCGCGAGGGCATGTCAAATTCAACTTCGAGCAAGTCCCCCGGGCTCAGCAGGATGCCCGCGTAAAGAACCATGCCACCCTCGCTGAGTTCCGTACCCCGGCCAGGAACCACGGTAGTGGAAAACCCTTTTGCGGTGACGACACGAACGGGCAAATCGACGGGAACACGAGGCCAGCGGCGCGTCTTCTGGGGGACAAGCATTCTGTCCATCCTCTTCTCTTCCCTTCGCGCGTTCAAATTACCGAAGTACAAGCGGACCTATGTTCGACAGTGCAGGGGGCGGGGCCAGCGATTTCCCGGTGCTTCGGCACGGCAAATGCTCGAAGAAGGGATACCGAAGACGTAGCGCAGCTGAAAAAAATGCCGCACAGTATGGCGGATAAGACTCCGTCTTTGGGAAAATGCGGCCGCAAAAAAAACTGAAATACGAAACCATGTCGAAGGGGCTCTCGCGCATCTAAGGTAGACTGGTGCTACCGGCGACATCTTGGCCAGACTTGAAGAGGGATATGAAAAAAGCTCACTGGGGCGGTGCGCTTGTGGTCCGGCTGCTGCTGTCTTCCGGCTTTCTGATCCTCACCGTTTTCCTTCTGAACCGCCCCTCCGCACAAGCCCAACCTGCGAACGAACCTGCGACTTCACCGCCTGCGACGTCAGGGAAAGACTCGCCGTTGCCGCTTCAGGTGGTAGTTGAAAATCTCCAGAGGAAAAATGCGCAGCGTGCCGCCGCACTCACGCGGTTCGAGGGGACGCGCATTTACCGCGTGCAGTATCGCGGATTCCCCAGCGATCGCGACGCCGAGATGGTGGTGCATGTGATTTTTCATGCGCCAAGTTCCAAGGAATTCACGGTAGTGTCGCAGACCGGGTCGAAGTTTATTGGCGACCGCATTTTCAAGAAGCTGCTCGAAGGCGAGCAGGAAGCCGCGAACGAAGACAACCGGCGGCTCAGTGCCCTGAGCACGGAGAATTACGATTTCACGATGGCAGGGTACGAAGACTCGCCCGAGGGCGGCCGATATATCCTCGACCTGCTGCCCAAGACCAAGAACAAGTTCTTGTATCGTGGCAAAATCTGGGTCGACGCCAAGGATTTTGCGGTGACGCGGATCGAAGCAGAGCCCGCCAAGAATCCTTCCTTCTGGATCAAGAAAACGGATGTCAGTCACAGGTACGTGAAAGTGGACGATTTCTGGCTGCCCGCCGAGAACCACAGCGAGAGCGTGATTCGACTCGGCGGCAAGGCGACGCTTTCGATTGAGTATCGTGACTACAAGATCGTTGAAACAACCCCTCTCAACCACCCCGAGCACGCGCAAACCATGGCAACCACCAAGCCGCATTAAGACTTGGTTTGTGGGGAACGGGCACCGTTGCCCGCCGGTTTTTGGAAGCTGCAAGCCAGAGGACAAGACTGCCCGCTCCCCAATAAGCCACAGCCGCCGTGAGCAGATTCACTCGGTAATAATTTCCGTTCCGTCCGCTGAGTTTTCGCACGCGCCAAATCCCGGGCGGTTGACAGCAAAGGAGTTACGGCCGGCCAGCGAGTGGCAACCAGCTTGCTTGCTTCGCAACAATCAATTTCATCGATAGCGCCCTTTTGCCGCATCCCGACCCCATCCAGCTTCCTTGTCGGGATGGTCAGTTGTACTGAGTCCCTATTATTTTTTCGCGGATTATTTGCGCGGCGATGTTTCACGGGGAATCCCGGAGGCGGCATGCGACTCCTGAGTGCTCGGCTGATTGTCTCGCTCATTCTGGGCGTGACCTTGGTTTCACTGTTGTCTTCCTATATCGAGGTGCGCGGAGAACGCCGCCGGCTGCGCCGCGATCTGGAACGGCGGGCGGAAGTGCTCGGCGAAAGTCTGGCCGGCAATGTTGAGCCGTACCTGCAACGGCAGTCGCCGCGGGAACTGGAACGCATCGTGGAGCGGTTCAGCCATCGCGAGCAACTGGCTGGCGTTGCCGTTTACAACAACCAGTCGGATGCGATCGCTCTATCTTCCGATCTGCCGAAAGAGCTCACCACCCGGCCCGCCGCGGTAACGCTGGCGATCCGGCAAGACAAGGCGCAATCGCAATTCCTAGAGCAGGACGACGCTTCGCTTTACATCTACGCGGTGCCGCTGCACGCACGTGGTAACGAACTACGTAGTAATGAGCGCCACGACGAGGTCGCAGGTAGCCTGGTGATGATTCAGGATGCCAGTTACATCGACAAGCAGACGGCGCACATGTGGCGCGGAAGTTTTCTGCGAGTGCTGGTGCAGGTGCTTCTCATTGCGTTGATCACCCTGCTGATCGTTCGTTGGAGCATTGAGGGGCCCATCGCCCGCGCGGCGCAATGGATGCGCGCCCTGCGCACCGGGCGATTTGTAGGACCTCGCGCAGAATTTCCTGATCTAGATTTGCTGAAGCCGCTGGCCCATGAAGTGACCACGTTTGCCGAGAGCCTGAGCGCAGCGCGCACTGCGGCGGAAAAGGAAGCGCAACTGCGCGAAGCCGCGGAATCTGTGTGGACGGCTGACCGGCTGTCGGTGCACATACGCAGCCGGCTCCGCAGCCCGCTCCATGAAAGCCGCCTGTTCGTGGTTTCGAACCGAGAGCCTTACACCCACGTGCACCAAGGCAGGTCCGTGCAAGTGATTGTGCCGGCCAGTGGCCTGGTCACGGCGCTCGAGCCCGTGCTGCGCGCATCGGACGGAACCTGGATCGCGCACGGCAGCGGTGATGCCGATCGCGAAACCGTCGACCGCTTTGACCGTCTGCGAGTTCCTCCCGAGGATCCGCGATATACGCTGCGGCGAGTTTGGCTCACCAAGGAAGAAGAGCAAGGTTATTACTACGGCTTCTCCAACGAGGGGCTGTGGCCGCTCTGCCACATCGCGCATACCCGGCCGCTGTTCCGCTGTTCAGATTGGGAACATTATCGGAGCGCGAACGAAAAGTTCGCCGCGGCCGTGCTGAAAGAAATGAAAGACGTGGAGCAGCCCGTGCTGCTGGCCCAGGATTACCATTTCGCGCTGTTGCCGCGCATGGTGAAGAAGGAGCGTCCCGATGCGCGCATTGCGATTTTCTGGCATATTCCCTGGCCCATGCCCGAGGCTTTCGGTATTTGTCCGTGGCAGCGCGAGCTGCTGGATGGCCTGCTGGGCGCGGATTTGATCGGGTTCCACATCCAGTCGCATTGCACTAATTTTCTGCAATCAGTAGATCGCGCGCTCGAATCGCGTATCGACTGGGAACACTTCACGGTGAATCGCGAAGATCATCGCACGGCGGTAAAGCCATTTCCCATCAGCGTTGACTTTACGCAGGCGGCTGCCGAGCCACCGGCCCAGGAGTCTGCTTACTCCGATCGCGTCACGCTATTCCGCGAACTCGGCGTGGAGGGATTATTTCTCGGCCTGGGCGTGGATCGGGTCGACTATACAAAAGGAATCCTGGAGCGCTTTCTTGCCATTGAACGCATGATGGAGAAACATCCGGCGTACCGCGAAAAATTTGTGTTTGTGCAGATTGGGGCGCCCAGCCGCACTCACATCAAGCGCTACCACGATCTGCTGGCCGAACTGGAAGCAGAAGCGGAGCGCATCAACTGGCGCTTTCAGATCGGGAAGTGGAAGCCGATTGTGTTTCTCAACCGGCAGCACAGTCACAAAGAAATCGATCGCTATTACCGAACCGCGGATTTGTGTCTGGTCACTTCCCTGCACGACGGAATGAATCTCGTGGCGAAAGAGTTTGTGGCTGTGCGTCACGATGAGCAAGGAGTTCTGATCCTGAGCCGATTCACGGGCGCGGCGCGCGAACTGCGCGATGCGGTGATGGTGAATCCTTACGACATCGAGCAGACGGCGGAGGCGATTCGCTTGTCGCTCGAAATGGAGCCCGAAGAGCGGACCGCGCGCATGCAACGCCTGCGCAAAGTGGTGAAGGAGCAGAACATTTACCGCTGGGCGGGAAATTTGATCGGAGAGTTGTGCGACGTGCGTCTCGATGCGCCCGATGAGATGAAAGCGGCTTCGCCGGCAGCGGCGGTTTGAAATTGGTTTGAAGATAATCGGGAACTCGCAGATTTCACGCCTGCGGCGGGCCGGAGAGATTCGTAAGCCGACAGACGCTCGCGGAGGGCGTGCCTGACCATCGGTCCACAAGGCGGACGGGGCGCTCACGCGGGCCAGCTAAATCGCTCTGACGTCGAGATTTAAATCGCTTGTTTTCAATACGAAATATGGAATTCATTCCACATTACTTGAAGCCTGTAACCCCTTTTGCAGTGATCAGGTTGCCGCCAGCTGCACTAATCCTGGTGCGCCGCACTTTTTGCTTGGCTGGTGTGGAGCGGTCAGTCTTGCCCGCTCGTTTTTGGTAACTGCAAGCAAGCGGGTAAGCGTGCCCGCTCCGCACCAGCAAGGACGCGAAGAAATTCAGAATTGAGCCACTACTAAATTATTCTGACGTCACCGCTTTCAGATACCGATAATAAAAATCGACTCCCTTGTAGTAGGACTCGACTCCCAACCTTTCGTCGCGGCCGTGAGCGCGGATGTCGTCGCGGTCGATGGCGATGCCGGCAATTCCGTAGGTGGGGATGCCTGCGCTCATGGTGTAGATGCCGTCGGAGGCGCCAGTGGCCATCTCAGGAATCACCGGGGTGCCCGGCCACATTTCGGAAGTGATTTTATCGAGCGGTCCAAACACGTCGCGCCGCAGCGGCGGGGGTGGAAGACTCTTGCGGTCGGGAGCGCTTTCGAAAACGTTGCCGAAGTTGTCGACGTAGCGGACGGTAATTTTCGGATCGGCAAACACTTTAATCAGTTCCTGCCGGACTTCCTCCGCGGAGTGTCCCGGCAGAATGCGGCAATTCACATTGGCCTCGGCGCGCTGCGGCAAGGCGTTGTTGGCGTGCCCGGCGTTGAGACGCGTAGCCACGCAGGTGGTGTGCAAGGTTGAATTGTCGATGGGATCTTTCGAGAGGCTCGCCACCGCGGCGGCGTCAGGCGGGTTCTTCAGTATTCCTTTCATATCGGCAGCACGGGCGCTGGTTTCCACTTTGGCCATGCGTTCGTAGTAGGCGCGCGTCACCTCGTTCAGTTCGAAAGGAAACTGATAGTTCTGCAGCCGCGCCAGCCCGTCGGCAAGAGCGTAAATGGCATTGTCCGGCCGGGGCAGCGAGCTGTGGCCTCCGGGATTCGTCACCGAGAGTTGAAAATCGGCGTACAGTTTCTCCGTGGCGTCCATCGTCATCATCACCGGCCTGCCGTGGTCGCTCAGGATGCCGCCGCCGTCGTGGTTGAAAACGAACTCGCCGTCAATAAGGTCGCGATGATTTTTGAGCAGCCAGTCGACTCCGTTCGACTTGCCGCCTTCTTCATCGGCGGTGAGGGCGAGGATGATGTCGCGGTCGGGAGTGTAACCCTCTTTCTTGAAGCGGATCAGCGTGGTGGCCATGATGGCGTCGCCGCTCTTCATGTCCTGAGTGCCGCGGCCGTAGTAGAAGCCATCCTTTTCTACGAACTTGAAAGGATCGGTGGTCCAGTCTTCGCGGTGCGCTTCAACCACATCGAGGTGACCAATCAGCAGGATGGGTTTGTGCTTGCCTGTGCCGTGCAACCGGACGACCAGATTCTTCTTGCGGTCATTCGGCCCGAGGATCTGCATGTCGGCCGCGGCGAATCCAGCGTCGCGAAAACGCTGCGCCATCGCTTCGGATGCAGTGGTTACGTTTCCAACAGAATCGGTGGAATTGATCTCGATCAATTGCTGGAAAATATCGTGAGCGAGTTTTCTGGTGGCGTCGTCGATTTGAGCCTGCGAGGCGGGCGTGAAAAATGCGAAGCAGAAGAAAAGAGAAACGAACAGAAGCGACCACTTGCGACGGTCCAATGAGGTCTCCTGGAACTACGGCACGGTTATTTTTGTGATTCGAAAACCGCACACATCTTACATGTACGGCCCACTCGGCCTGTAGAGACGTTCGAAGCAACGTCTCTACAGGCAGTCAGGATGTCGAGGGCAACTGTTGTGCTCAGGCTACGTCGTAGCGATCGAGGTTCATAACTTTGTTCCACGCGGCTGCGAAGTCCTTTGCGAACCTCTCCTTCGAGTCGTTACACGCATAAACCTCTGCGATTGCCCGGAGCTGAGAGTGCGATCCAAACAGCAGATCGACGCGCGTGCCGGTCCACTTAATTTTGTTCGTCTTCCGATCGAGGCCCTCGTATACACCTTCAGATGAAGAAGAGGGTTGCCACTTCGTATTCATGTCTAGCAGATTGACGAAGAAGTCATTCGTCAGCGTCTCCGGCCGGTTGGTGAAGACGCCGTATTTGGTCTGCCCGAAGTTTGCATTCAGAACGCGCAAGCCTCCGATGAGTACTGTCATCTCGGGGGCAGTCAGGGTCAGCAACTGCGCGCGATCCAGCAGCAATTCCTCGGCCGACAGTTTCTGTCCGCGTCGGAGATAGTTGCGGAAGCCATCCGCTGCGTGCTCCATTACGGCGAAGGAGTGAAGGTCGGTTTGCTCCTGCGAAGCGTCCGTGCGTCCCGGCGTGAAGGGAATCTTCACCGCGTGCCCAGCTTTTTTCGCAGCTTCTTCGATCGCCGCATCGCCGCTGAGAACGATCAGGTCCGCCAGCGAGACTTTCTTACCCTGGTTGCCGTTCGACTGCGAGCTGTTGAACGCCTTTTGGATCGCCTCCAGCTTGGGCAGAACCTTGGCCAGTTCGGCGGGCTGATTTACTTCCCAATCCTTCTGTGGTGCAAGGCGGATGCGCGCTCCGTTGGCTCCGCCGCGCTTGTCGGAGCCGCGGAACGACGCCGCCGATGCCCAGGCAGTTGTGACCAGTTGCGAGATCGACAGTCCGGACGCGAGGATCTTTGCCTTCAGAGCAGCAACGTCCTTCTCCTCGATCAATTTATGATCGACTGCGGGGACCGGATCCTGCCACACCAGAGTCTCCTTCGGAACGAGCGGGCCCAGGTAACGCACGATCGGACCCATGTCGCGGTGCGTCAGCTTGAACCATGCGCGAGCGAACGCGTCTGCGAACTGATCCGGATGCTCGTAGAAACGCCGTGAAATCTTTTCGTAAGCAGGATCGAGACGTAAAGCCAGATCCGTGGTCAGCATCGATGGAGCATGACTCTTTGACGAATCGTGCGCATCCGGTACCGAACCTTTGCCTGCGCCATTTTTCGGCGTCCACTGATGCGCGCCGGCCGGACTCTTCGTCAGTTCCCACTCATAGCTGAACAGGTTGGCGAAGAAGTTGTTGCTCCACTTCGTGGGCGTCGTAGTCCAGGTGACTTCGAGGCCGCTGCCGATGGTGTCACCACTGTGACCTTTGCCGAGCTTGTTCTTCCATCCGAAGCCTTGATCCTCGATGTCAGCGCCTTCTGGTTCGTTGCCAACATATTGAGCGGGAACGCCAGCGCCGTGGGTTTTGCCGAAGGTATGTCCGCCGGCAATGAGCGCGACGGTCTCCTCGTCATTCATGGCCATGCGGGCGAATGTTTCCCGAATGTCGCGTGCCGCAGCGATGGGATCGGGCTTTCCATTCGGTCCTTCGGGATTGACGTAGATCAGCCCCATCTGGACCGCCCCGAGCGGATTTGCGAGATCACGATCACCGCTGTAGCGCTCGTCCGCAAGCCACGTGCCCTCGGGACCCCAGTTCACTTCTTCGGGCTCCCACACATCTGCGCGTCCGCCGCCAAAACCGAACGTCTTAAAACCCATGGAATCGAGGGCAACGTTGCCGGCGAGAATCATGAGGTCGGCCCAGGAAATTTTCCGTCCATACTTCTGTTTGATCGGCCACAACAGGCGGCGCGCCTTGTCGAGATTCACATTGTCCGGCCAGCTATTCAGCGGAGCGAAGCGCTGCTGACCGGCGCCCGCGCCGCCGCGACCGTCGCCGATACGATACGTGCCCGCGCTGTGCCACGCCATACGAATGAATAGTGGCCCGTAGTGGCCGAAGTCCGCCGGCCACCACTCCTGCGAGTCGGTCATCAAGGCGTGCAGGTCTTTGATCACAGCATTCAGTTCGAGCGTCTTGAACTCTTCCGCGTAATTGAATTTCTCACCCATCGGGTCGGACAGCGGGGAATGCTGATGCAGGGCCTTCAAATTCAACTGCTTCGGCCACCAGTCGCGGTTCGTGGGCGCGGACGCACCGTGGTTAAACGGGCACTTGGCTTCGGGTAAAGTGCTTTTGTTTTCAGCTTCGGGAGAAACACTTCCTGATGAATTCGCGAGCGTATTTTCCATATGTTTTCGTCCTTCGACTCTTGGATGATTACTGGGTGAACAAAACTGTTTTTTGCAACCATTTTTGGCGACTATTCCTTGGCACAGCGGCGGCAGAGGCCGAAGACCTCGACCAGGGGCTGCGTCAGATCAAAGCCGTCCGGCAGATGCCGGGATAGCCGTTTGAAATCAATGAATTCTCCTTCGATGTCCTGCACTGATTTGCAGCGCGAACAAACCAAGTGGTGATGAGGTTTGAGATTGCCGTCCACGCGCAACGTGGTGGCATGAGGAGTGACCTCCCGCAGCAACCCACACTCGATGAAAAGCCGGAGATTGTTGTAGACCGTGGCGAGAGAAACGGATGGAATGCGGCGCCGAACCGCGGCGTAGATATCTTCCGGGGAATGGTGCCCGTGAGAGGCGATGACGGCCTCATAGACCACCTGACGCTGGTGCGTGACCGCCAAACCGTGCTTCGC
>Ga0181537_10004626_pt1 | contig 11382 bp, 8 predicted proteins | sample PEATcosm2014_Bin_39_FD_119765 | JGI IMG/M metagenome (GOLD analysis project Ga0181537, IMG submission 119765) | Peatland microbial communities from MTU Mesocosm Facility, Houghton, MI, USA - PEATcosm2014_Bin23_10_metaG | ecosystem: Environmental > Terrestrial > Soil > Wetlands > Peat | place... | reverse complement strand
GACAAAAAGGCGATCCTCATGGTCGAGGAAGGCCAGCCCGAATTCATCGAGCAAGCGCTCAACACCATTCTTCGCCGCCGCGATATCCAGACTAGGATCGCCGGCAAGGACGTGCTGCCGATGGCCGGCGAATACACGCCGCAGGTCGTACTCAAGGGCGTGAAGGCATTTCTCGAACAGCACGCCAATACGCTACTCGGCAACGCGCCGCCGCTGCCGGACGCCTCTTCGGTGCTCGGCGACCCGAAGGTCAAGGAGTTGGCCAAAACGGTGCCGCCGCGGCCACCGAGCTTCTGCGTCGGCTGTCCGGAACGGCCGATCTTCGCCGCGATGAAGCTCGTGCAACAAGAGCTTGGGCCGCACCAGATCGCGGGCGACATCGGCTGCCATTTGTTCGCCAGCCTGCCGCCGTTCAATATCGGCGCCACGACGATGGGTTACGGACTGGGACCAGCGTCATCCTCGGCGTTCAACATCAAGGCCGACAAAAAGCCGATCTCGATCATCGGCGACGGCGGCTTTTGGCATAACGGATTGTCCACCAGCATCGCTAATGCCGTCTACAACAAGCAGGGCGGCGTCATTATGGTCGTCGATAATTTCTACTCCGCTGCGACCGGCGGCCAGGACATCATGTCGTCACGCGCGATCAATAAGTCGCGCTCGACCAACAACACCATCGTCGATGCGGTGAAGGGCGTCGGCGCGAAATGGGTGCGCCACACCGACCGCACTTATGACGTTGCCTGGATGCGCGATACGCTGCGCGAGGCGCTGACGACCAAGGACGGCGGTCCAAAAGTGATCGTGGCGTCCTCCGAATGCATGCTCAACAAGCAACGCCGGGAGAAGCCGCTATTCCAGAAGTCGGTACGCGACGGCGAGCGCAAGGTGCGCGAGCGCTTCGGCGTCGACGAGGATGTCTGCACCGGCGATCACGCCTGTATCCGGCTCTCCGGCTGCCCATCACTCTCGGTCAAGCACACCGACGACCCGCTCAAGGACGATCCGGTCGCGGCCATCGACAACAACTGCGTCGGTTGCGGCAATTGCGGCGAAGTGTCAGAGGCGGCCGTGCTCTGCCCCTCCTTCTATCGCGCCGATATCATCCATAACCCGACCTGGTTCGACCGCTTCGTATCCGGATTGCGGCGCTCGGTCATCGGCTTTCTCCAGCAGCGCCGCGAGGCCCGCCGGATCGCCTTCGCGGATTGACGCGGAGCCGCGGCATCATGAACGACGTATCGACGACGCAGACGCCGACGCGGTTCACCACCGAACGGCCGATTTGCATCGCGGTCATGGCCATGGGCGGCCAGGGCGGCGGCGTGCTTGCCGACTGGATCGTGGAGCTTGCCGAGTCCCAGGGCTGGCACGCGCAATCGACCTCGGTGCCCGGCGTCGCCCAACGCACCGGCGCCACGATCTATTACGTCGAGATGCTGCCGCCGAAAGCCGGCCGCGCGCCGATCCTGTCGCTGATGCCGGCCCAAGGCGAGGTCGACATTGTGCTCGCATCCGAACTGATGGAGGCCGGGCGCTCGATCCTGCGCGGGCTGGTGACACCCGACCGCACTACGCTCATCGCCTCGACCCACCGCATGTATTCCACCGCCGAGAAGGAAAAGCCGGGCGACGCCACGGCCGATCCAGCAGTGGTCGTCGATGCAGCCGGCATCGCCGCCAAACGCACCATCGCTTTCGACATGGAAGCGTTGGCCAACAAGAACAACAGCCACATCTCGGCGTGCCTGTTCGGGACGCTCGCCGCATCGGCCACGTTGCCGTTCGGCCGCGAGAGCTTCGAAGCCATCATCAAGGCCGGCGGCCGGGGCATCGAGCCGAGCCTCAAAGCCTTCGGCGCCGCTTATGAGCAAGCCACGCAACCCACTGCGCCCCGCCCTGCCCTCACCCGGCCCGGCAAACGCTTCGCGCCGTTGCCGGCTTCGGCCGGACGCGCCGATCTCGATAAACTTTTGGCGCGCATCCGCGAATTTCCCGCAAGCCTGCACGCCATTCTGTTCGCCGGGGTGAAACACCTCACCGATTTCCAGGATCCGGCCTACGCCGGCGAATATCTCGATCGGGTGACGAAGATTTACGAGCTTGATCGCGCCCATGGCGGCACGGTCAAGAGCTACGCATTGACCGCAGCGGCCGCCAAATACATCGCCGTGGCGATGAGCTATGACGACGTGATCCGCGTGGCGGAGCTGAAGACGCGCAGGAGCCGCTTCGAACGCGTACAGCGCGAGAATGCCGTCGGCGAAGGCCAGATCGTCTATACGACCGAATACATGCATCCGCGACTGGAAGAAGTCGCCGGCACCATGCCGGCACCGCTGGGGCGATTCCTGCAGTCACATCCGGCGCTGTTCGGCTGGATGTTCCTCAAGGGCCGCCGCGTGCGCTCGGGCACGATCCACTGGTTCCTGATGCTCTACGTGCTTGCCGCGCTCAAACCGATCCGCCGCACGACGTTGCGGCACCGGCGCGAGATGGCGCATCTCGACCAATGGCTGGCGCTCGCCGCGGCGCGCGTCCCGGAGAATTACGATCTTGCGGTCGAGATCATCAACACGCGGCGCCTGGTCAAGGGCTATTCCGACACGCATGCGCGCGGCGTCTCGAAGTTCGACCGTGTGATGGGCGCCGTGCCGCTTCTCGCCGCCCGGGGCGACGGCGCCGAGTGGATGCGGCGCTTGCGCGACGCAGCCCTGATGGACGAGAACGGCATCGCGCTCGACGGCGCGCTGAAGACTGTTTCCACGCTATAAGGACCCACACTTATCAATGACCAGCGATACCAAAAAAGCCAAAGCCGACCCCGCGCCGAAGCCCGAGGCGGCACCGAAAGACAAAAGTACTACCGCGAAAGACAAAAGCGCGCCGGCTGCGGACGCGGCGCCAGCCAAAAGCGCCGAGACGCCCGCCGCGGCGACTCCCGCAGCCGAGTCTCCAGCCGCCGCGCCTTCCAATTACAGCCGCGGCGAAGGCCAAAAGCCCGTGACCGCCGCGTACAAGGAAAACTGGAACGCGATTTTCGCGAAGAAAACCAAAACGAAGACCGCGAAGAAGAAAAAGCGGTAAGCCGCGCGCCGCAGCGCATTAACCCCAGCGCCTCCGCACGCTTCGAGGTCCGCCGGCTAGCTTTGAGTATGCCCACCCTCAACGGCTCGACCGCAGCACGCGCCGCACCGCCGCGGCGACTTTGTCCGCGGTCGGGGTGATCGCGTCTTCCAGCGGTTTTGAGAACGGCGTTGGCACGTCCGGCCGGGTCACGCGTGCGACCGGTGCGCGCAGATGCTCGAACCCGTCTTCGGCAACGATCGCCGTGATTTCCGCCGCGACGCCGCAGCTCAAATTGGTTTCGTCGACAATTACCAGCCGTCCGGTGCGGCGCACCGAGTCGAGCAACGTAGGCCGGTCGAATGGAACCAGGGTGCGGGGATCGAGAACCTCCGCTTCGATTCCTTCGCTTGCGAGCACATTTGCCGCCTCGAGCGCGGTGTGAACCACGAACGAGGTGGCGACGATGGTCACATCGCGCCCCGGCCGCTTGATATCGGCGCGGCCGAACGGGATCGAATAGTCCTCCTCGGGCACATCGTCCTCGATGTCCATCAGGCGCGCATGGTTGATGAACACGGTCGGGTTGTCGCTGTTGATGGCGGTTCGCAGCAATCCTTTCACGTCGCGTGGACTCGATGGCAGCACGATCTCCAGCCCCGCGGCGTTCCACAACATCGCCTGCGGGCTGTGGCTGTGTTGCGAGGCGCCGCCGCCGCGTAAGCCGTGCAGCATGTGATAGACAACCGGCACCCGCAGCCTGCCGTTCGACATGTAGCGCGCTACCGCCGCTTCGTTGACCAGCGGCGACCAGCCGACATAGCTGAAGCTGCCGGTGCCAAGGTCGACGAAGGGTCGCGCGCCGGCCATCGCCGCGCCGGCGCCAAGGCTGACCAACGCCGCTTCCGAGATCGGCGGATCGTACAGGCGATCCGGAAATTCGGCGCGGATCGGATCCATAAGCACGCGTTTCGGGCCGAGGCCGAGCACATAGCTGCCAACCAGTGTTACATGCGGATCGGCCGTCAGGCACGAACGAAGCGCCTCGACCATCGCGGCGGCGTAGCTGATTTTCCTCATGACCGGCTCAGGCGAAGACGTCGGCGAACGCAGTCTCCGGCGTCGGCATGGGGCTTTCGATCGCAAACGCGATCGCTGCCTCGATTCGTTCGCGCGCGGCCTGATCGCGGGCTTCGAGCTGCGCGGGGGTGGCGAATTTCCGCCCTACGATATCGCGCGCCAACCGCGAGAGCGGATCGTGATCGCGCAACCAGTCCGCATGCGGTCCGTCAATCCGCGCGGGATCGAACGCTTGACTAAGATCGAAAGTCGTAGCCAGCACCGGCCAAAGCGGGCTACTGCCAGGCCAGCGCACCGTCACCGCTTCGATAAAAACCGGGCCCTGGCCGGCGCGGCAACGCGCGACCGCGTCACGCGCGGCGGCATGGACGGCCGCTGCATCCGCACCGTCGACTTTGATCGCGTCAATGCCATAGGCGGCGGGCAAGCTGATAAAGCTTTCAACCGCGGTGGTGGCCGCAGAATAACCGCCCTGCTGCGCGCCAATCGCGCCGGCAGAATTATTCTCGCAAACGTAAACAACGGGAAGCCGCCACAACGCGGCAATGTTGAAAGCTTCAAGCACGATACCTTGTTCCAGCGAGCCGTCACCGAAGAAGCCGACCGCGACGTGGGGCTCGTGCTTGGTTTTGGTGCCGTAGGCGGCTCCGGTCGCAAGTGGAGCGCAGCCGCCGACAATGGCGGAGGTCGACAAAAACCCCTTCTCGGGATCGCAGATATGCAACGTACCGCCGCGGCCGCCGTTGAAGCCGGTGGCGCGGCCGAGGATCTCAGCAAACGCGCGGCCCGGATCGCAGCCGCGGCCGATAATATGGCCGTGATTGCGGTGGGTGGTGCAAATCAGGTCTTTCTCGCCGAGCGCTTCGAGCACTCCGGCGCCGGTTGCTTCTTGTCCGATGTAGATGTGGTAGTGGCTGACGAATTGCTTTTCGTTGTAAAGGCGGATCGCCGCCTCCTCGAAATGCCGCATCATCAGCATGCGCTCGAAGATCGACAGGCTGGTCTTTTGATCGAGAGCCGCTGTCGCCATTGCTGCAATTCCCGCTATGCCAGCGCCTTCGCCAGCAAATATCCCGAGCTGCCGCCGAGGCCCGGCCCCGGATGGGTCGATGCCCCGATATGATAAAGCCGCTTCACCGGCGTGCGGTGATTGACCGAGGCGTGAAACGGCCGCCACAGGAAAAACTGGTCGATGCCGCAAAAGCCGCCATAGGGATCGCCGCCGACGAGATTGACGTTGAGCGCTTCGAGGTCGGCCGGCGAATAGGCTTTGCGCGCGATTACGATGCCGCGAAAATCCTCGATTTGCGAGGTGAGGATCGCCTCGATGCGGTCGGCGTATTGTTCGCGCACGGCCTCCGTCCAGCGTCCCTCAGGCGGCACGGAAATCTCGCCGGCCGCGTCGCCCTTGATGAAGCGCGGCGCGTCGGGCAGTTGCAGCCAGAGAATCGATTGGCCTTCGGGGCAGCGGCTCGGATCGAGCGCAGCCGGCTGGCCGACGCAAATCGTCGGCACGGCAGGCAGCATGCCTCGCTCCGCCTCGTTGGCAGCCTTGGATACGCCGTCGAGCCCCGGCGTCAGATGGGTCAGCGCGACTGAGCCCAGCGCGGGTATTTTCCATTTCGGCGGCGCCTTGAGCGCGTAGTGGATCTGCATGTTGCCCTTGCCGTAGCGATATTGCGCCACGGCTTCGGTTACATTTGCCGGCAGCGCCACGTCCGCGAGCAGACGCCCGTAAAGCTGATTGGGCGTGACCGAACAGATCACGCCCTTGGCCGCCTCGATCTCGCGGCCGCCGGCGAGCCGCACGCCGCGCGCATTACCATTGGCGTCGAGCAACACGCGCTCGACGTCGGCGCCAAGGACGATGTCGCCGCCCTGGTCGCGGATCAGGCGCTCGAATGCGCTGAGCGCATTCTTGGCGCCGCCCTTGACGATCGGCGCGCCAGCGACTTCGAGCGCAAAGGCGATGATCTTCGCCATCTGGCCGGAATAGGCGCTTTCCGGGCCGAGCCCGGTATGCAGCACCCAGGGCGCGAACAGTGCACGCACGAGTTCGGATTGATAGCGCGTCTCCAGCCAGCCGCGGGCGGTGCCGAGCGCTTCGCCGAAGAACGCGGCGAGCCCGCGCAGACCGCGCCGCCAGGCTTCGCGCGCCACGATTTTGAGCATCGTGCGCGACCACAGCGAACCGCCAAGCAACGCAAAGAGAAGCGGCGCGTCGGCGCCGACGCGGCCGATGTCGGCGTCGAAGCGCGCGCCGTCGCCGGCCGCGAGCTTGTCGAAGGCCGCGACATTGGTCTTGCGATCCATGGAGAAGATGACATGCCGGCCGTCGGGCAAGAGCACCGCGGTCGGCGTCGGTGTATGGGCAAAAACAAGCCCGCGCTTTTCCAGCTCGGGACCGAGCTCCGCATAGGCGGGCGAGGTGACGAACAGGACGAACGTCGTCGCCATCACGTCATGGACGAAGCCCGGCGCCGTGATCTCCTCGGTGCGGATGCAGCCGCCGATACGGTCGTTGCGTTCGAGCACCACGACTTTGTGGCCTTTGCGGCCCAACAAAGCGGCGGCGACCAGCGCGTTGATGCCGCTTCCGACGATCACATAGTCGGCGGCCGCCATGGCGGTTCGCCCGACGCTACTTCTTGGGAACGAGCGCGAGCACGCGCAACGGACTGCCGGTGCCTTTGACGATCTTGAGCGGCGCAGCGATCAGAATCGCGCCTTTCGGCGGCAGCTTGTCGAGCTGGCACAGGCTGGCAAGCCCGTAGCGGTTGGCTTTATGCATAAAGGTGTGCGCCGGGAACGGCGGGTCCATGCCGCCGGCCGCGCCGGCATCGGTGCCGATAGCTTCCGAACCCCAACCGATCACGCCCTTCGCGACCAGATAATGGATCGTCTCAGCGGCCGGGCCCGGCGAATGCGGCCCCTTGTCGTCGGCATTGAGAAATTTTTCCTCGCTGGCGTTGCGCTTGTACCAGTCGGTGCGCATCAGCACCCAGGAGCCGGCCGGGATATCGCCATGCGTCTTCTCCCACGCCTTGACGCCATCGACGGTGAGAAGAAAATCGCTGTTCTTTGCCGCCTCCGCCGAGCAATCGATGACGCAGGCCGGCGCCACGAAATTTTTCACCGGGATGGTGTCGGTGGCGCCGTCTTTATAATCCTTGCCGCTGATCCAATGGTTCGGCGCATCGAAATGGGTGCCCGAATGCTCGCCGAGTTTGAGCCAATTCCACGCCCAGTAGGGCCCGTCCTTGTCATAGTTCGAGATGGCGTGAATTTCGACCGGCGGCGTGTTCTTGCCGATCTGCGGCGGCAGCTTGATCAGCGGCGTCTCGGGACCGAGCGGCGCGGTCAGATCCACCACCTCGATAGCCCCCGACGCCAGCGCCGAAGCAAAGTCGCTGAGAACTTGGGTACTGGTCATGAGGTGTCTCCGTTGCGCTCGATTGGAAGCGATGAAGGCGGATGCGGGAGCCTAGCGCGGTGGATTTGAAGTTCCTACTACTAAGCGGCATCCTCATTTAGGAACTTCAAATCCAAAAGCCGCGCTAGAAGTTCGCACGAGAGTAGGCCGCTAAGACCTGCGAACTTCGGAATCGGGACAGTAGCGCAAACATTTTAGATATGAAATATCTGCGCTGGCAAGCGACCCCGTATAGCGCGGATCAGGAGCGAGCCTATGCCTTACGATGCCGTGGTGGTTGGCGCCGGCGTCAATGGGCTCGCCGCCGCTTTGCATCTTGCTGCTAAGGGCTGGAAGGTCGCGGTTGTCGAGCGCGCGGACATCGCCGGTGGCGCGGTGAGGACCAAGGAAATCACCCAGCCGGGCTTTCGTCACGATCTCTGCGCCATGAATTTGGGCATGTTCGCCGGCTCCCCGTTCTTCGCCGCCCACAAGGACCGCCTCCTCGCGCACGGACTTGAATTCGTCGGCGCCGAGCATTGCTTCGCCACGGCATTCCCGGACGGCAGCTGGCTCGGCGTAGAAAAAAATCCCGAAACCAATGCGCAACGGATTGCGGCGCTCAGTCCAGCCGACGCCGAACGCTGGCGCGCCATGACGGCGGCATTCGCGCAGGACGCGCCGCATATCTTTGGGCTTCTCGGCGCGCCGCTGCCGTCTTGGCAGGCGTTGCGCGTGGCGTTTGCCGCGTGGCGCGCGCGCGGCACTTCTTGGGTGGCCGACACCGTCCGCCTGCTGCTTTCCTCGCCGCGCGAATGGCTCGACGACAATTTCGAGAACGAAAAGCTCAAGGCTATGCTGGCGATCTGGGGCATGCATCTCGATTTTTCGCCCGATTGCGCCGGCGGCGCGCTGTTTCCCTATCTGGAGGCGATGGCGGATCAGACGTTCGGCATGGCGCTCGGCCGCGGCGGCGCCGACACGATCATTACCGCGCTCACACGCGCCATCGTAGCGGCCGGCGGCGAAATCCGGCTCGGCGCGCCGGTGCAAGGCATCGCGATCGAAGGCGGCAGCGCCAAGGGCGTGATGCTCGCGGGCGGCGAGCGGATCGAGGCGACGCGCGCGGTGATCGCCAATCTCAATCCCCGCGTCTTGTTCGAACAACTCGTCATTGGTGCGCCGGTCGCGGCGCAACGTCTCGCACGTTTCCGCCCCGGCCCAGCAACGATGATGATCCATCTCGCGCTTAACGACCTGCCGGCGTGGAGCGCGGGCGCGGAGCTGCGGCGTTTCGCTTATGTGCATCTGGCGCCGTCGCTCGCCGCGCTGGCGAGAACCTATACCGATGCGCTCGACGGCCTCCTCCCGGACGAGCCTGGACTCGTCGTCGGCCAGCCGACCGCCATCGATCCGTCGCGTGCGCCGGCCGGAAAGCACGTGCTCTGGGTTCAGGTGCGGGTCTTGCCTTCACACATCCGCGGCGACGCGGCCGGCAGCATCGCCTGCCGGAACTGGGACGAAGTGAAAGACGCCTATGCCGACCGCGTCATCGGCATCATCGAACGTCATGCGCCCGGCTTTGCGACCAGCATCCTCGCGCGCACGGTGCACTCCCCTGCCGACCTCGAACGTGACAATCCCAATCTCGTCGGCGGCGACAGCCTCAGCGGCAGTCACCACCTCGATCAGAATTTTTTGTTCCGTCCGGCCTTCGGCTGGTCGCGCTACCGCACGCCGGTCGATCGGCTGTACATGGTCGGCGCTTCGACCTGGCCGGGCGCCGGCACCGGCGCCGGTTCCGGCTTCATGCTGGCGAAGATGCTGGCGGGGGCGTGAGCAAGCTCGTCATTGCGAGGAGCGCAGCGACGAAGCAATCCAGCTCTTCGCTTTCGTCTGGATTGCTTCGCTCCGCTCGCAATGACGAACCTAATTCCTCGCCTTCAGCAGATCGCGGCCGATGATGAGCTTCTGCACCTCGGTCGCTCCTTCATAGATGCGCAACGGACGAATTTCCCGGTAGAGGTGCTCGACCACGGAGCCGACCTCGACGCCGAGCCCACCGAACATCTGCACCGCGCGGTCGATGACGCGCTGTGCACCTTCGGTCGCCGCCATCTTCGCCATCGCCGCTTCGCGGGTGGTCGTCACGCCCTCGACATCGCGCAGCCACGCCGCGCGATAGGTGAGGAGCGCGGCGGCATCGATCTCGGTCGCCATGTCGGCAAGCGCGGCTTGCGTCAGCTGAAAATCGCCAAGCGTTTGCCCGAACATCTTGCGCGTCATCGCCCGCGATAACGCCTCATCAAGGGCGCGGCGGGCGAAACCGAGCGCGGCGGCGGCAACGCCCGCGCGGAAGATATCGAGGCTGCGCATGGCAACCTTGAAGCCTTCGCCGGATGCTCCGATGAGATGCGCCAGCGGAACGCGGCAGGACTGGAAGCGCAATCGCGCCAGCGGGTGCGGCGCCGTGACGTCGATGCGCTCGGCGATGTCGAAGCCCGGCGTTCCGGCGTCGACCACGAAAGCCGACAGGCCCCGCGCGCCGGGTGCTTCGCCGGTACGGGCGAAGACCACGTAGAAATCGGCAATGCCGCCGTTGGAGATGAACGTCTTCTCGCCGTCGAGCAAATAATAATCGTTCTCGCGCCGCGCGGCGGTCGACATGGCGGCAACGTCGGAGCCGGCTTCGGGCTCGGTGAGCGCGAAGGCGGCGATGGCGGCGCCTTCTCTGACCCGCGGCAGATAGCGGCTCTTGAGCGCGTCGCTACCCGCAAGCGTGATCGGCGCGCTACCGAGGCCCTGCATGGTGAAGGCGAAATCCGCGAGCCCGCTGTGCCGCGCCAGCGTTTCCCGCGCGATCACCAGATAAAGCGATTGCAGCGAAGCGTGCGCGCCGCCATGGCTTGCCGGAACGCACTGCCGCAGCCAGCCCGCGGCGCCAAGCGCGCGTACCCAGCGCCGGCACGTTTCGTCAACGTCGGCATGCCCGTTATCGCCTTCGATATCGGCCACCGCTTGCGCGGCCCATTGGTCCAGTTCCTCGGCGAAGGCGCGGTGCGCCGCGTCGAAAAATGGGAGGCGCAAATGCGCGGTCCGGCTCATAGGGTCTCCTCCCGGCTTCAAGGCCCAATTTTGCACGTTAACAAGCCGCATAACCATGCCAACGGCAAATCATTGCATTTTCTGCCGCACGCGGCAGAGTGCTTGTAGGGTGGGCTGAGCGCAGCGAAGCCCACGCGTCTTTTTTGGCTGAGGCTGCTCACGTGGGCACGGCGCATTTGCGCCTTAGCCCGCCCTACGGCCAAAGTTGCGGAGAGTATCGTCATGAAGGTGATCATCGCGGGCGGCGGCGTTGGCGGCCTGGTCACGGCGCTGATGCTGCATGCGCGCGGGATCGATTGCGAGATTTTCGAGCAGGCGGACGCGATGCGCGAACTCGGCGTCGGCATCAACACGCTGCCGCACGCCATCAAGGAACTGGCCGACCTCGGCCTGCTGGAGCGGCTCGACGCGGTTGCGATCCGCACTTACGAGCTGTTCTATACCAACCGTTTCGGCCAGGAGATCTGGCGCGAGCCGCGCGGTATCGACGCCGGCTACGATGTTCCGCAATTCTCCATCCATCGCGGTCGCCTGCAAAGCGTGATCTATCAGGCGGTGCGCGCGCGGCTTGGTGAGTCGCGCATTCATCTCAACTGCCGCCTCGGCTCGTTCACGCAGGACGAAGGCGGCGTCACCGCCTATTTCTTCGACCGCGGCGGCGCGCATCAGGCAACCGCGCGCGGCGACGTGCTGGTCGGCGCCGACGGCATCCATTC
>Ga0181537_10004625_pt1 | contig 11383 bp, 8 predicted proteins | sample PEATcosm2014_Bin_39_FD_119765 | JGI IMG/M metagenome (GOLD analysis project Ga0181537, IMG submission 119765) | Peatland microbial communities from MTU Mesocosm Facility, Houghton, MI, USA - PEATcosm2014_Bin23_10_metaG | ecosystem: Environmental > Terrestrial > Soil > Wetlands > Peat | place... | reverse complement strand
GGTTCGAATCCCACCCCATCCGCCAGTTGGGAATTCCACGTCATCTCAACCCGACCATGGCTTTCGGCGGATGGATTCCACTTTTTCGGGATTTTCTGAAAAATCATTTTGCAGGAAAAACCGGCCGCTGCCCGGAATTGAATGTTTCGCGATTCTCCTCTAATATTATTCCGGCACGTAACGAAAAAAATCAGATGTGATCTCATGCCCGGGGGAATCATATTCTCGAACACCGGAAACAATATTCCATAGCTTTGACGGCTATTGCCGCGACGCTGGTCATCGCGCCACATTCCAGCCGGGCGGATTACTACGCCACTGCCGATTTCTCCGCCTGCCCGCGGCAATACGTCTCGCAAACCTCCGGCAAGGAGGGCCCGTTCGACACGCTTGCCGCCTGTCAGGCGCGCGTCAACGCGGTCAGCGGAAGTTTGGCCTGCGCCCGCTATTCCTGCCAGTCGGATAGCAGCGACAGCGACGATTCAGGCGTTTCCATTCCCAGCCTCGCCGGGTTGAGCGCCCAACAACAACTCGGCATCGCCGGCGGCATGCTCGGCGCGGCGATGATCTTCCAGGGGCTCAGCCAATTGGCGAACCAGCAACAGCAAGCCGCCCCGGCGCAAAGCGCGCCGCCGCCGCAAGCCGTTGCGGCACCCGCGCCGCCCCCACAGCCGCAGGTGACCGTACCGGCGCAATCGCCCGCCGCCATCCAGGACGCCAGCCTCGATCCGGCGCAAATGCGGCTGCTCGGCCTCTCATCCGCGTCTTCCGCCTCGGGCGTCGGCAACCACACGACCTATTCGACACCCGCGCCGCCGCCCTCCGATTCCGTCGCTGCGCAGAAAAACGCCCTGCTCGGAGAATTGCGCCCCCTCGACGGCCAGCCCGCGCAACCCGCGCCGCAATTCGGCAGCGCCGCCGATCAGCTTTGCCAGGCCGCGGGCCAGGCCGCCGGTTGTCTCTCGGGGAATATCGCCACGCCTCCCTCATCCCCGGCCGGCGCGACCGGGGCATCCGGCCCGGCGAACCTCAACGGTCCCAACGAAAACATGAGTGCTGCGGCGCGGACGCCCTTCGATACGGCGGGCACACCCGGCGCCGCGAATGGCGGAACCCCGCCGGCCCCGGTCAGCGACACGCCCGCCGTGACGGTCTCGAACCCCAACGCCAAGGTCGCGTTGCTGTCGCCACCACCGCTCCCGCCGCCGGCAAACACGCAAATCGTGGCGCCGCCGGCGGCGGAATTGCGCTCCGTCCTTCAAACCGAAAATAAGAATCTTCAGGGCGATGCCTGCATCCGGCTGGTTGCCCTGCGAAAACAGCTTGAAGGTCTTCGGGGCGCGGTCGAGCGGATTCAGGGCATTCATGAGACTTCCGAGGAGGACCGCGCCGAATTCGAGAAAAAAATCGGCGAGACGACCAAGGACGCCTGGAAACATCTCGCCGACGGTCTCAGCTCCCTGGTCGAGGCGGATATCGACGGCAATGTCGAGAAGCTCAATGAAGACGCGATCACTGTGCTCAACACGCGCATCAACACCGCTTCGACCGATCCCAATGTCATCGTGCAAGGCGTGACGAAGAGCGACGCGGCTTTTCTTGAAATCGTCAAGAAACGCCGGGATTTGAAATGGGATAATGATTACGCCATGCGCTATATCGATACGTTCTCGACTGGTCTCGACGCCGTCGATTTGACGGACGAGCACGATTTCGGGAAACGGGCGCTGCAAGGATCGAGCCTGATCTTGTCCACCCTGCTGGGAGATCCCGTCGTGCAGAAGGCGCTCGGCATCGGCAGCGGCTATGCGACCTTCAATACCCTGGCGAATCTCTATGTCAATGCCGGACTCGATCTCACTTCGCAGTGGGAAAGTTACAAGGCGCTCGACAATCTGAACAGCGCCGACGCCAAATATCTCGCCGCTTCCACCTCGTTGCAGAAAAACATCAAGACCACCGTGGATAAGATCAAGGCGACGCAGGCCGAACTCGCCCATTCGTCGCGCAGCTGCCCTTCCGAACTTTAGCCATTTCCAAGGAATCTGCCATTGAACGCCGCCAACGAAAATAAATTCATGCCCGTTCGGCGCCATCCCGCGTGGCGTGGCCTCGCTGGGCTCGCCGTTTTGCTGGCTCTCACTGATTGTGCGAGCGGGCCGACGATCAGCGAGCCGACCGCGGCGATCACGCCGGTGGCTCCGGGGCATGCGCGGGTTTATGTCTACCGGCCCTACAACTATATCGGATCGGCCGGCCAGCCCCCGATCACCTTCGATGGCGCGCCGGTCGGCGAGATGCTGCTGTCGGGCGCGTTCTATTGCGATATCGCGCCCGGCAAGCACAGCATCGGCGGCCCGTGGATAACCACGCCGGCGGTTGTCGACGCCGCGCCCGGACAGTTGGTGTTTTTGAAACTCAGCCCGGGTTTCGCGACTTTCTATATCGAGCCGGTCGACCCGGCCACCGGCGCGCAAGAAGTTCAATCCATGCATCTCATGTCGATGCATTGCCCCGATACGCCGTCTTCGGCCCCGATACAAACCCAGACCCAGATTCCTGCCGTGGCGCTTTTCCCCAAAGCCGATATCGACCAGGCGGTTGCAGCGGGCGCCGCGGCCGAGGGACGCGGCGATCTTTCCGGCGCCATGACAATTTACGTCACGGCGCTGCAGAAATATCCCGAACGGATCGATTCCGCGCCGGAGCTGGTTAATCGCGCCATCGATCTTTCGCAGAAAATGCAGCCACCGCCGGCGCTTCCCGATTACGCCAACACCCATGCCGCCGTGGCGTTGCGCGAGGTCAAGAACGCGAACACCAAGAGCGACCTCTCCACCGCCCGCTTGGAATATCAGAACACTCTTGCCGTGGCGCCCTGGTGGCCCGACGCTTGGTACAATCTCGGCATGCTGGACGCGCAGATCGCCCAATACAAAGAGGCGAAATTCGCGCTGATATCCTATCTTCGCGCCAAACCCGATGCCGCGGACAAACCCGCCGTGCAAGCGAAAATCGCCGAGGTTTCGGGGAAAATATCGCCCTGACCCGGCTTTGTCCGCCGTCGCTTCTACTGCGCCGCGATGCGGGGCGTGCTGTCGTGAATGAGCCGGTCGAGCGCCTTGGCCACCGCGTCGATCGGGATCGCATCCATGCTCTCATGGCCCCAATCTTGCGCCTTGACCACCACCAACCGGCTCGCGACCGGCGCGAATTTGTCCGGCGAAGTCGGCCCGAACAGCGAGACCAACGGCGCGCCCGACGCCGCGATCAAATGCCCGGCGCCGCTGTCATTGGCCACCGCCGCGGTCAACCGCCGGGACAATGAAATCGTGATCGCGGGCGTGATCTCCGCAACCTGCTGAAGTGGCATCAGCGCTTCGGGAATGGCGGAACATATCGGCTCGACCGCCGCCGCCTCGCCAGGACCGAGCAGGAATACCGGCACGCGACCGGATTCCATTCCCGTCTTGGCGACGGAAATATAACGTTCCATCGGCCAACGTTTTTTGCTCATGCCAGCGCCCGGAGCAAACCCGACATAACACGGCCCCGCCGGCAGCAGCAGATCGGCCATGGTTTCGGCCGCCGGATCCTTTGGCGCCCCCGGGACCAATTCAAAGGAACGGCCGCTGGCCAGCGCAATCAGCGCGGCGAGTTGCCGCACCATGGATTTCGGCTTGACCAAATCCTTCGGGCTGATGCTGGAAAACAGGAAACGCGCGGCGCCGGACACGAAACAACCATGTTCGATCCGGCGCAGGATCAGGGTGGTGAGAATCCGGCGCTGGGTATCGATGACGATATCGAAGCGGCGGCCCGCCAGCGGTCGGGCCCCGAATAATTCGCCGACCTGGCTGCCGACGGCGGCATTCTCGATGATTTCGTCGATGGCGCCTTCAACGAAGGCCGACATTTCATGCGCATAGACCGTGCCGCCCTTGCCGGCCACCCAGGTGATATGAGCCATGGGGAATGCCTGGCGCAGCCCATAGACGAAGGGCAATTTCATCACCGCGTCGCCGATATAATCGGCGCCGACATAAACCAGGATGCTCGGGTTATTCCCGCCATCGGTGCAATGGCTGGTGTCTCGCCTGAAGGTTTTAGTCATGGCCGGAAATTCGTGATTCCCGGCTGGAACTACGCTCTTTGCAAAACCCTTGGCGCCGATTCCAGGCCGTAAAACCGGCGAAAGCGCCGATGAACGGCTCTTTCTTAGACATTTTCTTCGACCCCGCGCAGCCGATATCCGCAATTGCGGCTTAATTTTTTTTCAGTTTACATCAAATTTCGATCATCATCCAGGGGTACGACTTAAAGAACGCTTCCGTCATGCGGGTATAGCCGGATGCCCGGTTATGCAATAACCGGCCGGAGACGGGACGCGGCGGGGGGATATGCGTCGTTATCTGAGCGATCAAGGCACCATTCTTGGGCTGGTCACCCTGTTGCTGGTGGCGCCGTTTTTCTTTTTTCGCGACCTGCCGCTTTACGACCTTCCCGACCACATCGCCCGCATGCACATCCTCTTCGGCGAAGGGGCGCCGGGAGCCGCGCAATATTACGCGGCCAATTGGCGGCTGGTGCCCAATCTGGCGATGGAAGGATTTGTCTTTCTGTTCCACCGCGTCTTCGGCGTCGAAGGCGCGGTGCGCCTGTTCCTGGCATTGACGGCGGCGCAAATGTTCTGGGGCGCGCTCGCCATCAACGGCGTGCTGCATCGGAAAATTTCGCGCCTTGGCGTGGTCGCCGCGCTGTTCGTCTATAACGGCCCGTTCCTGCTGGGCTTCGCCAATCTGTGCTTCGGCTTGGGCATGGCGCTGTGGGTGTTCGCGCTGTGGCTGATCTGGCGCGAGCGCGGCTGGGCGTTGCCGCTCTTCGCGGCGCTGGCGAGCCTGATCCTGATCGCGCATCTCTACGCCTTCGCCGTCTATGCGCTGGCCGTGCTGGCCTATGAGGCCGCGTTTTGGCTCCGCATGCGGCGGCGGGATTGGCGCCTCGCCTTGCCTACCCTGGTTCCGCTCCTGCATCTGCTGCTGCCGCTGGCGATCTATGTCGGGCTGATGCCGCACGCGCTCTCATCCGGCGGATTTCATTACGCGCCGATGTTACTGAAATTCGCCGATCTGCGCAGCGTCCTGGGCTTCAACAATCCGGTTTTCGATCTGGTGTCGTTGGCAGCCTTGCTGCTGGCCTCACTCGGCGTGGCGCGCCGGCTTGAAATCGACCGCGACCTGGTATTGCCGCTGGCGGCCTTCGCCCTCGCTTATGTCGTGTTACCGCATCAACTGGGCGACGCCACTTTCGTCGATTACCGCGTGCCCGCGACGGCGGCTTTGTTCTTGGCGGGGGCGATCGATTGGCGTCCGGGTGCCGCCCCGCGCCGGCGAAGCGCCGAGGCCTTCATCCTGGGGCTGTTTGTGCTGCGCTGGATCGTAACCATGGCGCAATGGCAATCCTGGCAGCCGGATTACGCGCAATACCGCGCCGCCTTCGCCCAACTGCCCGAGGGCGCAAAACTGCTGCCGCTTTCTTCCGATCCCAATAGCGTCGATCCCACGCAACATCCGCCGCTGGCGCACATGGCCGAACTCGCGGTGAGTTTGCGCGGTGCGCTGGTCCCCACCCTCTTCGCCGGTCTCGGTCATGAGCTGCTGGTTTATCGCGCGCCCTATGCCGACCTGGCGAGCCAGGTGCCATCGGCTGCTCTCGCGCCGTCTTTCGATTACGTGCTGTTGATCCAGCCGGAGGAAATTTCCAACCCGCCGGCCTATGCCGAAATCGCGCGCGGCCGGACCTTCATCCTCGGCCGGTTGAAGCACTAGGTCTTCAGGACGACGCCACGCGGAAACGGCGATGCGGGTTCTTGACCCGCGGCTGGATGCGCGCGGGGGCATCGGCCGGCGCCTTGAACTCGCCCGGTTCCGGCCGCGTCACCGGCAGCGTCATGCCGACGCGCGTTCCCTCGCTCGGCTTGCTGTCGATGTGAAACGTGCCGCCGAGCAGCTCGACGAATTTCTTGGCCAGCGGCAGGCCCAGCCCGGTGCCCTCGTGCTTGCGCGCCAGTCTCGAATCCACCTGGCCGAAAGGCGCCATCGCCGTCGGCATGTCCTGTTCGGCGATGCCGACGCCGGTATCGGCCACTTCGAGCGCCACCTTGTCGAGGATGCGCCGCGCGGTGACGGTGATCGAGCCGCCCGCCGGCGTGAACTTGATCGCGTTCGACAGCAGATTCAGCAGCACCTGCTTGAGCCGGCGCCGGTCGGAAACCATGTTGCCGATCTCGGGCGCGATGTCGAGGCTGATGGTCAGCCCGGATGTCGCCGCGCGTTCCTCCACCATGGCCACGGTCTGCTCCAGCATTTCCTTGAGGCCGAATTCCTCGCGATCGAGCGGCACGCTGCCGGTTTCGGTCTTGGCCATGTCGAGGATGTCGTTGACGATGGACAAAAGATGCGTGCCCGAATCGTGGATGTTGGTGACGTAATCGCGGTAGGCCGGCACCGAAATCGGTCCCAGCAATTCGCTCTTCATGATTTCCGAGAAACCGATGACCGCGTTCAAGGGCGTGCGCAGCTCATGGCTCATGGCGGCGAGGAAGTCGCTTTTCGATTGATTGGCGGCTTCGCTGCGCGCCACCGCGGCGGCAAGCTTGAGATTGGCGTCGTTCTGGCGCAAGGCGCCGCGATTGGTTTGCAATACGATCCAGATCAGCCCGAAATAGGTCAAGGTGAAGGTCAGCCAGACCAGCAGCATGACCTGTTGATGATAGGCCTCGAGCTGGGCGAAATCCGCGGTCACGTCGGTGTCGATCTGGAAGACCGCCACCACCTTGCCTGGTTGCGCCGGATCGAAGGCCGGAACGTAGCTGGTGACGAGGGCGCGGTCGCCCACCGCCATGCGGCTGCCGACCTGGCCGGACCAGGCCTGTTGGAAACCCGCCTCGTCGCCGGAGATTTGGCCGATGGCGGATTGATCGGTCGAGAAAACCGCATGCCGGTCGCGATCGAGAATGTCGAGCCGCACCACCGGCGAACCGGATATCAACTGCAGCGACTTGGCGCGCAGATCGGCCATGGCGGGGCTGACGGTGCTTTCGCCGGATTCCGGCATGGCGGCCGTGTTCGCATCCGTTGCCGCTACCGCAACCGTGAGCGCCTGGAAATCGGGCAAGGTGGCGTTGGCGACGATCTGGGCCAGCGCAGCGTTGTTGCGCTCGGCCATCACGCCAACCTGATTGATGGTGTAGAGCCGGTGGGAATAGGAGATGACCTCGACGGCGATCAGCATCACCACCGCGCTGAGTACGGCGAAGTGTAAGGTTTGCTTGCGCATGAAACGGCGTCGGTCCCTCTCCGGCAGAGGCCACAATCTAAACGCGTAATGGTTATGTAAAACTTACGGACCGGATGGGTTGGACGATTTCTTAGTGGATATTAAGGGATATTAACCGCTCATGAACGCGAAGCACCCGGGACGCCGGTTTGCCCCCGCCACCACGCAATGGCGTCGTCGATGCCCGCCGCCAGGGTGAAGCGCGGTTTCCAGGCCAATTCGCGCCGCATGCGGCCGAGATCGGGCACCAGCAAGGGCGGCTCCCCCGCCGGTGTCGGTTTTGCCCCGAGGCGCAGCAGCTCGGGCCGGCCGATCCGCGACGATATAAGCTTGGCTAAATCGGCCACGCTGACGCGCTCGCCCGAGCCGAGATTGATGGCGCCTTCCACCGCAGAATCCAGCAACGCCGCGAAGGCGCCGCCGAGATCGGTGCTATGGAGAAAATCGCGCACCTGGCTGCCCGAAGTGCATTCTGCCGCGCGGCCCTCCAGCAGCGCTTTTATCACCGATGGCACCAGCCGGTTGGGATGCTCATAGGGGCCATAGGGAAAGAATATCCTTCCCCAGGCGGCGGATATTCCGGTCTCGGCGGCAAAAGTGAAGAGCTGCTTGGACAGCATAACCTTGGATGCCGCGTAGAGCGCGGCGCTGCGCCCGCCATCGGTTGCCAGCGGAGTTTCGGCTTCGCTGCATATTCCGGCGCGGCTCCAATCATATTCGGCGCAGCTTCCGGCCATCACCACGCGCTTGCCGCCACCAGCGGCAAAGCCGCGCAGCAGCCGTAAACTGGCCTCGACCCAGATGAGATTGTCGGGACTTGTCCAATAGAGTCCTGGCGTCGCGATCCAGGCAAAATGCAAAAGATGGCTCGGCCGGAGTTTCGCCACCAGCGCATCGGCTTGGGCGGGATCGAACAAATCGGCGGCGTGAAGCGTTGCGCCGTCGAGTTCCGATTGCCGCTGGGGTTTGGCCCGGCCCGAATGCACGGCGTGGACTTCATAGCCCCGGGCGAGCAGATCCTTCACCGCCCAACAGCCGATGAAGCCGCTGGCCCCTGTGACCAGAACCCGGCGATCCCACTTCAATTCCTGCATGCCGCCCGTTCCATCCCGCCGCGCAAAACGGCCTAGACGAAAGCCTCGACCCGCCGCGTCGCGTCGCAGATGGTTCGCAGTTCAGGATCGCCGACGAATATCTGCTTCTGCAAGCCGCGCAGATAGGGCGTGTGATCCCTAATCTGCCGCCCGAGCTTGCGCAGCCTGATCTCCCGGCGGATGCCGCGCGACAACCGCAGAACCTCCTTGAAATCGACGCCGTTCAACCGGGCGACACCGCCGATGTATTCGACGATCTCCGCGCGGGTGTTCTTGGTGGCGTCGGCAATCGCCAAGGCAAGTTGCTGCGGCAGCGAGATGTCGAGATCGAAATCCCGGAGATTCTGGGAACGCAGCACGGCTTCATAGATCAAAAGCGGCACGCCCTTGATGGCGCCGTTGCCCAGCATCGGCAGGAAGGTCATCTTGCTTTCGGTGTAGAACGGAATATCCAGCAGATTTCCCGCCGGCGTGCGCGAGATTTGCAGGCCGTTGCTGCGCGGCGACACGCCCGCCACCGCCAAAGGCTCGCGCACGAACAGATATTTGTCGACGACCGAGCACGCCGCCACCGCCGAATACACGTCGGGTATGATCGATTGGAAGAACCGCCCGCCCGACCGGTCCTTGACCTTGGCGATGACGTTCTTATGTAGAAAACCGCCGGTGTAGATGTAGGGCAAGGCGACGAATTCGCCGCCCCGGTGCAGGATATCGATCAGCGCCTGGCGCGCGTCGCGTATCTCCGCGCCATGGCCGAGATGGACCACCAAGCGGCTCTCGTCGCGGTCCGGCGGATCGGGCCAGCGGAACCGGCTGACATTGGAGGTCACCGCCTCGACCTTGTAGCGGCCGACCAGATCGAAAAACCGCGCGGCGGCGCTGGGCAACAATCCATCATCGTCGCCGATGAAGGTGATCCAGTCGCCTTGGGCGTGGCCGAGCGCGAATTCCCAATGCTCGGTCATGCCGAGGCGCTGTTCCGGCCTGATATAGCGCAGCCGCTTGTCCTTCACCGCGTCCACCACCTCCCGCGTCCGCGGCGCGCTGCAATTGTCGCTGACGATGATCTCGATGCGCTGATCGGGCTGATCGACGATGGTGCGCAAACAATAGGCCAGGGTTTCCGGGCGCTCGCGCGTCGGCACGACGATGCTGAGAAGCGGTCGGTCTTGGGTCATGCTGGCCATTCACACTGCTGGAAAAAAATCATGATAGCTTCGCGACTTGCCGATTAAAAGCCGCCAAACGCCGCCGCATTCTATTGGCCGCCGGGATTTGCGCGTTGCCGGACGACCGCATCGAGGAACGCCGGTATATCACGCGCGTAAAGACAGGAATCAATCTTTTCCAACGCCGCGTCCGGCAATTCCCACCATTCGCTTTTGAGCAACGCTGATATCGCCGCCGGATCGAAGCGATGGCGGATGACCCGGGCGGGGCTGCCAACCGCGATCGCGTAAGGCGGAATGTCCCGTGTCACCACCGCTCCCGCGCCGATAACCGCTCCGATGCCGATGGTCACGCCGGACAGGATCAGAGCGTTATGTCCGACCCAGACATCGTGCCCGATATGAATCGGTCCGCGCGTCACGGAATCATGGTTCAAATGGCCGGGCGCGGGCGTTTGATTCTTGGTATGCCGGAACACCAGGCTGCGGAACGGATAGGTTGAAGGCAAATCGACGGGATGCCCGACATGCGCCAGAATCTGGACATTGCCGCCGATCGAGCAGAAATGGCCGATGCTGACCGGCGATTTTTCGGTCGCGCCGATGATCGTGTTCTTGCGTATCCCGTAAGTATGCCGCCCCACCGTGATGAAGCGGTTTCGCGGCCGGAAAAAATTGTCCTCGGTCTTGCGGAAAAGCTTCTTGCGCAGCGCCTTGATCCTTTTGCCGAGCGAGGATTTCATCAAGCCTTCTCCATCACCTTCTCCGCCGATATCCGGGCCAGCAAGCGGACAGCCCCCTGCTCCACCGCTTCGACCGTGATCGAATCCATCATCGTGCCGATGGTGCGATGATCCCAGCCCGGCGGGAACAACTCCGCATAGGGCGTGGCCGTGGGAACGATTTCGGCGCGCTTGCCCCAGGGCGCGTATTTCCAGGCCAAGCTCGGCCCGAACAAAGCCAGCGTCGGCGCGCCCGACGCCGCCGCGATATGGGTGAGGCCGGTATCGTTGCCGACATAAAGCGCCGCGCGTTGCAAAACCGCCCCGGCGGTGAGCAGATCGGTGCCGCCCACCAGATCAATGGCCTTGCCGCGCGGCAACGCGTCGATCATCGGCTGCGCCTGGGGCCGTTCATGCGCCGCCGCCAGCACCGCCACCCGCGCGCCCGGAAACAGGCCTTGCGCCGATGTCAGATGATTGGCGAGTTCGGCGAAATATTCGGCGCGCCATTCCTTGCCGCGCCAATTAGCGGCGGGGCCGATGGCGATAAAGCGTTCTCCCGGCGGCACCAAGGATGCCGCCATAGCAATGTGCTTTTGTCCGAACCAGAGTTGCGGCGCCGGCGGCGGGTCGAGATTGAAAAGTTTTCCCAATTGCCGCACGCGATGCTCGCCGACTTCACTTTTGGCCACGCGGCGGCGCTGTCCCGCCCATAGCAGGTAGGCCAGGGCCGAGCTGCGCAGGTCCACCACCAGATCCCAGCGCGTGGCGGCGACGGCGAGATAAAGCTTCATCCAATGGCGCGCGTAGCTTTGCTTGTCGACCACGATCAGCCGCTTCAATCCCGGCATCGCCTCGAACAACGGCGCCGCCAGCGGCCCCGCCGCGACGGTGAATTCCGCGCCGGGATACCGCCCGATGAGATAGGCCAACAGCCCGGTCGAGAGGACGGCGTCGCCGATCCGCGTCGCCGTGACAAAGAGAATTTTCATGTCGCGAATTACGCCAGGGCCAGGAACAGGGATCGGCGGGTTATAGGCCGCAAAACGGCACCTTG
>Ga0181537_10004624_pt1 | contig 11384 bp, 8 predicted proteins | sample PEATcosm2014_Bin_39_FD_119765 | JGI IMG/M metagenome (GOLD analysis project Ga0181537, IMG submission 119765) | Peatland microbial communities from MTU Mesocosm Facility, Houghton, MI, USA - PEATcosm2014_Bin23_10_metaG | ecosystem: Environmental > Terrestrial > Soil > Wetlands > Peat | place... | reverse complement strand
GGGGTGAAGGGCACCAGCGAAAAAAGGACGCTGTACAGGAGGGGCGCACCCGGAAAATGCAGGCCCCAGACGCGATCGCTTCCGGCGAAGTCTTGAAGGAGCGGGGCTCTAATGTGAAAGGGACCGGCACCGCTCGCGGCCGGCGCCAGATAACACCATGTGTCCATCCATGGCAGACTGAACCAATAGAGATTGGCCCATGCCGCCAAAGTCCATGCCAATAGACCAAGGGTCACCAGAATGGCAAAAACCGGCCCGGGCTTCATTTGTTGGTCAAGGGGTCTGACGAGCGTCCCGTTGGGAGGGGCTCCCGAGGGGAAAGCTTTTGCGGAGTGCGTCAGCCAGTGCAAGCTCCCCGCCACGTGGAGGCATCGGCAGTGCATGCAAGTGCCCGGGAATCGACGGTGCTCTCCCGGGATTTCAAATAGGCGGTTGAAGATCGTTCCGCGCGGGCGAACATGAAGCGTGCAGAGCCAAGAAAGGGGGCGCATCGGCTAGGCCGGCGGGGGAAACAGACTTGAGGTTTGCTTGAAGGGCCCCATGTTATCCGGACCTTATACTTGGCCTTAGCACCTGTAGCCGAAATAGCATCAAACCTGCCAGGCGGACTCAATGACGCGGCATTCCCACTTTCCCTCTTTTTCGGGGGGCTTGTCGGGTTCATCGTAGTCTGGATCGTTACGAGGTATTCCAGGCGGGTCGCCCACGAGCAGGCCGCCGAGCTGATCGAGGTGGCGCGCCGCGAGGCGGCCGTCGCCGCCGAGGAGGTCCGCCAGAAGTCCGACGCCGAGATCCAGGAGAAGCGCTCGGAGCTCAACCGCGAGTTCGACAGGAGGGAGATCGAGGCCGACGTCAGGCTGCGCGAGATAAAGGCCCACGAGGAGTCGCTGGCGCTCCTGGACTTCCAGCTGGAGCAGCGGCAGGAGCGGCTGAACCGGGAGAGTTCGGCGATCCGCCAGGCGCGCGACGCGATCCGCGACCTCTCAAAGAACGTCCGCAAGAGGCTCGAGGGCGTCTCGCAGCTCGACGCCGAGGAGGTCCGCAAGCAGCTCCGGGAGGAGGTGCTCCTCGAGTGCCAGGACGAGCTTCGGGCCATGCGCCGCGAGGTGCTCGAGAAATCGGAGCAGGAGCTCCAGACGCAGTCGAGGCGCATACTGGTCGCCTCGATGCAGAGGCTCGCGAGCAAGCCCAACACCGACCTCACGGCGACCCTCGTGCACCTGCCGAGCGAGGACATGAAGGGCCGCCTGATCGGCCGGGAAGGGCGCAACATAAAGTCCTTCGAGGCCGCGACCGGCGTGACGCTGCAGATCGACGAGTCGCCGCAGCTGGTCCTCCTCTCCTCGTTCGACCCGGTGCGCCGGGAGATCGCCCGGAACGCCCTCGAGGCCCTCGTGAAGGACGGCCGCATCCACCCGGCGAGCATCGAGGAGTACGTGAAGCGGGCCCAGGACGAGATAGACCTCTCGACGACCCAGGCCGGCGAGGACGCCGTGAACAAGCTGAACATCAACGGCCTCCACTCGGAGATCATCAAGCTGCTCGGGAAGCTCAGGTACCGGTTCTCCTACAACCAGAACGTGCTCGACCACTCGGTCGAGACCGCCTTCCTCGCCTCGCTCATCGCGAGCGAGATCGGACTCGACCCCAACCTGGCCAAGCGGGCCGGGCTCCTCCACGACATCGGCAAGGCCGTTTCCGGGGAGATGGAGGGAAGCCACGCGGGCATCGGCGCGGACTTCATCAAGCGCCACGGCGAGACGCCGATCGTGGTCAACGCGGTGGCCGCCCACCACGAGGAGGTGAAGCCCGAGACGATCTACGCGGGCATCGTGATCCTGGCCGACACGATATCGGCCACGAGGCCCGGGGCGCGGGCCGAGTCCATGGAGAACTACATCCAGAGGCTGAAGAGGCTCGAGGAGCTCGCCATGTCCATCGAGGGCGTCCAGCAGGCCTTCGCCATCCAGGCGGGCCGCGAGATCCGGGTCGTCGTCTCGCCCCAGGAGGTCACCGACGACCGCGCGCGGGACATCGCCAAGGAGCTCAGGCGCCGGATCGAGGCCGAGCTCCAGTACCCGAGCACGATCAAGATCACCGTGATCCGGGAGGCGAGGTACACGGAGACGGCCACCTGACCCGGCGATGCAGGACCACCTCATCGAGATGCTCGGCATGCTGGTGCGCTGGCTGCATGTCATCGCGGGCATAGCGTGGATCGGGTCGTCGTTCTACTTCGTCTGGCTGGACGACAGCCTCGAGGCGCCGGAGCCCGACTCCGACGAGGCGAAGAAGGGCGTCGCCGGCGAGCTCTGGGCCGTCCACGGCGGGGGCTTCTACAACCCCCAGAAGTACGCGGTGGCGCCGGCCAAGCTCCCCGACACGCTCCACTGGTTCAAGTGGGAGGCCTACACCACCTGGCTTTCGGGGACGGCGCTCCTCGTCATCGTCTACTGGATGCGGGCCCAGGCGATGATGGTGGACCCGTCGGTCGCCAGCCTCACGTCGGCGCAGGCCGTGGGGATAGGAGCGGCGAGCATGGTGGGATCGTGGATCGTGTACGACCTCCTGTGCCGTTCGCCCCTCGGCCGCCACAACACGCTGCTCGGCATCGTCGTCTTCGGGCTCATGACGCTCCTCGCCTGGGAGCTGTCGCGCACGCTCGGGGGGCGGGCGGCCTACATCCACGTGGGCACGTCCATCGGGACCATCATGGCCGCGAACGTCTTCTTCCTCATCATCCCGGGCCAGAAGCGGATGGTCGCGGCGATGAAGGCCGGCCAGAAGCCCGACCCTGCCGACGGCCGGCGCGCCAAGCAGCGGAGCGTCCACAACAACTACTTCACGCTGCCGGTCGTGTTCATCATGATCAGCAACCACTATTCCTCGACCTACGGGCACCCGCAGGCGTGGGCGGTTCTGGCGCTGATCGGCGGCGCGGGCGTCCTGATCCGCGTTTTCTTCAACAAGAGGCACAAGGGGGTCAACGCCTGGCAGTACCTTGTGATCTCCTCGGCGCTCCTCGGCGCGGTCGCGGTCTGGACCGCGCCCCACATCCAGGCACTCCCCCCGGTCACGGGTCCGGTGACGCTCGACCGTGTGCGGACCATCGTCGGCCAGCGCTGCGTCGCGTGCCATTCGCAGGCCCCGACCTTCGCGGGCATCACGCAGCCGCCGGCCGGCGTCGTCCTGACGAGCGCCGAGGGGGTCGTCCAGAACGCCCAGCGAATCTACCAGCAGGTCGTCGTCACGCGCATCATGCCGCTCGGCAACGCCACCAACATCACGGACGAGGAGCGGGCGGTGATCGCGGCCTGGGTGAAGGCCGGCGCGCCCGCAAAGTGAGCCGGATCAGGCGTTCAGCGCCTCGATGACAAGCCTGTGCAGTTCGCGGTTTGCGGCCGAGACGGTCGAGGTGGCCGGGTAGGGCGACGCCCCGTCCGCGTCCGAGATGACGCCCCCGGCTCCCCGGATCACCGGCACCAGCGCGGCAATGTCCCAGAGGTTCATCACGGGATCGTAAATCACCTCCGCCCAGCCGGTCGCGACCAGGAGGTGGCCGTAGCAGTCGCCCCAGGTGCGCGCGAGCTTCGCCCGGGCCATGAGCGACCCGTAGCCCTGGAACTCCGGCCTAGCAATCGTGACGGGATCACTCGTGAGGAGGGTCGCGTCCTCGATGCGCCGCGTGGAGCTCGTCCGCACGGGCTGGCCGTTCAGCGTCGCGGTGGTGTTGTCGCCCACCAGCAGCTGGCGCAGGATCGGCTGGTGGATGCACCCGAGGACGGGCTGGCCCTCGTGGAGCAGCGCGATCAGGGTCCCGAAGAGCGGCACCGCCGCGGTGAACGAGCGCGTCCCGTCGATCGGGTCCAGCACCCAAACGAACTCGGCGTCCGGGTTCTCGCTCCCCCGCTCCTCGCCGAGGATCCCGTGGTCCGGGTACCGCTTGCCGATCATCCCGCGCATCAGCTCCTCGGCGCCCGTGTCGGCCGCCGTTACGGGCGAGCGGTCCGACTTCAGGTCGACGCGCAGGTCGGGCCGCCCGAAGAACGGCCGGATGAAGTCGCCGCTCTGCGTGGCGAGCTCGATCATGAAGGCGCGGAAGGGATCGAGGTTCACGCCACCGTTGAATCCACGAATCGCGCGAAAGACACGAAAAAATGAGCTCGGAGCCGCGCGGTAATCCGGAAACAACGGTGGATGGCCTGGACCGAGCAGCCGGTTTACTTCATCGATTTCGAGGGCGGCGTCGCCTCCGGGGTGCTCGAGTACGGCGTCGTCACCCTCCTCGGCGGGAGGGTCACCGAGACGCTCACCCGGCTCTGCGGGCCCACCGGGAGGGTCCGCCCGGAGGACACGCAGATCCACGGGCTGCGCGAGGAATCCCTCGCCCCGTGCGAGCCCTTCTCCTCGGACTGGGGTCTCTTCGCCGACCTGCGGGAGAAGGGTCCCCTGGCGGCCCACTACGCCGGGGCCGAGCATTCCCTCCTGAAGGCGACCTGGCCGTATCCGCGCAATTCGCCGGACTTTGCCCGGCCCGGCTGCCGGGTCATCGACTGGGGCCCATGGATCGACTCGGCCCGGATCTACTCCCAGCTCTATCCCGGCCTCGAGTCCGGCCGCCTTGAGTCGTTGGTCGCCGCGTGCGGCCTGCAGGAGGAGCTCGACGCCCTCGCCGCGGAGCACTGCCCGGCCGGCCGGCGCCGGTTCCACGCCGCGCTCTACGACGCGCTCGCGGGCGCGCTCCTCCTCGGCTCGCTCGCCCGCAACCCCCAGCTGGCCGCGCTCACGGTGATGCAGCTCCTGGCCCTCAGCACGCTGGACGCGAGGAAGCGCGACGCGATCGTGCAGCGCGAGCTCTTCTAGCCCCAGTAGTCCGGGGCGACGGGCCTGGCCTCGATCCCGGGCGGCGGCCTCCCGAGCCTCTGGCGCGCGACGGCGGTGAAGAAGCCCGGTCCCTGGGCGAGGTAGCGGCCGGCGAGCCTGCGCGGCTCCTGCCCCAGCCTGTAGAGCCATTCCAGCCCGTGGTCCTGCATCCAGGGCGGGGCCATCCGCCGTTCGCCCGCCCAGAGCGCGAAGGCGGCGCCGACCCCTACGAGCGGCGCGCCTATGAGGGGCCGCATGGCGTGCACCCACGCCTCCTGCCGCGGGCAGCCGAGGCCGCAGAAGACGATCCCGGCGCCGCTGCCGACGATCGCGCGCGCGTCGCCCCGCGCCTCGTCCTCGGTCGCGCGCCGGAACCGCGACGCCTGGCTGCCGGCGATGCGCAGGCCGGGGTGGGCGGCGCGCAGCCGTTCCGAAAGCCGCGCGAGGACCGGCGCCGTCGTGCCGAAGAGGAACACGCTTATCCCCTCGGCCGCCGCCGCGGCGCACAGGCCGCGCATGAGGAAGGGCCCGTAGACCCGCTCGCGAAGGCCCGCCCCGTGGAGCGTGTTCAGCGCCCAGCGCACCGGCTGGCCGTCCGGGGCGCCGACGTCGAGTGAGTTGAGCCTCGCCCGGTAGTCGTCGTCGCCCTGGGCCTCCATGACCGCGTGGACCGCGAGCGCGGACACGCCGAGGGGAGCCCGCAGGCGGGCCGCCTCGACGATCACCCGCGTGAGCTCCGCGTAATCCGTGGCCGAGACCCCGACGCCCAGCACGTTGTGGCGCGGTGCGGGGCTCGGGCTCATTTCCCGAAGCGTGCCAGCAGCGCCGGCAGGCGGCAATCCGCGAGCGAGGCGGCCGTGAGGTCGGCGTTGCCGAAGTCATGGTGGCCGGTCGAGACGTTCGGGACCGCGACGACCCAGAGGCCCGCCCGCTTCGCCGCCAGCGTGCCCGTGTGGGAGTCCTCGAACGCGATCGCCTCGCTCCCCCGGATACCGAAGTGCCCGAGCGCGAGCTTGTAGAGGTCGGGCTCGGGCTTCGGCGCCGGCACGTCCTCGCGGCACGCGACGAAGGCGAAGCGCTCGAGGAGCCCGAGCCTCGCCAGGTGGCCCTCGACGTGGGCGTGGGAGGAATTGGAGGCGAGCCCGATCCCCAGGCCGGCGCGGCGCCCCTCGTCGATCAGGAGGGCGACCCCGGGCAGCACCTGCTGCGCATGGTTGCGCGCCTTGTTGAAGGCCTGCCTCTCGACCTCGAGCCTGTCCCGGTCGGCGGCGGGCCCGAAGCCGCGCCAGGGGTCGAACGCGTAGTCGGCGTGGCCCACGCTGCGCGTGAAGAGCGGCCGGTCGAACGGAACGCCGTGGGCCCCGTGCACGTCGCCGTAGGCGTCGATGAGCGCGGTCTCGGTGTCCAGGATGAGGCCGTCGAAGTCGAAGATGAGGGCGCGAACCATTCGGCGTGGGAGCCCGCGACTTTTTCGTTGCGCCGGCGGCGATGCAAGCGTTGACCGTCAATGCCGCCCGCATGCCGTCCCGCGCAACCCTCGTCCTCGTCCTTGCCTGCGCCGCCGCCGCGCGGGCCGACGACTCCTTCACGAAGGGGCTGTCCCCGGCCGACTTCCAGGCCGCCGGCCTGGGAAAGCTGACTCCCGAGGAGCTCGCCAAGCTCGACGTGCTTGTCCGCGGGCAGCAGACGGGCGCCGTCGCGAAGGCGACGGCGGAGACGACGCAGAAGGTGGCCGCGGCGACACGGGAGCAGGTGAAGGCCGAGGCGAGCAAGCAGCAGTCGGCCGGGTTCCTCGAGCGGATGAGGGTGATGCTCAAGCCGGGGACCGAGATCGAGTACACGACCCTCGACTCGACCCTCGTTTCCGTCATGGAGATCGACTTCGGAAGGGGCGGCGCCGTGTTCACGCTCGCCAACGGGCAGCGCTGGAAGACCGACGACGACGACACCTATCCCTCGACGAAGGGCGCGACGATCCATGTGCGCATCATTCCGGGGTCCATGGGGAGTTTCTTCATGGAGATCGAGCACGGAGGGCGTCCGAAGGTGAAATTCGTCGGGAACGTGGCGCCCGCCCAGCCGGGCGCCCCCGCGGCGCATTAGGCTCGGGGGGCGGGCTGCTACTTGGCCGTCTCCGGGGGTGCGGGCACGTCGAGCGGCGAGGCCGTCTCCTCCTCGGTCTCGACGATGCGCGCGACGTTCAGGAGCTTGTCGCCGTCCGCGAGGGTGAGGAGCTTCACGCCCTTCGCCCCGCGGCCGGTCTCCCGGATCTCGCTGACCCGCGTCCGTATGCTCTGGCCCTTGGCGGTGATGAGCATGACCTCGCCCCCGTCGCGGACGCTGAGCGCGCCGGCCACGTTGACGGACCCGTCCTCGGGCAGGTCGATCGCGATCACGCCCGTGCCGCCGCGGCTAATGAGGCGGTAGTCCTCGAACGGCGTGCGCTTGCCTATGCCGTCCTCGCGGGCGATGAGCAGCCGGCTGAGCGGGTCGCAGACCTCGACCGCCTTCACGTGGTCGCCGTCGATCTTGAACCGCATGCCCGTCACGCCGACCGTGTCGCGCCCCTGGTCGCGCAGGTCCTCCTCGTTGAATCGGACCGCCTGGCCCTTGTGGCTCACGAGGATGATCTCGTTCTGTCCGGTGGTGAGCACGCAGCCGACGAGCGTGTCGCCCTCCTCGAGCTTGATCCCCCGGAGCCCGCCCTCGCGGGTCGCGTTGGCGTAGTCCGCGAGGTTCGTCTTCTTGGTGACGCCCGCCTTCGTCGCCATGACGAGGTGGGAGGTGCCCTCGAAGTCCTTCACGCAGATCATGGCGGCGATCTTCTCGCCCTCGGCCAGCCGCAGGAAGCTGGAGACCGACTTGCCCTTCGACGCGCGGGTGCCCTCCGGGACGTCGTACACCTTCTTCGCGTGGCACTGGCCGGTGTTCGTGAGGAAGAGGATGAAGTCGTGGGTGCTCGCGGTGAACAGGTGCTCGACGAAGTCCTCGTCGTAGGTCTCGGTGCCTATGATGCCCTTGCCGCCGCGCTTCTGCGAGCGGTAGTCCGAGACGCGCGTGCGCTTGATGAAGCCAAGGTGCGAGACCGTGATGACGCAGCCCTCGTTCGGGATGACGTCCTCCATCCGGAACTCCCCGGCGGCGGCGATGATCTCCGTGCGGCGCGGCGAGGCGTACTTTTCCCTCATCTCTAGGAGCTCGCTACGGATGAGCGCGAGCAGCTTCGCCTCCGACTCGAGGATGCCGCGGAGCTCCTCGATGAGCTTCATGAGGCCGAGGTACTCCGCCTCGATCTTGCCCCGCTCGAGCCCTGTGAGCTGGTACAGGCGCAGCTCGAGGATCGCGTCGGTCTGCCGCTCGGAGAGCGGGTACTTCGCCATCAGCTTGACCTTGGCCTCGTCGCGGTTCGCGGAGGCGCGGATGATCCTCACGAAGTCGTCGAGGTTGTCGAGGGCGATGATGTAGCCCTCGAGGATGTGGGCGCGGTCCTCGGCCTCCCGCAGGCGGAATTTCGTGCGGCGCGTCACGACGTCGCGGCGGTGCTCGATGTAGCACTCGATGAGCTCCTTTATGTTCATCTGCTTCGGCCGCTTCCGGTCGAGGGCGAGGAGCGTGACGCCGAACGAGGACTCGAGGGCGGTCTTCTGGAAGAGCTGGTTGATGACGACCTTCGCCTGCTCGCCGCGCTTCAGCTCGACGACGATCCGCGTGTTCTCGTCGGACTCGTCGCGGAGGTCGCGGATGCCGTCGAGCTCCTTCTCGGAGACGAGCTCCGCGATCCGGGTCACGAGGTTGGCGCGGTTGACGTTGTAGGGGATCTCGGTGATGACGATCTGCTCCATGCCCCCCTTCATCTCCTCGGAGTGGGCCTTGCCCCGTATCCGCACGATGCCCTTGCCGGTCTTAAGGTAGCTCAGTATCGCCTCGCGGCCCGAGATGACGCCCCCGGTGGGGAAGTCCGGGCCCTGGATGATGCCGCAGAGCTCGTCCACCGACACGGAAGGCCGCTCAAGGATCACGCACGCCGCGTCGATGATCTCGCTCAGGTTGTGCGGGGGGATGTTGGTCGCCATCCCGACCGCGATGCCCGTCGACCCGTTCATGAGGAGGTTGGGTAGCGCCGCCGGCAGGACCGTCGGCTCCGTCGTCGACTCCTTGTAGTTGGGGGCGAAGTCGACCGTCTCCTCCTCAATGTCCTTGAGCAGCTCCTCGGCGGCGGCGTTCAGCCGGCACTCCGTGTACCTGTAGGCGGCCGGCGGGTCGCCGTCGACCGAGCCGAAGTTCCCCTGCGGGTCGATGAGCGGGTAGCGCATGACCCACGTCTGGGCGAGGCGCACGAGGGTGTCGTACACCGACGCGTCCCCGTGCGGGTGGTAGTTCTTCAGCACCTCGCCCACCACGCCCGCGCACTTGTCGAAAGGCCGGTTGTGGAGAAGGCCCTCGCGCAGCATGGCGTAGAGGATCCTCCTCTGGACGGGCTTCAGGCCGTCGCGCGCGTCCGGCAGGGCGCGCGCGATGATGACCGACATCGAGTAGTCGATGTAGGCCGTCTGCATGATGTCGGTGATGTTCGCCGACAGGAGTTTTTCGGAACCGGTGTACAAGGGGTTTGGGAGTTTGAGTGAGGGCGCCCGGGCGTCAGACGTCGAGGTACTGCACGTTCAGGGCGTTGTCCTCGATGAACTGCCTCCGGGGCGGGACCTCGTCGCCCATGAGGAGCGTGAAGAGCGAGTCCGCCTTGGCCGCGTCGTTCACGGCAACCTTGAGGAGGCGCCGCTTCTCCGGGTCCATCGTCGTCTCGAAGAGCTGCTTCGGGTTCATCTCTCCGAGCCCCTTGTAGCGCTGGATCGTCAGGCCCTTGCGGCCGTTGGCCCGGATCTGCGCGACGATCTCAAGCGGGCCACGGAGCTCGGTCGTCGCCTCGCTCTTCTGGCCGGGGTTTTCGGTGATCGTGTAGCGCGCCGCCTCGGTCGGGCTGAACCTTTCAATGTCCAGGCCGATGCCGGCGATCACCTTGAGGATCTTGGCCATCTCGCTGCTCTCAAAGATCTCGTGGAGCGTCACGCGCCTCGGCGCGGCCGCGGGCCTCGCGTCCTTCGCCGCCGCGCCGACCGGCTGCTCGAACAGGTCCGCGTCGAGGCCGTTGTCCAGTATGAACTTCGCCCGCGCGGTCTCGTCCTTCAGGAAATGGTGGGACTCCTTGTTGCCCTCGCGGATCCTCGCGATGTAGCGGGGCAGGGCGTGCGTCTCCTTGTCGTGCCCGTCCAGGTACTCGTTCAGCGACGCGCCGTAGCGGGTCACTCCCGCCCCCAGCTTCTCGAGCGCGGCCAGGGACTCCACGATCCTGTCGATCTGCTGCGGCGAGAAGACGTGGCGCTCCGCGAGGCGCGTCAGGACGACGTCCTCCGAGCCGAGCTCGAGCAGGATCCGGTTCAGCTGCTCGTCGTTGTCGATGTACTGCTCGCGCTTCTTGCGCTTGATCCTGTAGAGCGGCGGCTGGGCGATGTAGACGTAGCCCCTGTCCAGGAGCCCGCGCATCTGCCGGTAGAGGAATGTGAGGAGGAGCGTGCGGATGTGGGACCCGTCGACGTCCGCGTCCGTCATGATGATGATCTTGTGGTACCGGGCCTTGTCCACGTTGAAGGCCCCCTCCCCCTCGGCGTCGCCGATCCCGGTGCCGACGGCGGTGATGAGCGTCCGGATCTCCTCGTTCGAGAGCACCTTGTCCAGGCGCGCCTTCTCGGTGTTGATGAGCTTGCCTCGCAGGGGGAGTATCGCCTGGTAGCGCCGGTCGCGGCCCTGCTTAGCGGAGCCGCCGGCCGAGTCGCCCTCGACGATGTAGAGTTCCCCGAGCGCGGGGTCGCGCTCCGAGCAGTCGGCGAGCTTGCCGGGGAGGCCCCCGCCGGAGAGGGCGCCCTTGCGCACGGTCTCCCGGGCCTTCCTTGCGGCCTCCCTGGCGCGGGCGGCGTTGAGCGTCTTGTCGATGATCCGCTTTGCGACCGCCGTGTTGGACTCGAGGAAGAACTTGAGCTTCTCGCCGACCACCTTCTGCACGATGCCGTCGACCTCGGAGTTGGAGAGCTTCGTCTTGGTCTGGCCCTCGAACCTCGGCTCGGAGACCTTGACGGACACGACCGCCACCAGGCCCTCGCGCACGTCGTCTCCCATGATCGCCGGGTCCTTCTCCTTCAGCAGGTTGTTGCTCCTCGCAAAATTGTTGATGACACGCGTGAGGGCGGTCTTGAAGCCGGAGAGGTGGGTGCCGCCCTCCAGGTTGTAGATCGAGTTCGCATAGGCGAAGACCTGATCATTGTAGCTGTCGTTGTACTGCATCGACACGTCGACGACCGTCGCCGCCTTGGTGGGATCCTCGTTCGGGACCGTGTCGGAGAACGTGACCGGCTTGTCGTGGACCACGTTCTTGTTCTGGTTCAGGTAGCGCACGAATTCCGCGATGCCGTCCTTGAAGAAGAACACGTCGCCCTTCTGGGAGCGCTCGTCGGCAAGCTCGATCTTGATGC
>Ga0181537_10004623_pt1 | contig 11385 bp, 10 predicted proteins | sample PEATcosm2014_Bin_39_FD_119765 | JGI IMG/M metagenome (GOLD analysis project Ga0181537, IMG submission 119765) | Peatland microbial communities from MTU Mesocosm Facility, Houghton, MI, USA - PEATcosm2014_Bin23_10_metaG | ecosystem: Environmental > Terrestrial > Soil > Wetlands > Peat | place... | reverse complement strand
TCGTGGCCAGATCAAGGGGCCGCTCCCCGCCACGTGTGTGCGCTGCGGTGGCCGGAGCCGCTGCCTGCGCGTGCGTGCCGCTGCCGGTGAGGATCAGGCCGCCCTGGACCCCGAGGGCCAGCACCAGCACGATGCTTGCCAGCGCCGGACCATGCTCCGAGAGCTGCGCGAGCAGCTCCTGTGCAGGCTGGGGCTGGGCAAGGCTGGTCAACGGGCTGCTCCTTACGATGGGCCCTTAAAGGACCGTAAGGCCCTTCAAGGGCAATTGCTCATGATACGGTGCCGCCATGAGTGCGCTCAACTGTCTGTATTTCCGGACTTCTTTTGGGCGTTCTTTTTTCGATTTCGGGAACTCGCGGGCGCGCCGGACGGCGCAGGGCGGGAGCCGGGCGTCGTATAATTGAACCCGATGGCGCAGCAGGCGCCGAAGCTTGATTGCGCCCCAGGAAGTCCCCACATTGAGTGAACAGCGTCCGCAAAGTCCCGACCATGGGGTCACCGTCGAGGAGGCGGTGCCCAAGACGCGCGTACCGCCGCTGTTCCGCGTGGTGCTGATCAACGATGATTTTACGCCGATGGAGTTTGTGGTCGAGGTGCTCGAGCGGTTCTTTGCCATGAACCGGCCGACCGCAACGCGCATCATGCTCGAAGTCCACACCCGCGGCAAAGGCATCTGCGGGGTCTTTACGTACGAGATTGCAGAGACCAAAGTATCCCAGGTGACGCAGTACTCGCGCGAGCACCAGCATCCGCTGATGTGCACGCTCGAGCAGGTCTAGAGGCGCGAGGCGGCTTACAGCCCTCGCACGAGGAGAAGCGGTGCTATCGACTGAACTTGAATTCTGCCTGAACCAGGCCTTCCGCCAGGCGCGCGCCCAGCGGCATGAATTTCTGACCGTCGAGCAGCTGCTGCTGGCGCTGCTCGATGCCCCGCGCGTGCGCGAAGTACTCGAGGGGTGCGGTGCGCAGCTCGAGCGCCTGGCGATGGAGCTCAAGGAGCACATCGAGTCCAACACCCCGCAGCTGCCCGAGGGCGAGGAGCGCGAGGTCCAGCCCACCTTAGGCTTCCAGCGCGTGCTGCAGCGGGCGCTGTTTCATGTGCAATCGAGCGGCCGCAAGGAAGTGGGCGTCGTCAACGTGCTGGTGGCGATCTTCAGCGAGAAGCAGAGCCACGCCGTGTATCTCTTGAGCCGCCAGAATGTCACGCGCCTGGATGTGGTGCATTTCATCTCGCACGGCCTGACGCGCAGCAGCGAACCCAAGAGCGAGGGCGAAGAGGCCGCGACCGGCGAGAGCGAGCGCGACGCCGAGGGCGGCAGTGCGCTCGATAAGTACACCACCAACCTCAATCGCCAGGCGCAGGAAGGGCGGATCGATCCGCTGATCGGCCGCAAGGTCGAGGTCGAGCGGACGATAGAGATCCTGTGCCGGCGGCGCAAGAACAATCCTTTGTATGTCGGCGAGGCCGGGGTCGGCAAGACCGCGATTGCCGAGGGGCTGGCGCGCCTGATCGTCGAGGGCAAGGTGCCGGACGTGCTGACCGACTGCACGATCTACGCCCTCGACATGGGCGGGCTGATCGCCGGCACCAAGTACCGCGGGGACTTCGAGAAGCGGCTCAAGGCCGTGATCAGCGAACTGAAGAAGCAGCCCGGTGCGATCCTGTTCATCGATGAGATCCACACCGTGATCGGCGCCGGCGCGGCCTCCGGCGGCGTGATGGATGCCAGCAACCTGATCAAGCCGGTCTTGAGCAACGGCGAGGTGCGCTGCATCGGCTCGACCACCTACCAGGAATACCGCGGCATCTTCGAGAAGGATCACGCGCTCGCGCGCCGCTTCCAGAAGATCGATGTGGGCGAGCCGAGCGTCAGCGAGACGATCGAGATCCTCGAGGGCCTGCGCAGCAAGTTCGAAGAACATCACGGCGTCACCTACACGCCCGAGGCGCTGCGCTCGGCCGCCGAGCTCGCCGATAGGCACCTGACCGAGCGCCGCCTGCCCGACAAGGCCATCGATGTCGTCGATGAGGCCGGCGCACGCCTGCGGCTGCGCCCGGCCGGTGAGCGGGCGCTTACTGTCGAGGTGCGTGATATCGAGGAAGTGGTGGCGCGCATGGCGCGCATCCCGGCCAAGACCGTCTCGGTCTCGGATCGCGACGTGCTCAAGAACCTGGAGCGCAACTTAAAGCTCGTGATCTTCGGCCAGAACCCGGCCATCGAGGCGCTCGCGGCGGCGATCAAGCTGGCGCGCGCGGGCCTGGGCGATCAGCGCAAGCCCGTGGGCAGCTACCTGTTTGCCGGCCCGACCGGCGTGGGCAAGACCGAGGTCACGCGCCAGCTGGCGCTGACGATGGGCATCGAGTTCGTGCGCTTTGACATGTCCGAGTACATGGAGCGCCACACGGTCTCGCGCCTGATCGGCGCGCCGCCCGGCTACGTGGGCTTCGACCAGGGCGGGCTCCTGACCGAGCAGATCGCCAAGCACCCGCACTGCGTGCTGCTCCTGGATGAGATCGAAAAGGCGCATCCGGATGTGTTCAATCTGCTGCTGCAGGTGATGGATCACGGCACGCTGACCGACAACAACGGCCGCAAGGTCGATTTCCGCCACGTGATCATCGTGATGACCACCAATGCCGGTGCCCAGGAAATGAGCCGCCCGGCGATCGGCTTCATGCCCGCGGACAACACCAGCGATGGCATGGAGGCGGTGCGGCGGCTGTTCTCGCCGGAGTTTCGCAACCGGCTCGATGCGATCATCCAGTTTGCCGCGCTCGATGCCCCGACGATCGAGCGCGTGGTCGACAAGCTGCTGCTCGAGACCGAGGCACAGCTCGAGCAGAAGGGCGTCGCGCTCCTGATCGAGGATGCCGCGCGCCAGTGGATCGCGGTGCGTGGCTATGATCCGAAGATGGGTGCGCGGCCGATGGCGCGCGTGATCCAGGAGCACCTCAAGCGGCCACTGGCCGAGGAGCTGCTGTTTGGCAAGCTGGCCGGCGGTGGCACGGTGCACGTGTCCGTGGCGGCCGATGGCAGCAAGCTCGAGATCGAGTGCAGCGCGGCCACGCCGAGCGAAGTGACGGTCTAGCGCTCGCGGATCGGCTTGCCGGATCGAAGTGCGCCCGGTGCTGGGCGCGCTGCTAGCGGCCGCGGTAGACGATGCGGCCCTTGCTCAGGTCGTAGGGCGTCATCTCGACCGTGACCTGGTCCCCGGTGAGGATGCGGATATAGTTCTTGCGCATCTTGCCCGAGATGTGCGCGGTGACGATATGCCCGTTCTTCAGCTGCACACGAAAGGTCGTGTTGGGCAGCGTCTCGACGACTTCGCCTTCCATCTGGATCGCATCTTCTTTGGGCATGCCGCTCAACTGGTATACGGGACGGGCGCGAATTCTGCATAAACCCGGCAGGCAAAGCAATGCAGGCCGCCCAGTAAGGCCTAAGCGCTGATCGCGAGGCGGCGGCGCACCTGTACCAGCGTGGCCAGGGCGAGTCCGGAGAGCCCGAGCAGCCCGAAAGCCCCGCCGCCGCTATATCCGCTACGGTGGGTGAGCTGAAGCTCGGATTTGCCGGCCTTGATGTCTGCCTCCAGCTGTGTCAGTGCCAGATCAAAGTGCTCGATCAGTTGTGCACTGGCGGCATTGAGGCTGTCGCTATCCTAGTTGCGCGCGGCCGTTCCCGAACCGATCAGCGCCGTGTTGTGCGCGCGCGTGTCGGTGCCCCCGGCGCGCAGCAGCAGCGTGCGCGAGTTAGGCTCGACCACGGCGAGGTCCACCAGCGTCGTGACATCCTGGCGCGTACCGTGCAGGAAGTAGGCGCCGACGATCGTCAGGTAGCCGAGCGAGGTGCGCGTCTCATCCTGGTAGCCGACCTGGTCATAGGACACCAGGGCCATGACATCGACGCCATAGAGCCGCTCGATGCCCGCCAGGCCCTCGAATCCGCCCGAACCCTGCAGGTAGTAGTCGGGAATGATTACGATCTGGCCGATGAAGGCGCGCGATTTGAAGCGCTCGGCGATCCGCTCCAGGATCTGCTCGCGCTGCGCCGGATCCGGCGCCTGGGTGCCGGCGCGCTCGGGCAGGAAGCTCAAGCCTACCCGCAGTGGCACCGGCAGCACCGGCAGGTTCGGAGGGCCCGCTGGCGGCGGGCCAGCCTTTGGATAGAGGAAATCGACCAGGCTGCTCGAGGCGCCGCGGTGGATCGCACGCGTCTGGCAACCCGGGCACAGTGCCGTGCAGCCGCCAAGCAGCACGGCCAGAGCGAGCAGCAGCACAGCGCAGGGAGCTTTCATGGTCGGATCCTCGGCAAGGCGTGGAGATCACGCGGCCGGGAGCATCCGGCGCCGGCTACAGACCCTGCAACCAATCCGTAATAAGTAGTTCTAATTGACATTAAAGTATTAGCAAATAATACTTTGCCGCGATCACCCGCCCTCTTATGGATGACCACGGAGCGGCCGCCATGGCGCAACAGCAGCGCATCCTTGCCGAACTAAAGCTCCTGCTGCGCGAGCGCGGCTGGACCTACGCCGATGTGGCACCGCGACTCTCCCTGAGCGAGGCGAGCGTCAAGCGCCTGTTCTCGCGCGGCGGCTTCACGCTCGAGCGCCTCGATGCGCTGTGCGAACAGCTGGGCCTCGAGATGAGCGATCTGTTCGAGCGCGTGGCGCAGCGCGAGCGGCCCGCCAGCCGCCTGACCCATGCCCAGGAGCTGGAGATCGTCTCGGATCCGAAGCTGTTCCTGGTCACCTACTTCGTGCTCAATCGCTGGTCGGCGGCTGAGATCCTGGCGCGCTTCGCCTTGAGTGAGCGCGAGCTCGAGCGCTACCTGATCCGCCTCGATCGGCTCAAGCTGATCGAGCTGCAGCCGGGCAACCGCACGCGGCTCAAAGTCACGGCGCCGGTGGCGTGGCGGCCGGGTGGCCCGGTGCAGCGCTATGTGCACCGCCGCCTGCTGAGCGAGTTCTTTGCCTCGGACTTCTCGCACGCCCACGCCGAGTTCACGATGTACGGCGTGATTCTCTCCGAAGGGGCGCTGGCGCGCGTCAAGCGCGTGCTGCAGAACACGCTGCGTGACTGCCAGGACATCAGTGCCCAGGATGCGGCAATGCCCCTCAGTGCGCGCAGCGGCGCGGCCGTGGTGCTCGCCCTGCGGCCGTGGACCTACAGCGGCTTCGATGCGCTCAGGCGCCCCGAGCAGGCGCCATAGCCGCGGCGAGGCGCGCCAGGAACTCGCTGCGCGGCAGCGCGCGCGAGCCGAGGCTGCGAAGATGTGCCGAGGCCATCTGGCAGTCGATCAGCTCGAGCCCGAGTGCCGTGCAGCGCTCGACGAGCCCGGCCAGCGCGGCCTTGGAGGCATCGGCGGCGCGGCTGAACATCGATTCGCCAAAGAACACGCGACCGAGGCGGATGCCATAGAGACCGCCGATGAGCGCGCCGCGCTGCCAGGTCTCGAAGCTGTGGGCGTAGCCCAGCTCATGCATGCGCTCGTAGGCGCTGATCATCCCCGGGGTGATCCAGGTGCCGGGACTGACCGCGCGCGGCGCCGCGCAGGCACGGATCACCGCGGCAAAATCCCCATCCTGGCGCCACTCATAGCCCTGGCGGCGGATCATGCGCTTCAGGCTCCGTGCACAGTGAAACTCCGCCGGCAGCAGCACTTCGCGCGGATCGGGTGACCACCACAGCACCGGCTGCCCGGGGCTGTACCAGGGGAAGATGCCGCGCCGGTAGGCCGCCAGCAGCCGCTCGGGGCTCAGATCCCCGCCCGCGGCCAGCAGGCCTGCGGGCTCGGGCAGCGCCTGCTCGACCGGTGGAAAGCGATCGGGCGGATCGGCGGGGGCGAGCCAGGTGATCATGCACGGGATCTTAAAGCCCAAGAGCCCGTTACGGGCCCGCGCCGGTGGCACGAAACGGCGTGTGGCGCGCCGCCTCGGCCGCGTAGCTGTCGATCGCCACCGCCTCGCGGGCGAGGAAGCCGGCCACCGCCTGGCGCAGCGCCGGATCGCCGATCCAGTGCGCCGACCAGGTCAGTGTCGGCTCAAAGCCGCGCGCGAGCTTGTGCTCGCCCTGGGTGCCCGGTTCAAAGCGCTGCAGACCTTCGGCAATGCAGTACTCGATGCCCTGGTAGTAGCAGGTTTCAAAATGCAGGCTGTGGAAGTCGGCACCGGCGCCCCAGTAGCGTCCATAGAGCGTGTCGTGCGAGCGGAAGAACAGCGCGCAGGCGAGCGCTTGTCCGTGCTGGCGCGCGAGCTTGACGATGAAACGCTCGCCCATTGTGTGCGCGATCGCGCGAAAGAAGTCGAGATTCACGTAGGGCAGGTGCCCATGGCGCTCGAAGGTCGCGGCATGAAAGCCGTAGATGGTCGCGAGCTGGGCCTCATCGAGCTCACCGCCGTGCAGCGTCTGGAACTCGATGCCCTGCTCGGCGATGCGGCGGCGCTCGCGGTGCACCTTCTTGCGCTTGGCGGAGGCAAACGTGGCGAGGAAGGCCTCGAAGTCGGCGTACTCGTGGTTGTGCCACTGGAAGTGACAGTCGCGCCGCAGCAGCCAGCCGGCACGCTCGGCCTCCGCGCGCAGTCCCTCATCAATGAAGAGCGCATGCGCCGAGCTCCAGCCGCGCGCGCGCGCCAGGGTGCTGATGGCACTCAAGGCCGCCCGGTACAGTGCCGGACCGGCAGCGTCGGCCGCGCACAGCAGCCGCGGGCCGGTCGCGGGCGTGAACGGGATCGCCAGCAGGAGCTTGGGGTAGTAATCCAGGCCGCGCGCCTCCCAGGCGCGCGCCCAGGCAAAATCAAACACGAACTCGCCCCACGAGTGCGCCTTCAGGTACAGCGGCGCCGCGGCCACGAGCCGCTCCCCGTCGCTGATCAGCAGATGATGCGGGCCCCAGCCGCTGCTGGCGCTGACGGCACCGCAGTGCTCGAGCGCCGCGAGGAATTCATGGCAGATGAAAGGATAGTCCCCGGCCAGCGCGTTCCAGCGTGCCGGCTCGATCTGATCGATGCCCGTGAGCCATTGCGCGTGCAGGGCCGGGCCCGTCAATGCGCACCGTCCGCAAGCCCTTCGAGATAACGGTCGGCATCGAGCGCCGCCATGCAACCGGAGCCGGCCGAGGTGATGGCCTGGCGATACACGTGATCGGCGACATCGCCGGCGGCGAACACGCCGGGCACGCTGGTCGCGGTGGCATCGCCGTTGCTGCCGCCATGCACCTTGATATACCCGCCGTGCATCTCGAGCTGGCCGGCGAAGATGCCCGTGTTGGGCGTGTGGCCGATCGCGATGAACACGCCGGTCACCGGCAGATCCTGGTGGGCGCCGCCGCCGACCGGGAGCACGCGCACGCCATGGACGCCGCTGCCATCCCCGAGCACTTCTGCGACCCTGTGGTTCCACAGCAGCGAGACCTTGCCGGCCTGCACCAGCGAGTGCAGCCTATCCTGCAGGATGCGCTCGGAGCGCAGCTTGTCGCGCCGGTGCACCAGCGTCACGTGCGAGGCAATGTTGGAGAGGTAGAGGGCTTCCTCGACGGCGGTGTTGCCACCGCCAATGACCGCGACGCGCTGGCCGCGGAAGAAAAACCCATCGCAGGTGGCGCAGGCCGAGACGCCCTTGCCGCGATAGTGCTCCTCGCTTGGCAGCCCCAGGTAGCGGGCCGAGGCGCCGGTGGCGATGATCAGCGCATCGCAGGTGTACTCGTGCGAATCGCCCTTGAGGTGCATCGGCTGGGCGGTGAGGTTCACCGTGTGGATGTGATCGTTGAGGATCTCGGTCTCGAAGCGCGCGGCGTGGGCGCGCATGCGCTCCATCAGCTGCGGGCCCTGCAGGCCGTGCACGTCCCCGGGCCAGTTGTCCACATCGGTGGTCGTCATCAGCTGGCCGCCCTGTTCAAGCCCGCTGATCAGCAACGGCTTGCGGTTGGCGCGCGCGGCATAGACCGCGGCGCTGTAGCCGGCCGGGCCGGAGCCCAGGATGATCAGAGGGCGGTGGCGGGTGTCGCTCATGTACAATTTCCTGCTCGGGATGCTGACCCGCCGCGGGCGGCGGGTCAGTCATGGTATGAAAGCTGGCCCACGGGGCCAAGTCTTGTATTTGCATGGATTCCCCCCAAAGGATTTTCAAGGTGTACGCCCTCGCTGATCTGGCCAGGCCCAGCCGTGCCGCGCTCCCCGGGCGGCGGCGCGCCTGCGCCCGCGGGAGCCGGCATTGAGCGAGTCGGCGGCCGCCGCCAAGGGCACGCCGCGCGTCAGCGGCAAGATGGCACGGGCACTGCGCGAGGGCGCCGCCATCGCACTTGCGATGCTCGCGCTGGTGCTGCTGGTGGCGCTGGCGAGCTTCGATGCGCATGATCCGGGCTTCTCCTTCACCGGCAGCGGCGATCCGCTGCACAACCGCGTCGGCGTGATCGGCGCCTGGTGCGCCGATCTGCTGTTCTTCCTGTTCGGACGGCCCGCGTTCCTGCTGCCGATCGCCCTCGCGGTCGGTGCGGTGCTGACGCTGCGCAACCGCGCGAGCACCGAGCACGTCTCGCGCCTGAATTTCATGGTCAAGATGATCGGCTTTGCGGTGCTGATGATCTCCAGCTGCGCACTGGCAGCGCTGCACTGGGGCGCGGGCGCGCTGCCCGAGGGCGCCGGGGGCGTCGTTGGCAAGGCGGTCGGGCAGGCGGCCAGCAATGGCCTGGAGCTGCTGGGCGCGACGCTGCTGCTGCTGGCGCTGTGGGCGGCGGCGGTCGCCGTGGCCTTTGGCCTGTCCTGGTTCACTGTCATCGATGAGCTCGGGGCTGCGGTCTGGCGCGTGGCCGCCTTCGTGCGCGAGCGATTCCTGGCCGCGCGCACGATCAATGAGGGGCGCGAGCGGCGCCTGGCACGCAAGGAAGTCACCGATCTCGATAAGGAACGGCAGAAGGATCGGCCGGCGCCGCGCATCGAGCCGCCGGCACCGCCGCCACCCAAGAGCGAGCGGGTGGAGAAAGAGCGCCAGGTGCCGCTGTTCGATCCGCCACAGGCCACCGAGCTGCCGCCACTGAAGCTGCTCGATGACCCGGGCGTGCGCGTGCCCTCCTATTCCACCGAGGCGCTCGAGGCGATGTCGCGGCTCGTGGAGCTGAAGCTCAAGGACTTCGGCGTCGAGGTCGAGGTGACCGCGGTCCACCCCGGACCGGTCATCACGCGCTTTGAAATGCGCCCGGCCCCGGGCGTCAAGGCGAGCCAGATCACCGCACTGTCCAAGGATCTGGCACGTGCGCTCTCGACCATCAGCGTGCGGGTGGTCGAAGTGATCCCGGGCAAGTCCGTGATGGGTCTTGAGATCCCCAACGAGAAGCGCGAGCTGGTGACGCTCGGGGAGATCATCAAGAGCGCCGCCTATGAAGAGGTCGCCTCGCCGCTGGCGCTGGCGCTGGGCAAGGACATCGGGGGTGCGCCGGTGGTGGCGGACCTGGCGCGCATGCCGCACCTGCTGATCGCCGGCACGACCGGCTCGGGCAAGTCGGTCGGCATCAACGCGATGGTGCTCTCGCTGCTCTACAAGAGCACCGCCGAGCATGTGCGCCTGATCATGATCGATCCGAAGATGCTCGAGCTGTCGGTCTACGAGGGCATTCCGCACCTGCTGGCGCCGGTGGTCACCGACATGAAGCAGGCGGCCAACGCGCTGCGCTGGGCGGTGGCGGAAATGGAGCGGCGCTACCAGCTGATGTCGGCGCTGGGCGTTCGCAACATCGCCGGCTACAACCGGCGCGTCAAGGATGCGGTGAGCGATGGCAAGCCGATCAAGGATCCGCTGCTGATGATGCGCGCGGCCAATGACCCTTCGATCGACCAGAAGGCGATCCCGGATCTGATGCCGCTGCCCTTCGTCGTGATCTTCATCGACGAGCTGGCGGATCTGATGATGATGGTGGGCAAGAAGGTCGAGGAGCTGATCGCGCGCCTGGCGCAGAAAGCGCGCGCCTCGGGCATCCACCTGATCCTCGCCACGCAGCGACCCTCGGTCGATGTCATCACCGGCCTGATCAAGGCCAATATCCCGACCCGCATCGCCTTCCAGGTCTCGGCACGCGTGGATTCGCGCACGATTCTCGACCAGATGGGCGCCGAATCGCTCCTTGGGCATGGCGACATGCTGTACCTGCCTCCGGGCACGGCGATCCCGACCCGCGTGCACGGTGCCTTTGTCTCGGACCAGGAAGTGCACCGGGTGGTCGAGGCGCTGCGCCGCTTCGGGGCACCCAACTACATCGCCGATGTGCTCGAAGGCCCCTCGCAGCCGATCCCGGGGATCAGCGGCGAGGAGGATGAGCTTGGCATCGCCAGTGATGCCGAGCAGGATCCGCTCTATGACGAGGCGGTCAAGATCGTCATCAGCGAGCGCAAGCCTTCGATCTCCTACGTGCAGCGGCGGCTGAAGATCGGCTACAACCGCGCCGCCCGCATGATCGAGACCATGGAAACGGCCGGCCTGGTCGGGCCGCTGCAGTCCAATGGCGCCCGCGAAGTGCTGGCGCCGCCACCGCCGGGAAAGTAACGCTGATGCGAACGCCTCTGCTTGTGCTGATGTGGGGATCGATGCTGCCGCTCGCACTCGATGCCAGCGCCCAGCAGAGCAGTGCGCCGGCGGCCGCTGCCCCGGCCGCGCCGGCGCCTGCGGCGCCGAGCGCGCTCGAGCACTTTCTGGCCGGCCTCACGACGCTGCGCCTGAACTTCACGCAGAGCGTCGTCGATGCCAAAGGCGCGACGGTCGAGACCGGCGCCGGCAAGCTGCTGGTGCTGCGCCCGGATCGCTTCCGCTGGGAATACGCCCCGCAGGGCGCCGGCGGTGGGACCCAGGTGCTGGTCGCCGATGGCAAGAACCTGTGGTTCTACGATCCGGAGCTTTCCCAGGCGACGGTCAAGCCGCAGAGCGCGGCGCTGACGGCGACGCCGGTGGTGCTGCTCTCGGGCACGCCGGCTGAACTGCAGGCGGCGTTCATCATCGAGAATGTCGCGCCGCGCGACAGCCTCGAGTGGGTGCGGGTGACACCGCGCTCCAGGACGGCCGAGTTCGCGCACGCCGAGCTCGGTTTCCAGGGGCTGATGCTGGCACGCATGCAGATCGCCGATGATCTGGGGCAGATCGTCACGGTGATTTTCACCGACGGGATCCGCAACGCGCCGCTCGGCGCGCCCGACTTTGCCTTCACTGCTCCGAAGGGCACCGATGTGATCGGTACCCCGCAGCACTGATGAGTGCGGCCGCGCCTGATCGGGGAGCCAGCGGCGCCCAGGCGGGTCATCGCTGGCGCCCGCTGGCCGATCGCATGCGCCCGCGCGAGCTCGCCCGGTTCATCGGCCAGGCGCACCTGCTGGCCCCGGGCAAGCCGCTGTACGAGGCGATCG
>Ga0181537_10004622_pt1 | contig 11385 bp, 8 predicted proteins | sample PEATcosm2014_Bin_39_FD_119765 | JGI IMG/M metagenome (GOLD analysis project Ga0181537, IMG submission 119765) | Peatland microbial communities from MTU Mesocosm Facility, Houghton, MI, USA - PEATcosm2014_Bin23_10_metaG | ecosystem: Environmental > Terrestrial > Soil > Wetlands > Peat | place... | reverse complement strand
TTCGTCGCAATGTCGCGCGGCAATCCGGCGGCGACTCCGCCGTCGCTCAACGCCTCGATGAATTGATAAACGTAAGCCGGGCCGCTGCCGCTCAATCCGGTCACGGCGTCGAGCAAATTTTCCTTCACTTGCAGCGCGAGGCCGACTGCGGACAAAAGTTTTTTTGCAATTTCGCCGTCCGCAGCGGTTGCATTTTTTCCGAGCGCGAACGCGGAAGCGGCCTCGCCGACGAGCGCAGGCGTGTTGGGCATGACGCGGATGACGCGTGCGCCTGCGGGCAAAAGATTTTCCAATTTCTCAAGCGTGACTCCTGCGGCGATGGAAATGAGCAGATGTTGCCTCGTGAAATTGTCGCGCTGTTCGGCGAGGACTTCGGCGACTTGAACCGGTTTTACGCCAAGGATAATTACATTGGCAAATTTCAGAACTTCAGAATTTGACGCAGAAGTTTTCGCGCCAATTTCTTTTGCAAAAGAACCGCGGTTCGCCGCACTCCGCGCGCTGGCGATGATTTCCTTCGGGAAAACAATTTCCGCGCGGACGAAACCTTTTGCCAGCGCGGTTGCCATTTTGCCCGCGCCGAGAAAACCGATTTTTAATTGGGTTGCCATTGGAGTTTTGTAGCAGGCAATTTTGTCCGGCGGAAGTGAAATTGCGCCGGTCAATTCACGGCTTGAATTTGCGCGGATTGATTCTATCCTTGCGCGGTCGCGGGTTTTCAGTGATTTGTCTTACAAAGTTTCAATTTTCAAATGGCAGGCAACCGAAGCACATGGGAGACTTTCGAGGAAATGCGCCAGGCCGCGGTCGCGGGTGATGCGCAGGCGCAATGTTATCTCGGCGTGTGTTTTCAAAACGGGCAGGGCGTGGCGCAGGATTACAACGAGGCGGTGAAATGGTTTCGCCGCTCGGCGGAACAAAACGATCCGGTCGCGCAATGTTATCTCGGCGTCTGCTACATGACCGGCGCGGGTGTGCCGCAGGAATATGGAGAGTCGGCGCGATGGTTGCGCGAGTCGGCGGAGCAGGACGATCCGGCGGCGCAGTTCAACCTCGGGATGCTTTACGAAACCGGCCAGGGCGTTCCGCAAAATTATGCCGAGGCGCTCAAATGGTATCGCGCGTCGGCGGAACGCGGCTATCCCGTCGCACAATTCAATCTGGGAGTTTTTTACGAGACCGGACAGGTCGTGCCGCAGGATTATGCCGAAGCTGTGAAATGGTATCGCGCGGCGGCGGAACAGGAATGCGCGCCGGCGCAATGCAATCTGGGTTTGTGTTATCAGACCGGACGCGGTGTCGAGCAAAACACGCAGGAAGCTGTGAAATGGTTCATCCGCGCCGCGCGACAGGGCGACAAGACCGCGCAGCACAATCTTGGACTTCACTACGCCTCGCTCGAAATCAGCGAGGCTGAAGCGATCGAAACGGAAAAAAATCGGACGCGTTGAGATCAATCCGCGAGTTCGGCAAGTTTTGCATTCGCCCGTCCGCCGTCAATTGTTTCAACGGCCAAATCCCAGCCTTCGGCGAGTGATTTTACTTTTCCAGCAATAAACAAAGCGGCGGCGGCGTTGAGCAAAACGGCATCACGCTTCGAGCCGCGTTCTTTGCCCGACAAAATCTCACGGACGATTTTTGCGTTCGCAATTTTATCGCCGCCGAGCAAATCGGCGATCGTCGCGGGCTGCAACGGAAATTGTTCCGGCAAGGTCGTGGAAACGGTGAAGCCGCGTTCCTGATAAAATTCCGCGATCATGTTTTCGCCGAGCGTGGAAAGTTCGTCGAGAAATCCGACGCCGGAAACTTTTCCGCACACGACCATCGCGCGCCGGACGCCGAGCGATTGCAAAACGCGCGCGAGCGGCTCGCACAATTCCGGTCGCGGCACGCCCATGAGCATCGCGGACGGACGCGCGGGATTCAGCAGCGGGCCGAGCAGGTTGAAAATCGTGCGCTGGCCGCGTTCGGCGCAAAGTTTGCGCGCGGCGAAAATATTTTTGAAAGCTGGATGATAATTTGGAGCGAAGAAAAAGGCGAAATTGCGTTCACGCAGCGAGCGCGCGGCTTCTTCGGGTGACAAATCAATTTTTATTCCGAGCGCTTCGAGAACGTCCGCGCTGCCGGCCTGCGAAGTCACGGCGCGATTGCCGTGCTTGGCGACGGCGACCCCGGCGGCTGAACAAATGATGGCCGCAGTCGTTGAAATGTTGATTGTGCCAAGCCGGTCGCCGCCGGTGCCGACGATATCAAGGATTTCGCGCGAACGTGTTCCGGCGTCAATCGGTGGAGGAATTGATTTGTCGCGCAGCGCGCGGGCGAACGCGGCGATTTCAGCGGGCGTTTCGCCTTTTTTCGCGAGCGCGGTCAGAAAATCAGCTTTGACATTCGCCGCAACTTTTTCGTCGGCAAGCTGTTCAACTGCCAGCCGCACTTGCCCGTCGTTGAGCGGCTGCGCGTCGGCCAGTTGCGGAATGAGATTCTCGATCACGGCGCGATTCTAAAGCACGGCGCGCGCGGCTCAAACTGAAAGTGTGCGTGACAGCGGCCTTGATTTTCGTAACTTGTCTGTCGCGGCGGCAGTCTTTGAATTGTCGGCGTTGCGCGGAAACAAATTTATGGCAGCAAAACAAAGCGGCGGTTGGACGAAATGGGTCGTCATTTTTTCCGCAATCATCGTGGTCGCGGCGGGTGCCGGCTGGTATTTCCGGCACGGAAAAAATGATGCGCCGCAGTATCAGGCGACGGCGGTCGAACGCGGGGACTTGACGCAGGTCGTGACGGCGACGGGCACGTTGAACCCGGTGGTGAACGTGACGGTGGGCAGCCAGGTTTCGGGCATCATAACCAAACTGAATGTGGACTTCAATTCGCTGGTGAAATCGAATGAAGTCATCGCGGAAATTGATCCTTCGACTTATGAGGCGGCCGTGGAGCAGTCCCAGGCCAATCTCGCCAACGCCAAGGCGAATTTGGAATTGCAGCGCGCCCAGGCGGAGCGCAGCGCCGAGTTGTTCACCAATAAATTGATTTCCGGTTCAGATTACGACACGGCCATCGCCACGTTGCACGAGGCGGAGGCGATGGTGCAATTGGACCAGGCATCGCTCAACAACGCGAACGCAAATCTGGGTTACTGCAAAATCCGTTCGCCGGTGGATGGCATCGTGATTTCGCGCGCGGTCAATCTCGGCCAGACGGTGGCGTCGAGCTTCAACACGCCCACGCTCTTTCAAATCGCCAATGACCTGACAAAAATGCAGATTGATTCAAGCGTGGCCGAGGCCGACGTCGGCGGGGTTGTGGAAGGCCAGTCGGTGGATTTCACCGTGGATGCTTATCCGTATCGGAATTTTTATGGCCTCGTCACGCAAGTGCAAAATTCGCCGACGACCGTCAACAACGTCGTCACTTACGATTGCGTCATCGGCGTGACGAACGCGGATTACAAATTGAAACCGGGCATGACGGCGAACGTTTCCATCGTCATCGCCCAACGCGAAAATGCGTTGACCATTCCAAACAGCGCGCTGCGTTTTCGCCCACCCGACAACGCCGTCGTGCAAACCAACAGTCCCGCCGCTGCCGCAACGCAAACTTCCCAAACCAACAACGGCGGCGGTCATGCCGGCGGAACGGGCTGGCAAGGCCATCATAGCGGCGGACACGCGCGCGGTGAACGTCCGGTCATTCACACGGTTTACGTGCTTTCGGGTGATGCAAAAAATCCGGTCTTGCAGTCGGTGCAAATCAAGACCGGCATCAGCGACGGCATTTCTACCGAAGTCGTTTCTGGTTTGGACGAGGGCGCGCAGGTTGTGACGGGCATGGTTTCAACGAGCACGCCGGCGACTGCGGCGGCAAATCCGTTCGGCGGCGGCGGCGGCATGCCGCGGATGCGTTGATTTAATTTCCTGAAAAAATTCGCGTGCCGACAAACCACGTCATCAAGCTCGAAGAAATCCACAAGACCTATCACACGGGCGAAGTGGACGTTCACGCCGTGCGCGGCGTCTCGCTGGACATTCTGCCCGGCGAATTTGTCGCCATCATGGGTTCGAGCGGCTCCGGCAAAAGCACGTTGATGAACATGATCGGCGCGCTCGACCGACCGACGGAAGGACATTACTGGCTCGACGGCATTGACGTTTCCACGCTCGACCGCGACGCGCTCGCGGACATCCGCAACGAAAAAATCGGATTTGTTTTCCAGGGTTTCAATTTGTTGTCGCGCACGTCGGCCTTGGAAAATGTCGAGATGCCGATGCAATACAACCGCGAGCGCATAGCCGCGCACGAACAATTTGAACGCGCCACGCACTCGCTCGAACTCGTCGGCCTTGGCCAGCGCGCCGACCATCATCCCAACCAGCTTTCCGGCGGCCAGCAACAGCGCGTCGCCATCGCGCGCGCGCTGGTGAACCGCCCGGCGCTTTTGCTCGCGGACGAACCGACGGGAAATCTTGATAGCCAGACGAGCATCGAAATCATGGGCGTTTTTCAAAAGCTCAACGACCAGGGCATCACGATCATCATGGTCACGCACGAACTGGACATTGCGCGTTACACAAAGCGCATGGTGATTTTGCGCGACGGAAAAATTGTCACCGACGAGGCGGTGAAAAACCGCTTCGCTGCCGAAAAAGAATTGCAACAACTCCGCGAGGAACAACAGGCTGTCAAACTCGCGTCATGAGAATCTTGGCCTCCCTGAAAATCGCCGGACGCGCGCTGCGTCGGAACAAAATGCGTTCGTTGCTGACGATGCTCGGCATCATCATCGGCGTCGGCGCGGTCATCGGCTCGGTCAGCTTGACCAGCGGCGCAACAAAACAGGTTGAAGACCAGGTTTCCAGCCTGGGCGAAAGCGTGATCACGGTTTTTTCCGGCAATTTCACACAAGGCGCGATGCGCGGCGGCTGGGGCAGCGCACCGACGTTGACGGTGGCCGACGCGGTGGCGATCGCCGGATTGAAAAACGTCGTGGCCGTCAGTCCTGAAGTGCGCGACCGCGAGCAGGTTTTGGCGAATGGTCTGAATTGGAACACGCAGGTCATGGGTGAGTCGCCGGATTATCCGCAAATCCGCAATTGGCCCATGGGCGCAGGCGCGATGTTTGGCGATCAAGACGTGCGCAGCCTGTCCAAGACCGCAGTCATCGGCCAGACCGTGGCTGACGAATTGTTTCCCAACGAAAATCCCGTCGGCCAGACCGTCCGCATCCGTAATCTCCCATTTCTGATCGTCGGCGTATTGGGCGCAAAAGGATTCAATCTTTTTGGACAGGATCAGGACGACACGATTGTCGTTCCTTACACGAGCCACATGCACCGCATCACCACGCGCACGTTTGTGAACGACATCCTGGTGGAAGCCGCCAACGACAAGGTCATAGACAGCGTGCAGGCTGATATCACCGATTTGCTGCTCACGCGGCATCGCAGCAAGGAACAGGATTTCACGGTGCGCAATCAGTTGGAATTGATGCAGGCCGTCACGGCCACGTCGCGCGCGATGAGTTTTCTGCTCGCGGGCGTCGCCGCCGTCTCGCTCGTCGTCGGCGGCATCGGCATCATGAACATCATGCTCGTCAGCGTCACCGAACGGACGCGCGAAATCGGCATCCGCATGGCCGTCGGCGCGCGCGCGGCGGACATCCTTGTGCAATTTCTGATCGAAGCCGTCACGTTGAGCGCCATCGGCGGTTCGATTGGCATCATCGGCGGCATAACTTTTTCGTGGCTCATCGCTTACATCAAACACTGGCCGACGGTCATCCCGTATGCGTGGATGGCCATCGCGTTTGTTTCCAGCGCCGTCATCGGCATCATCTCCGGTTTTTATCCCGCGTGGAAAGCATCGAAGCTCGACCCGATTGATGCCTTGCGCTATGAGTAGGGAAAATCGTTGGATCGTGAATCGTTGAATTGTTGCATCGGCAACACGAACCGATTCAACGATGCAACGATTTAACGATGCAACGAACTGAAATCCTTTCCACACACACGCCGGAACTTTTTCGCGCTGCCGTCCAACGCACGGCGGAATCGCTCCGCGCGGGCGAAGTTGTTGCGCTGCCGACGGAAACTGTTTACGGACTTGCGGCCAATGCTTTTGACGAAAACGCCGTCGCGAAAATTTTCCAGATCAAAGGCCGTCCGGCGAACAATCCCATCATCGTCCACGTCGCCGACAACGAAATGGCGAAACGCTGCGTCAGAATTTTTCCGGAACTTGCGGAAAAACTTTCAAAATCTTTTTGGCCCGGCCCGCTGACGTTGGTTTTGCCGCGCGCGGAAAAAATTCCCGACAACGTGACCGCGGGCGGCGCGACCGTTGGCATCCGCTGGCCGAGCCATCCGTTCATTCAAGCCGTGATTCGCGAATGTGATTTTCCGCTGGCCGCGCCGAGCGCGAATTTGTCCAACTCCATTTCGCCGACGAACGCGGAGCATGTCCGAAAAAGTCTCGGCACAAAAATTTCTTTAATCGTGGACGGCGGCCAATCACAGGTCGGAATTGAATCCACGGTTTTGGATTTAACGGTTTCGCCGCCGCAAATTTTGCGCCCGGGAATGATCCACGCCGAATCGCTCGCCGCCGTTTGCGGGGAAATCCAAAACCAAAAATCCAAAACCAAAAACCCGGTTTTGCGCAGTCCGGGCTTGTTGCAAAAACATTATTCGCCGAAGGCAAAATTGCTCGTCTTGAGCTGGCGCGACGAAACCGATTTGCAATCGCAAATCGCAAATCGCAAATCGCAAATCCAAAATTGCCACGTCATCGCCCACACGAAAATCCCCGCCGGCGGAATTTTCGCCGACGTGAGCGTGATGCCGCACGACGCGGAGGCGTTTGCGCGCGCCATTTACGCGGAGTTGCACCGTTGCGACGCGGCGGGCGCGGAGTTGATCGTCGTCGAAACGCCGCCGAAAACGTCGGAATGGTCTGGCATCGCCGACCGTTTGCGGCGCGCGAGGGGTTGAAATTTATTGCGCCGTTTTCCAGCGTTCGCGGTCGGTCAGGAACAGGCGGTCGGGCAAAAAGCCGGTGGGCGCGTTGTGCAGCGGGAATTCAGGCGGGATTTTATTTTGAATGACGGCCTGGATGATAAAGCTGCCCCAACTGAATTGGTGCGACTGCACCCAGTCGGATACAAATTTTCCGTCCATCGTCTCGGGTGTCAAATAGAGCGCCTGCACAGACTTGAGATAGTCGTTTACGGCGAAAAATTCCGACTGCGCGTCAAGCGTGAGCCAGACGCACTGGCGGTCGCCATACCATGCGACCGCCCACGGGACGTCGCTCATCATCAGCTCATCGGGTTTCATCCAGCCGGCGGTCTGCTGGATTTCCGGGGGATAATACGGCGGGTAAGCCACCGGCGAGGCTTTGAACCATAACGCAAAAATCAACGGCAGGCAGCACAGCCCGACGAACAGCCCGACGATGGCATAACGCAGTTCCCGCAGCGGCAGGACCATCTGGTGCAGCAGCGTGAAGAAAAAGCTCGCGCCAAAAATGGATATCAGCGGCACGAGCAGCACCAGCAGATTTTCAGAATTGACCTCTGGCGACATTTCCGAAAGCTGTGTCCGCCCCAGCGCCTGCACGACGATGAAGACGCCTAGGCACGTCAGCAAAAAGTAGCGCACGCGCCGTGCGCCCAGGCTACGGAAGTTCAAGAAAAGTCCGGCGAAAAACAAGACGCCAGCCCAGCTGAAAGTTTTCAAAAGGTCGGCGGTCAAAATGCCGCGCGCGTTCCCCAGGAGTTTTTGTAAATACGGCGTGAGCCACAGCGCCTGCGACAGTTCGGGATGCGTCGAGCGTTCGAGTTGAAAGCGCGGAAAGACAAAAGTTCCCTCGACCACTGCGTAACCCGCCGTGCCGAACGCCGTGCCGCTGACCATTTCATTGCGGGCAATCCACGGAGTAAGAATGATCATGAACGCGATAAACGACGCAAGGGCATGCCACACTCTTTGCCGGCCGCTGAACAAAAGCAAGAACAGCGTGACCGGGATGATGACCCAGCCGAACGCATAACGGGTCAGCGCACCAACGCCGACAAGGACTCCCGCCGCCGTTGCCAGACCGAGCATCCAGCCCGCGCGCGGTTTTGGATCGCGCGAACTCCTTTCGATTTCAAGCAGGAATTGCGTCAGCCCCAGAAAAATCACGAGCAGCAAAATGGTCGGCAGTCCCGAGACGCTGAAACGCCAGAGCAATTCGCAGCCAAGAACCAAAACCGCCGAAAGGAGTGCCACGTTGGAATCAAAAAGATTTTTGGCGAGAAAAAATGTCAGCGCGACGGCGATGAGCAAAAAAATTTCATTGAAGATCGCGATGTAAAAATCCGGCTGATACCTCGAGAACCGGCTGTTGTCGCTCCAGAAGGGCTTTTTGAGTTCAACCGGGTAATGAAATGCCCGCGCTTTCATCAATCCGGCCAGCATGACCGGATATACGGGCGGATTCGCGAGGTCCGGATGCGCCGCCTTAATCCGCGCGAAATCATAGTCCCCATTCGTCAGCGACAATGTGGTCTTGCCCTGATTGTGCTTTTGCACGAGGTAAAGGCTGAACGGCCGGATGAACAGCGTCGTATAACCGTTGCCTTCGGAAATGTTCCGCGCGAGCTGCGCCGCGTCCATCGCCTCCGGCGTGTCGAGATTTTTATACGCGCGGATGTCGTAAAGAAATCCCAGCGCGAAAACGACCAAGGCCAGGGAAAAATATCGCAGATAGCGCGCGCCCGCGCCGACCTCCAAAAGATGGATCAATCTCTGAACAAGTTGCGACAGCGGCATAAATCAAAATCCTTCCAGGTGATATGTGTGCAGTTTGCGATGGAACGTCCGGCGGCTCATGCCGATTTTTTTCGCGGCCATCGTCCGGTTGCCGTCGGTTTCCTTCAAGGCGCGCACAATCAATTGTTTCTCCGCCTCCTTCACTGTCAAATCATTTCGAGCCAGCGGCGAGGCCGGACTGTCCGCGCGCGCCGCAGCCGTGTGCCGCGGCAGGTCGCGCGCGGAAATTTTTTCGCCGCGGCACAAAACCACCGCGTGCTCAATTGCCGTCCTCAATTCGCGGACATTGCCCGGCCAATTGTGATTCATCAGCAGGTGGAGCGCGTCCGCCGTGAAATCATTCACGGATTTGCCATTCTCGGCGGCGAACTCGCGCAAGAATTTTTGCGCCAGCAGCGGAATGTCGCCCGCCCGCTCGCGCAACGGCGGCAGATTGATTTCCACCACGCGCAGCCGGAAAAACAAATCTTCGCGGAATTTTCCGGCTTTGACCAGTTCTTCCAGATTTTTATTTGTCGCCGCAATCAGCCTGACATCCGCCGTCAAAGTTTTGTTCGAACCGACGCGCTCAAAAGTCCGCTCGCCCAAAAATCGCAGCAGCTTGACTTGAATTGTCGCGTCAATCTCTCCGATTTCGTCCAGAAATAAAGTTCCGCCCTGCGCCTGCTCAAACCGTCCGACGCGCCGCTCGTGCGCGCCGGTGAACGCGCCTTTTTCGTGTCCGAACAATTCGCTCTCCAAAAGCGTCGGCGCGAGCGCGGCGCAATGCACCGTCACGAACGGCTGCTTCGCGCGCGGGCTCAACTGATGAATCGCCTTGGCCACGAGTTCCTTGCCCGTGCCGCTTTCGCCCAGCACTAGAACCGTCGCGCGCGTCGGCGCGACCTGCTGCACGACTTCAAAAATCTCCTTCATCACCGGCGATTCGCCGACGATGTTTTCCAGACCGAATTTTGAATCAAGCTGCTTGCGGAGCGAGACATTTTCCACCTCCAGATTTTGCTGCTTCAACGCGCGCGCAATCCGCATTTCCAACTCATCAATCTGCAAACGGCCTTTGGCGATGTAATCGTCCGCGCCGCGCTTCATCGCGTCCACCGCGAGTTCTTCCGAGCCGTAAGCCGTCATCAAAATGCAGATCGGCGGCTTGGAAAGTGATTTTGCCCGCGCGATCAATTTCATCCCGTCCTCGTTCGGCAGGCGAAAATCCGTCAGCATCACGTCAAAATTTTCGCGCTCCAACAACCCCATCGCCGCCTTCGCATCCTCGGCCACATAAACATCGTAACGATCTTCGAGCGCGGCGCGCAATCCGTCGCGCGTCGTCTTCTCGTCGTCCACAATCAGCAATGTCGGTTTCATAAGCGTGAATCGTTGGATCGTTGAATCGTTACACCGGCAACGACCCGCGCATGAATCCGATTCAACGGTTCACGATTTAACGAAGCAACGATTTTATTCATGCGTTTTCCAGCAATCTTGGTTTGCGTTCGTGTAGTGGCAACCAAATCCGAAATGTCGTGCCGCGACCGACATGGCTTTCCAGTTCAATTTTGCCGTCATGCGCGCGGACAATTCTTTGGACAATCATCAGGCCAAGCCCGCTGCCTTTTTTCTTCGTCGTGTAAAACGGCTCGAAAATCCGGTTGATCTGCTCCTGCGGAATTCCGCCGCCCGTGTCCGCAACACTGACCCAGACGGCATCGGCATTTTCCCCGGTTTGCAGCGTGAGCGTGCCGCCGTTCGTCATCGCCTGCGCCGCGTTTTTCACAAGGTTCACCAAAACCTGCTGCATTTGCGTCGCGTCAATCGGTGTCGCGGTCAGATTTCGCGCCAGTTTTATTTTCACGGTCACGCCGCGATTTTCAATTTCCGGCCGTAATAGTTCTAAAGTTTTTTCCACAACGCCGTTGATCGAAGCCATTTTCAATTGCAACGGCGCGGGACGGATCGCCTGAAGAAATTGCGTGATGATGTAATCGAGCCGCGAGATTTCGCCTTTGGAAACTTCAAGAAACTGTTCCAGCTTGCGCGTCGAATCGGCGCGGACTTCTTGCTCTCGACTTTCGCCCTTCGACTCTCGACCCAATTTCAATTTCTTCAACTCACGTTCCATCAATTGCAAATGAATGTGCAGCGCGTTCAGCGGATTGCCGATTTCATGCGCGACGCTCGCCGCCAAAAGGGTGAGCGCCTGCACGCGTTCACTTTCAATCGCCTCAAAAGTTTTTTGCCGCGCCTCCGTCGCGTCGTGCAAGATCAGCGCGACGCCCGCGCTGCCTGTGGCGTCGCCGTCGAGCGTCGCGGCGTAGAGCCGGAGAAATCGCGGGCGCGGATAATGGATTTCAAATTCGTGGCGCACGACGCGCTCGCCGCCGGCGGAATCGGCGCGCGAAATTTTTTCCCAATTCATCTCCGGCAAAATTTTCGAGATGTGTCGCTCCTCGTCGCCGGATTGCAGGCCGATGAGCCGCGTGACGGCCTGGTTGAAATAAATCACGCGCCCGTTTTCGTCCACGACCAGCACGCCGTCCTCGATCGTGTTGAAGAGCGTTTCGAGAAAACTGCGTTCGCG
>Ga0181537_10004621_pt1 | contig 11385 bp, 7 predicted proteins | sample PEATcosm2014_Bin_39_FD_119765 | JGI IMG/M metagenome (GOLD analysis project Ga0181537, IMG submission 119765) | Peatland microbial communities from MTU Mesocosm Facility, Houghton, MI, USA - PEATcosm2014_Bin23_10_metaG | ecosystem: Environmental > Terrestrial > Soil > Wetlands > Peat | place... | reverse complement strand
TTTAGCCCCGTTTTTTATTTGCGGAGAGGGAGGGATTCGAACAATGCCACCGGCATCGCTCCACTCTTTTAAAATCAATGCATTTGGCATAGAATGACTACATTATGGCTCATAACGAATCGACCGGCGCTTCCGCGGACAAACTCGACCACATCCGCCATTCGCTCGCACACCTGCTTGCCGCGGCAGTGCTAAAGGAATTTCCCGACGCCAAGCTCGGCATCGGCCCCACCGTGGAGAACGGATTCTACTACGACCTCCTGCTCCCCCGCGCGGTGACGCCGGACGATCTGAAGACGCTTGAGAAGACGATGCGCTCCTTCGTCAACAAGAAGCTGCCGTTTACCGGCCGCGAGGTGTCGCCCGCGGAAGCGCGCAAGCTTTTCGCCGATCAGCCATTTAAGCTGGACTTAATAAATGATTTCACGGGCGAGGGCGGCGAGGCGGGCAAGAAGCAGGAGAAGCTGACCGTCTACGAGACCGGCGACGTCTTCATGGACCTCTGCCGCGGCGGCCACGTGGAGAACACGTCCGAGATCCCGGCCGACGGCTTCAAGTTAGATAAGATCGCGGGCGCGTACTGGCGCGGCGACGAGAAGAACCAACAACTCCAGCGCATCTACGGCCTCGCGTTCGAGAGTAAGGAGAAATTAAAAGAATATGAAACGATGCTCGAAGAGGCAAAGAAGCGCGACCATAAGGTGCTCGGCCCAAAGCTCGATCTTTTTACGTTCTCGGAACTCGTGGGTCCGGGCCTCCCGCTTTGGACCCCGAAGGGAACGATTCTTAGAAATCTGCTCGACGACTTTGTATGGGAGCTCCGGAAGAAGCGCGGCTACCAACAGGTTGATATTCCGCACATCACCAAAAAGGAGCTCTACGAAACGAGCGGGCATTGGGAAAAATTCAAGGACGATCTCTTTAAGATCGAGACGCGCGAAGGACATCTCTATGCGATGAAACCGATGAACTGCCCGCATCACACGCAGATCTACGCGCGCAGACAGTGGAGCTATCGCGAACTCCCCCAGCGATACGCCTCGACCACGAAGGTCTATCGCGATGAACAATCCGGCGAGATCGCGGGGCTGGCGCGGGTGCTCTCGATCACGCAGGACGATGCGCACGTATTCGCGCGCATGTCGCAGGCCAAAGAAGAATTTTTGAAAATCTGGGATATCGTCCATGAATTCTATGGGGCGTTCGGTTTCCAACTACGCGTTCGCATTTCGCTCCATGACCCCGCGCATCCGGAAAAATACCTCGGTGACGCAGCAAAATGGAAACTTGCGGAGAGCATGCTACGCGAGATCGCCGCGGAAAAGGAAGCTGACGCCTTTGATGGTATCGGCGAGGCTGCATTCTACGGCCCGAAGCTCGACTTTATGGGCAAAGACGCGATCGGCCGCGAACATCAGGTGGCAACAATTCAACTTGATGTGAACATGCCCGAACGATTCGATCTTTTCTGCATCAACGAGAACGGCGAGCACGAACGCATCGTGATGATCCACGCCGCGATCATGGGCTCGATCGAACGATTCCTTTCCGTCATCATCGAGCATTTCGCGGGCGCGTTCCCCGTCTGGCTCGCACCGGTGCAGGCGACGGTCATCCCTGTCGGCGAGAAGTTCTCCGAATATGGCCGGAGCGTATATACCGCGCTTGAGGCCGCGGGCATCCGCGTGGAATTCTCCGAAGCCGACGAGTCGCTCGGCAAGCGCATCCGCGCGGCGGAAATGATGAAGATCCCCTACCTGCTCGTCGTCGGAGAAAAAGAAGAGGGTGGCAAGACGGTGAATGTGCGCGACCGAAGCGGCGAGGAAAAAGAGATCGCGGTAAAAGCGTTTTTAGAAAAAATCGTGGAGGAGACGAGGAATAAAAGCATATAGAAAAAAACTCCCTTATAGGCCAAGAGAGTCTTTGTTTTTACCCCGAAGCAACGCTAGTCGCCCGGGGTTGGGGTGTGAATGCGGGGTGGCGGCCAAAACGCCACAATAATTGCTACAGCTGCATTCAACACGACGATGATCACAACCCCAATGGCCAAGTACTTCATAAAATAACCCCCGTGACCATGTGCCTAATTTCAATCCTAGAACACCCACTGGAAACCGTCAAAGTGGATGCCTAGAAACTCCGCTGTATTTCCCTTATATTGTATACTATAAATAAATCGTAATGTCAAGTAATAGGCCCCCGCGTATCATCGCCATCGTCGGCCCCACCGCGAGCGGGAAGACCACGCTCGCGATCGCGCTCGCCAAGAAATTCGGCGGCGAGATCGTCTCCGCCGACTCGCGGCAGATCTATCGCGGGATGGACATCGGCACCGCGAAGCCGACGGCGGCCGAACGGCGCGCGATCCCCCATCATCTTATTGATATCAAAGGTCCGGACGAGGATTACACCGTGGCGGACTACCAGCGCGACGCCTTCGTGGCAATCGACGACATCATCGCGCGCGGCAAGTTCCCCTTGCTTGTCGGTGGCACCGGGCTTTACGTGCGCGCCGTCGTGGAGAACCTAGACATCCCAAAGGCGGCGGCAGATCCCAAATTGCGCGCGGAGATAGAGGGCGATATCGCGCGCGACAGCCTCGCCGCCGCGTTCAAGCGCCTGATCGCGCTCGACCCGGAAGCGGCGTACGTAGTGGACCCGAAAAACCCACGCCGCGTGGTGCGCGCGCTCGAAGTCGCGCTCACGACGGGCGCGCCGTTTACCGCCCAGCGCCTGAAGCGCGCGCCACGCTACGATGCGCTCACGCTCGGCCTCAACCCGGCGCCGGAAATTTTGCGCGAGCGCATCGACCGGCGCGTGGATGCGATGATGCGCGGCGGACTGGTCAATGAGGTGCGCGTGTTGATAAAAAAATATGGCACAGCCCCGGCCGCGTTCGACGCGATCGGCTATCGGGAGGTCATCCCATATCTGAACGGTACGGCGTCACTCGAAGATACTGCCGCCGCGATCAAGCTGAACACGTGGCACTACGCAAAACGGCAGATGACGTGGTTTAGAAAAGATCCAACAGTACAATGGGATAATGGTGCTGTCGCCAACATGACGTTTGCTGCGGTGGAGACTTTTATAAAATAAAACGCGGCCGCTCAAACTCCTGAGCGACCGCATAATGGAATTGTGGCCGGTTACGCGACGGCGGACTCTTTTTGAGGAATGAATTCCCTCAGAACCTCCGGTATGAGGCTCAGCCGAACTTCTTTGGGACAGGTCATGCATGCCGCAGGACGACCGGTACCCATCCTGACGATAGTGGTCAGTCCGCAGTCGGGGCACCGTAATGTCGGAAAACTGATACTGCTCCGATGACGGTGACCCGGGCAACCCACCGCGAAGCAGAACATCGCTCCTGCCGCGGGAAAACACATGAGTGGACCCTGACACTCCCGACAAACTGCATCGGTCGGTTCAAGGCGTCCTTCCAACTCCTTTGGATATGGCATTCAACTACCTCCGGGGATGGGCTCTCCACTCGTCTTGCTGAATTTTCGTGAAGATAGCCCCTTGGGAAACGAAATACTCGCCCTCCCTTCACAAAAGGCTGCCTCCACAAAAAGAACTTAAAAAAAACTTGCTGATTCTTATTCTATCTATTTTTATCCTCACGTCAAGCAGGTCTACCTACGCCAGATTCTTCTCGAAGATCTCCCGCAGCATCTCCGGCCGGGCGCGGCCCTTCAGCTTCGCCATCGCCTGGCCGATCAGGAACTGCAGGCTCGCCGTCTTTCCCTTCTTGTAATCCGCGACCGCGGCGCTGTGCTCCGCGATGACCGCGAGCACCACTGCCTCTACTTCATCCGCATCCCCAATGCCGATGTTCTCGCTCTTCATGATCTCCTCCGGATCGGCGCCCGTCTCAAACATCTTGGCGAGCATATCCTTCGCCTGGCGGCTCGTGATCTTTTTCTGATCGATGAGCGCCGCAAGCGCCGCCAGGTGCTCCGGCCGCACTTTAAGGTCCGCGAATGCCGCGCCCGCCTCGTTCATCAGCCCGCGCAAGTCGCTCGTCAGATAGTTATAGAGCGTGGCAATATTGCCGTCCGGGATCTCCTCGCGGAACTCCGACACCGCTTCTTCGAAATAATTGGCCAGCGCGATATCCCCCGCCAATGCGTCAGCAGCTTTTGCGTCCAATCCGTATTCTTTTATAAACCGCGCGCGCTTCTCGGCCGGCAACTCCGGAATAGAATCCCGCAACGCCTCCAACCCGAGCACCGCCGTCTCGAACGGCGGGATGTCCGGCTCCGGAAAGTAGCGATAGTCCTGCGCCTCCTCCTTTGAGCGCTGCGACACGCTCTTTTGCTTCGCGTCGTCCCAGCCGCGCGTCTCCTGGTGAACCTTCTCGCCTTTCTCTAAAATCTCCGTCTGACGCTTGATCTCGTAATTGATCGCCTGGAACACCGAGTTGAAGGAGTTCAGGTTCTTTACCTCCGCGCGCGTGCCGAGCACCGCCAGGTCCGGCGAGACGGAGATATTCGCGTCGGCACGCATCTGCCCGCGCTCAAGATCGGCGTCGGAAACGCCGAGATAGCGCAGCACGAGCTGCAGTTCTTTCATAAACGCCACCGCGTCCTCGGCGGTGTGAAGATCCGGCTCGGTCACGAGCTCCATGAGCGGCACGCTCGCGCGGTTGTAGTCGACGAGCGTCGAACCGGAAGCATCGTCATGCATAAGCTTGCCCGCGTCCTCCTCCAAATGGATATGATTGATCTTCACGCCCTTCAGCGTTCCGCCAACCACGAGCGGCTGTCCCGATTGCGAAATTTGATACGCCTTCGGAAGGTCGGGGTAGAAATAATTCTTGCGGTCGAAGCGCGAGCGGGCGTTCGGCGTACCGCCGAGCGCGAGACCCACTTTCACCACGTGCTCGATCGCCTTGCGGTTCGGCACCGGCAACGCGCCCGGATGGCCCATGCACACGGGGCACACATTCACGTTCGGATGCTTTTCGTCCGGATCGTTCAAGGAATCACAGAACATCTTGGTCCGCGTCTTAAGCTCCGCGTGCACCTCGAGGCCGATGGTGGGATGATAATCGCTCATAATGTATAATCATATTAGCCGAAAACGGCTGACATCTCAACTATAATCAATGATAATCACGATCGGCGGGAACCTCGGCGCGGGCAAGACCACGCTCGCGAATAATTTGGCGAACGAACTCCATTACCAACAACTCTACGTCGGCGGCATTTTCCGCGACATGGCGGCCGAGAAAAATCTTACCATTGAACAATTTTACGCCCAGTTAAAAGAAGATCCCGCGTTGGAACAGGCGGTGGACCAGCGCCAGGCAACGATGATGCGGGAGAAGGATGACCTTATCGTACAAGGCCGGGTCGCGTGGTACTTCGCAAAGAGCAGCCCGTTCAAAGTGTTCAACATCCTGCTCACCGTGAGCCCGGTTGTCGGAGCGGAAAGGGTGGGAGAAAAGAAGGAGAACGTCGGCAGGACCACGGATGAGGTCGCGGTCGCCACCGGCGAGCGGGAAAAGATGGAACGCGAGCGCTACGCGATGCTCTACGGCATCAAGAACCATCTCGACCCGAAACAATATGATTTTGTACTCGACACTACCTCGCTCAGCGAAAAAGAAGTGTTCGATAAAGTGCTCTGGTTGGTAAAAGCCCGCCTCAGTAGCTAGATCTTATAAATAAAAAATACGCTGGGTCTCGCTCCGACGTAAGAACGTCCACTCGCTCGACCCTGCATATTTTTTATTCGTTAGCCCTCAATTGTGATTCCCATATTGCGGGCTGTTCCCGCTATGATCTTCTCCGCGGCTTCCAGATTGTCCGTGTTCAAGTCGGGGAGTTTGCGCTCGGCGATCTTGCGGATGTCCGCCTTCGTGACCTTGCCCACTTTGCCCGTGAGCGGATTCGCAGCACCCTTCTCGATATGCGCCGCCTGCTTCAAAAGCGCGGACGCCGGAGGCGTCTTCAGGACGAAGCTGAACGTGCGATCCTCGTAGATCGTGATCTCCGCCGGAACGACGTCACCCGTCATATCCTTCGTGGCTTCGTTGAACTGCTTGCAAAAATCCTGGATATTGATGCCCTGCGGGCCGAGCGCGGTGCCCACCGGAGGCGCAGGATTGGCCTTGCCCGCCTCAAGCTGGAGCTTTAACACTGTTTTTACTTTCTTTGCCATAGGGAATATCTTAACCCACAATAATGTTTTAATCAAGTGGCTTGATTAAAACGGGATATCCTCCGGCTTGATCTCATCTTCTTCCAGGTTGATCACTGGGATCTCGTCGAGTGACGGTCCGGCATCGGCATCGCCTGCCGGTGCGGCTGACGCAGACGCGCCTGAGCCGGTGCCCCTCGCGCCACTCTGCCAATTGCCTCCCCCGCCACCACCGCCCGCATTCGCGGCGCGCGGACCAAGCTGCATGCGCTCGGCCATCACTTCCGTCGTCTTCCGCTGCTGGCCCTGCTTGTCCGTCCAGCTGCGCGTCTGCAGCCGACCCTCGATGAGCACCATCGCGCCCTTCGTCAGATACTGCCCCGCGATCTCCGCGGTCCGCCCCCAGAGTACCACGTTATGAAATTCCGTCTGCTCCTGCTTCTGGCCCTGCTTGTCCGTCCATGTGCGGTTCGTTGCGACGCCGATCGTCGTGACCGATTGCCCACCCGGGGTCGTACGCACCTGGGGATCCGCCGTTACCCGTCCCACCAAAATGACCTTATTTAAATCCATGTTTTGTTATGGTGTTAGTTTATTTACCCCTATCTTAGCACACTCTACATTAAAATCCTCTTAAGTGAAAATCCTGTTTTTAACGAGGGTTTAATGGGTAATATTGTACGCTTCTCCAGTCAGTGGGGGCTGGTGGTGAAATGGCATCACGGCCCCTTTGCCAAGTGGCAGTTCGGAGTTCGATTCTCCGCCAGTCCACCATTGATTCCGAATTGACATCCATAACGCCGCGCGTATTATGGATAGTACTTGGCAAAGGGGCGCGGTGCCTTTCACCGTGCGAAAAATAAAAAGACCCATGAATGGGTCTTTTTATTTTTTCTTACTGCAATATCTCTTCGATCTTCTTCTCCAACGCTTCGTTGCTCAGCGGCTTTGAGGGCGCGGGGCGCGGGGCCTCGGATGGAGCAGCCGGAGCGGCGCTGCCGTAGTTCGGCGTGCGCGGGCGGCGCTCTTCGCGCGGGGGCATGGCGGAGGTGGCGATACGCTCGGCCGGAGCCGGCGAGGCGATCACCATGAAACGGAGCACATTCGCCTGGGTATTGAGATCATGCTCGAATGCCTTGATATCATCGCCGAACATCTTGAACGTGAAGTAGACGAAGACGCCTTCAGTGTGGCCCTTGATCTCGTACGAGAGTTGCAGGCGCTTGGCGCGTGGTTCGGAAACGCCTTCTGCGTTATGCTGACCAGCAAGCTTGATCACGCCCGCCAGATCTTCCTCGCTCTTTAACAGAAGCGCGAGCTCGTATTCCTTCCTGTCCTTTTCTTCGTTGGTCATAGTTCCATATAGTAGCCGAACCGGCCGGAAAAGTCCAGCGGGCGGGCGTTATCGAAGTTATTCTGTCGCAATAGCCGCCTCCTCTTCTTCGGCCACGTCCGACTCGTGGAGCATCTCGTCCGGCGGGAGATCACGCTTACCGGCGGGGATCAACCGACCAATGATGACGTTCTCCTTGAGGCCGCGCAACTTGTCGATCTTGCCCTCGATCGCGGCTTTGACGAGCACGCGCGAAGTATCCTGGAACGATGCCGCGGAAAGGAAGGATTCTGCGGAGAGCGCGATGCGGGTGATACCAAGCAGCACTTCTTCCGATTTCGCCGGCTTCTTGCCCGCCTTTTTGAGCTCTTTGTTCACCTCGAGGAACTTGGACTTCTCCACGATCTCGCCCATCACAAAATCATCTGCGTCGCCGCCGTCGGAGATCTTCACGCGCGAGAACATCTGCTTCACGATCATCTCGATGTGCTTGTTGTTGATGGAAGCACCCTCCGAAAGATAGATCCTCTGCACTTCGTTCACAATATAGCGGCCGACCGCGCCCATCCCTTTGTGCTCAAAGAGCTCATGGATGTCGAGATTTCCTTCGGAGAGTTGGTCGCCTTTTGAAACCTTATCCCCTGCCTTCGCAAAAAGGACGGTGCCGCGCGAGACGCTGATCTCCTGAGCCTTGGCCTTCTTATTCTCGGAGATGAAGCGCATCACCTTGAGCGTGCCACGTTCTTCGATCTTGTCGATCGTGCCGTCGAACGGCGCAAGGATTGCGCGGCCTTTCGGTGCGCGGGTCTCGAAGATCTCCTCCACGCGGGGCAGACCGTGCGTGATGTCCGCGCCTGCGGCGCCCCCCTGGTGGAACGTGCGCATCGTAAGCTGGGTGCCCGGCTCGCCGATGGACTGGGCGGCGATGACGCCGACCGCGGTGCCCATCTTCACAAGCTCGTTGATGCTGAGGTCGTAGCCGTAGCACTTGGCGCAGATGCCGTAGAACGTCCGGCACGCGATCGGCGAACGGACGATCACCGAGTCGAGCTTGGATGCCTCGATCTCGTCGGCGGTATCGCGGTTGATCACTTCGTTTGCATGGACCAGGATCTTATTGCCCACCTTCACGTCATTCAGCGCGGTGCGCGAGAACAATTTGGACGCGAAGCTGTGATTGAACTCCTTGCCGTCGCTACGCAAGATCTCCAATCCTTCTTTCGTGCGGCAATCCTCTTCGCGGATCGTAAGATCCTGCGAGACGTCAACCAAGCGGCGGGTAAGGTATCCGGCCTGCGCGGTTTTGAGCGCCGTGTCGGTCGTGCCTTTGCGCGCGCCGTGCGTCGCAATGAAGTATTCCAACACGGAGAGTCCTTCCTTCAATGAGGACTTGATCGGAAGCTCGATGGTCTCTCCCTTCGGGTTCTGCACGAGGCCCTTCATACCCATCATCTGGATCGGCTGGGACCACGAACCGCGGGATTTCGAATCGACGATCTGGTAGATCGAGTTGTCCTTCGGGAAAATGCCAAGAATGATCTTCGCGAGCTCGTCTTTGGACTTCTCCCAGACGCTGATGACACGGCTCTTGCGCTCCGGCGGCGTGAGCAAACCCTCGGCGAACTGGCCGTTGATGAGCGCCACTTCGTCGTTCGCGCGTTGCATGATCTCTTTCTTCTGCGGCGGGATGATAAGGTCCGCCATCGCCCACGTGATGCCGGACACCGTCGCCATTTCGAAGCCGAGGAGCTTCATCCGGTCGATCGTGTCGCGGGTGACGTCCATGCCATGCTTCTCAAAGATCTTCGAGAGCAACTTGCTGATCTTCGGCTTCGTCATCATCTCGTTCACGTAATCCACCTTGCCGTCGAGGGTCTGGTTGAAGATCAGACGGCCGACGGTCGTCTCCGTCATCGTCTCCCCGATGGCGATCCTGATCGGCGTATGGAAGGTGATGAAGTTGAACTGGTACGCGAGCATCGCTTCGTCGAAATTCGCGAAGTGGCGGAGCGGGCCTTTTGCCTCCTCCATGCGGGTGATGTAATAGAGGCCGAGCACCACATCGTTGATCGGGGCAGTAATAAGATCGCCGGTCGCGGGTTTCAAGAGGTTGCGGCCTGCAGACATGATCTCGCGCGCCTCGGTCTGCGCTGCCTCCGAAAGCGGAAGATGGACGGCCATCTGGTCGCCGTCGAAGTCGGCGTTGAACGCCGGGCAGACGAGCGGCGGCAATTTCAAAGCCAATCCTTCCACGAGCTGTGGACGGAATGCCTGCACCGAAAGCCGGTGCAACGTCGGGGCACGGTTCAGGAGCACATGCTTGTCTTTGATGATCTCTTCAAGAATGGCGAGCACTTCCGGCGTGTGCTCTTCGATGAAGCGCGACGCGCTGCGGATGTTATGCGCCAATCCCTGCTTGATGATCTCGCTGATCACGAACGGGCGGAAAAGTTCGAGCGCCATGCGCTTCGGAATACCCATCTGGTCAAGCTTGAGCTTCGGACCGACGACGATCACGGAGCGGCCGGAATAATCCACGCGCTTACCGAGAAGGTTCTGGCGGAAGCGGCCCTGCTTGCCCTTAAGCATGTCTGCGAGGGAGCGGAGCGGGCGGCGCTGTGCCGAAAGCTGCTGCGTGCCAAAGCGCGCCGAGTTGTCGATCAACGCATCCACCGCTTCCTGAAGCATGCGCTTTTCGTTGCGGACGATGACGTCCGGCGCCTTGATCTCCAAGAGTTTCTTTAAACGGTTGTTGCGGTTGATGACGCGGCGGTAGAGGTCGTTCAGATCGGAGGTCGCGTAGCGGCCGCCGTCGAGCGCCACCATCGGGCGAAGGTCCGGAGGAAGCACCGGCAGGATCGTCGTGATCATCCATTCCGGCCGGCCACCGTTGCGGATCATCGCCTTGAACATCTTGAGGCGGCGGAGCAACTTGCTCTGCGCCATGGGGTCCTTCGCGCCATCCAATTCCGCTTCGATCAGCTTCACCTCTTTCTTGAGATCAAGCTTTTGTAAGATCGATTGCACGGCTTCCGCGCCGGATGATGCCTTGAAGATATTTCCAAACTTGCGGGAGAGCGTGAAGTATTCGTTCTCGCTCAAGATCTGGCCGATGCGCAACTTCTCCAAATAATCTTTGGTGAGGTCCGCGGCATCCTCGATCTCCCCTTTCACCGTCTTGTCCTTATTGCCAACAGTCTTCAGCTTGCCCTTCAATTCGCGGTCGAGGTCATCCAGCGCCTGCTTGCGGTTCTCTTCTTTAATGTCGGTGATGATATAGGCGGAATAATAGATGACGCGCTCCAATTTCTGGGCAGACACATCGAGCGCGAGCGAAAGGCGCGATGGAATGCTCTTGAGGAACCAGATATGGCTGACCGGCGTCGCCAAAGCGATGTGACCGATGCGCTCGCGGCGGACGGCCGCGCGTGTGACCTCGACGCCGCACTTGTCGCAGACCACGCCCTTATAGCGGATGCGGCGATACTTACCGCAGTAGCACTCGTAGTCCTTCGTAGGTCCGAAGATGCGCTCGCTGAACAAGCCATCCTTTTCCGGACGCTGGGTGCGGTAGTTGATCGTCTCCGGCTTGATGACCTCGCCGTGTGACCAGCGCAAGATATCTTCCGCCGATGCGACGGTGATGCGAAGCGCGGAGAACGCATCCTTGCGATCGCCTTCGTTCTCATACAAAAGCTGGATGTTGAACCCGAGCGACTTCAATTCGTTCACGAGCACGTTGAACGATGCCGGAACGTTCGGCTCTTTGATCGTCTCGCCGCGAATGATCGATTCGTATGCGGCGGCACGGCCCATCACGTCGTCGGACTTGATGGTCAACATTTCCTGCAGGGTGTGTCGTGCACCGTAGCCTTCCAATGCCCACACCTCCATTTCACCGA
>Ga0181537_10004619_pt1 | contig 11388 bp, 9 predicted proteins | sample PEATcosm2014_Bin_39_FD_119765 | JGI IMG/M metagenome (GOLD analysis project Ga0181537, IMG submission 119765) | Peatland microbial communities from MTU Mesocosm Facility, Houghton, MI, USA - PEATcosm2014_Bin23_10_metaG | ecosystem: Environmental > Terrestrial > Soil > Wetlands > Peat | place... | reverse complement strand
GCGAAACAGCGTTTCAGATCTACTACGGAGCCTTGAACTCAGGGGCCTTCGTCGCTCCCTTGATCACCGGTGTTCTTGCGCAGAGCTATGGATGGCATTACGGTTTCGGATTCGCGGGATTCGGCATGCTCGTAGGTCTTCTCGTCTACCTGTCGGCGGGCGAGATCTGCCGCCCGATGCTGTGCGAGGCGCAAACGCGGTGCGTCGGAAGCTCAGCTCCAAGGAGCGCCGCGTCGCACTCATCCTGGTGTCGATGCTGCCCATCTTTACTCTTTCTGGGTCGCGCAATCACAAATCTGGAATACTTATAATCTTTGGGCCAGGGATCACCTGGACCTGGCCGTCGGCCGTTGGAAAATGCCGGTCCCGTGGTTGCAGGCGGTCGACGCTCTCGGCGTCGTCGTGCTGCTGCCGCCACTGCTGAAATTCTGGCGTTGGCAGGCTGCTCGTTCGAGTGAACCGGATGATCTGACGAAACTCGGCGTCGGTTGTCTACTCTTCGGCGGCGCGATCGCGTGGTTGGCGGCCGGCGAGCTGGCCGCTGACGCGGCGGGCAAAGTGCCGTTGATGTGGGCGCTTGTCGCGATCGCGGTGTTCTCGCGATCGGCGCCTGCGTCGATCAACGCGATGATGATTGGCGTTTTCTATCTATCAATCTTTGCCGGCAGCGCCATCAGTGGCCGCCTCGGTGGCCTTTATGAGCGACTGTCCAGCGCCCAGTTCTGGCTCATCCATGCGGCGAGCGCGGCCGCAGGAGGAGTCTTGATTCTGCTGTTCGCTTCGCGATTGCGCCGCGAGCTCATGCCATGTGCGGGCGGCTAGTCATCGAGCCCCAACCCCCGCAAAATCCGCGGTGCATGTTTCTCCACGCGCGCGGTGCGGGTCGCCGATTGTTTCGCGCCGGCGAAATGCAGCAAGTAACCTTTCTGCCTCCCAGGGGTGAGCGCGTGAAAGGCTTCGGCGAGTTGAGGGTCATCATCTAAACGCTCTCGAAACTCCACCGGCATGTTGAATTGCGCGACGCTTTTCATTTCTACCCGGGCGCCGGATTTATCAACTTCAATGGCGTCTTTGATATACGCCTTAATCGTCGCTTTCTGACTGGTGACATCCGCAAGAGAAGTGAACCTGATTTGCCGCGCCGACTGCACATTCTTGGTTTGCTGTATGAGGATGCCCTTGGGGTCTTTCAGCAAAGCGCCTTTCATGAAAAGCAGAGCGCAGTAATCCTTGAAGCCATGGATCAACACGACGTTGCTACCATTTAAATCGTAGCAAGCTTGGCCCCATTTCAGTTCTTCATTGAGACCCGACGCAAGGCAGAGTTGACGGAGCGCGGCATATTCAGCGCTCCAGCGTCGTTCCTTGCCGTGAACTTTACTGACGAGGGGATTCATTTTGGCCGGCCGTCGTCAGTGCCGCTTTCTGCTCTGCCAGAGTATATTCGACGAGTTCCATCGCGGTTTTGCTTCGCACCCTTCCGTCCCGGGTGACGGTCCATTCCCGCCGCACGAATCGTCGAACCGCCGGCGCGTACCACGTCGTCATATGAGTGTTCGTGACAACCGCGCTTTCATTGTTACCGCGCACTTCCTGGTCTCGGTCGATGCGGTACGCGTCGAAGCTTCCGGCGGGAACCGTCACTTTCTCCGGCCCAGAGACCTTCGCCGTCACATACCCCGAACTGGCGACCCCGGCAATGGAAAGCCAGGTGTATTTTTCGCTCCACGTCGCGCCTGCGGCGAGGGGAAATTTGAATTCGGGATAGTAGGGGTCGTACTTGCCGTCGTCGGTGTCCACCGCGTTCCATTCTCGGGTGAAATAGCGAATGCCCGTTTTGTCCTTGCCCAAGTTGTGCACCTCCATGACAATTTCCCGATCGTTGATTTCCACCACGCGGTGCGTTGCCTCGAACTGTGTCTCGTTGGTGAATCCATCGAGTGTGCGGAATTTCCAGTTGTCGCCGACGTGCACATCGGGAGCCGGGCTTGGCGCGCCGGCTGCCGCAGCGCCACATAGACAAACGACGGTCGCGACGATTCCGGAAATCTTGATGCTCATGGCCGATCGATCGGAGTGGTGTTGGTTTGCACCTCTCCCTCACTTTCGTCATCAAGCGTGGGAGCCGACGCCGTGGATCCCAAGGAGGGATTCGGGGACGGATTCCCAGAAGGATTCGGATCAACGCTCGGGGCGGGCAACTGCGCCGGCTTTTCAACGTTGGGAGCGACCATCGAGCAGCCTGAAGCGGCGATGAGCAGTCCGAGGATGGCTACGTGAAAGGGCTTTCCAAGGCGATGATCAGCGCAGGCTATACTCGAGAAGATCATATATATCCTTGCTTCTGACGCGCCCGTCCCGGCTGAACGTATTCTCGAATCGCACATAGCGCTTCACCGACGGCGCATACCAGATGGTTTCCACGGTATTGCCGATATTCGCATCTTCATCGCTGGCGACGGCATCGATACGCAGGCTGATCTTGTAGGCATCGAAAGCGCCCGCCGGTTCGCTGACCTTTTCCATTCCCAGCACTTCGCCCTTGACGGTGAACTTACCGTGCTTGCCGTTGGAGAACAGCATCTTATCGGCGGCGGCGTCCCATTTCTTGCCGACTTGCAGGGGAAACGCGAACTCTCGCAGGAACGGGTCATAGCGGGCGGACGCGACATCCACCGGATTCCATTCCGGCGTAAATGCGGCTACGGAGGAGCCGGGCTTGCCCTTGATCCGCCAGCGCGTTTTGATTTCCGGGCCGGACACATCCACGACATCCTCAATGGTCGTGTAGTCGCGTTCGTTGGCGATGCCGTTGGTGTGCTGCCAGGACCAGCGATCACCTACATGTAGTTCGGGTCGATCGGCGTTGTCTGCACTCGCGACCGCCGCCAGCAAAGTGCCGATGACCAAAATCTGCAATGATCGAAGCCCCATTTTTGACCGATTCCTTGGTATAAGGACTCCATCGTCCTCGTTGCGAGTAATTCTATACAGCGTCCCCGAAGCTTTCCACGTCGGCGAAGATCGCGAGCGGGAATAGTTGCGCGAATCGGCTTCCATCGCCTGCCGGTGGCGGGAAGAAACGGAAGTCCCCAAGCGGTCCGCGGAGGTAGGTTATAGTCGGTTCACGATAATTTCAGGGGATGAAATAATGAGCAGGGTGTCGATGCGGGGTCGCTTGCGGGAACGTCCCTGGGACTTTGGTGTGTTGCTGACTGTCGCGGCGGCCTTTGGGGCCGCGCGCCCCGGTGCGGCGGACCCCGTCGCCGATGCGGCGTCTCCGCCGACGATCGTGCTGAAGGCGGCACATTTGTTCGATTCAGTTTCGGGCAGGATGCTGGAACACGGTGTGGTGGCGGTCGCCGGGACGAAGATTCAGTCGGTCGGCAGCGATTTGGCGATCCCCGCGGGTGCTCAAGTCATCGACCTCGGAGATGCCACCTTGTTGCCCGGGTTCATCGATGCGCACGTGCATCTGTCGCAGGAATTCGGAAGCAATTGGTATCGCGACCGCTTCAACGCGCTGATGCGTTTCCCCGCCGAGCAAGCGTTGTACGGCGCGCACTATGCCAAGGTGACTCTCGAGGCGGGAATCACGACCGTGCGGGACTTGGGCTCGAGAGACTATGTGTCCTTGGGGTTGCGCAACGCCATCAATGCAGGCCAGATTCCCGGACCGCGCATGTTGGTTGCCAACTATGCGGTGGGATCGACCGGTGGCCATGCGGACGAGGACCCGGTACCGCCGCAGCGGATCGCCGTGGCCACGCCCATACAAGGCGTGTGCAACGGCCCGGACGAGTGCCGCGCCGCGGTGCGCTATCAGATCAAGTATGGCGCTGACGTCATCAAATTTATGCCGTCGGGCGGCGTTCTGTCACTCGCCGACCCGGTGGACAATGTGCAGCTCACGCAGGAGGAAATGAACGCCATCGTGTCGGAGGCGCACGCCTGGAAGCGCAAGGTCGCCGCGCATTGCCATGGCGACCGCGCCGCGAAGATGGCAATCGCTGCCGGGGTCGATTCGATCGAGCACGGCAGTTTTTTGCAGGACGACACGCTCCTGGAGATGAAGAAGAAGCACGTGTATCTGGTCGCGACCCTGTTTGCGGGTGCCTGGGTGGGCGAGCAAGCCGATAACTTTCCGCCCGCGATCGCCGCCAAGGCTCGCGCTGCCGCTGCGCAAGCGCAGCTGATGTTCCAGCACGCCGTCAAGATCGGCGTGCCCTTCGCCATGGGTACCGATGCGGCGGTCGAACCACATGGGTTGAACGCGCGCGAGTTCTCGCTGATGACCAAGAACGGCTTGGATCCGGCGCAGGCACTGCTGGCAGGCACCGCCAACGGGGCTGACTTGCTCGGACTCGCCGATCGCACCGGGACACTGGCGGCGGGGAAATTCGCGGACATCGTCGCGGTCGCGGGCAACCCGCTCAGCGACATGCACGCCACCGAACACCCGGTATTCGTGATGAAGGAAGGCGCGATTTACGTCGGCGGCGGCAGATGAGGCGATGCCCGTGCGCCGGAGGCACGTTCAACCGCAACCAACAGATTCAATACTGACTCGCCCGCAATTCCGGAGACATCCGTGAAAGATCCGACCTTGGCCGACGTTGAGTCCATCGCTGCTCCGTATGGGCTCCGCCTTTCGAACACGGATTTGGAAGGTCACCGGAGTTGGCTGAGCGCTCTCTTGCGTGGGTTTTCGGCGATCGATTCGTTGCCCGACAACTTCCCCGAAGTACGGTACGCCCAGCGCAGTTGGTCTGAGGGCAGCGACAATCTACCGGGCGGCACATGCCTTTCAACAGTCTGGAGATTGGCGAACTTGGTAGCTTCCTGACGTACTTCGCGGAAGAGTATGCAGCGGTGGTGGAGTAGAGAACTCATATGTCCGACAAAGAAAAGGACCTGACTCGCCGAGAGTTCGTGGCCAACGCCGGAACCGTCACGCTCGGTGCGATCGCCGCAGCGACCGTCCCCTTAATCGTGCCGCGTCGCGTGCTCGGCGGCACCGGCCATCGGGCGCCGAGCGACACGGTGAACCTCGCCGTCGTCGGCTTCGGCAGCATGGGCTCGCAAAATGCCCTGGCGCTCGCGCAAATCGAACACATCGGTGCCGTCTGCGACGTCGATCTCGCCTACAGCGAGCACCAAGTGGGCGAGCGCTTGATGCGCGATGGCAAGGCTCAACCCGAAGGTGAGAAGCTTCAGGAGCAGTTTCGCAAGGCCAGGCGCTACGCAGACTTTCGCGTGATGTTCGAGCAGGAGAAACACATCGATGCGGTGCTGATCGCGACGCCGGACCACTTGCATGCGGTGATCGCGAAGGCTGCCATGGACCTGGGCAAGCATGTATATGTTCAAAAGCCGCTGACCTTCTCGGTGCATGAGGCCCGCGTGTTGCGCCAGACCGCCCTTGCAAACCCGAAGCTCGTGACCCAAATGGGAAACCAGGGACACTCGAGCGAAGGCGCGAGACTCATCAACGAATGGATTCAGGCCGGCATCATTGGTGCCGTCAAGGACGTGCACGTTTGGACCAATCGCCCGATCGTCTACTGGCCGCAGGGGCTGCCCCGCCCCACCGGCATGCCTGCACCGGATTCCTCCCGACCCTTCGGCAATCCCTGGACATATGGCCATGTTCAAGAGGTGCTCGCCACGGCGATGGGTGCCGGCGGGTCGCCACCGCAAGGTCTTGACTGGAATCTTTTTCTCGGTCCTGCGGTAGAGGACATCCCCTATCATCCGATCTATCACCCCTTCAATTGGCGCGGCTGGACCGACTTCGGTGTCGGCGCGCTCGGCGACATGGGCGCGCACCTGATTGACCACCCGTTCTGGGCGTTGGGGCTCGATTTTCCCACCAGCATCGAAGCGACGTCGACTGCCTGGGGCACGATGGGCAACAGCCCCGCCGGCTCCGCACCGCGCCAACGGGTGTCCTATCCGATCTCAACCAGCGTGCACTATCAATTCGCCGCGCGCGGCGCACAACCTCCCGTGAAGTTGCACTGGAGCGACGGTGGGATTTTGCCGGCGCGGCCGGATGGCTTGCCGGATGACGTCGATTTGCAGAGCGATGGCGGCGTGATCTTCGTCGGCGAGAAGGGTTTGCTGGTGCACGGCACTTACGGCTCGAATCCGCAGCTCTACCCGCACTCGCTGATGGAACAAGCGGCCCTCGTGCCAAAAAGTATTCCAAGAATCGAGTGGAGCCATGAGCTCAACTGGGCCAAGGCAATTCGCGGCGAGGCGAAGGCAAGTTCTCCATTGGAATATGCCGCGCGCCTGACCGAGACCATGCTGCTCGGACTCGTCGCGCTGCGCGCCGGGCAGGGAAAGAAGATTCTTTATGACGGCGAACGCGGCCAGATCACCAACCTGCCCGACGCGAACCAGTACTTGACGCGCGAGTATCGCGCGGGCTGGGCCATATGATGCGCGCCTGGAGAGGGGGATGTCAGCAGCCCTGGTGATTGTCTTTGCGTGCCTCGCGACGGTCGAGGTTGCCGTCGGCGTCGCCTGGGTACTCGCGTCGCGCAGGCACCGTTGGCCGCTCCGCCCGTCCGGTGGCGACGTGGTGATCGGCGGCGTGACGAGCTTCCTCGACACGCTCGGCATCGGCAACTACGCGCAGATCACGGCGTTGTTCAAACTGCGCGGGCACCCGCCGGACGAGCTGATCCCGGGTACTCTGAACGTCGGCAATGCCGTGGGGATTCTCTTCAGCGCGGTGCTGTTCGTCACGACGGTCCCGGTCGAGCCCACTCTCCTGATGGCGATGGTGATCAGCGCCGGGGCCGGCGCCTGGATCGGAGCCGGCATCGTCAGCCGGATGCGCCGCCGCGTGATCCAGGTGTCGATGGGCGTGGCGCTCCTACTCGCCGCCGGGTTCTTCACGATGACCAACCTCGGCGTCATCCCGCCGACCGGTTCGGCGATGGGGCTCGCGGGCTGGCGGTTCGCTGTGGCGGTCACGGCAAATTGCGTCCTCGGCGCGCTCATGTGCGTCGGCATCGGCAACTATGCGCCCTCGATGGCGCTGCTCGCATTCCTCGGCATGCATCCGATCGCCGCCTACCCGATCATGATCGCCAGCGACGGTGTCTTGATCCCGGTGGCGAGTCTGGGCTTCCTGCGCTCCGGCCGTTTTGCACCCGCGGTTGCGGTCGGGCTCACGCTCGGCGGAATCGTCGGCACGATTGCCGCCTTTCCGCTCGTCAAGACGCTCGGCAACCACCTGACGCTGATGCGCTGGGTCGTCACGGGCGTCATAGCCTATGCGGCCGTCGCCATGCTCCGCTCCGCCTGGGCATCCCAGCCTGATGCACCGGTGCCGACGGTGCCTGAGACTCAGGGTTGAGTTGGCGGTGGGGCGTAGAGCTTAGCTGAGTAGACCCGGTAGTCGCTTTGTCGACCAGCTGGTCGCGACGTCATACGCAAAGGCCAATTGCAGACAAGCCATCTCTGAATGCATTGGCCCCGCGATTTGAATGCCGATCGGCAATCCTTGTTCGCCAAATCCGGCGGGAGCCGCAAGGGCCGGGCAGCCGCTCATGGTGACGGGCAACACGCACTTCATCCACTCGTGGTAAGTCTCCATGGGTCTGCCGGCAATTTCCGTTGGCCAATGGAGATTTGCGTCAAAGGGAAACAACTGTGCCGTCGGAACGACAAAGAAATCGTAGCTCTCGAAGAATCGTCGCACTGCTTGGTACCATGCGGTTCGCACGTCATTCGCCGCTGTAATGTCAAATGCAGTGAGCTGAAGGCCGCTCTCAACCTCGAACAATGCCTCCGGCTTCAGGAGTGCGCGCTTCGCCGGGTCGTTATAGTGGGCCAGCAAGTTTCCGCCTGTTTGCCATGCGCGCAGCTTCAGCCATGCCCGCCACATGGAATCGATTGGGAAATCCGGCTGAGCCTCCTGCACGGTGCAACCCATCGACTCAAAAACCTTGAGCGCATTCGTGCAGACATCCAATACTCCGGATTCAAACGGCAGATACCCCCTGAAGTCTCCCGACCACGCGATCCTCGTGCCTTTGAGATTGGTTTCCAACGCCTGCCGAAACTCCCCTGGGTCGCCTGCCTTTGATAACGGAAGGCGAGCGTCATAGCCCGCCTGAACCGACAAAAGCATCGCGAGGTCGGGAACGTTGCGGGCCATGGGACCTTCAACGCTCATCGACGGAAACCAACCGTCTTTTGCGTCAGTCGGCACCAGTCCCAAGCCCGTGCGAAAGCCGAATACATTGTTCCAACCGGCCGGATTCCGCAGGCTTCCGGCAAAGTCGCTTCCATCCGCGACCGGTAGCATGCGTAGCGCGAGAGAGACCGCGGCGCCGCCACTGCTGCCTCCAGCCGAACGAGACTGGTCATAGGCATTGCGCGTCACGCCATACACGGGGTTATATGTATTCGAGCCCAGTCCAAACTCGGGGGCATTCGTCTTGCCAATGAAAATCGCGCCGGCTTTTCGAATTCGCTCCACCATGATGCCGTCAGCATCAGGGACAAAGTCCTTGAAGATGGGCGATCCCCAGGTGGTGCGAATCCCCTTGACCGGCATCAAATCCTTGACGGCGAAGGGGAATCCATGCAGCGGGCCCATCCATTCGCCGCGAGCCAGTTGCTGATCGCACCGGTCGGATTGGGCCAGCAACGACGACCGATCTTGCAGGGCAACGATGGCGTTGACCCGCGGATTGAGTTTGTCGATATGGTCGAGATAGTCCGTCATGACCTCGACGCAAGAAACTTGTCTGCTGCGGATTGCGCCGGCAAGACCTGCGGCATCCAGCATCACTATGTCGGAGTGGCGCGCCGTCACCCGCGCAGCTGCCAGAGCAGAAACGCGTACGTGTCGGCGGCTTCGCGATCTTGTTGGGCGCGGGTGGAGCCGATGCCGTGGCCGGCGTCGAAGTCGACGCGCAGCAGGATGGGTCTCCCGGAGGTGGTCGCGGCCTGCAGGCGTGCGGCCATCTTGGCGACATGGAAGGGGGCGACGCGCGGGTCGGTGACGCCGGTGGTCAAGAGAACTGCCGGATACGGCGTGCCGTCCTTCACGGCCTGATAGCTGTCGATGCTCTTCAAGGCGCGATAGCCGGCGGGATCGGTGATCGCGCCCCATTCGGGTTCTTCGCCGTAGCCGGTCTGCTCGGCCACGTAGCGCAGGGGATTCGACCAGCCGACGCCGTCGACCACCGCGGCGAAAAGGTCGGGCCGCTCGGTCATGGCGCGGCCGACGGTGATGCCGCCGGCGGAGCGTCCGCCAATGGCGAGGTGATCGGGCGAGGTATATTTTTGCGCGCACAACTCCTCGCACACGGCGATCAGGTCGCGCCAGGTGTTCGGCTTGTTGGCGAGCTGTCCGGCCTTGTGCCACTCCCGGCCGTACTCGCCGCCGCCGCGCACGTTGGCGTAGCCGACGATGACGCCGGCATCGACGAGAGCCAAGGTGCGGCCGGCGAAGTTGGGCGTGTAGGCGGCGATGCCGTAGGAGCCGTACGCGGAAATGAACGTGGGCGTGCGGCCGTTTTGCTTCAGGCCTTTGCGATAAATCAACGTGTACGGGATTCTCTTGCCGTCCTTGGCGGTGGCGAAGGCGCGCTTGTATTCGTAGGCGCTGACATCGAGGTCGGGCCGGGGGTTCAAACCGGTATCGGTCACGCGGCCGGCCGTGTCGACCGAGTAGATGCCGCTGGGGGACAACCAACCGGCGAGGGAAATGAGCGCGCCGTCTTCGTCGGCGACTGTGTAGAGCGCGCCGATGGTGCCGTCGAAGGGCAGTGCGATATCGGTGACGCGGCCGTCATGGCCGAGTCGCTGCAGGCGGCTGATGCCGCCGTCCATGATGCGCAGGTAGATACCGTCACGCGCGCGCTCGACATTTTGCAGCACGAACGGGCCCTGCGGCACGACCACCGTGGCGGTGATGAGGCTGGGCGCGGACACCGTGGTCTTGAGCAGCCGCCCGCGCGGTGTGCCCATGTTGGCGAGCAAGTATAGATGCTCGCCGTCGATCAGGGCGTCGGTGACTTCGTCTTCGAATCCGGCAAAGGTGGTCCACTTGGCGCGCCCCGCAATTACCTCGGCGAGCGGGGCGATGAACCCTCGCGCCTCCGGCCTGACATCGGACAGCCAGAGGACGGCGTACCTGGCTCCCGGGAAGGTGACGATATAGGGAGACTGGATCCGATCATAGGTGATGTCGGGGTTGAGACCGCGCTTCATCAGAATCGGGTCGGACTTGGGATCGGTGCCGAGTCGATGGAAGCGCGCCTGGCTGTCGAGAAAGCGCTCGGGGGTGTCGACTGTGCCGGTGAGCTGGTTGTAGAAGAATCCGCTGCCGTCGTCGAGCCACTGGGGACGGGCGACCTGGGTGTTAGGGATGCGCTCGGACAGGTCGCGGCCGTCGGCGACGGTGAGCACGCGCAGGATCGAGTCCTCGCTGCCGTTCTTCGACAGTCCGTACACGACGTAGCGGCCGTCGGGCGAGGCGCGCCACCAGTCGAGCGACACGTGGCCTTTGGCGCCGCTCGAGAGCGCGGTGGGATCGACGAGCACGCGGTCGCGGCTTGCGTCGGCTTGGCGCACGAAGAGTTTGAAATTGTCGGCGCCGAGCGGCCGTTGCGTGAAGAAGGTGAGACCGCCGGCGCGTTGGACCTTGCTGGTCGCGACGATGTCGCCCGACAACCCCTGCACCCGCTTGAGCAGAGCGGAGCGGTTGGGCAGCGCGTCGAGCAGCGCGCGGGCGTGATCGTTCTGGCCCTTGAGGAACGACAGCCACTCGGGGTCCTTGTCATTTTCCATCCAGCGGTAGGGATCGCTCAGCGTCTCGCCGAAATAAGTGTCGTGCACGATCGCGATTCGTGCGACGGGGGCGGGTGGGATGGTGGGGCTCGCGGGTGTCGGAGCGGTAAGCGGCGTGTCCGTCGCGGCGGCCGACGCTGGCTTCGAGAGCAGGGTCAGCGAGACCGCACCCGCGGTGCCGGCAAGGAATTGTCGGCGGTCGAAACCCATGGACATCTCTTCTCCCTCATCGTCCTGCTGCAGCGGACTTTCCTCTGTCTCACGGGCAGTTTAACCAATATTGCAAATGGTTGACGAACCGCGAGGGCGTTGTGGTAGGGGGTGCTGACGCTTATCGGCGACCTGCGCATCGATGAGTACGCCCCGGCGAATTGTTCGCCGCGGTAGCGGAGATGTCGCCTGAGTTCAGCTCGCGCCGGCGGTGCCGAGCGGCAAGGTGCCTAAGAGTTCGGAGGCGCCGTTCCACAAGACTTGAATGCCGATGCAGAACAACAAGAACGCCGACAGACGCACCACGATGGTGGTGCCGGTCACGCCGATCCAGCCGGCGAGCCGTGCGGAATTTCG
>Ga0181537_10004618_pt1 | contig 11390 bp, 10 predicted proteins | sample PEATcosm2014_Bin_39_FD_119765 | JGI IMG/M metagenome (GOLD analysis project Ga0181537, IMG submission 119765) | Peatland microbial communities from MTU Mesocosm Facility, Houghton, MI, USA - PEATcosm2014_Bin23_10_metaG | ecosystem: Environmental > Terrestrial > Soil > Wetlands > Peat | place... | reverse complement strand
TCGTTCACCAACGGCGTCGACGGCGGCACGCCCACGAACGCGCTGATGCAGGCAGCGGACGGGAACTTCTACGGCGTCACCGTGTTCGGCGGAACGCATGCCTTCGGGAATGTTTTCCGGCTGACACCCGGCGGCGCATTCAGCAACGTGTACTCGTTTACGGGCGGGACGGACGGCAAGTATCCCAACGGCCCGCTGGTGCAGGGAGTTGACGGCAGCTTGTATGGCACCACCCGGCACAACAAGATTTCGGTTTTTGAGTTTTACGGCGTTCTTTTCAAGGTGACCACCAACGGCGGGTACACCCTTTTGTACGCCCTCAATGCCGGCGACGGCCATTATCCCGCCGCGGGCATGCTTCAGGGAAGCGACGGCCTGTTTTACGGCACGGCGGAGTATGGCGGTGGAACGCCGAACGATGGCACCGTCTTTTACTACGCCCCGAACGGAACCATTGCCACGCTGGTCAGCTTTGACGGATTTGACGACGGGTCGAATCCCGAAACTCCGCTGGTCCTGGGCGCCGACGGCGCCTTTTATGGCACGTGCAGCAGCGGGGGGCCGTACGGGAAGGGCGCCGTTTACCGGCTGGATGTTTCCATGCGGCCGCTGCTGCTGCAGCCCGCGCGGACAAACGGGAACTTCTCGTTCACCTGGAACACGCTGGCGGGCCGGGTGTATCAGCTCCAGTACACCACAAACGCCAGTCCTGCCAACTGGACCAATTCGGGCGCCGCCTTTACGGCGAGTAGCTCGACCGTCACCATCTCCAATTCCATGGGAACGGATCCGCGGCGGTTTTATCGGGTGATGGTGGTGCCGTGAATTGGGAGCGACGGACATTCGAGAACGGCGAGGGCAAATAGTGCGTCATATTGCCCCCAATGTGCTTGTGAGGTATTTGACCGAAGCTATATTCAACGCCAGACCGTATGCCGTCTCAGGCTCCAAGAAGCAATTCCACTAAGAAGCGAGAACAATTAAACCGGCGCGAGCTGGAATTGGCGCACGCGGTTCGCTCTGGTTTTTCTCGCGAGCGGCTGGTTCGAGCGGTGGAGGCTTTGAAAGCAGCCCAGCTTTCATTGCTCAAAGCGGAGCTTTACTGGTCTGAGAATGAAAAGATTCGCGGGCGCGATGTCGATGGACGTATTGCCAAGCTCAGAAATGACCTGCAACGATGGGAAGAAAAGTCGGTCGACGAGATGCTTCACGATCAGGTTGGCTAAGAATTCCCGGCTTGCGGCCGGGAGGAGCTTCATATAACGTGTCCGCATGGAACCGTTGAAAACATTGAGTTTTCAAGCGTTTCGGCCAGTTTAGCTCAGTGGTAGAGCAACGGTTTTGTAAACCGTCGGTCGTCGGTTCGACTCCGACAACTGGCTCCAGACTTCGCGCTGCGCGCCAAAGCTCCGTCACCGAAGCGTCGGCGGGCTAAACGGCGATTGTTACATTTCTGTGAACATTGCGTTTCGAATGGACATCTCCATTCCCAAACGCTGAAATGCAACCCGTTTAACGATGTCGAATGCACATCATAAGGTTCAACTATCGGGTGCGGTAACGACCTTGTGCTGCGGTTTTGTAACCGCGTCCTTCACCATCATCGCCTGCGGCTCGTTCGCAGCTTTGATTTTTGCCGGCCCGCTCAACAGCTTCGTGGCCCAAGGAATCTGGATCGGCCTGTTCACCGCCCTGGTCGTGGGGCTGCTGGTTGCGCTTGCCAGTTCGTATGCCGGGGCCATTGCCATTCCACAAGACCGCGTGGCTCCGATCCTTGCGCTGATGGCGGCGAGCATTGCCGGCCGGATGGTGACCGCCACCACGCAGGAGAAATGTCTCGCCGTCATGGCCGCCATTGCGGTGGTTTCGGTGATTACCGGCGTGTTCCTGTTCCTGCTCGGGAGGCTTCGGCTGGGCAACTTGATTCGTTACATTCCCTATCCGGTCATCGGCGGGTTTCTGGCCGGCTCCGGCTGGCTGCTGGTGCGTGGCGCCGTGCGCGTGATGACGGGACACGCCCTTGGTTTTGGGACGCTGCCGTGGCTGTTTCATCCGGACGCCCTCACCCAATGGCTGCCCGGAGTGATATTTGGAGTCCTGCTCTTTGTTCTTCTTCGCCGGCTCCGCCATCCGCTGACGGTGCCCCTGATGTTGTTCGGGGCGATTGGCCTGTTCTATCTGTTGATGACGGTGACCGGAGGGTCGATGGCTGGCGCCCGCTCGCATGGCTGGCTGCCTGATTTTCCCGCGCGCGGGGGCTCGGGGGGATTCTCGCCTTTTTTCATAGCCAACGTCGCGCCCTGGCATCTGCTGGTGCAGGAATGGAGCATTCTCATCACGATTCTGCTGACGAGCGTGGTTTCCATTCTCCTGACGGCCAGCGCGCTGGAACTGGCCGCGGACGAGGAAATTGACTTGAACCGGGAGTTGCGCGCCGCGGGCCTGGCGACGTTTGCCGCCGGCATTGGCGGAGGCATGGTGGGCTTTCATTCCTTGAGCATGTCGCGGCTCGTCTTGAGCATGGGCGGACGGAGCCGATGGGTCGGCGTATGTTCGGCGCTCATCTGCGGATTGGCGCTGTTTTTTGGAGCTTCGGTTGTCTCTCTGGTGCCCCAGTTCGTGTGCGGCGGGTTGCTGTTCTTTCTGGGCCTGACTTTTCTTTGGGAATGGGTGTTTGAGGCCCGGCGGACCCTGACGACGGTGGATTACGGTGTCGTCATTCTAATCCTCGCGGTGGTGGGTTGCGTCGGCTACCCCGAAGGCGTGGGGGTCGGAATCGTGGCGGCGGTGGTGATGTTCATCCACAATTACAGCCGCGTGGAAGTCGTCACCCACGCGTACTCCGGGACGGATTTGCGCAGCAACGTCGACCGCCCGACGAGGGACTTGAGATATCTGGGCGAGCACGGCGGGCAGATTTATATCTGGCGCCTGCAGGGTTTCATCTTTTTCGGCACCGCGAATCATCTCCTGCACAAGGTCCGACTGCGGGCGATCGACCCGCAATTGCCGCCGCTGAAGTTTGCCATTCTGGATTTTCGGCGGGTGACCGGGCTGGATTCCTCGGCGATCTTCAGCTTGAGCAAGGTCAAACAACTGGCGGCCAAGCAAGGCTTCGCCCTGCTGATGAGCCAGGTGTCCCCCCAGATCGTCTCGCAAATCGAGACGAGCGGCCTGCGCGTCAATCAAGACGATTCCCTGATATTGTCGCCCGACCTGGATCATGCCTTGGAATGGTGCGAGGGCCGCCTGCTGGCTTCCGGGAGCGCGAAAGAGAACGGCGACATGGTGCATCTGGCGGAGCAGTTGAAGGATTCCTGGCCCGCCGGCGCGGAACCGTTGCGCTTGATGCCGTATTTGGAGCGCCTGGAAATATCCGCCGCGACGCATCTCATCCGCCAGTCCGAGCGTTCCGAGGCACTCTATTTCATCGAATCGGGGCGCGTGACGGCCCGGCTTGAATTCGAGGACGGTCGCACGTTGCGCCTGCGGACCATGGGCGCGGGCACGGTGGTCGGCGAGGTTGGCCTCTTTCTGGGAGGCGTGCGGACAGCCTCCGTCGTCACCGACAAACCCTGCACGATTTACCGCCTGTCCCACGATTCATTGGCACGGATGAACCTCGAGAATCCCGACCTCGCGCTGGCCTTTCACCGCTATCTCATCTGCCTGCTGGCGGAACGCTTGACCAGCAGCAGCAAGTTATTGCGCGGCGTCATCGAATAGGCCGGCGGACAAGAGAAAACTTTGAGGCCCGACCTTCACGCCGGCCTGTGGTTGACTGTTTCAGATCGAAATAGTCAAATTCAGGCATGCAAGCGACCATGGAAAAGTTCCCCGGCAAACGCATCGCGTTCGGCCTGCTGGCCGCCGTCTTTCTCATCCAGGCCGGCTGCGGCCAAACATCTTCCTCCTCCTCCAAGCCGTACGAGGTTGTCCACACCTACCCGCATGATCGCCAGGCGTTCACGCAGGGGTTGCTCTATTTGGACGGGGCGCTTTATGAAAGCACCGGGCTGAACGGGCATTCCTCCCTGCGCAAGGTGGATTTGCAGACCGGCAAGGTGCTGCAAAAGGCGGATGTGCCGGTGCAATATTTCGCCGAAGGCCTGGCTGCGCTGGACGGGAAGCTCTATCAACTCACCTGGCAGGACAAGACTGCTTTCGTTTATGACCTGAAGACTTTCAAGCTCGAAACCAATTTCTCCTACCCGTACGAAGGCTGGGGCCTGACGACGGACGGACGCCAGCTTATCCTCAGCGACGGGACGGATCTAATCCGATTCATCAATCCGGCCGATTTCGCGGTCGGGAAAACCATTCAAGTCAGGGAACACGGCCTGGCCGTGGTGAATCTCAACGAGCTGGAATACATCAAGGGCGAAATCTTTGCGAACCTCTGGCAGACGGACGACATCGTGCGCATCAATCCGGACACGGGCGAGGTCACGGGCAGAATCAATTTCACCGGGCTCCTCAATCCCACAGACCGCGATTCCACGACGGATGTTTTGAACGGGATTGCGTATGACGCCGCCGGGGATCGCCTGTTCATTACGGGCAAATTTTGGCCGAAGCTTTTTGAGATAAGGTTGAAGCAGAATTAGAAGCAGTCGATTGACGGAAACGACATGCCTTCTATTTTCTAAATGGCGGAAGGAGCGCGGCGTTTACGCCGCATCGATTCTTGACCGTGGAATAGTCTGCAGAAATCAACCGACATGCTGATGTTGAAGCGGCTGAAGCCCGCGCTCCGGGGCCTTGAGTCTGCCGCGCCTCGGGCGAAAAGTTTATTTGAAACGTTTGTGACTTCCCGATTTATTCATCGGACCTGCATGAAAAAAAGGAAGTTCATCATAATCACCGTGCTATCGCTTTTGGGAGCGGGGCTCGCGGTGTTCCTGCTTACGCGTGATTCGGGCCCACCGGTAGTCGTAAAGGGCAACTTCTCAGCGAAGGATGTTGCGGAGATTAAGAGTGCAGTGAAACGGGAATTGTGGCACGAGGCTTTTCCGAATTTCTCGAAGCAAAGCATCATGATGTTTCCACGGATGGCCAAACGGGCGTTCACGACTCGGGTGAGTGAAGTTGGAACCATGGGTTGGCCCAAGGACGCAGCAAAAAATGACGCTTATGCGCTACTTTCGGCAAACGCGCTGGGGACTGCTTATTTCATGACTAATGGGCCTTTAGGCTGGCGTACGATTGGTGGTGAGGTGTTTTTGTTACATCCACACGGCCGCCACTGATTTTTTCGAGGCTTGCCATTGGAGGAGAAGTCTCGGAACCTGTTGGCACACTGATTATGGCGAAAAAAGCGTTGATTACCGGCATCACCGGGCAGGACGGATCGTATCTGGCGGAATTGCTCCTTTCGAAGGGTTACGAGGTCAACGGCATCATCCGCCGCGCCAGCACGTTCAACACGGGTCGCCTTGAGCCAATTTACTCGGACCCGCACTCGGGCAAGAGCCGGCTGTTCCTGCATTATGGGGATTTGAGCGACGCCAGCGGGCTGGCGCGATTGATGCGCAAAATCCAGCCGGATGAGATTTACAATCTCGCCGCGCAAAGCCATGTGCGGGTGAGTTTCGACAGCCCGGAATACACGACGGACATCACGGCGACGGGCACGGTGCGGCTGCTGGAGGCGGTGCGGGAATCGGGCATCAAACCGAAGTTTTACCAGGCGTCCTCGAGCGAGATGTACGGCAAGGTGCGGGAGATTCCGCAGACGGAGAAGACGCCGTTTTATCCGCGCAGCCCGTACGGGTGCGCGAAGGTGTTTTCGTTCTGGGCGACGGTGAATTTCCGGGAATCGTACGGGTTGCATGCGAGCAACGGGATTTTGTTCAACCATGAATCACCGCGGCGCGGGGAGACCTTTGTGACGCGAAAAATCACGCGGGCGGTGGCGCACATCCGCGCCGGAAAGCAGCAGACGCTCTTTCTCGGCAACCTGGACGCGAAACGGGACTGGGGTTACGCAAAGGAATACGTGGAGGCGATGTGGCTGATGCTGCAGCAGCCCAAGCCGGATGATTACGTGATTGCGACGAACGAGACGCATTCGGTGCGGGAGTTCCTGGAGCTGGCGTTCGACCACGGCGGGTTGAACTGGAGGAAGCATGTGAAGATTGACCCGCGCTATTTCCGGCCGGCGGAGGTGGATGTGTTGATCGGCGATTACAGCAAGGCGAGGCGGAAGCTGGGCTGGAAGCCGAAAACCAAGTTCGCAGACCTGACGCGGCTGATGGTGGACGCGGACATCGAGTTGCTGGAGCGCCATTCGCGCGGCGAGACCCGGGTGAGCGGATAGCGGCCACGGCCTGCGCCTTTTTACCAGGCGCCGGTTGGTGAGTATTTATGCCTTGCGCGAACGGCGATAGAAAAGACCCCCTGCCAGCGCAGCTCCAAGAAGGCTGAGCGTGGATGGCTCCGGCGTGGCGACCGGGTCGATTTCAATTGAGACCAGCGACGTTGCCGGCGGGACCGCACTGTCGCCGGGCGGAAAGAGCTGATAGCCATTGCGGATGTCATCGGCGGCCTGCACAGCCGACGGAATCGCAAAATCCAAGATTACCGTTCCCGCGGCAATCGAGAGAGCAGTGTCATGCGTTACGAAATCGAAACCGGACGAACTGCCGCCCTGGATGAATTGTTGGACGTCGATATTGTCAGTGAGGCTTGTGCTCAGGAGCTTAACGGCCACCTCTTCGTCGGTAAACCCCGTGAGATTCAGGTTTGGCCCGAAAAAAGTGTCGTCAAAGGCGAGTTGCGGAGCGGATGAGTTGCCGAAATTCCCGGTGACAATGACGCCGCCTGAGGAGTCGGCCACGATGCTGGCCACCGAGCCTGTACCGCCAAAACCCGGCTGCTCGTCCACCATGGACAGTAGTTGGGCCTGTGTGGGCGTGTAAATGACCGCAGATTGAGCGGTGCCGGCGATGGCGACGGACAATGCCGCGCCCATCCAACACACGATGCGTCCGATGGCCCGCTTCCCGGAGATTTTCGCGTCAAGACCTGTTGACAAATGTGCTTTCCGATTCATGGATTGTCCTTCTGATTACCGAAGTTTGAAATGAACGCCTGGCCGCTGCAATTAGCCGCAAGACAGCTTGCTAATAGCACGCCGAATATGAAAAGTCAAATTTAACGTTGGAGAGAAGCAGATGCCTTGATTTTCGCCTGTGTTTGCCTGAAAGAAGTTGCAGAGTAACTTGCGGATTGGAAAAGCAGCGGACGTGGGGAATAATCCGGGCAATGGCGCCAAATCAGAAACGACCGCTCGAACCGTTGTTCCTTGGCATCGAGGGCGGGGGGACGCGGACGGTGGCGTTGATGGCGGATGCGCGGGGAAAACTGGTGAAGCGGCTGGAAACGGGGCCGGGCAACGTCCGGTTGCTGAATGACGCGCAGTTGCTGGAACTGTTTCAAGGCATTGCGGCCAAGTTCCCCAGCCCGGACGCGGTGGGAATTGGCATGGCAGGGGCGCGGGCGGCGTCGGATTTGCGGCGAATCCGGGAAGCAGCCGGAAAGGTTTGGGGGTCGATTCCATGCCAGGCGACGGATGATTTGGAGACGGCGCTGTCGGCGACGGAGGAACCTCGAGGCGAGGAGCAGAGTGTCCGGGTGCTGGTTTTGAGCGGAACGGGTTCGTGCTGTTTTGGACGGAATGCGCGGGGTCGGACGGCGAAGGTCGGCGGCTGGGGACATATTTTGGGCGATGGCGGGAGCGGTTATGACATCGGAACGTCGGCCTTGCGCGGGGTGGTGGCGCAGCGGGATGAATCGGGGAAATGGCCGAAGTTGGGGACAAGGATGTTGCGGCGGCTGCGAATTGCGGAGCCGGATGAATTGATTGCGTGGGCGCAAGGCGCGCCCAAGGCCGAAGTGGCGGCTTTGGCGGAGGAAGTTTTTGGGGCGGCGGCAAAAGGGGACAAGACGGCGCGGATGATTTTGGCGTCGGCGGGCGGGAGTCTGGCGAAGGAAGCCATTACCTGCGCGGAGAAGCTGGCGAGGCGCGGGACGAAGGTGGAATTCATCCTGACCGGCGGGACCTTGTTGAAGCAATCGAAGTTTGCGGCAGAACTGGGCGTGCGGCTGCGGAAGCTCTGGCCGGGCGCGGTGGTGACGCCGTTGCGGCGGGAAGGGGCGTGGGGCGCCCTGGCAATGGCACGGAGGGTTTTGTATGCCCGTCAAAAAGCGGGCACTCAGACTGAGGCGGTCAAGATTTCGAGTGCTGTGCCAAGCCAGGGCGAGAGGGAAGCGCCAGAATTTGATTGGGCAATGCTGCCGCCGACGGAGCAGCGGAATCCGCGCTCGGCAAACTTGGACAGGATGCCTGTGACCGAGGCGATTGAGTTGATGGCGTCGGAGGACGCGAAGATTCCGCCGGCGATTCTGCGATGCCGCGAAGAAATCGCGAAGGCGGTGGGTTTGGTGGCGCGGGCGTTCAAACGGGGCGGGCGGCTGTTTTATGTCGGCGCAGGGACGAGCGGGCGGCTGGGAGTTTTGGACGCGAGCGAGTGTCCACCCACGTTTCGCACGCCGCCGGAACTGGTGCAGGGGATCATGGCGGGCGGCACGCCGGCGCTGGTCAGGTCGGTCGAAGGCGCGGAGGACGACGCGGCGGCCGGGGCGGGGGCAATCAAATCGCGCAGGGTGGGTGCACGGGACGTGGTGGTGGGAATTTCCGCAAGCGGCCGGACGCCGTTTGTGTGGGGCGCCTTGGACGAGGCGTCACGGCGCGGGGCGAAGACGGTTTTGCTCTGCTTCAATCCGTTTCGGAGGTTGGCGGGGCATCGGCCTCCGTCGCTGGTGATTGCGCCGCAGGTCGGGCCGGAGGTGTTGACCGGTTCGACGCGGCTGAAGGCGGGCACGGCGACGAAGATGATCTTGAACATGCTGACGACGCTGGCGATGGCGCGGACGGGGCGGGTGGCGGGGAATCTGATGGTGGACTTGAACCCGAGCAACGTGAAGTTGCGCGACCGGGCGGTGCGAATCGTGCGGGAGTTAACCGGCGTGGATGAAACGGCGGCGCGCGGAGCGCTGGAGCGTTCCGGCTGGGCGGTGCAGCGGGCGTGCGCGAAGCTCGGGCGGAATTAATGCAAATGCATCTTCGCCGGCAGGGCGAGGAGGGTGATCATCCGGGCGATGAGGCTGGTCATGGTCAGGGCGAAACCGCTCATGACGAAAAGGCCGAAGGCGTGAGGCGGGTCGGGCTTGAGTACCTGCGGGATGGCGTGGTAAAGCGTCGCAAAGGAGAAAAAGATGCCGATGGCGAAAGTGAGCCACGGACTGAGGACGGGGATGGCGTCAAACATGTGAATCAAATAAAACGGCCCAAGGGCATAGCCCGCAACCTGGAAACATTGGGTGTAGGTGTTGCGGTTGTGAAAGGTCTCGGAACAGAGCTTGATGGACGGGGCGGCGAGCAGAACGACGAGCAGTCCGGCGCCGAATTCAATGCCGCCGTAGGTGAGCGCGACTTCCCGGGAGAGCAGCTTCGCGCCTTGATCGGCGAAGCTGGGCGCGAGGAAGTTGTGTCCGGCCAATTCGACGAGGAGGCTGAAGGCGATGGTGGGCACCAGATAAATGAAAAACACGAAGGGGATGCTTCTGCGCGACCGGGCGATGCGCTCCCAAGTCCGCCCCGGCGCCAAAATGAGCAGCAAAGCCTTAATCATGAAGGGAAAGTCATAACGTGCAACCGGCAGAATGACAACAAATAACCGACCGGAACCCGTGATAACCATGCGTTTGACCGCATTGGACGGTGGATTGTTCAAGCGGCCGGCCGGCGAAGTTATTCCTTTTATTTGGAAATGGGCCGGGGTTAACTGGCCAAGGTGAAAGTTGATCTAGGCATCTGGAACAAGCTCACCTGGGCGGTCATCTTCCTGGGTTTCCTCGCGGGCATCGCGCTGGTGGCGGGGTCCTACCTGCCTTTGATCAACCAAAATGAACGGATGCGGCGGAAGATCGACGACTTGTCGAGCCTGATCCAGAAGGAGGAGGACACGGCCAAAAACCTGCGCGCGTCCATCGATGCCGTGCAAAGCGACCCCAGGACCGTGGAACGGATGGCCCGCGAGATATTGCTTTACGACAAGCCGGGCGAAACCGTCATCCGCTATTCCGAACCCGACAGCAACAGCGCGCCCGACGCCGGTTCGAACCGTTAGACCGTGAGGATTTCCTTTTCCTTGCCCTCGAGGTGCTTGTCAATTTTTGCGATGTACTGGTCGGTCAATTTTTGGACCTCCTTTTCCGCCATCTCCTCCTGATCCTCCGTGACGCCGCCGGCCTTCGCGTCCTTCTTGATGTTTTCCATGGCGTCGCGGCGGACGTGGCGGATGGCCACGCGGCCGTCCTCGGCCATCTTCTTCACGACCTTGATGAATTCCATGCGGCGTTCCTGGCTGAGCTCGGGCAGGACGATGCGGATGAACTTTTTGTCCACGGCCGGGTTGAGGCCGAGGTTGCTCTTTTGGATGGCCTTCTCAATGGGATGCAGCGTGGCGGCGTCCCAGGGCTGGATGAGCAACATGCGCGGCTCCGGCGTGGTGATGCCGGCGAGTTCGCGGATGCGCATTTGCGAGCCGTACACCTCCACCACGATATTTTCCACGAGCGACGGCGAGGCCTTGCCGGTGCGCACGCCGGAAAATTCGTGCTGCACGACTTCTTCCGTCTTGATCATCTTCTCTTCCGTATCGAGCAGAATGTCGTCCAGTGCCATAATGGGAACAATTAACAAATCAAACCGCCGCTGTATAGGGTGAATCCAGCCCATTTCTTGCCAGGCCTGCATCCCCGGTCCAGGCAGAAGGGCAAACTGAAGAGTTTTTACTCCGCCGGTTCCTGCTGGCTGATGCAATGGAACGAACCGAGCCCCCAGATTAGTTCCGTGGAATCAATGCCGACGACGCGGCGATCGGGGAATTCGCGCTGCAACATCGCCAGGGCCTTCGCATCGTTCGGCCGGCGATAAGTCGGGACAATCACAGCGCGATTGGAGATGTAGAAGTTCGCGTAACTGGCGGGCAGCCGCTGGCCGGCATGTTCGACCACGCCTGGCATCGGCAGTTCCACCACGCGCAACGGCCGGCCGTCCTGGTCGCGAAACGTGCGCAGGCGCTTCAAGTTGTCCTGGAGCAATTGATAATTCGCGTCCGCCGGATCTTCCTCGACCACCGTCACCACGGTGGTGGGGCTCACAAAGCGGGCGAGATCGTCGATGTGGCCGTCGGTGTCGTCGCCGACAATTCCCTCGCCGAGCCACAGAATATTGGTCACACCGAGATAATCGCGAAGGTAATTTTCGATCTCCGCGCGGGAGAGTTGCGGATTGCGGTTCGGATTGAGCAGGCATGCCTCGG
>Ga0181537_10004617_pt1 | contig 11393 bp, 13 predicted proteins | sample PEATcosm2014_Bin_39_FD_119765 | JGI IMG/M metagenome (GOLD analysis project Ga0181537, IMG submission 119765) | Peatland microbial communities from MTU Mesocosm Facility, Houghton, MI, USA - PEATcosm2014_Bin23_10_metaG | ecosystem: Environmental > Terrestrial > Soil > Wetlands > Peat | place... | reverse complement strand
GCCGCCGCCCCGGCGGCAGCGCCCGCGCCGCCCGCCGCCGCGCCCGTGTCCCGATAGACCTTGGCGTAGATCGAACCGTTGAAATGAGTCGAGGGAATCTTGATGATTTCCGGCTCGATCCATGCCAGGGATCGGTATTCCGGGGTGCGCGTATCGGTGAGCTCGCGCGCGGCGTCCGAGCCGTCGGCTCTTAGCACGGCGATCTGCGCGCTCACGTAGGGCGAGGAGTGCGTCACGAGCAGCCGTTTGCCGCTCTCGTCCAAGACGAACTTTTCGACGCCTTGAAGCTGCGTGACCCGCTGCAGCTTGCCCCCGCCGCTGGGTACCCGATAGACATCGTACGAATAGGGGGCCACGGCGTTGCTCAACACATAGAACCAGCGGCCATCGGCTGACAGCGCAGGCTCGGAAACCTCGAATCGGCCCTGCGTCAGCGCCTGCGCCGCGCCGGCGGGTGCCTTCGTATACAAATGCGCATAGCCGCTTTGCTCGGATTCGTACCAGAGCGTGCGGTTGTCGCCAAGCCAGCCGAATTCGTTGAAGCTCCAGTTGATCCACGCCGGATCGCTCAATCGATGCTGCGGCACCAGCGTGTACTTGGCGAGGTCCACACTGGCGATCCAGCGGTCCTTGTTGTCTATGGCGAGCAGCTGGATGGCGAGCGCCTTGCCGTCGCGGCTCCAGGCAATCCCTCCGGCGCTGCCGTCCGGGTCATCCGACATGATCAGGACGGCTCGCTGCGTCGGCTTCGTCTCCTTGCCGCCCTCGGCGGCGGCCCCGCGCCCGCCGTTCTCATCGCGAATCGCCTTCAAGGGGTCGTCGTCGATTCCGGGCAGGCCATCCAGCGCGAGCGCATGCGCCGTGTGGTCGACGAGATTGAGCAGCGTCAGGGACTGCCCGACGTTCGGATTGCGCCCGACGCGCAGCCGCTCGGTCTCGAACTCCTCGTATCCCGACTCGGTGACGTAGCGTGTGAGCTTGCCCTCGAACCCCTTCGGCGCGGATTTCGGCACGGTCACGACGATGAGCCAGCGCCCATCGGGCGACAGTTCGGAGCCGCGAATGCTCACGTCCTCGCCGAGATAGAAAGGCGCCGCCGCGCGCGTCACATCGTCCTTGATCAGCTGCTGCGCATGCTTTCTCTCGATTTCCGCCTGGTCGTGCAATCGCCTCAAGGTCGAAAACGTACGCATCTGCATGTCGCGCAGGTCGTCGGGCTTGGGCGGCGAATCGGGGTCCTTTTCCGTCTTGAGGATGGCGGCGGGCGCGGTCACGCCGCTGGCAAAATCGTGAACGAACCAGTCATTGTCGACGCGGAAACTCAATAGTCGGCCGTCGGGCGAAAACTGCGGCGCCGCTTCATTCTGCGGCGTCCGCGTGATCTGCGTCAGGCGCCCGCTCTTGAGGTCGCGAACGAATATGTCGCCGTTTCGGGCGAATGCGGCGCGCTTGCCCGCGGCATCGAAGACCGCCGGGCCGTCGGCGTCCGCCATCGACTCGGGCTCGACGATGCGATCGTGGCGATCCGCCAGATCGATGCGATGCAGGTCCACGATCGGCGAACCGCTGCGCTTCAGCGAGTAATAGACCGCACGGTCATCGGCGGACCAATAAGGGTCCCGCACCGGGGCGCCCATCCAATCCGGGTCCGCCATGATTTTTTCGAGCGTCGTGCCGGGCGCGGGGGATCCGGGGAGCGCGCTGCCCGCGGCAGCTCCGGCCGCGGCCGCGCACACGAGGATGGGCAAGCAGGCCGCTGGCAACATTGGGAAATACTTCATGTCCGCCAGCCAGCTTACCGGAGCGGCGCGACCGGCGTCGACAAACTCCGGCCGCGCGAATCTCCGAACGGCGCAACGAGCCCGCTTCTGGTTCGCCGCCCGTCGTGTTGCGTCTCCCCGTCCGTCGAGTTGCGATGCCGCGGCGCGCGCAGCCGGACGGCACGCGCCAGCGCCCGCCCGCGCCCGAGACCTGGTCAAAGGACCGCACGCCGATGGCGGCGCGCATCAAAATTCTGGAGCGGCATCCGGCTTCGGCGTGGAGACCGTGCTGCACCTGCTGCGGCTCATCGTCATGGGCGTGTTCGATCGGTACCCGAAGCTCAAGCTGGTGGTCGGTCACGGCAGGCGAGGCCTGCCGTATTGGGCCTATCGATTGGACTACATGCATGGCGCGGGTCTGCGCTCCGGCCGCTACGCCGTCTGGAAGCCGCTCGAGCTGCCGATTTGCGGCTACTTCAAGCGCGATCGCCTCGTCGCCGCGGCGCCGCAGCACGCGCGGCTATCGCGCCTGGATGCTGTTCGTGCTGATGCTGATGAATGCCCTGAACCTGGCGGACCGTCCCACGGCGTCCGCCGTCTGAGCCTGCATTCCCGGCGCGAATCGCATCCACTACTTCGTGGTGCGCCAGTGCTGCGCTCGGCTCGAATCAGGGTCGGCTAGGCGACCTGCATCTGCTGCTGCAGGCGCGAGTCCACCTCCATTTCCGCGGCCACCCAATCCTCGAGCTCGTTGCCCGCCGCGAATCCGCGCCGCTCAGCGCGGAAATAAGCCTCCGCCGCCACCAGCTGCAGTCGAACGTTCGGATCGATACCCTTGGAGTGCGCCGCGGGCTGCGCCGATTCCAGAACACCGATCACCGCGCTCTCCGTCAGTTCCACCCCGGTCGCGGGCGCCTTTCGTTTCGCTTTCTTCGTGCCATTCGTCACAGGCTTCGTGCCATTCGTGCCAGGGGATACGCGTTTCGTAACCATCAGTCTGCCTCCGTATGCGTGCCGTTGAAGTTGCCGAGGGATGAATCATCCATCCCGCCTCAACCGGACTATATAACTGTCCCGCCCACCTTTCCGCAATTGATTTCGCACCCTCCCCGCCGCCGCACGCCGCGGCCGCTCCGTGTAGGACATCGCCGAATTTGTGATGCAAGTCGCGATGCCAGTCGCGGCGCGGGCGCTCAATCGCGGCGGGCGGTCGCCGCGATCAATTGTCCGTACGGTTTGAGCCCGCGCGCGAGCATCGTCCAGATCCTCGAAGCGCTGTGCGACCAGCACCGGTCCGAAGATCTCCTCCCGGACGACGCACATGTCTTCATGCACGTTCACGAGCACGGTGGGCTTGACGAACCGAGGTGCGACGGCGCTTCACCGCCCACGGCGACCGAGGTGCCCTGCCTGCGCCCGGATTCGATGTAGCCGAGCACCTATGAAGCGCCAGCCCCCACGCCATGGGCTCGACCGATAACGAGCTTCGATTCGATCAGGAGGGAACGTGCCTCAAGGCGACGCGGGTGCGATTACGGCGTGAGGCTGGCTTGCACCTGCCGGCGAAATTCCAGCGGACTCGAGATCATGGCAAACGCCTCCTTCGTGCCGCCCACTCCGGCCACCGTGATGGTTCCGTACCCGAGGATCCGGCCGAGGATGCTCTGGTCCACGCCGATGCCTTCCACCCTTTGCAGCAATATCTCGAGGGAGTGGCGGCGGATCAGCCCCACCTTGATCAGGACGCGCTTGTTGGTGATCGCAAATTCCGAGCTGCTTGCTCTGATCCAGGGCGGCAGAAAGAGGGCCACGGCAATTGCGCAGAGCACCCCGCCGGCGATCCAGCCGCCGCCGCCCAAGCCCACCAGAATGGCGAGCAGCAGGACGATCGCGGGGAGGGTATAGATGATCCAGTGGAGATTCGCCCGATAGGTGATTTGCTCGTTCGGCAGAAGATTGCTTTCTACATAGCCCATGAATTCTCCCGAATGCGAAGCGAGCGCAGAGGCTAACGCCCGAGCGTCGCCTCGAACAGCGCCAACATCGTCTGCCAGTGCCGCTCGGCGGCGGCGGCATCGTAAACCGGCGTATCTCGTAATACCCAGCCGTGCTTGGCCTGATAGGTCTCGATCTTGTGGTCGACGCCGGCCTTGGTCAATGCCTCCTCCAGGCGTTCCTTCATGTCGTCCGGGAAGGACTGATCGTCGATCGCGCCGGCAACATAGACCCGTGCCCTGATCTTCGGCGCGAGAAGGTGCGGACTTTCCGGCGCATCGGTCGCGAGCCGGCCCCCATGATACGAGGCAGTTGCGAGAATGCGGTCCGGGTACGTTCCGGCCGCCGTCAGCGACATCAAGCCACCCATGCAGTAGCCGGTAGTACCGATACCTGCCCGTTTCACGTCGGACTGCGCCGCCAGGTGGTCGAGAAACGCACGCGTGTCAGACATGATGTTGGCCTGAGTGGCAAGCGCGAAGAACTTCGCCATCAGGATCCTGCGCTTCTCAGGATCGGTGAACACCGTGTGCGGATCCATCGGTTCGTACGGCCCGGATCTGTAGAAAAGATCCGGCAGCAGCACGAAATAACCGTGCGCCGCGAGGCGCTCTCCGATCTCGAGCATGGCGGGACGAATGCCGAGCCCGTCCATGAACACGAGAACCGCGGGCCACGGAGCGCCCGCGGATGGGCGATACACATAGCTCGGGCAACTTCCGTCCCTGGTTTTGATCTCGATCTTGCTCATCATGGCGTTGTAGCACAGCGCGATGGAATTCTCATCTGATGCGCCTTGGTCCGCCCCGACGTCAAGGCCTAGCCCCCGATCCAGTCTTCGGCGCAATGGCAATTGAGATTTTGCAGGGCGACGCGTATCGCGCCTGCAAGTCCCGGCAAGTCGCCCGTTTTTCGCAATCCTGCGCTCAGCTCGAGTTGCAGCCCCGCGCCCGAACGTCCGCGATTGCAGATGTTGCGGGGGTGGCTGCCCGGGAAACGATGCCCGTCGGTCAGATAAGACAGCCCGATGTCCTCGAGCGCGAGCGCGGCCTCGAGCTTCAGTCGCTCATCCAGGCCCCCGAGCAGCACATCGGGTCCGGACGCCGCATAGCCATGCACGGCAACGACGATGTCGCGGTCAGAAATCAGATCGAGAGCACGCGGCTCGTCGAAACGATGGCTTGCAAGGTGCAGGCATTCGAAATTATCGCCGCCCGTCCGCAGTCCCTCGAATAGATAGAGCCCGTGATCATCCCCGGCGATCAGGCGCGCGATCTCGGAAGTGCGCCCCTCGATGCGCCCGCCGTGCGGCGCGAGCACGGCGACCGGGCTTCGTCCCCGAGGCGTGACGTGCACGGCATAGTCGATGCCTTCCGCGTAGCGCCGCGCGAGGTCGTCGTAGCAGCGCAGATCGTCGGAGGAAACAGGTTGCATATCAAGGCACGTCGGTCAAATCAGCTTGTAATCCCGCGGTTCGCGAGCGTACAGGAAATAATCCAACGACTCCACATTGGACATGGCCGCGCGGTTCGCGGGTACCCAGCGATATTGGCCACGTAGGCGAAGCGGCCGCTCGACGGTATCAGTTCACGGCGGCCGTCTTCGGCTTGTCGGACCCAGCGACGGATGATCCGCGAGTAACTCGAAGGCTCGTCCGGCGCTGAGCATCCGCTCACGCGCCCAATGCCAGCCAACGTCAGCGAACCTACTGTGCGCCGAGGGTTCTGGCCCATGGCGGAGATGTTCGCACTGTGCCAAAAGTTTGGGGCGGTATGTCAAACGTGACTCTTGGCGGTGCGCCTGTTAGAGTGTTACCTACGTTCCACAAGTAATACTTCCATGGCCACCAACCTCACCACCAAGGGCCAAGTCACCGTTCCAAAGAAGGTTCGCGACTATCTCGGCCTAAAAGCCGGAGCGCCCGTAACCTTTCAAAGACTGGACAACGGCGAAATCGCCATCCGTGCCGCCAAAGTCACCGCGAAGCCGCGTGCCAGCAAGTTCGCCAAGTTGCGGGGCCGAGCTACTGTGCGCATGAAAACCGAGGACATTCTCGCTCTGACCCGGGCCGACTAGTGATTCTGGTCGATACGAATGTGCTGCTTGATATTTTTGAGGACGACGCGGATTGGGCCGACTGGTCACAAGATCGATTGGATTCGGCCAGCGCCACTGACGCGCTGGCGATCAACCCCGTAATCTACTCCGAACTCTCGATCGGTTTTGCCCGTATCGAAGAACTGGAGGCGGTCATCAAGGAAGCATCACTGGCCATCGAGGACATACCTCGGGAGGCGCTGTTCCTCGCAGGCAAGGCGTTTCTCCGATATCGACGCGGCCGCGGAACCAAACGCAGCGTCTTGCCTGATTTCTACATTGGCGCTCACGCCGCTGTCATGCAATGGCCCCTACTTACTCGCGACGAGGCTCGCTACCGATCCTATTTCCCGACCGTGTCACTGATCGCGCCTTGATCGCAATGCTGTATACGATGAGATTTCGACCAGGTTTCCGTCAGGATCACGGCAATACACCGAGATGAGCGTGCCTTGCGCTCCATATTTATAAGAAAACATAGGCGGTTGACCCTGACCAGCCAGTGGTATAGGGCATCAGTGAGCATCGGCTTTGCTGCAGCGAAATTCGCCTGACATACCGTAATCGAACGAGCAGAGGGATCCAGTGAACTTGACTCACCGCCCATTTTCGAGACGGCATTTCCTGCAGACGTTGAGTTTTCTCGCCACCAGCAGGGTCCTGGCTTCCGGCGAAGGCATACAGGCGAGCGGTGTGGGAGCACGTCAGAATGATGGCGTTGAGTATGGAAAAAATACCCTTCCGCTGGGCGTGCGGTCCCGGCGCGTGGACACAAACAATGGTGTCGTCCTGCACATCCTTGAAGCCGGATTCGAGAGACCTGGCAAGCCTTGTGTGGTGTTGCTGCACGGCTTTCCAGAACTCGCCTATTGTTGGCGCAATCAGTTGCTTCCGTTGGCACGTGCAGGCTTCCATGTCGTGGCACCCGATTTGCGGGGCTACGGACTGAGTGCTTCCAGGCCCGTGACATTCGACGATGATCTGTTGCAGTACTCGATGCTGAACCGCGTTGGCGATGTTCTCGGCTTGGTACGCGCTCTTGGAAACAAGTGGGTCGCCGCGGTAATCGGTCATGATTGGGGGGGTCCGACGGCTCAATGGTGTGCGCGCCTGCGCCCCGATGTCTTCTTGTCGGTCGTGTCGGTGAGCACGCCTTTTCTTGGGAATCCTGCTCTGCCTCTGGGAACGGCTGCGAGTCGCGGCAGCCAACCCCCGGAGGTTGATATAGAAAAGGAACTGGCAGCTCTGCCGCGCCCCCGCAAACATTACGCCTGGTACTACGCCACTAAGATTGCGAACGAGGACATGTGGCACGCGCCCCAGGGCGTGCATGACCTCTTGCGCGAGTACTTCTACTTCAAGAGCGCCGACTGGGAGGGAAACAGGCCATTCCCCTTGAAAGGATGGACAGCTTCGGAACTGGCGAAGATGCCCACCTATTACATCATGGATCTTGACAAGGGCGTTGCTGCGACGGTGTCGGAATACAGGCCTTCGTCAGCATACGTCGCGGCCTGCAAGTGGATGACGGAGGCCGATCTTCAGGTCTACAGTCAGCAATTCCAAAGAACGGGATTTCAAGGTGGGCTCAACTACTACCGCATCGACGGAGTTTTTAGTCCCGAATCGGGGCTCAATGCCTATTCTGGCAAGACCATCGACGTTCCGGCTTGCTTCATCGGAGGCGCGAGCGAATGGGCCGTCTACCAATCCCCCGGCTCCTTTGAACGCATGTACACGAGCTGTACGCAGCTCAAGGGCATTCACCTAGTGCCCGGAGCCGGGCATTCGATTGTGGAAGAACAACCTGAGGCGGTGAATCGACTCTTGATCGACTTTCTTGCGGACAGCCGACGAAGTTAACTCCGTTTGCGGAAATTGAGCTCACCGTCGTACCTCGACCGAACTTGCCACGAGACAGGATCAACTCCCGCCGCACGAGACAGGATCAACTCCCGCCGCCCGACTTCGGCTTCGCGACCCAGCAACGGATGGTCCGCAAGCAACTCGAAGGCCCGCCTAACGCTGGCCATCCGCTCACGCGCAAGCTTCGGATTGTGTTCCGCGAGAAAGTCGAAAAGCCGCTCTAGATCGGCGAGCGCACGAGTCGTTACTTGGACGCGCGCCATGCGCGCTCTCGTGGGCGTCGAGCAGACTTCCCTGCCACACGAGCCTCGAGGTAGTCGAAAGCGGCTCCCAACGGAACGGCTTTGCCGCTCTCCATCGCTTCCATTTCCGAGACCGCCGCATCCGCCGCAAACCGCTCGCGAAGCTCGGCACGGTCCGCCTCCCGGCTCAATACGTCAACCATGAAAGCATACGGAGTTTTATTCGCCGCGCCGGCAAGTCGCTCGATTCGCCGCTTCAGCGCCTCTGGCAGTTTTAGACTCGTGGCAGCCATCGATTCCACCCTTGAGATTCCTGGGTAGTCAAAACGTATTACCTAGGCGAATCGAAGTCAAGGAATCTAGGTAGGTCTATGCCCCCTGCAGGTTTGGTTGGCAGCGGCGCGCTACGGTGGTACAGGGAAGTTCTCGCCTCCATCGTGGCCATCCACGATGATGCGGAAGGATCTCGAGTAATTTTAAACGCCGAAAAGGGCCCTCCCGTATCGGTAGCGCCGGGCTACTTGGTAATGTTTCGTGTGTATTGACGAAGTCAGTCTGGTTCATCGCTGTATCGACATGATCTGTACAGAGGAACCGAGATTCATTCTTCTTCGAGAGTTTGTAGCTGGAGCAACAAAAAGCGAGCGACCCGAGAGATAGACTTGACCACAGCGGTGCCTCGAAGCGGCCGATGGCGACGGACAGCTGCGGGTCGCGACGGGAGTATGAACACTCTGCCTCAACGCTTCACGCTTGTGTAGGCAGGTGAGGATTGTCATCATGGATGCCATGCAAACTGTGTTCGACGCGGTTGGCGGCATCGACGGCCTGCGCCGTCTTGCCAACGCCTGGCACCGTCGGGTGATGGCTGACGACGTGGTCGCCCATGCGTTCAGCCACGGTTTTCACCCACAACATATCGAGCGACTCGCCGCTTACTGGGCTGAGGCTCTGGGCGGTCCGACGATGTATTCCGATTCCTATGGTGACGAGACCACCGTCGTCAAGATGCATAGCGGGAACGGAGAGCATGATGAAATGGACAGCCGTGCGATAGCTTGCTTCGACAAGGCTCTGGCCGACGCTGGGCTAGCCAGCGATGTCGCGTTACGACAAGTCCTGCACGACTACTTCGCCTGGGCGACCACGACAACGATGTCTCGCTACCACCAATCCGCCGATGACGTGCCGAACAACCTCAGCATCCCACGCTGGTCGTGGGACGGACTCCAGTCATAACGGTCTCGCTTGCTGTTTCGACGACACTCTTGACAGCAGTCACTCATTGGAGGCACCTAAGGGTCGAACCGGTCATACGGACACGACTGCGTGTGAAACCACGGCAAATGCCAGCGAACGTCCGCGAACTTATTGCTCGGCACTGCAAGCGGCAAATCATTGGCTCGCATCGCAAGAACTTTACGGCCGCGGCGTTGGTTATGTGGACGTTCACCCGCTCGCTGCCGCAGCTATTGACCGATGCCAGTTTTGTACCTTGGACAAGCGACTCAATGCGGTAGCAACAAGCATCGGGATAGCCGTCAACCCTTGACTCCAATTAATACCGCGGCGCCATCGACCCATCGACTGGCGTTTGCAAGTAGAATTCAGAGGACGAAAGCCGCCATTCGACCAGACACCCGTTTGCAGGGTTACCGGTCTATTGAAAAGCGCTGCTTCAGATCGTTGATGCTCGTGTACCTCAATCGATATGCCGTGGGTGTGGTCCCCATGACTCGGCGAAAATAATGATTGAAGGTCGATAAATCGCCAAATCCATAATCGAGCGCGATACTGGCCACCGTCTTCTTGGTGGCGCGCAGTGCTGTCGCGGCCGTGCCAATGCGGCGACTCAGAATATATTGGTGCGGCGTGATGCCGCTCGTGTGCTTGAAGGTTCGGATAAAATGGTACTTGCTCATGGCAACCTGCGCGGACAACTCGGCGAGGCTCAGATCACTCCCTAACCGGGCATCGATATAATTGAATACGGTAGCCATCCGTCGGGTCGCAGCCGGCTTCGGCTTACGGGGTGGAATATGGTTGGTTGCTACTATGCGCACCACGGTCTCAGCGGCGGTGAGAACTGCTTCTTCAAGGGCAAGTTTCGTTAGCGACTTAGAGGATTGTTGTATGGACGCCGTAATGGACGCTAGGTCCGGTACGGCCGGGAGAATAGCGGTACGAAAATGGCTGTGATTTGAAGCTGCTGAGCTCGAAGCGATTTCTCCGACCAATTCTGGGTCGAGATGCAGGGCCAAGCACCGGTCGCCGTGACTGTGTTCGTGTCCGCACTCATAACAGGAGCCAGCGTTGCCCAAAAGGAAGGCGCCTGGATATAGGATCCCTTCGCCCGTGTCGGTTCGATATCGAAACGTGCCTGAGGTCACGAGAGCTATCAACACCCGATCATGTCGCTCCTCAAAGGTTCGATCATGGGGTCCCGCCGAGCATACATATTCAGTCAGCGACCACTGCGATTCACGCGCAATTACACGAAGTTTCGGCGGCGCGTTTGCGACCATCGGCGGAGGCGTGCGCCGCTTGGATATGTGTAAACCCATTTGCGCAATTTTCCCCAAGTTTCCGACGAGTTCCAAGCGATATTATCCTGGCCTGTGGAGCAAACAGCGCCAAGTTGCGACCCGCTACTTTCGCGCAATCAGGTTGGGTCGCTATGGATATGTTGGGCTATAGATATTTGGCTGCACCCGCGGTCGTACTTAGCCTCTGCTTATCGGCATGCATAATTGGGGGCGCATTGATGTCAGAAAGGAAATCATCCGGCTTGATGGCGGTATTGCATGCGGATGGGCCAGCAACCGATCGTGCCGAGGCGCTCGCGCTTTATGGTCGGTTCATCGGAGATTGGCACGCGGATATTGTTTCCTACGCACCGGATGGAGTGCGCCATCAAGGCCAAGGGGAGATTCATTTTGACTGGATTCTTGAGGGCCGCGCGATTCAGGACGTATGGATGATTCCCCAGCAAAAGGACCGTGTCCCGCACGCACCGGAAATGCCAGTCGCCGGCAACTGGTACGGTACGACAATTCGAGTCTATGATCCGGCACTCCATGCCTGGCGCATCTATTGGATAGACCCCGCCACCAACAGCTATCGCCAGCAGATTGGTCGTCCGCAAGGAGCCGACATCGTGCAAGAGGGCACCACTGAAACGGGGGCGCTGTCGCGCTGGAGCTTCACTGAGATAACGCCAGTATCCTTCCATTGGAAGGCCGAGGCATCGATGGACAAGGGCACATCGTGGCGCCTTTTTGTGGAGGTGTTCGCCCGGCGACGGTCCACTTAGAGCACGCTTCGAGCGCGCTTCCGCACGATATTGCAAGCACCGCCGTCTATGAGCGGCGTTCGACGCGGATTCAAATCGCCAAAGCTGCCATTGGCGACTGGTGCCTTCGGATCGAACCCG
>Ga0181537_10004616_pt1 | contig 11393 bp, 6 predicted proteins | sample PEATcosm2014_Bin_39_FD_119765 | JGI IMG/M metagenome (GOLD analysis project Ga0181537, IMG submission 119765) | Peatland microbial communities from MTU Mesocosm Facility, Houghton, MI, USA - PEATcosm2014_Bin23_10_metaG | ecosystem: Environmental > Terrestrial > Soil > Wetlands > Peat | place... | reverse complement strand
CGGATACTGTGCCGCCAGCGCGACCAGGGAAACGCCCAGCATGGTCAGCGATGCCTCCTCGCGCTGGCCGACGATGAGGAGATTGCTGCCGGTCTGTCGCGGGAAGGCCGCTTCGGTCGGCCCCTTGATCGAGTTGGGTGCGCCAAGCCAGGCCCGCCCGGCGACCGGTGGATGGGCCGGGACCGTTTCCAGCGCGGACCAGAGCAGGTCGTTTTCCGCGATGTCCGCCGGCGCGTTGCCCTCGAAGACAATGGGATTCGGGTAATGCTGATCCGGGTGTTGCCGGACCAGCGCCTGCACCTTGTCGAGCCACACGTCGCGCTCGTCGTCGGGCAGCCAGACGACCTGGAACGGACTGTTGCCCTCGATCGCGCCCGCGGAATCGTTGTAGATGCCTTCGCCGGGGCGGGAGAGCAAGCGCGGGGCGGAGTTGGTTTCATCCATGATGAGGTAGGCGTCGGCTTCGTTGCACTGGAGGGCGACGCGAATGGCCATCTGCCCAAGCGTGGTGCGGGCGAGAGTGTAGGCGCCGCCGAGGCTTTGCGAGCCGAGCAGCACATGGATGCCGAACGCGCGGCCCTGCCGGACAATGCGGTCGAAGAGCAGCGATGCGCCCTGCGCGACGGCATCGTCCTCCACGAAGAATTCCTGAAACTCATCGATGAGCAGCAGCGTGCGCGGCATCGGCTCCGTGCCGCCCGCCCGCTTGTAACCGGCGACATCCTGCACGCCGAGCTTGCGGAACATGTCGCCCCGGCGTTTCAACTCGTCGTCCACGCGCTGCAGCACGCTCAACGCGAACTCGCGGTCGCTCTCGATCGCGACCACCTTGGCGTGGGGAAGATGCTTCGTGGCGTAGCATTTGAACTCGACGCCCTTTTTGAAGTCGATCAGGTAGAACTGCACCTGGTCGGGGCTGCAGGTCAGGGCGAGGTTGGTGATGATGACATGGAAAAGAGTCGATTTGCCCGAACCCGTTTTTCCGGCGAAGAGCGCGTGCTGCCGCGTCCCCTTGCCGATGGCGAGAAACTGCAGTTTTGTCGCCCCGGTCCGCCCGACGGCGACGCGCAATTCGTTGGTGGTGTCGCCCGTCCATTCCTCGCCCGGCTGGGGCGCGACCTGCGAAAAAGGCACCTGGACGCGATTGGAGTCGATGTTGCTTTTGCCGATTTTGTGGATCAGTTCCACGGCAAGTTCCGCCGACGCCGGCGCGTCGAGCGACAGGCTGGCTCCGAGTTCGGTCTGCTGCTGGTTCAGCACCCAGTCGTTGCCGGATCGACGGAGACAGAGGCTGCTCTTGCGCAGTTCGTCGGGCACGGAACCGTCCGGCGTGCGCTGGCGCTGGTCCCAGTGAACGAGGGTGAAAATACCGCAGCGGGGGCCGCTCTGCGCGATGCTTTGCAGCCGCTTCACCGCGATCTCGCTGAAATTGACCGGGAAGTCGGCGACGACGAGAAAGTAATATTTTTCCGCCACACTTCCCGCCTTTTCATTGTACTCGGTGATGGTGGCGTACTCGTTGCGCAAATACATCTGGATGACCTTCTCGATGTGTTCGCTCATTTCGGCGAGGCGCTCTTCGATCTGGTCCCGCTGCGTCCAAATGCGGCGATTGACCAGGCTCTCCTCATAATCGGCCAGGTGCATCAACCCGGAAAAGTTTTGCCCCAGCCCGACCGGGTCGATGAAGGTAAAGCTCAGCTTGCCGGGCGGCGTGGTCGTGAGCAGCCGCAAAATAATATTGTTCATCGTCCCCATCACCGAGGTGCCACCGGAATCCTTGGTCTCAAAAAGCAGCGAACCCTCGCTGGGGAAAGTGAGCGCCAGCGGCAGCGCCACCCGCGGCGGTCCCGGCAGCGCCAGGCGTGGACTTTTGGGCAGGGTCGACGGCGCTTTGGTCAGGTCGAGGTTGAACGAGCCGAATTTCGTCGCCGGGGTGAATTCCCGATGTGGCGTCCAGGTTTCCACCAGCGCGGCGTCCCAGGCGGGAAAAGCCGCTGCGGTCGCGGACTGGATGCTTTCGATTTCCTGGTAAATGGGCAGCATCTCCTGCTGCCATTCGGCCACGATCTGCTCCCAGCTCGCTTGCTCGTGCGATGTCAGCCCGGCCAGTCCTGTGTTTTGCTGCTCGGCGATCTGTTGCTCGAGCGCCGCCGCCTCGCCCTGGAGATGTTGGTTCCAACCCTGTCGCTGGGATTCCAGGTGCCCGAGCTTGCGCTGAAGGATGCGGTCGATTTTTTGATTGAGCCGCGGCATTTGCGCATCAATTTTTTGCCGCTGCGATTGCTCAAAATCCTTCTCGACGTTATCCGCCTGGGCCCACTTCTCGTCGATGTTCCGGCGGGTGATTTCATACTGCCTCTCGATTTCCTGGCGAATATGCTCGCGCTTGGCCCCCATGGCGGGACCGGCGGCCATGCCGCCCTGGATGATCTGGCGCGTTTCCACCAGCGCATGGGAGATGACCCGGGCCAACGGCTTGGCCTTGCTCATGCCGATGGCATGGACGATCCAGATTGCGCCAAAAACCGCCGCCGCCACGACCGCCGCAACCAACGTGGCCGGCGTTTTTCCCATGAGCCAGAAGCAGACGCCGGCCGCCGCAGCGGCGAGCAGGAAAAAGACGGGCAAAGGCGCGTTGCGGAAAAAGCGGGGCAGCGACAGACTCTGAAACTCGTAGAGCTGCTTCTCGGCCGTGTCGAGATGCCCGCCCACGTCCTTGAGAATCTGCGCCAGCGATGAATCCTCGGTGAAGGCGAACGGCCGCCTGCGCCGCATCATCAACAAAAGCGAAAGGTAACCGCGAAAACTGGACTTGGCCCGCTTTTCGAGGGAAAGCAGGGTTTTCCAATGCTCCTCGATCTTGGCGCTGAACCCGGCGTAGTCCGCATCGGCTGACGCAATGTCGGTCGCCATCTTCCGTTGGGCCTGGTAATTCCGCATCTGGAGATCGCCCTGCCATTTGCCCTTCAATTCCTGGGCCAGTCGCGGCAGGTTGCGCAGGCGCGCCGAGCTGTAGCGATTGATCCGCTCCTGCCTCGCGTCATATATCTTCTGGATTCGCTGCGCTTCCGCTTTGCAATAAGCCTCCACCTGGGCGAACTGCGCGGAATAATGGGCCTCCTTCGCCGCCGTCGCCTCCTGCGCGACAAGGCTGACGGAGTAGCGCCGTCCGCCCAGCTCGCGGTTGAGCAGGTCTTCCCGCTTCGCAAAACGCGCCGCCGTCTGTTTCAGTTCTCCCAGGAGTTGAAGGCACCGCTGAACGCGCAAATCGAGGGCGCTATTCACAATCGCTCCTCACCTTTTTGAGCAGCAGCTCGACTTCTTCCATCGCGTTGGTTGCTGCGGCCACCTGCGCGGGCAATTCCTCCAGGTACTTCTGCTCGAACTCCTGGCTTTTCACATCGCGCCAATAGCTTTTCGTTTTCTCCCATTCCAAATTTAAAATTCGGGCGGCTTGGATGAGGTTGGCGGCGCTTCCTTGGGTGCTCATGAGCTTGGAGAAAAAGGTGGGAAGGCTAAATTCGCGGTCAATCCAGACAAAGGCAAGACCGGTTCAGGGTTGCCCTTCAGGTCCAGGTTCAGAGAGCGCGGACGGCTCGATGGCGGGCGCGGACACCGGGCCGGCGGAATCGGCATAAGCATCCAGCGTATTTTGCACGCTGACCAGGTAGGCGATGGCTTTGGGCAGCTCGTTGAGCGTCTGCCGCAGCCGGTCCATCCGCTTCACGATGGGATCGGCGCAGGTATCGTAATTTTGGTTCCAACTTTTCAACTTCCGCAGCTTTCCCTCCATCTCGGCGAGTTCGCGTTGCGCCTTGGCCACCGCCATTTGCCGGGCCATCAAGGCCGATTGCTGGTGGTCGGCCAGCCGCACGCTCATCAACTCCTGCTGCGCCTGCTCCAACTGCTTGGCCTTGCGCCGAAGTTCGCCTTCCCAGTGCGCCCGCTGGTCGTGTTGCAGCCATTGCCGCATGCGGCGCACTTCGTCGGTGGAATCGTCCAGCGAGCGGCGTGCCTTGGCCAGAAAAACGATCAGGCTCGCCCGGAACGATTCCAGCGCTTCCGTCGAGGTGATCTTGGCTTGAGTGGCCATGGGAGGGTCCTACCGCTGATCGAGGTATTGCTCGATCCGTTGCGCTTTTCTCAAAAGATACGGCGTGTGCTTCTCGGAAACTTCCATGAACTTGCGCAGGACCTTCATCGTGGTGACAAATTCCTCCGCAAACTTTTCGTGATCCTGGTCCTGCCAGGTTGTCCCGAGCGCCGCAAACCTCGCCTGGAGCGATGACGCCTTGTTTTGAATATCATCGTTGAAGCGCTTCAATTCCGATGCGAAACGCCTGACCTCTTCCGGGTCCATGATTGCTTGCGCCATAATTTTGCCTTTGGTTAAAACTGAATCAGACGGAGCCTGGGTTATCCTGCCAGCATCAAAAATTTATCGTCCGTTGGCCGTTTTGTCCATATCGACACACCGTCCTACGACTAAGAATCCCCAGAGCCTTGATTGGTTACAACTTTGCGCACAACTTCGGGTGCTCGCTCCTCCTCATTGGGTGACGTCCAGGCGCAGAAACTCCATGGCGGCCGTGATCGGAACCTGGACCTGCATGATGGGATCATTGGTGGCCGGATCGGAGCCAATCTGCGTGGGATTTGGCGCGGTCGACCAGGTCTGCAAGTCAAAAGACATTTGCGGGACGATGGCAAGGCCGGTTTCCACCAGGTTCTGGCGGTAAGTCAGCGTGAGGTAGTCCGTTCCGCCAATGGTCGTCATCCCCACGTCAGGCATCTCGGCGCGTTCGGCGGCGGTCATCGGCACCGTCGGATTGATGTCGAAGAGATATTTCAGCAGGTTGGGCACTCCGTCGTTCAAGGGCGTGGCCGTTGCTCCGGTCGTCACGAGAGCAGGGTAATTGGCCTCCCACGCCGTGAATCCCAGCAGCGTCGGTTCCACAATCGTCACCGTCGCCGGGGTCGGATTGACCACCACGCCCGCAACCGAGCTCGTGAGGGTCATTTGCACCGTCAGATTGGTCGTCGCCTGGCTGTCATAGAGCGGCTTCACCGCAACGATGACCGAACTCGCCCCGGCAGGAATCGCCACGCTTCCCGACAAGGTGGAATAATCGGTGCCATTCACCGCCGAGCCCAGGAGAGAATAATTCACCGCCAGGCTGGCCGACGTGCTGCCGGTGCGGGTCACCGTAAACTGCCCCGCCACCGCACCGGCCACCTGTGCGCTCGCCTGCGTTACGCTCAGCGTTACGTCGGCATCCTCCACCGCGGCGCGGATGGTATCGTTGCTTGCATCCGCGATATAAATGACGCCGCTGCTGTTCATCGCCACGCCGCAGGGATTGTAAAATTGCGCGGCGCTGCCGTTGGCGTCGGTGCTCCCGGCGATGCCGGCATCACCGGCCAGCGTGCTGACCACCCCGCCCGGCGTGATTTTTCGCAACACGTTGTTGCCCGAAAACTCGGGCGGCGGCTGGGTGTTCGGGGCGTAACTGTCGACCACGTAGAGATTGCCGGAACTATCGACCTTGATGCCCCTCGGCACGTTAAAGAGCGCCAATGTGCCCGGACCATCCTGATACCCGGCCACACCCGCCAGGCCGACATTGGCCACCGTGCCCTTCACACAAGTCTGGCCGGCCAGTGTGCTGACCACCCCGCCGGAAGTGATCTTCCGAATCACTTCATTGTAGTACTCGGTCACATACAGGTTGTCGGCGCTATCGACCGCAATGCCAATCGGGCCGTCGAAAAGCGCCAACGTGCCCGGGCCATCCATATACCCGGCCACGCCGGTTTGGCCGGCAACGGTTGTGACCGTTCCATTCGTGGCTATTTTCCGAATCGTATTATTGCCGTAGTCGGCCACAAAGACATTCCCCGCGCTATCCACGGCGACTCCCTTCGGGTCATTAAACGCCGGAGACGCCGATGCGCCGTAGGTGCCGACCGAACCGGACGACGTGTTTATTTTCCGAATGCTATTATTTCCCTCATCCGCCACGTAGAGGTTATTGGAACTATCGATGGCGATGTCCCGGGGCGAACTAAAAAGCGAGCTGACACCAGACGCATTGGTGCTCCCCGCCGTTCCGGCCAGGCTGCCATAGGGCGTCGTCACCGCACCGGAGGGTGACACCTTCCGAATCTCGTTATTTTGGAGATCGGTGACATAGAGAACGCCCGAGCTGTCGATGGCGATGCCGGTGGGATAATTGAATTGCGCGGCCGTTCCGGAGGCGTTCGTCGTCAGCCCGCTCACCCCGGCCGTGCCCGCCAGCGTGGAGATCTTCCAGGGAATTTCCACGATCAGGGTGGAAGACGGAACGCTGGTCAGTGCGCCCGTCCCGGTATAAGTGACCACGCACTGGAACTGGTCCCCGCTCATCGCCGTGGTCGCGCCCGTCACGGTCAGGGTCGCTGTGGATGAACCGCTATAGACGCCGTTGTCGCTCAGGTTGCTCCATGATGTCGTCCCCGCCGGCATCCGCTGCCATTGGTAGCCGACCGGACTCCCGCTCGCGGAAACGGTAAACGTGGCGTTCTGTCCCGGAACAACCGACTGCACTTCAGGTTGCTGGGTCACCCCCGTCAAATTCTGGGTTTTCGCCAGCGTTTTGGCCAGCGTCTGCACCAGCGGCACGCCTATGCCCGTGGCCTCGTCGTAGCCGGTAGTGGCGCTGTATAATCCGCCGCTGCCGGGCAGCGCATTATTGCCGATGGTAATGTCGCGAAAGTTCCCCGTGCCGATCAGCGGATAAATCAAAGGCCCCATCGATCCAATCGCCGCAAGACCGGCATTCGCCCGGGCTTGGTTGATCAGCGCGCAAAAGGCGGCGCAAGTCGGGCTGGCCCAACTAGTGCCTCCCGATGTTTCCGCTGTTCCCGCCAGGATCGTGTCGGCTCCAAAATCCGGATCGGCGGCGCACGCTATGTCCGGCACCAGCCGCTTGGTTCCGCTGGTGACTCCCGTCCCGGTCTGCCAACTCGGGCGGGCGAAATAAGTGCTCGTTCCACCACCGCTGGCGCCTCCGCTCGATCCGTCATTCCAGACAACCTCGCTGGTTTCATTGTTGCTCGAATTGAGCTTCAGTGTCGTGCCACCGACACCGATCACATTCGGGTCGCTGGCGGGCGATTCCGGCTCCAGCTCCGGATTGTTGCTCGCATCCGTAGCCGGGACGGATCCTGCATCCCCGGAAGAGGCAAAACAGGTCACCCCCGCGTTGGTCAGTTCCAAAAAGTACTGGTCGTCGGTCTGCATTTGGTTGTCCGTCGTCTCAATCTCCCCCCCGCCATAACTCATCGACATCTGGTGGATTCCCAGCTCCGGATGGGCCGTCGCATCGGCGAGAACCTGCGCGTAAGCGGAGTCGAGATCGGCGTTGGCCAGGTCCGTGGCCGCATAAACCCGCACTTTCGCCCCCGGCGCAATCGAACTGCTCCACTCCGTGTCGAGCGTTTCCTCGCCGCTCGGTGGATCCAATTCGCCCGAAGAGGCCTGGATGGTCTGGATGAATTGGATGTTGTTGATCGATTGGTTCACTCCATAAGTCTGCCAAAATGAGATCAAATCGGCCGTGGAAGGAAAAGTGTCGATGACAATCGCAATCGACTGCCCCGCGCCCGTGATATTCGAGGTGTAAAGCCCGCTCGCCTGGTAAGCCTGCGCGATCTGGCTCGGCGTGTAGGAGGCGGCCCCGTTCGCCGCATTCGGGATGATGATATGCTTATGCGCCCGGATGTGCGGCTGCAGGCCGTTGATGCCCATCAACAGCGGCGCGATCGACGCGGGCACGCTCGGTGCGGTCACCGCCGAGGTATATTCTTTGCCCTCTTTCGTCACCCGCGCGAAATTGACCTGCATCGCCTGCGCGACCTGGCCGACCGTCCCGCGGGCAAAGACGGCCAGATGGTGCCCGTCCCGGCGCGTGATGGTCAATCCCTTGCTGGTCAGCCATTCGGTCACCGCCTGGTAATCGGACGGCATCGGTTCGTACTTCGCCGCCATTTCTGCGAACGAAACGCGCTCGCCTTTATTCACCCTCCCCTGCAATTCAGCGAAGTTTCGCATCTTCAAGGCCACTTCAATGGTCATCATCGCGCTTGACTCACTCGCTTTCAAAGTCGTGCGGGAAATGAACGGCTTATTGGGGTTGATCGGTCCCGTTGCAGGCGCCACCGCCACTGGCTTGATACTACCATCAAACACGACTTGCGCGGGACTCGCGGCCTGCGCGTCCGACCACGAAAAGGCCAGTAAAACGGCGAGGCACGCGCACGCACTTGGGTAAAAATACTTCGGGCACATGAAGGAGTCCTTTTCAATCCTACATCATTTGCAAGGCCATGGCGAGCCGCATGATCGGCCCGTCGTGCGCCCCGTTTTACACTCGGCATTGACCTCTTCTTTTGATTCCACGCCCAATGTCCTCTTGACCATTTCACCTATTTCGTATGGAATTATTATGAACCTATTTCATGAAAAAACTCCTACTTTTCTGCTGCCTGATCTTCACTTCCGCCATGGCTCAGGAAAATAGCGCCACCAACGCCGCTCCGTCAGCGCCCAAGGACGATGCGCGTCCGGTTGAAAAAGACATTCCCATGGACCCGCATCGTCCCGTGAACCCTGCTTTGCCCACGCTTTTTATCATTGGCGATTCCACGGTCGAAAACTCCAATGCCGGCCATGTCGGCTGGGGACAGCCCCTGGCCGATTATTTCGACCTGACCAAAATCAATGTCATCAACCACGCCATCGGCGGACGGAGCAGCCGCTCCTTCCAGGAGGAAGGCCGCTGGGACGCGGTGCTGGCGCAAATCAAGCCCGGCGATTTCGTCATCATGCAGTTTGGACATAACGACGGGGGGAACCCGAATGATCCTCAAAAAGGAGATCGTGCCGTGCTTAAGGGCTTGGGCGAAGACACCATCCAGGCAAAAAACCCCAAAACGGGCGTCATGGACACGATTCACAGCTACGGCTGGTACATGCGCAAATATGTCACGGATACGAAGGCCAAAAAAGCCACCGCCATCGTCTGCTCGCTTATCCCAAGAAAAATTTGGACGCCCGACGGCAAAATCATCCGGGGCGCGGCCACCTTTGGCGGCTGGGCGCGCGAAGCGGCCCTGAGCGCCGGTGGCCTTTTCGTCGATCTCAACGAGATCACCGCCGAACGCTACGACGCGATGGGCCAGGACAAGGTCAACGCATTATTCGTCGACCCGCACACCCACACCAATGCCGAGGGCGCGGACATCAACGCCCAGAGCATCGTCGCCGGCTTGAAAGGCATTCCGAAGTGTCCCTTGACGCCCTATCTTTCCGCCAAGGCCGCCCCCATCGCGCCCTACGTCGATCCCGGCGCGACCGCTCCCGTCAAGTAGGGCGTTTCAATATCGGGCCAGAGACGACAGAAGACTCTCGTCGTTGTCTTGCAATCTTTTAACTACAGCCGAACGGCTACTTGAGGTATATTAAGTTGATTGCCCTGATGTCCCCCGCCGTCGTCGAACCCCTTTTTGCCCATGAATAGCAGCCTTTCCTCTTCGCCTGAAAAATCGGTTCCGCCGCCTGATGCACCAAAATCGCAGGAAACTTCGAGGCATCGTTCGGTCTTCACCAACGCCCGTTTCTGGGGCTTTCTGATCTTTTTCCTGGTGTTCCTCGTTCCCTTCGGCGTTCGCAACGGTCTCACCACCTTCCTCTTTTCGCTCGTCACTTTCTTCGAGGTCGTCCTGCTCTTTAACATCCTCATCATCGTCCACGAGCTGGGCCATTTCCTCGCCGCGAAATGGTGCGGCCTCCAGATCGATAAATTCGCCATCTGGTTCGGCAAGCCGCTCTGGTCCAAAAAAATCGACGGCGTCGAATACATCCTCGGCACGATCCCCGCCGGCGGCTACGTCGCGCTGCCTCAAATGGCGCCGATGGAAGCCATCGAGGGCAAGACCGATACGCCACGCGAAGAACTCCCGCCCGCGTCGCCCTGGCAGAAAATCATCGTCGCTTTCGCGGGACCGCTCTTCAGCTTTGGGCTTGCGCTTGTTTTCGCCAGCATCGTTTGGGTTGTGGGCAAGCCGGTCTCGTTTGAGGAGGCGACCACCACCATTGGTTTCGTTCTGCCGGGCGATCCGGCGGACCAAGCCGGCCTTAGGGCGGGCGACAAGATTCTTTCCATCGACGGTCATCAGATCACCCACTTTATGGGCACGGGTGCCGACTCGGTCATCTGGCGCATCGTCACCAGCACGGCGGACACCATTCCGATTGAAATCGAGCGCGGCTCCCAGACCTTGACTTTCCAGGTCGCGCCGCAGAAAGACATCGACCACGATCACGCCTGGTATCAGCGTGGTTCCACCCGCAAAATCGGCATCGGCCCCGCCGATGAATCACTCATTATCAAAAAGCTCATACCGGACGGCCCGGCTCTCGCGGCCGGCCTCAAGCCGGGCGATCAAATCGTCCAGATGAACGGTCAGCCGATCTACTCATCGGGCGAGATCGATTGCTGGCTTAAGGTTCATCCCAAAGACAAAATTCAATTCCAAGTCATGCGCAAAGGCCAGGCGCAGATGATCTCGGTCCAGCCGGAAAAGCCGGTCTCGCCCGCCCCCATGCCGAAGGACCTGCCTCCGACCGACATCGGCATCGATGAGTGGGACAATAGCGCCAGCGTCAAGCTCATCCACCCGTCTCCCTTCCAACAAGTGAGGGATAGCGTGGAGGCGGTCACCAGCACCCTGACCGCGCTCTTTACCCCCCACTCGAATATCGGCGTGTCGCAACTCAGCGGGCCGGTCGGAATTATGAACATCTTCTTTGCCGTGCTCAGCAGTGAATACGGCTGGCGTTTCGCGCTCTGGCTCGCCGTCCTCATCAACGTCAACCTCGCCATGCTCAACCTCCTTCCCTTCCCCGTCCTGGATGGCGGCCACATCACGCTTTCCGTTCTCGAATGGATTCGCCGCCGCCCGCTCAGCATGCACATTCTTGAGCCCCTGCAAACCGTCTGCGCCCTCGCCCTGATCAGTTGCATGGCCTTCATCACCTGCTTCGACGTGCAGGACTCGGCCAAGATGGCCTTCGGTCCCAGTGGTGAAATCAAATTCGCCCCGAAGCAGTCCGGGCAGTAATCCGGCCTCTGGTCTTTCTGTTCATTCCGCCAGCCCTCGCTCGCGCCTCGGTGCAGCCCAAAATCGACTCGCAATGCGGCCTTGCCCTCTTTTGAAAACACGCCCTAGAACTCATTGCAAAAGTCTCCTGAGGCAAATCCAGCAGCAGGCTAAGTGGAGCAGGGCCTCGTACATGGAGGCATAACGCTCGAAGCGCTGAGTGAGGCGGCGGAAGCCATTGAGCCAGG
>Ga0181537_10004615_pt1 | contig 11393 bp, 8 predicted proteins | sample PEATcosm2014_Bin_39_FD_119765 | JGI IMG/M metagenome (GOLD analysis project Ga0181537, IMG submission 119765) | Peatland microbial communities from MTU Mesocosm Facility, Houghton, MI, USA - PEATcosm2014_Bin23_10_metaG | ecosystem: Environmental > Terrestrial > Soil > Wetlands > Peat | place... | reverse complement strand
GCCTAAAGCTCGCCTCCATCGGCGATTTCGCGCAGGCCATGGATTTGCCCAATTGGGGTAACCCGGTGGCCAGCGTGGCGCCGACCGGCGCGGCCGCGGTATTTCCGATCGAAGAGCCGGCGGCACGCCAGGTGGCGTGGCTGCTCGAGCAAAAGCCGGGTTATGTCCTCACTTACGCGACCAATCTCGACGCGCTGCTACGCCATTGCGCCGCGCGCGGAATCCGCCTGCCCGGCTTGCGCGAGGCGCGAAGCTTCGCCGAGTCCCTGCCGCCGTATCTGCGCGAGTTCTGCCGCGACACCTGGGGCGTGCCGCTCACCGACATGTACTCGTCGCGCGAAGCGGGCTACATCGCGCTGCAGTGCCCCGAGTCGCCTGTTTATCATGTGCAGTCGGAAAACCTGCTGCTCGAAGTACTGGACGCACACGGCCGCGCCTGCGAACCGGGACAGAGCGGCAGCGTGGTGCTCACGGTGCTGAATAATTTCGCGACGCCGCTCATCCGCTATGAAATTGGCGACGTCGCGGTTCCTGGCACGCGCTGCTCCTGCGGGCGCGCGCTGCCGGTGCTGGAGCGCGTGATCGGCCGCGTGCGCAACCTGTTGACGCTGCCTGACGGCGAGCAGCGCTACCCCGACTTCGGCGTCGACTTTTACGGCGCGCTGGAGCCGGTGAGCCAGTTCCAGATCGTGCAGAAGACGCGGCATCAACTCGAACTCCGCGTCGTCACCACGCGACCGCCTACGCCCGGGGAAGAGGCCGCGATCAAACAGCGGCTCAATCGGCGGTTGGGGCATGAATTCGAAATCAGGCTGGTTTTGCGGGATGCTATTCCCCGCGGGCCCGGGGGCAAGTACGAAGAATTCATGTCCGAGTTGGCATAACGGCTCGCTGGCGATCCGCAATGCCCTGTAACACATGGAATTTGCGTATTTTTGTGAGATAAGCTCTAGTCGCGCCTGCGCCCGTAACCTACACTCGCGGCTTACGTTGTATACCCATGATGAAACCCCTGTTATCCCGCTGTTTTCTCCTGTCGACTCTTCTGGCTGCCTGTCTGGGCCCGATCGCGCCGGTACGCGCGCAGGCGAGCGCGCCCATCTACATGTGCACCGACGAATTCAACCGGCGCAGCTTCACCAACGTGCCCGCCGAAATGAAGGGCCACAAGTGCGTGAAGCAGGTGGAAACCGGGCTGCCCGCGCCATCGGTGCGGCCTGCGGCCAAAGGTGCGTCTTCGCCGTCTCCCGCGGATTTCCCCAGGATCGGCAGCAACGACCAGAAGGCGCGCGACGAGATGCGGCGCAAGGTGCTGACTGAAGAACTCGCAAGCGAGCAGAAACAGCTCGACAAGGCGAACCAGGACTTGAACGACGCCCGTGCGCCGCGCCCGGGTGAGAACCGCAGCTCGCCCGGGTACCTGGAACGGGTGGGGGACGCCGAAAAAGCCAGCCAACGGCACCGCGCCAACGTCGAATCCCTGCAACGGGAAATCGGCAATCTGAAGTAAGCTAAGTTCCCGGCGCCCCGGTCCTGGCCACAATCCGTGGCCCGCTTATTGCTATGATTTTCTCGCTATGCCCTCTTCGACCATGGACGACCTTGACGCTGCCTTTGCCGGGCTCGAATTCCTCGGCTCCGCGGTGGTCGCGCTGGACGACGAGCTCGCCGTCTGCTATGCGAATCCCGCGGCCGAGCACTTGTTTGACGCCAGCCGCAGGAATCTGACGGGCCAGCGCCTGCCGGAGCTTTTCGTCGAGGCGGGCGAGCTCGTCGACGTACTCGAACGCGGCCTAGCCGACGACTGGGAATATGCCGGCCGCAACCTGTCATTGACGCGACCGCAGCACGACACCTTGCAACTCAATTGCATGGTGATGCCGCTGCAGGCGGTGGCGGCGCGCCTGCTGGTCGAATTCCGGCAGATCGACGAACAATTGAAGTCGGACCGGGAAGAACAACTGCTGGGCCAGCAGCGCGTGAACCGCGAACTCATCCGCAATCTGGCGCATGAAATCAAAAATCCCCTGGGCGGCATCCGCGGCTCCGCGCAATTGCTGGAGCGCGAGCTAGAGCGGCCCAATTTGCGCGAATACACCCAGGTCATTATCAAGGAGACCGACCGCCTGCAGCAGCTGATGGATCGTTTGCTTACGCCAAGCCGGCTGCCGCACTACGCGCCGATCAACGTGCACGAGGCGCTGGAGCGGGTGCGCAGCCTGATCCTCGCGGAATACCCGGAAGGCATCGAGATCGTCCGCGACTACGACACCAGCCTGCCGGAAATTGCGGGCGACCGCGAGCAGTTGATCCAGGCAGTGCTGAACGTGGTGCGCAACGCCGCGCAGGCGTTGAACGGTCACGGCAACATCACGTTGCGCACCCGCGCCGCGAGGCAGGTCACGCTGGCAAAACGCCGGGTGCGCCTGGCACTGGTTATCGAAATCATCGACAACGGGCCCGGCGTACCCGAGGAATTGCTCGACCGGATTTTCTACCCGCTGGTGTCGGGGCGCGAACACGGCAGCGGGCTCGGACTCACGCTGGCGCAGACGTTTATCGAACAGCATCACGGCACCATCGCCTGCGACAGCCGGCCGGGCCGCACCTGTTTCACCATCGTGCTGCCCGTGCAATGATGCGACTGGGCGCAACAAGCTGGCGGCAAGACGGAAGCGCAATACGGATTACTGAAAGGAATCGGAGACCATGAAGCCGGTTTGGATTATCGACGACGACCGCTCGATCCGCTGGGTGTTCGAAAAAGCGCTGGCGCGCGAGGACATTCAGTTTCGCACCTTCGCCGGCGCGCAGGATGCGCTGACCGCGCTGGATACCGAGACGCCGCAGGTGCTGGTGTCGGACATCCGCATGCCGGGCGCTTCCGGGCTCGACCTGCTGCAGCAGATCAGGGCGCGCTATCCGCAATTGCCCGTCATCATCATGACCGCGTATTCGGACCTTGAAAGCGCGGTCGCGGCGTTCCAGGGCGGCGCCTTCGAGTACCTGCCGAAACCCTTCGACGTCGATCACGCGATCGACCTGGTGCGCCGCGCGCTGGCCGAGAGCGCGCGTGAGGAAGGCAGCACCGAGGAGCCGGAGGCCGCGCCGGAAATCCTCGGCCAGGCGCCTTCGATGCAGGAAGTGTTCCGCGCGATCGGCAGGCTTTCGCAGTCCCACGCCACCGTGCTGATCACCGGCGAATCGGGCAGCGGCAAGGAGCTGGTGGCGCGCGCCCTGCATCGCCACGGTCCGCGCGCGTCCAAGCCTTTCATCGCCATCAATACCGCGGCAATTCCCAAGGACCTGCTCGAGTCCGAACTATTCGGCCACGAGCGCGGCGCGTTCACCGGCGCGCAGGCGCAGCGCCGCGGCCGCTTCGAGCAGGCCGAGGGCGGCACGCTGTTCCTCGATGAAATAGGCGACATGCCGGCCGACCTGCAGACGCGGCTGCTGCGCGTGTTATCCGACGGCAATTTCTATCGCGTCGGCGGCCAGGCGCCGATCAAGGCGAATGTAAGAGTGATCGCCGCGACCCACCAGGATTTGCAGGCGCGCGTGCGCGCCGGGCTGTTCCGCGAAGACCTGTTCCATCGCTTGAACGTGATCCGCATGCGCCTGCCTGCGCTGCGCGAGCGGCGCGAGGACATTACGCTGCTCGCGCGCCACTTCCTGCAAAAAAGCGCGCGCGAGCTGGGAGTCGAGGCGAAGCGCCTGTCGGAAGCGGCGATGCGCTACCTCGCGGTGCAGGATTTTCCCGGCAACGTGCGCCAGCTCGAGAACGTGTGCCACTGGCTGACCGTGATGGCGCCGGGGCAGAACATCGAAATCGCCGACCTGCCGCCGGAATTGCGCGAAGCCGGCGCCTCACTTGAACCGAGCTGGATCGCGGTGCTCGAGCGCGAAGTCGAAAAGGCGTTAAATCGCGGCGAACGCGAACTCATGCCGGCGCTGACCGCGCGTTTCGAGCGCGCGCTGATCGAGCAGGCTCTGCGCCACACCGGCGGCCGGCGCATCGAGGCCGCGGGTTTGCTCGGCATCGGCCGCAACACGCTCACGCGCAAGGCGCAGGAGCTGGGCGTCGATCAGAAGGACGAGGACAAGGCCCCGCCGAATCCTGAGGCTGGCAAGGGAGCCGAGAGCGCGTTGCCGGAGCGCACTTAACAGTCCATCGCAATACCCAATGCGTGGCGCCGGCGGTGCTTGCACGCCTGGCCGCGGTCAGAGCGAGACCGCGATGGATGCCACGCCGGCGAGACAGGCGATCCACGCAACCCATAGAGTCGCGAGCATGAGAATCCACGGCGGCGCCGAACGCGAGCCATGTGACCCCAGGTGGCGCATGCGCCAGATGCCGAACACCACGGAGGATGCGGCAGCCAGGAGCAGAAAGAATCCGAGCCCCAGGATGGCCGGCTGCTCGGCGACGGCGCCGGTTCGCAGCACAATTAACGCATTGACGAACACCGACAGCCCGGTACGGCTCCAGGCCAACGCGGTGCGCTGCGGTTGCAGCCCAACGTCGTCCACGCTCATTTCAGCAATTCAACGGCCGCGATGACTCCTGCAGCGATCGCGGCGCAGGCCGCAAGAAGCGGTATGGCTACCGTGTTTGGCAACGGTTGGGCATGCCGCATCGCGATCTCATTGTCTTTCCAGCGCAGGTAGGCCACGGCGCAAAGCACCGAGGACAACAGGGCGAGCCCGATCGCCAGTCCGACGATCACGGCGCGCGGCTCGAGCTTGGTTGCGAATTGCTCCAGCAGAACCCCGCCGGCAAGCAACGACAGGGCGGTGCGGATCCACGCCAGGAAAGTTCGTTCGTTGGCCAAGGTGAACCGGTAATCGGGTTCTTGGCCGCTCTGACGCCAGGAGGGTATGCGCATCGGAAATTTCTTCAGTCGGAGAGTTCCGCCATGATCGGCGCGTGATCTGACGGCCGCTCCAGGCGTCTGGGCTCGATATCGATGGTGCAGGCAGTGAGATGTTTCGCGAGTTCCGGCGACAGCAGGATATGGTCGATGCGCAGCCCCATCTTGCGCTTGAACGCGTTCATCCGGTAATCCCACCAAGTAAAAATGCCGCCCGCCGGCTCCAGGCTGCGAAATGCGTCGACGAAGCCCAGCGCGAGCAGATCGCGGAACCCCGCGCGTTCGGGTTCGCTCACCAGGTTCTGCCCTTCCCACACTTTGGGGTCGTGCACGTCGCGGTCTTCCGGCGCGATGTTGAAGTCGCCGAGCAGCGCGAGCCGCGGATGGCGCTTGAGCTCGTGCTTGAGCCACACGGTCAGCGCCGCGATCCATTTCAGCTTGTACTGGAACTTGTCGGATTCCAGGCTTTGCCCGTTCGGGAAGTACGCGCATACCAGGCGCGCATCGCCGACGGTCGCCGCGATAATGCGCTTCTGCTCGTCTTCGAAAGCGGGTATGCCGGGCACCACGTCCAGCGGCGCGTGCTTCGCGAGAATCGCGACACCGTTATAGGTTTTCTGGCCCGAAACAGCCGCGTGGTAGCCCGCCGCCGACAACTCAGCCAGCGGGAAATTCTTGTCTTCGAGCTTGAGTTCCTGCAGGCACAACGCGTCAGGCTTGACGCGTTCCAACCAGTCGAGTACGTGAGGCAGGCGGACTTTGAGCGAGTTGACGTTCCAGCTCGCGATTTTCATCGCGCACCGGTGTCGCCATCCAGGCGCGGATCGTTCGCAAGTTGCGCCTTGGGCGCAGCGGGGGCGGCAGGCGATGGGGGCGCCTGCGCGGCAGTAGGCTTGGTGCGCTTGGGGTAACCCGCGGCTGCGAGTATGCTGTCCCAGGACGTTTCCTCGAAACCTTTCTGCAGCGAATTGCCGCCGACGTCGAGCAGCGGCACTTCGAGCGGCCCGCCCAGGCGCGCTTTGATCGGTTTCGCCTGCTCCTCACTCTTCAGCACGGTTTCGGAAAACGGCGTGCCGCGGTTGTTGAGGTAGGTGCGCGCCCGTTGACAGGCGTCGCCGCAGGATTCGGTGGTGTAGAGCGTGAGCGGCTGGCGTTTCACCGCCTGCTGGACTTCATAGTCCGAGCCGCTGGTATCGATGGTGTTTTTGTTGAAGCGTTTCTGCTCGACCTTCTTGGCGTCGTTCGGCGGCGGCGTGTCCGAATAACCCGTCTGGCCATCCTTGTCGATGTATTTGTATAGCTGGGCCTGCGCTGCGAGCGGCAGGCACAGCGCAACGCATATTCCCAACCTGATCCAGAAACGGCTCGTCAGTGCGATTGGCTTTGACATCGGTGTCTCCTGCGGCAGCGTCCCCGCGCGGCCGCGCCTTCCTTCCCAAATAGCCCGGTGCTGCGGCTACGGGGCAATCATACCACTGTGCCGGAGCAGCGCATCGACGCTGGGCGCCCGCCCGCGGAACGCGACAAAGGATTCCAGCGCCGGGCGCGAGCCGCCCACGCCGAGGATTTCGTCGCGAAAGCGCGCGCCCGTCGCCGGATCGAGCACTCCCGCTTGCCGCGCGCCGGCTTCCTCGAACATGCTGTAGGCATCGGCCGACAGCACTTCGGCCCATTTGTAGCTGTAATAGCCGGCCGCGTAACCGCCGCCGAAGATATGCGAAAAGCTCTGCGGGAAGCGATTCCACGGCGGCGGCACCGTGACCGCCACCTGCTGTCTGACCTCGTCCAGCAATTGCTGGGCGCTCACACCGGCATCCGGGTCGAAGTCGTGATGCAGCCGCAAATCGAACACCGAGAACTCGATCTGGCGCAGCATCTGCATGCCGCTCTGGAAATTTTTTGCCGCCACCATTTTGTCGTAGAGCGCGCGCGGCAGCGCGGCGCCGGTGTCGACGTGCGCCGACATTCCCTTGAGCACCTCCCATTCCCAGCAGAAGTTCTCCATGAACTGGCTCGGCAGCTCGACCGCATCCCACTCCACACCGCTGATTCCCGAGACGCCGAGCTCCTCGACCCGGGTCAGCAGGTGGTGCAGGCCGTGGCCGAACTCGTGGAACAGCGTCGATACCTCGTCGTGCGTGAGCAGCGCGGGTTTGCCGCCGACCGGCGCGGAAAAATTGCAGGTGAGATACGCAACCGGCGTCTGGATCGATGGACCGCGGCGCCGGCGCGCGATGGCGTCGTCCATCCAGGCGCCGCCGCGCTTGGTGTCGCGGGCGTATAGATCGAGATAGAACTGGCCGATGAGGCGCCCGGCTGCGTCGGTGATGCGAAAGAAGCGCACGTCCGGATGCCAGGTTTCGGCCCGATCGGGTCCGATGCGAACGCCGAACAGCGTTTCCACCACGCGAAACATGCCTTCAAGGACTTTCGGCTCGGGGAAGTATTGTTTGACTTCCTGATCGGAAAACGCGTAGCGCCTCGCCCTCAGCTTCTCTGAGGCGAACGCGAGATCCCAGGATTCAAGTTTGGTGAGCCCAAGCTCAGTTGCCGCGAATGCCGTGAGCTCGCGAAGATCGCGCTCGGCGTAGGGTTTTGCTTTTTCCGCCAGGTCGTCGAGGAATTTCAGCACCTCGGATGGCGACTTGGCCATTTTGGGCACCAGCGACACTTCGGCGTAGTTCCGGTAGCCGAGGAGTTGCGCTTCCTCCCGCCGCAGCTTGAGCATGGCGGCAATCAGCGGCGTGTTGTCCCATTCCGGGCGGCCGAACTCGGAAGCGCGCGTCACGTAGCCGCGGTACATGGCTTCGCGCAGCGCCCGGTTTTCCGCGTACTGCATGAACGGCAGATAGGAGGGCGCCTGCAGCGTAAACTTCCAGCCCTTGCCCCCGGTCTTGAGCGCGGCCGCCGCCGCCGTTTGCACGACGTCGTCCGGAATGCCGGCCAGGTCCTGCCGCCGCTCGACCACCAGCGAAAAAGCGTTGGTGGCGTCGAGCAGATTTTCCGAAAATTTTGCCGACAGCGCGGCGAGTTCTTCCTGGATGGCTTTGAAGCGCTGCTTCGCGGCATCGGCCAGCTCGGCGCCTCCCAGGCGGAAGTCCCTGAGCTCGTTTTCGAGGTATTTTTTCTGCTCGCGGTTGAGCTTGCCGAATTCCGGCGCGGCGCTGAGGGCCTTGAAGCGCGAATACAAGCCGGCGTGCTGCGACAACGCCGACCAGTAATCGGTGATCCTGGGCAGGGCGAGGTTATAGGCTTCGCGCAGCGCCGGGCTGTCGAGCACGCCATGCAGGTGGGCGACGATGCCCCAGGCGCGCGACAAGCGTTCGCTGGCGTCCTCCAGCGGGGCGGTGAAACTGTCCCACGCCGGCGCCGAGGCGTCCGCGGTCAGGCGCTCGATCAGGGCGCGGTTCTCGGCGATCAACCGGCTCACCGCCGGGTCGACGTGGGCTGGAGAGATCGAGGAGAAGCGCGGCAGGCCGGAGAAATCTAGGAGTGGATTCGAATCGGGTGCGGTTTGCGAATGGGATGCTGCCATGTGCCTTACCAGGTTTTGAGGAATTCCAGCAGCGCGTCTTCGTCCAGCGCCGGGCTGAAATAATACCCTTGGATCTCGTCGCAGCCATATTGTTCAAGAAACGCGAGTTGCGCCTCGGTATCGACGCCTTCGGCGACGGTTTTGAGCCGCAAGCTTTGCGCCATCGCGATAATGGCGCGCGTGATGGCAGCATCGTCGACGTTGTCCGGCAGGTCCTTGACGAAGGAACGGTCGATTTTGAGCGAATCGATGGGAAAACGCTTGAGGTAGCTCAGTGACGAGTAGCCGACGCCGAAATCGTCGATCGACAGGTGCACGCCCATGCGCTTGAAGTCGTTCAGGATCTGCACCGCCTGTTCTGGGTTCTGCATCACCATGCTCTCGGTGATTTCGAGCTCGAGGAACTCGGCGTCGAGGGCGGCATCGGACAAGGCCCCGGCGACGTCGGCGGACAGGGTGTTGCTGCTGAATTGCCGCGGCGAGAGGTTGACCGCGATGCGCATCGGCTTGCCGCCCGCGATGCGCCACTTGCTCGCGCACGCGCAGGCGGTGCGCAGCACCCAGCTGCCGATCGGCAATATCAAGCCAGTCTCTTCGGCCATGCCGATGAACTGGAACGGCTGCACCAGGCCGCGTTCCGGGTGCTGCCAGCGCAACAGCACTTCCACGCCGTTGATGCGCCGGGTGAGGGTATCGATTTTCGGCTGGTAATGCAGCACCAGTTCATTGCGCTCGAGGGCGTGCCTCAAGTCCGATTCGAGCCGCAGGCGCTCGATCGAATGCGTGTTCATTTGCGACGAATAAAACTGGAAGTTGTTGCGGCCCTGGTCCTTGGCCCGGTACATCGCGATGTCGGCGTTGCGGAACAGCGTCTCCGCGTCTTCGCAGTCGCCGGGGTAGGTGCTGATGCCGATGCTGGCGCCCAGGTGATACTCGATCCCGTTCAGGACAAAGGGCTTGCTCAGCGTGGCCAGCAGTTTTTCGGCAACGCCGGCGAAGTATTGCGGTTCGCTGATGTCCTCGATCAGGATCACGAATTCGTCACCGCCCTGGCGCGCGATGGTGTCGGTCTCGCGCAGGCAGGCGGACAGCCGGGTCGCGACCTGCTGCAGCACCGCGTCGCCCGCGGCGTGTCCCTGGCTGTCGTTGATGGTCTTGAAGCGGTCGAGATCGACGAACATGATGCCAAGCTGCTTCTTGCTGCGCTTGGCGAGCGCCAGGGCGTGATCCAGCCGCTGGTTGATTACGCTGCGGTTGGGGAGCCCCGTCAGCACGTCGTGGTTGGCGATGTACTGAAGATTGTCTTCCGCCATCTTGCGCCGCAGGAACTGGCCAATCTGGCTGCCGATCGCGGTGCTGACCTCGAGCAATGTGGAATCGGGCGAGCGCACCTCGGTGCTGTAGAACTCGAGCACCCCCAGCACCTTGCCGCGGTCGAGGATCGGAAACGCAAAAGCGCCGTGCAGCCCGGCCGCCGCGGCGATGCGGGCGCGTTCCAGCGTCGGGTCACCCGCCACGTCCGACTTCCACACCGGGGAGCCATGCACCACGGCCTTGCGGATAAACCCGGCGGAGCCGGGCTCGAACACCTGGCGGCGGCTCGCCTCGGCAAACTGCTCGATGGCTTCGTTTTCGACCTGCCAGATTTCCTCGCACTTCAGGCGGCCGTCCGGGTGCAGGGTCCAACGCATGCCGCATTGCCAGTCGAGCGTGTCGCAGATTGCGCGCACGATGCCCGACATGACCTCGGCCTGGGATTGCGAACCGGCAAGCAGGCGTGCCACCGCGTGCTGCATCGCCAGCCGGTGCTCGGCGCGCATGCGCTGGGTGACGTCGCGCAGGCTCCATACGCGGCCGACGCAGCGCTCGCCGACTCGCTGCGGCTGCGAATAGCGTTCCACCACGCGGCCGTCGGCCAGATGCAGAAGATCGAAGCTTTCTTCCTCCGGCTGGGCATAGATTTCGCGGATACGCTCGGCAAAGCCGTTGGCGTCCTTCAACTGCCGGCCTTCGACCGCCAGGCGGCGCTCGCCGGCGCCCGCGCGCATCAGCGCTTCGGGCATGCGCCACAGGTCGACGTACTTGCGGTTGTAGCTGGTGATTTCGCCGGCGCGGTCCACCACCAGGATGGCGTCCGCTGTCGCTTCCAGCGTCGCGCGCAACACTGAGAGCGACTTGTCGAGCTCGACTTCGGTCAGTTTGCGCCGGGTGATTTCGCGGCCGGTGCCGCGATAGCCGGTGAACTTGCCGCCCGAATCGAACACCGGGTTGCCGCTGATGCTGAACCAGCGCGGACGCCCGGCCACGTCTACCGTCTGGTATTCCAGGCTGCGAAACGGCATATGGCTTTCGAGCTTTTGCCGATGCTGCAGCCACATCGGATTGTCCTCCGCGTTCGGCAGGCCTTCCCACAGCCGCTTGCCCAGGAGTTGCTCGGGCTGCATGCCGGAGCGGTCGAAAAAGCTCTCGGACAGCGTGGTGAAGCGGAATTTGGCGTCCTGCTCCCAGTACCAGTCCACCGACAGGTCGGTCAGGCTGCGAAAGCGTTCCTCGCTGCGGCGCAGGTCCCGCGTCATGTGCTGGGCCGCGCGCTCGGCGCGGGCGTTGCGCTGCGCCATCGATATGATGAGCGCGAACAGCAGCAGCGTTCCGATGGTCCCGGCCGCGAGGATTGCGAGCGGCAGCGCAAACTCGGTTTCCGTCAGCAGTCCCGGCGCCGGCGTGAACAGGAGATCCCAGCGGCGGTCGGCGAGGTTCAGCGTCAGCCGGTGCTCGAAAGATCCGACGTCGTCATGTTCCCCGCCGGCGAGCGTGGTCCCCTGCGGCAGGCTGTCGTAGACCGGCACTTGCGCCTGGGCGGGATCGCTGGCCATGGGATCGAAAATGCGCAGCCGCACGCGCTGGCCCTGGAATTCGCGCACCAGCCCGCGCATGAAGTCGTCGACCAGGTAGGTGGTGCCGACCACGCCGATGATGGCGGCGCGCCG
>Ga0181537_10004614_pt1 | contig 11399 bp, 4 predicted proteins | sample PEATcosm2014_Bin_39_FD_119765 | JGI IMG/M metagenome (GOLD analysis project Ga0181537, IMG submission 119765) | Peatland microbial communities from MTU Mesocosm Facility, Houghton, MI, USA - PEATcosm2014_Bin23_10_metaG | ecosystem: Environmental > Terrestrial > Soil > Wetlands > Peat | place... | reverse complement strand
GGCGTCATCGCGCTCGTCAAGGTCGCCCCGGCGATGATCGCGAGCAACATTCCCCCCGGCTGGATGAACCCCTTCTTCGGCTGGAAGATCGGCCTCAACTGGGACGGGATCCTCAGCACGGGCAACGCCGCGATCCGGGCCGACGGCAACGACTTCTTCACCATCATCTTCGGGCTGATGTTCTTCAAGGGAGTCCTCGCGAGCCTCGCGGGGCCGGCGCCCAACTACGACATGCAGCGCATCCTCGCCACGCGCAACCCGCGGGAGGCCTCGCTCATGAACGCGATGGTGAGCGTCGTCCTCATGTTCCCGCGCTACCTGATGATCGCCGGCATCACCGTCCTCGCCCTCGCCTTCTGCATGCCCATATTCAGGGCGCAGGGCAACCCGGACTTCGAGAAGACGCTGCCGCTCGTCCTGGCGGGCCAGGTGCCGACCGGCGTCCTCGGCTTCCTGCTCGCGGGGCTTGCCGCGGCCTTCATGTCCAACTTCGCGGCGACGCTCAACTCCGCCCCGGCCTACGTCGTCAATGACATCTACAAGCGCTTCTTCGACCCGGCGGCCAGCGGCAGGAGGCTGGTGTTCCTCAGCAGGGCAGTCTCGGTCGCCTTCCTCGTCATCGGCGTCGGCTGCGGGCTGCTGACGACGAGCATCACCTCGGTCATGATGTGGCTCGTGGGCGCCCTCTCCAGCGGCTTCGTGGCCGCCAACGTCCTCAAGTGGTACTGGTGGCGGTTCAACGGGTACGGGTACTTCTGGGGGATGATCTCCGGGATAGGGGGCGCGCTCCTCTTCTGGGTGGCCGAGACGGTCCTCGGCCGCAGCTTCAACGCGCTGTACACCTTCCCCTTCCTCCTGCTGCTCTCCCTCGGGGGCTGCCTCGCGGGGACCTACCTCTCCCCAGCGGAGGACGAGGAGGTCCTCAAGCGGTTCTACAAGAACGTCAACCCCTGGGGATTCTGGGGGCCCATCCGGGACAAGGTGGTGAGCGAGGACCCGGCTTTCGTCCCCAACCGGGACTGCGCGCACGACATGGCGAACGTCGCCGTGGGCATCGTCTGGCAGCTCTGCCTGGTGACGCTTCCCATCTATATCGTGCTGAAGCAGTGGTCGTGGGCCGGCGCCATACTGGCCGTGCTCGCCGCGACCTCGGCCTTCATCAAGTTCAACTGGTACGACCGACTCGAGAAGGCGCCGCAGGGCGACACCTAAATCCGGCTCCTGAGGTCGCCCGGCAGCAGGTCGAGCGCCAGGTCGCGCAGGCGGGCGTCGTCAAAGGCCACGCCGAACGAGTGCGCCAGGACCAGGAGGTCGTAGAGAGAGCCCGTCGTCAGCGACCGCAGCCTCGGCTCGTTCGCCTGCGCCACGCACCGGACGACCTCCTCGCGCGCCAGGTCGTACCTCTGGGCCCTCGCGAGGACGACCGCCAGGCTCACGCGCCTGTCCCACGCCAGGTAGCGGTCGCCCCCGGCGGACAGCCGCGAAAGCAGCGATGCGACGCTCCGCGCGGCCCCGTCCGCGTCGCCGCGCGCGCTTTGGACCTGGGCGGCGGCGGCCAGCGCCCCCACGTCGCCCGGGAAGCGGCGCAGCCTCGAACCGACCGCGGCCGCCGCGTCGAGGTCGCCGGTCTCGACGAGGTATTCGGCGAGGCGCGCCGCCGCCGCCGCGGGCGCCTGCGGCTCCACGACCTCGAACACGAGCACGGACTGTCCCTCGAAGCCGCCGCCCACGGGCATCTGGTAGGGGACCGCCTGGAGCCACGGCGGGACGTCCCAGCGCCGCAGCTCGCCGACAAGGAGGCTCGTGCGCCCCGAGAGGTCCCTGACGAGGTAGCGCCGGGCGAACTCGTCGAAGAAAGGGTCCCATGACGGGATGACGATGTACCTGACGCCGCGCGCCTGGAGGTCATCCTGGGCCTCGCCCATCGTGCGCGCCCCCGCGATCGAAAGGGTGTTGCCGAAGCCGACGCTGTTGTCCGGCGCGAAGGTCCCGATCCCGCGCAGTCCCCCGAAGAAGCAGAGGGTCGTCGTCTCGTTCGGCGGCGCGAAGACGACGGCCCCGGGCTCCCCGGTGCGCTTGGCGAGCCAGTGCGCAAGGTGTCGCTCGACCAGCTGCTCGGACTCGGCCGGCGTGAGGATTGACGCGGCCCTGGGGAGCATCCGGGCCGCGCCGGGTGCCGCGAAGGCCAGGACCGCCAGCGCGAGGACCCACACGGGCGCGGCCGCCCTTCTCTCGCCGCCCGCGGCGGCGGCGGCGACCGCGAGCGCGGCCGCGTCGAAGACGCCCCACCAGCTCAGCCGCGTGGCCGCAAGCGCGAGCGCGACAAGCGCCGGGCCCATGCCCGCGGCGACCGCGGCGCGGACCTGCGGCGGTGTCTGCGCGCTAAAGAGGACCCAGGCCGCGGCCCCGAGCGCGGCCAGCGGCAGAAGCGCGGCCCATGCGGCGAGCGTCGGCCCCTCGCCCGCGAGCCACGCCCAGGTGCTTGCGGCGACCGCGCCGCCTGGAAGTGCGGTGAGGCGGGCCCAATCGAGGCTCTTCGAGAGGAACCCGGGGCTGCCGGTCCGCCACATGACGAGCGGCACGGCCGCCACGAACGCGGCGGCCAGCCCCACCCGCACGGCGTCGCGGATCGTCCAGGGCGGCCGCGCGCCCCGGATCCGCGCCGCCGCCGTGGCGGCCAGTTCCCCGAGGCCGATCCAGGCGAGGCCGTAGAGGGGGTGGACGACGGCGAGGCTCCACGACGCCATGTGGTCCGGGAAATATTCCAGGAGATAGGCCGCGAAGACCGTCCCTCCCCCCGCAAGGGACCATGCGCGCCAAGGCAGGGCCGCGCCCGCCGGCACCAGCGCGGCGAGGAGGGCGCCGCCGCATATCCCGAGCACGATGGGCACGCCGACCGGGACGCTGACCCAGATGCCGAGGCCGGCGGCGATGCCGGCGAACGCGAACCACCCCCGCGCAGCTTCCCCCGCGGACACGCCCGCGAGGACCCCGAGGACGCCGAGGAACGCAAGGAGCACGGCAAGGCCCTGCTCGCCCGGCATTCCCGGGAGGAAGTCCGACGCCAGGGGGAAGGCCGCGACAAGGCCGACGGCAAGGAGCGCCGCCGGCCACCCGCCGAGGCGGCGCGCCGCGAGCGCCGACGCGGCGAGGACGAGGGCGCCGAGGAGCAGCGGGTCGGCGTAGAGGGCGGCGCGCTCGACGGACATCCCGATCGGCCTGCCGGAGGCCGCGTGGTCCGCCCACGCCACCACGCCGAGCCACCAGCGGTACGGCGAGGCCCAGGTGACCGCGTGGCCGGCGGGGGGGTTCTCGTAGTCGACGTGCCGCACCCTTGCCTCGCCGCGCGCGAACATCTGCTGCGTCTGTTCTATCCAGTGGAAGCTGTCCTCGATCCGCTCCGGGATGATGAGCTCGCGCTGGCCGCCCGCGTAGCCCGTGGGGGAGCCCCCGTCGGGGATGTCGGCGGCGTTCGCGCGGCCCTCAAGCCCCGACACGTACTCGATCCTCGCCACGCGGGCGTGGGTGGACCACGCCAGGAAGGCGCACGCGCACACGGGCGCGACCCTCCACAGGCGCGGCAGAAGGCGGTCGAAGGGGGCGGTTTTCGGGGTCACAGCGGAGGTGCCGGCGATTGGAGAGGGCCATTGAACCGCAACGGGAAGCGGGCGCAAGGAGAGTCCGGGCGGCCGGCTCCAACTCAACCTTGACGCTTCATTTTGCGGGGTCCTGCATGGTGGGGCCGATGTTCCCCAACCGTCTCGTCTGCTGCGGGCTTCTTGCGGCGGCCGTGCTCCACGGGACGGCGGCCCCGCAGGGGACGATCCGCGGGGCGCCCCTGGCGCCCCGGCCGTTCCCCCGGGGCAAGACGATGTTCGTCAGGCTTGCGCCGGAGGAGACCGGCGTCCGGGCCGAGAACGCGTACGACGATCCCAGGATGTGGGGCGACCTGAACCACGAGTTCGAGGTGGGCGCGATCGGCACCGGCGTCGCCATCGGCGACTATGACGGCGACGGCAGGCCCGACATCTTCGTCGTCAGCAAGACGGAGGGCTGCCGGCTCTTCCGGAACCTGGGCGGCTACAGGTTCGAGGACGTCACGCAGAAGGCCGGGGTCGGCGCGGCGCCCGGCGTCTGGAACCAGGGCGCGACCTTCGTCGACATCAACAACGACGGCCTCCTCGACATCTACGTGTGCCGGTTCAACGCCCCGAACCTCCTCTACATCAACCAGGGCGACGGCACGTTCAAGGAGATGGCCCACGCCTACGGGCTCGACGTGGCCGACGCCTCGGGAATGGCCGCCTTCTGCGACTACGACCGCGACGGCTGGCTCGACGTCTTCATACAGACGAACGTGCTGAACTACGCCCAGCACCCGGACGGCCAGAGGAACTACCTTTTCCACAACAACAGGGACGGGACCTTCACCGACGTCTCGGCCCGGGCCGGGATATCCGGGGAGGCCCACGGGCACTCCTGCGTGTGGTGGGACTTCGACGGGGACGGCTGGCCGGACCTCTACGTCGCGAACGACTTCGCGGCTCCCGACGTCCTCTACCGCAACAACCGGGACGGCACGTTCACGAACGTGCTCGACGCGACCGTGCCGCACACGCCGTTCTCCTCGATGGGTTCGGACCTCGGCGACGTGACGAACGGCGGCCTCATCGACCTCCTCGTCACCGACATGGCCGCGACGACGCACGAGAAGGACCAGCGCGGGATGGCCGACTCGCGCGCCCGCACGAGCGAGGATGAGGCGGCGGCCGGGCACGCGCCCCAGTATGAGCGCAACGCCCTCTACATCAACACCGGGACGGGCCGCTTCCTTGAGGCGGCCTACCTCGCGGGCCTCGCGGCCACCGACTGGACCTGGTCGCCCCGCCTGGAGGACCTCGACAACGACGGGCGCCTGGACCTCTTCGTCACGAACGGCATGGAGAGGGAGTCCACGAACGTGGACCTGCTCGCGCGCCAGTCGCAGTCCGACACGCCCGCGGAGAGGGTGCGGGTCATGCACGACAGCCCGGTCCTGTCGGAGACCCACCTCGCGTTCCGCAACCTGGGCGACCTCAGGTTCGAGAGCGTGGGCGCGGCGTGGGGCCTCGACCAGGCCGGCGTCAGCTTCGGCACGGCGTTCGGCGACCTGAGCGGCGACGGCAACCTCGACATCGTCTACACGAACTACCAGGGCGGCGTCACGATCCTGCGCAACGACAACGACACCGCCCACCGGGCCGAGGTCTGCCTCAGGGGCACGGTGTCCAACCGCTTCGGGATAGGGGCCGTCGTCAGGGTCGAGAGCGCGCTCGGCGTCCAGGTGAGGCCGCTCGTCCTCGCGCGCGGGTACATGTCGAGCAGCGAGCCGATGGTCCACTTCGGCCTCGGGGAGGACACCGTGATCCGGCGCATGACGGTGACCTGGCCGAGCGGCCATGTGCAGACCTTCGAGAACCTGGAGGCGGACATGCGGTACACGGTAACGGAGCCCTCCGGGGCCGCCCCCGCCGGGCCGCCGGAGGCTCCGGCCCGGCGGCTCCTCGAGGACGCAACCGCGCGCTACGGGTTCTCCCTCGCCTCGCGCGAGGACGTTGTCGACGAGTCCGCCCTGCAGCCGCTCATGCCCGTGCGCCTCAACCGCCGCGGGCCGGCCCTCGCCGTCGGGGACGTCCCAGGCGGGGGCGACTCGGTCGTCATGGGCGGGACGACCCTCGATCCTCTCCGCGTCCTCGACTGCCCGGCCGGCGGTCCGTTCCGGGCGGCCCCGGCCCCGGCGCCCGCCGGCGCGGCGGCGGACGACGGTCCCGTGCTCCTCTTTGACGCGGCGGGTGCCGGCCGCCTGGACCTCCTCGTCACGAGGGGCGGCAACGCCCTCCCGCAGGGCGACCCCGCCTACCAGCCGCTCCTCTACCTGAACGACGGGCGCGGCCGCTTCAGCGCGGCCCCTCAGGGGGCGCTGCCGCCGCTCCCGATCAACGCAGGCGCCGTGGCGGCGGCGGACTTCGACCACAGCGGGCGCCTCGGGCTCTTCATCGGCGGCCGCGTCGTCCCCGGCCAGTACCCGCTCGCCCCGAGGAGCGCGCTCCTCGCGAACCGCGGCGGAAGGTTCGAGGACGTGACCGACGCGCTGGCCCCGGGCCTGCGCGAGGTCGGGATGGTGACCTCGGCCGTCTGGAGCGACGTCGACGGCGACGGCTGGCCGGACCTGGTTCTGGCGCTCGAATGGGGCGGCGTGAGGTATTTCCACAACGCCGGCGCAAGGGGCTTCGAGGACTGGAGCGCCAAGGCCGGCTTCGCCTCGGCCGGGACCGGCTGGTGGACGTCGATCGCGGCCGCGGACTTCAACGGCGACGGACGGCCCGACTTCGTCGTCGGCAACGTCGGCCTCAACACGCAGTACCGCGCGAGCGCGGAGCGCCCCGCCCTGCTCTTCTACGGCGACTTCAAGGGCGCCGGCGAGGAGCCGCAGCTCGTCGAGGCTTACTACGAGGGGGACCGCCTCTATCCGTGGCGAAGCCGCCGGGACCTCGGGGCGGCCATTCCGTCGATCCTCAGGCGTTACCCCCGGAACAACGCCTACGCCCGCGCGACCCTGGGCGAGATCCTCGGGGAGGACAGGCTGGCCGCCGCCCACCGGTTCGCCGCGACGGAGCTGCGCAGCGGCGTCTTCCTCAGCCGGCCCGACGGGACATACCGTTTCGAGCCCCTTCCGCGGATAGCCCAGATCTCGCCGCTGCAGGGCCTGGTGGCCGGCGACTTCGAGGGCAGCGGCCACGCCGACATCTGCGCCGTCCAGAACTCCTACGCCCCCATACCCCTCGTCGGGCGGTTCGACGGGGGCCTGGGCCAGCTGCTGCGCGGCGATGGCGAGGGCCATTTTGAGGCGGTGCCGCCCGCGGAGAGCGGCCTCGTCGTCCCTGGGGACGCCAAGGCCCTCGCGGTGCTCGACATGGACCGCGACGGCTGGCCGGACTTCCTCGTCTCCCGGAACAACGGCTCGACGCTCGCGTTCCGCAACCGCGGCGTCCCCGGGCGCCACTCGCTCTGCGTCAGGCTCAACGGCCCCCCTGGGAACCCCGCGGCGGTGGGCGCGAGGATCGTGGTCGCCTTCGCCGGCGGCGCCTCGGAGACGGCCGAGGTCTATGCCGGATCCGGCTGCTACAGCCAGTCGACCGCCGGCTGCTTCTTCGGCTACGCCGACGCCCATCCCCCCGCCGCCGTCACCGTCCGCTGGCCGACGGGGGCGACGACCGAGCACGGTGTCCCGGGGGGATCCGTCAACCTCGTGATCACCCAGCCCGTTCCCTGAGCGGCCCGGAGCCTACCGCTGGTCGGGAGCGCCCGCGGGGACCACATCCAGGAGCGTCACCTCGAAGATGATCGGCGAGCCCGGCGACACGCCCTCCGGCCACTGGCCGTGCCCGTACGTCAGCGCCGGCGGCAGGACAAAGAGCGCATGGCTGCCGACCGTCATCATCTGGAGCCCCTCGCGCAGGCCGAGGAACATCTGGTCCAGCTTCGAGCGGACGCGCGCCGACGACAGCTGCGGGAGCTTCGTGGTCCCGTCGTAGGCCGTGGCGCTGCAGCTGATGATCACGGTGTCGCCCGGGCGCGGGCGGATGCCGTTCCGCCCGGCCGAGACGTTGTAGCCGAGGCCGCTGTCGGAAAGCTGCAGGTGGTAGCGCTGGCTCGCGTCCTTCATGTACGCCACGAGCTTCGAGGGGTCGAAGGCCGGGGCGGGCGCGGGCACGGCCGCCCCCGCCTCGATCGCGCTGATCTTCCTGCCCATCTCGGCCGCGAGCTGGCGCGCCGTGTCCTCGACCTCATAGGCCTTCCCCTTGAAGGCGGAGCGCATGCCCTCGATGAACGCGTCGAACTGGTCCTGGGTCCAGCCGAGTTCGCCGAAGTGCCCGCCCAGCCCCACGGAGGATCCGAAGGCCGAGTAGGCCTTGAGCGGGTAGTCGCCCTGGGAGGGGCCCTTCGTCCCGGTGTCGATGTCGCTGATCCGCCGGTTCATCTCGGCGGACAGCTTGTGGGCGGTGTCGTCCATCTCGAAGGGCTTCCCGTCGAAGGCCGCGCGCATCCCGTCCAGGAACGCCCCGAACTGCTCGTCCGTCCAGCCGAGCTCCCCGAAGTGGCTTGCCTGCCCGATCGAGGACCCGAGCTCCGCGTAGGCGTTCATCGGGAAGCCGGACGGGGCCGTGGCGGGCGCGCCCTGGGCGGAGGCGGCGGGCGCGGCGGCAAGCGCCGCGGCGGCGGCCAACGCGAGAAGGGCTCGGGACAGGGGGGATTTCAATGGAAGCGGCATGGGGTTGGAAAGGGATGCGGCCCCCCTAGGAGGCCGGCCACCTGAAGGTCTTCAGCTCGAGCCTCCGGGCGGCGGGGGCGCCCTCCCTCACGTGGTAGGAGGCGTTGACGTCGAGGCCCGTCAGTACCTGGGTCAAGCCCGTCACCGGCCAGAGGATCTCGACCCGCCTGACCGAGGACGCGCGCCCGAGGCCGATCTCCTGGCGCACCGTGGTCGCGCCGAAGCTGCCGCCGCTCCCCACCGTCCGGTGGATCGACCGCTCCCCGTCTGCGTCCTGGACGACCACCCGCACCCGCGCGCCTATCGCCGCCCGGTTCGTCCGGACGCCCTCGAGCTTGAGCTTGAGCCAGTTGTTGCCGTGCCCGGGGTTGCGGAAGAGCTGGTTGTGGGCGTGGTCGCTCTCCACCGCTCCGCCGATCACCGCATAGACGTCCTGCGTGCCGCTGTTGTTGATGTCGCCAAAGGCGACGGCGTGCCCCTTCTGGAGCTGGCCGAATCCTCCCGAGGTCGTCACGTCCTGGAAACGCCGTCCCCTGTCGTTGCGGAACATCCTGTTCGGGATCAGCACCGAAAGGTCCGGGTTCCCCGTCCCCACGTAGAAGTCGAGCCAGCCGTCGTTGTCGAGGTCGCCGAAGTTGGCCCCCATCGTGAGGAGCATCTTGTCGAGCCCGCACTCCTTGGTGGCGTCGGTGAACGTCCCGTCGCGGTTGTTTCGGTAGAGCTTCGCGCGCTGCCCGGAATAAGGCAACCCCATGTAGTCCGCGGCGATGTCGCCGACGTCCTGGATCATGTAGCCGCTGACGAAGATGTCCGGCCAGCCGTCGTTGTCGTAGTCGAAGAACCAGCACGTGAACGTGCTCGGCGGCTCCGTGACCCCCGCCGAGGCCGCCACGTCGGTGAACCGCCAGGGAGCGCGGGCGGAGGAGTCGGCGCCCGCCGGGCCGTCGTTCCTCAGGAGGATCTTCGCGCCGTCGAGCCGGGAGAGGAAGAGGTCCGGGCGGCCGTCGTTGTTGAAGTCGGCGCTCACGACGCCCTTGAAGAACCCCACGAGGTTCACGCCGTGCTGCGCCGCGCACTCGGTGAACGTGCCGTCGCCGTTGTTGCGAAAGAGCTCGCAGGGGTTCGGGTCGGCGGGGTCCTTGGTCTCGTTGGCGATGAAGAGGTCGAGCCACCCGTCGTTGTTGTAGTCGAACCAGACGGCCGTCTGCGTCGGGTGGAACCTGAGGAGCCCCGCCTCCTCGGTCACATCCGTGAAGGTGAAGTCGCCGTTGTTGCGCAGGAGCGAGCACGGGTACTTGCCCTCCGTCCCCAGCCAGGCGCCGCGCAGCACGAGCACGTCCATGTGGCCGTCGTTGTTGTAGTCGCACTGGATCATGTTGAGCCCGCCCGTGAGGCCCGTCAGCCCCGCCTCGGCGGTGCGCTCCGTGAAGGTCCCGTCGCCGTTGTTGCGGAAGAGCCGGAGCTGGCTGTTCACGCCCCACGACGAGACCATGAGGTCCAGGAAACCGTCGTCGTCGAAATCCTCCAGCACGAGCCCGCCGGCGAGCCCGTCGAGGTCCAGGCCCACCGAGCCCGCGATGTCCGGGAAACGCCCGATGTCGTGCTCCGACGCGAAGAGCTTCGGATCGAGCAGCCACTGGGGGGGGACGCCCGAGGGGTATTCCCCGAGGGTCATGTACGCGATGTTCAGGAGCCAGCGAGCCCTCAGGTCGCCGGGATACTTGTCGAGGAGCTCGGTCAGGACCGCGACCGCGCCGCGGGAGCCGCGCTGGAGCGTGTGCACGCCCCCGCCCTGAATCGGGAACATGCACGACTGCGAGTTGTGGTTGCCCACGCAGTTCTCGAGCTCGCCCATCCTGAGGTAGCAGAGCGCCTGGAAGGTGAGCCACTCGGGCTCGCGCCGCTCCCCGGGAGCGACCCCGTCCTCGATCATCCGCCGCTTCACGAGCTCGTACTGCTTGAGGGCTCCCTCCGGCTCACCGGAGTCGAGGAGCTGCCAGGCGAGCCTCATGCGGATCTGCAAGACCTGCTGGGGGTCCGTGGCCTTCTCCAGCATGCCGCGCAGCAGCGCGGCCTGCTCGGCGTTGCGGAAGGGGTTTAGCATCGGGTCGGCGTCGCGGGTGATCTTCGCGAGGAGCTCCGCCATCCTGCGCGTGCTCTCGGGCTGCCGGAAGCCGCCCGCCGCGGGCGTCCCCTCATGCCCGCCCTGGGGCGTCGCGGCCGCCTGCGCCAGCAGCCGGGACGGAAGCGTCAGCCCGGCCGCCAGCCCGAGGGAGCCTCGGACGGCGGACCAGACGAACGCGCGCCGGCCGATCCCGGCGGACCCTCCCGCCGGGCACGGGGCGCCGAGGGCGGCGCGATCGCCGGTGCCGGTCTTGCCCATGGCATGCGGACCCTCCCCGCGCGCTGAAAGTTCCGGATTGCCCATGATCGAGCGACACTACGCGCGCCGGGCCCCGCGAGGAACAAAAAAAGTCCGGCGGCCCGAAGGCCGCCGGACTTGAGTCTTTCGCCTGTTCGGCTCTTAGAAGTCGAACGAGTTCTCGAGCTGCCAACCCATGCCCTGCTGGATGCGGGCCAGGTAGAGGCTGCCATCCGGGTTGTATCCGGCGGCCACGAGGTGGTCCTTCTCGCCGACGCTCTTTAGGTTCAGCTGGATGCGCCAGTTGACGTTTCGGTAGATCTTCCGCGAGTAGCCGACCCACGCGTCCACGTGCGCGTCCTCCGTGCCCATGATGGGCTCGTTGACGTTCAGTCCGCCCTCCGTGACGGCCAGGACGTTGGCGTAGTTCGGATCCGTCGAGTTGACGTTCTTGAAGTTCGGATCGTAGCGGTAGCCGAGGATGCGCGCGGCCTCCACGCGGAGGGCGCCACCGACGAACCAGCCCTTGACGGGACCGCGGTCGAACGTGTACGTCGAGATCAGGTTGAGCCTCCAGGGCGAGACTTCCGGGGCCTCGTGGCCCTGGTCGTTCAGCTGCACCGTCCAGGGGGCGACGATCGAGGAGTTCCAGTCCGTGCCAAGCAGGTTGCCTGTGCACTGGTTGCACCACATGCGGATCTGCCCGGCGGGTCCGTTCAGGAATCC
>Ga0181537_10004613_pt1 | contig 11400 bp, 8 predicted proteins | sample PEATcosm2014_Bin_39_FD_119765 | JGI IMG/M metagenome (GOLD analysis project Ga0181537, IMG submission 119765) | Peatland microbial communities from MTU Mesocosm Facility, Houghton, MI, USA - PEATcosm2014_Bin23_10_metaG | ecosystem: Environmental > Terrestrial > Soil > Wetlands > Peat | place... | reverse complement strand
CCTCGCCCGTTGCGCGACCCAAATCCGGCGGTGGCGGCGCACCAATCCCAACTCCATCTACCTCGACATCGGTGACGTCTATCAGGGCACCGGGCTCGGCTTGCGCACACGCGGCGCGACCATGATTCGCTGCCTCAATGCACTGGCCTGCTACTCATGGGTGGTTGTCAATCACGAATTCGATTGGGGCCTCGATGTCTTTGCCGATTGCGTTGGGCTCTCCTCCATGCCGGTCCTTTCCGGCAACGCCATGATCGGTGGTGCGCCCGTCGGCATGCTCACCGATTCCGTCGGCGCCCTCGCCCGGCTCCGGCCCTGGCTCATCAAGGAAGTCGCCGGTTTTCGACTCGCCGTCATCGGCCTCACCACCCCCGCCCTCTCGACCTGGCTCCCGCCCGAAAAATTGCAGAACTTCGAGATGCTCGATCCCGTCGAGACGCTCCACGCGCTCCTGCGCGAGGTCGCCGCGCATCGCCCCGACGCCATCCTGCTCGCCGGACACATGGGCCTCACCCGCCGCGACGATTACGCCAACCGCGTCGGCGCGCTCACCTCCGAATTCCCGCAGCTCGTCGCCTTTCTCGGCGGCCACACCCACCAGAATCATTCCAGCGAAACCGTGAACAACGTCCTCTACACCCAGGCCGATCATTACGGCATTTACGCCGGCAAGGTCGATCTCACCTTCGACCGCGCCTCCCGCAAATTAATCCGGCGCGAGGCCGTCACCATCCACATGGATCATCAGGTCGCCCTCGATCCGCTCGTCCTCTCCGTCGCCCGGCCCGATCTCGACCGCTCTGCCCGCGTCCTCGCCCGCCCCATCGGCGAGCTGACCCAGCCCTTCAACGTCGCCTCAACTTTCGGCCGGCCCAGCGACGTCGAGCGCCTCATCGCCAGCGCCATCATCGCCACGCTCCGCAAAAAGGGCGTCGAGGTTGACGCCGTCGCCCACGGCCTCTTCGACGACCAGCATCCTCTCGCGCCCGGCCTGAAAACCGTCGCCGATGCGTGGACCGTCCTTCCCTACGAAAACGAAATCGTCACCATCGAGCTCTCCCGCGACGACTTCCTCGCCCTCGCGCGCGACTTCGGCGCCGGACGCGATTTCCGCAATCTCATGGGCGTCCGCGTCATCACTTCCGGCACGGGCAACGCCCTCCGCGTCGATGATATCCGCGCCGCCGATGGCTCGCCCCTCCCGGCCAAGACCGCCTATCGCATCGCGCTCAACTCCTACGATTCGCAGTCGGGCGGCCAGCGCTTCACCACCGTCGCCAAGCTCGTCGCGCAACCTTCCAGCCATCGCATCCTCCATCCCATCCTGATCCGCGACGCCCTCGTTGATTTCTTCCTCGACCGTCAAAAAGTCGGCCACGCCTCCCTGCTTGTTTGATCCGCTCAACTGATAAACCGGATCGTCAGCGGGTAAAAAAAGAACCCGCCCTCCGACGCCTTGATCGCCGCGATGATCGCGCAGACGAACGACATCAGGCCCAGCACCATGAGCATCGGAATGCCGATGCAAACATAAACGAGCGGGATGCAGCAGATGCAATAAATCAGCAGCGAAATGTGGAAATTCAAAACCTCCTTCGCATGCGCCGCGATCAGCGGCGATTCTTCCCGTTTCACCAAAAAAATGATCAACGGCAGAATAAATGGCACGCCCAGAAAAGGCGAAACGTGGCACAAAATCGCCAGCACTTTGTCGTTGCTTTGGCCGGGAGGCGGCGTTGGTGGAAGTGCAGGAGTGGGCGGCGGGCAGGAGGTGTTTCCATGAAAAGTGGTAGTGGGCTCGGCGGGATTTGAACCCGCGACCAAGCGATTATGAGTCGCCTGCTCTAACCGCTGAGCTACAAGCCCCGCTCGCCAAAGTTAAGAGCAGATCGCCCCATTCGTCGAGGAAAGAGGTTGTGTCGCGTAAGCGACTTTTTAAAAAGCCTGTCATCCTGAGCTTGTCGAAGGACCTCTAACTATTTCTGCTTTCCTCTGCGGTAGCCGTTGCACCTCCGAAGGTAGCCGGCGCAGGCGAAAAGAAAAAAGCGCCGGGTCGCGTAAGCGACTTTTTAAAAAGCCTGTCATCCTGAGCTTGTCGAAGGACCTCTAACTATTTCTGCCTTCCTCTACAGTAGCCATCGACCATCGGGCAACTCATCGCATCAGCGCCATTTAAAAAAATCCTCACTCCCCCTTCAGCCGAATACTCCCCTCGATCCCCGTCGGCGCCATCGGCTCCGCCTTCGCGACCGGTGCCGTCGTCTCCTCGCCCAGCATCCCCTTCTTGCGCAGTTGCTCCTCCATCGCCAGGTCCATCACCAGGTCAGCCAGCGCCACCGTCCCCTGGTCGAGCGCCGCGTTCGCCGTCTTCAGCTCGTTCAGGTTCCCGCTCTCCAGCGCCTTCTCCACGCCCGCCATCAGCGCCTCGATTTCCTTCACCTCCTCCGGGACAATCAGCCCGCCGACCTGCGCCAGCGCCTTCCGCGTCGCGCCGAGCATGTCGCCGCTCTTGCGCTTCGTCTCGATCCACTGCCGTTGCGCCAGGTCGTCGAAGGCATACTCCACCGACTCCGCCACCATCTTCTCCACATCCTCGTCGCGCACATCGACCGCGCTTTTGAGCTGCACGATTTTCTGGTGACCCGTCTTCACGTCGCGCGCCAGCACGCTCAGGATGCCGTTCGCGTCGATCTCAAACTGCACGCCCACGCGCGGCACGCCCTTCGGCGCGGGCGCGAATTCCAGCTCGAAGTTGCCCAGCGACCAGTTGTCGCGCGCCAGTTCCCGCTCGCCCTGCAGCACTTGGATCTTCATCGACTTCTGGTTGTCGATCGCCGTCGTGAAAAGCTCGCCCGCCTTCGTCGGGATCGTCGTGTTGCGCGGAATAATGATGTTCATCAGCCCGCCAAATGTCTCGATGCCGAGCGACAGCGGCGTCACGTCCAGCAGCACCATGTTCTGCACGCCCCCTTCGAGAATCCCCGCCTGGATCGTCGCGCCGAGGGCCACCGCCTCGTCGGGATTCGCGCTCGTGTTCGGCTCGCGCCCAAAAATCTCCCGCACCAGCGCGCGCACCATCGGCATCCGCGTCTGGCCGCCGACCAGGATCACATCGTCGAGATCGCCCGGCTTCAGCTTCGCGTCACTCAGCGAGCGCAGACAATTCCCCCGCGTCTTCTGCACCACCGGCTTTGCCAGCAGTTCAAGCTGTTCGCGCGTCACCACCGTCGAAAAACTCTGCTCGCCGAGCGCAAACGGAATCTCCACCCGCGTTTCCGTCTCGGTCGAAAGCCGGATTTTCGCCGCCTCTGCTTCCTCGTGCAGACGCGCCACCAGCGCCGCGTCGACGTTGGTTTGCAGCTTTGCCGCGAGCCGCCGCGCCAGTTCGTCCGTCAGCGCCGCGTCGATGTCGTCGCCGCCCAGCCGCGTGTTGCCGTTCGTCGATAGCACCTGGAAAACGCCTTCGTTCAGTTCGAGAATGGAAATGTCGAACGTCCCGCCGCCGAGATCGTAAACCGCGATCTTCGCCTTCTGCTTCAGCCGGTCGAGCCCGTAAGCCAGCGCCGCCGCTGTCGGTTCGTTCACGATCCGCTCGACTTCAAATCCGGCCAGCCGCCCCGCTTCCTTCGTCGCGTTGCGCTGCGCGTCGTTGAAATAGGCCGGCACCGTGATCACCGCGCGCGTCACCGCTTCGCCCAGCGAACGCTCCACGTCGGCCTTCAATTTCTTCAGCACCTCGGCTGAAATCTCCTCCGGCGACCACGCCCGCCCCGGCAGCTCCACCCGCACCGGCTCGCCGCCTTTGCCCGCGACCGGATAACTCACGATCATCTCCTCCTGCGAAAGCTCGCTCCCGCGTCGCCCCATGAACCGCTTGATCGACGAGACTGTTTCCTTCGGCTTCAGTCCGCGCACCCGCTTGCCCGCGGCCCCCACCAGCGGCGGCTCGCCCGCGCCGGGAAAATGCACCACCGACGGCGTCAGCCTGCGCCCTTCCGCGTCCGCGATCAGCACGGGAAAACCCGCGTCCATCACCCCGACGAGCGAGTTCGTGGTTCCAAGATCAATCCCGACAATTTTACTCATTCCCCACAGAATAACCCGCCCCCTGCCGCGCTGTCAAAGCAGCGGCCAAAGAGCTATTCGCTTGGAGAGGGTGGATGGTTTATTTTTCAAGCAACAGTCATCCCACCCAGATAGCACATTAACATTAAGTAAACAGCTACGAGGACAGAAAGACTCATTATCTAGAGTCCCGCCAAGAAAAGAAACACCTTTAGCAGCGTCATCCCTTTGAAACAATTGAAGAAACAAGTTCCAATAAGTAAAACTCCTGACAGGAAAAGGAAGGGGCACGCGGTGAAAACATATTTAGCTGGTGACCATGAGTCGATAGTTGCAAGAAGAGACATTCCTTATTGACATACTACCACCTTCCCAATTCAAGGACAGCCTCCAATAATTTGCAGTGCTCTCCTCCTCCTCCCTCGCTACATTCGCGGCTATGAAGTTCGCCAGGCGCAAGACCTCACTTTTTCTTCTCGCCCTGCTCGTTCTTGGCGGCTTCGCGATCCAGGCCAGCGCCGACGACACGAGCAAGCCCCTCGTCATCGGCATGGAACTCAACTACCCGCCCTTCGAAATGACCGATGCCTCCGGCACTCCCACCGGCGTCGGCGTCGACCTCGCCCGCGCCCTCTGCGACTACCTCCACCGCCCCATTGACATCCAGAACATGCCCTTCGAGGGCCTCATTCCCGCCCTCAAAACCGGCCGCATCGACCTCATCATCTCCTCCATGACCGCCACCGACGAGCGCCGCAAATCCATCGACTTTTCCGATCCCTACCTCAACACCGGCCTCGCCATCCTCGCCAAAAAAAGCGGCGCCATCCAAAGCATCGCCGACGTCGACAAGCCCGGCATGATCGTCGTCGTCAAGACCGGCACCACCACCGCCGACTACGCCCGCGACCACTTCAAATACGCCACCGTCCTCCCCCTCCAGCAGGACACCGCCTGTGCCCTCGAAGTCGTCCAGGGCAAGGCCGACGCCTTCCTCTACGACCAGATGTCGATCTACCAGTTCGCCAAAAAACATCCCGACACCACCCGCGGCCTCCTCACGCCGTTTCAAAAAGAGTCGTGGGCCATCGGCATCCGCAAAGGCAACACCGATTTGGAGAAACAGGTCAACGCCTTCCTCGCCGACTTCAAGGCCCGCAAAGGCTTCGATGCCCTCGGCGACAAATACCTCAAGGACGACAAGCAAGCCTTCAAGGAAATGGGCTTCCCCTTCTACTTCTGAAATTTGTCGCGTCAGCGACTCATAAAAATCCGTCATCCTGAGCAAGCCGAGCTTGTCTCGGCGCAGTCGATGGACCTCTAACTATTTTCTGCCTTCCCCCCTCTTCCGCCCTCCGCGCGAAACCTCCCCTATATAGACAAAATCTCCTATAAAAATAGGCTCCCTTGTCTTTTTAAGCAAAACCCCAAAACCGACCCGCCGGCCGCCCGCCACCTACGGAAACGAGCCGGGGGGGCCATCGCCATTGACCGGCTTGGTCGGCGATGTCGAGGGCGAGATCGGGCCGATGGGTGCCGCGTTGGTCGGCGCGGGCGTATCGGCTCCGGCATAATCCTCGGCCTTCGCGATGGGCGCGACCGGGATGTTCATGGCGTTGGTTTCAGCCGAGGCGGCGGGCGTCGGCGGCGCGGGCGCAGGAGGAGCCGGCGGTGTGGGCTGAGCCTGCGGCGGCGCTGGAGTCTCCGCCATATTCGTGGCGATGGGCGCAACCGGTATGTTCACCGGGACATCGGCGTTCGTGGCCATCGGCGCGACGGGAATGGCAACCTCATTTGTCGCGGCAGGCGCGACCGGCGGATTGACCGCAGCCTCGGTGTTGGTCGCCATCGGCGCGACGGGAACAGCGACCTCGTTGGTGGTGGCGGGTGGCGCAGGCGCGGCGGGCGGTGGCACCGCCACCACCGTATTCGTGCTCGCGGGCGCAGGCGGCGCGGGAGTGGCGATGACATTGGTCGTCGTCGTCGTGCCCTGCGGAGAGACCACCACCGCCGTGTTGGTCGAGGCGGCGGGCGTGGTCGCGGCGCTGGTCGTATCGGTTTTCGCCGTCTTGTCAGCGGGCTTGCCGCTCTTATCACCGGCGGCGGGCGCGGCGCTTAACTCGACCGGCTGGGCCTTGCGGGTATGGGCCAGTTGCCAGCACATGTTGCCGAGCAGCGCGCAGCGCCAGTAATTGCGCAGGGAGTCGAGCGCGGAGGAGTCGCTGCCCTGGAGCCGCTCGTGGGCGGCGCGTTCGTAAATCATGGCCAGGACGCTCGGATCGACCTCGGCCTTCTCGGCGAAGGCGATGCCGTGGCGCGCGCCGATCTCGGCCATCTGCAGCAGCGCGTCGAGCTTGGCCCGGTCCTTCAAGCGCCATTCGTGCGAGGTGGGGTCGACGGTCCCGTTCAGGCGCAGATATTTCTCGTCGAGCGTGGCGATTTCGCAGTCGTGGTTGACCCAGATGAGGCAGAGCGCCGCATCGCTGAGTTTCTTCGCGTCGTCATTGGAGACGACGATGGTGTGGGGCGGATGATAGGTGTCGCCCGGATCGAAACCGACGGCGGTGGTCTGCGTGTTGGAGTCGAGCTTGACCGGCGCGGTGTCCGACGGGGCGTTGGTCGTCGAGCCGGAAACCTGCGCGTTGGTCGCGGACTCGGCATCGAGTTCCTTTTTGCGCTGGCGCGTATCCCAGTCGGCTTTTTCCTGGCGCAGCACGTTGACGTAGGCGACGAGGCGCGGATCGAAGAGAAGCGCATCGCGGAGGTCGCTCGCCCGGATTCCCTCGGTGAAGCTGCGCGCGGTGGCGAGCTGCGCGGGGATCAACTGGGGCAGGAGATTCGCCGCGTTTTCATCGACCGGCGAGGGGTTGTCCTTCGAGATGTGGTCGATCAGGCCGGTGTAGAAGTCGGACTGGGTGAGGAGATATTTGCACTGCTCATTGGCAAAGAGAATGGCTTCGCGCGCGCGGTCTTTCTCCGCGTCGGTCGCATCGGAGCGCTGCGAGAAGGCCTGCTTGGTGACGAGCTGCGCGCCTTCGAGCGAGGCGTTGATGTCGTAGGCCCAATCGGCCATTTCGGAGACGAGCACCGCGCTTTGCAACCCGCCCTGGTCGATGGAGGGCGGCGACATGAGGACCTGGAGATGGTCGTGCAAGTCGTCGGACTCGGCGAGGGCCGCCTTGACATCGAAGCTGGTGCGGGTCTGGCCGACGAGAGCGTTGGCACCGTTCATGCGGCCATTGGCGCGGCAGAACAACTGGTAGGCGACGTAGACCTGACCGGCGCCATAGGCCTGCTGGGCCGCATCGACATCGGCATAGATGCTTTTCCAGATGGCGGCGAGGCGCGGCGGGTAGGTGGCAAGGTCTGAATCCTTGGGCGCGTACTTGAGGCCGTTGGTCGCCTCGGTCTGTTCGCGGCTGGCGAAAGTGTCGATGTAGCTCGCGACATCGTTGCTGTACTTGGGCAGGGAAGAATCGAGCGCCGCCGTGTCGGGGAGGGGATCGTTCATCGTGGTCTCGGTGGCGCTGACGAGATCGTCGGCGGGAACGCATTCGAGGTTGAGGCCGGCGGCGTGGCGCACGATGTTGACGACCTGGCCGGAGGCGTCGGTGTCGAAGCGCTGGACGCCGGGGATGATGACGCGGGTCATGCCCGCGGCGGCTGCGGCGTCGATGCGATCAACCAGATGCGAAACGGGACCGAGCGAGCCGTCGGGATTGAGGCTGCCGATGACGACGGTCTTGGGCGGGTAGGGACGGCGGGCCGAGGTGGCGATCATCCCCACGGCGAGGGCGGCGTCGAGTCCGCTGCCGTCGGTGACGGGGGTTTCGAGCACTTTCCAGCGCGCGCCTTCCCACGGTTCCTGCCAGGCGAGGGCGCTGGCGAGCGAGGCGCTCCAGAGTTGCGCGGTGAAGATGGGCGCGGCGGGGTTTTCCGCCGGGAGGTCGAGCGAGAAGCTGGCGGCGTCGTCATTCGGGCCGACATCGGGCTTGGAGATCCAATGGAGGCGGATGTTGACGCACTTGGCGGTCTTGCCGTCAGGCAGAAGGATGGCGAGCGGAACTTCCTGCTCGGTTTCGACGGAGGAGAGAACGAGGGGCGCGCCGGTCGGCTTGTCCTGGGCAGGGACAGGCTGGAAAGGGAGAGTCGCCGCGAGGATCGTGCTTAAAACAAGTCGCCAAAGAGGAATGGAATGCACCCGGCAGGTACGCATTGGGCCATACTAGACTGCTTTCTTTTCCGGCGCACGTTTAATGAGGGTGCCTCGCGGCAACCGGGTCCGCAGGAAAAGCGCTACGCAGCAGTTCGCATTCCCGCCCTCGAACGCTGGCCGATGCTATGACGGTAGGTTTCGAGCCTTGGGGCGAACTGCTGCGTAAAAATTATTATCCGTTGGCGTGAAGGGGAGTGAGACCAACCGAAAGGGCCTCGCCACGGCTTTCTTCAAAATCGTGCAACATGACCTGGGAGTGTTCGATTTCGGAAATCGCGAATTCCTCGAAGACGGTGCCGTCGCTGGCGACCCAGCTTGAGCGACCTTCAATTTGCTTGGCGGCGGTTTCGAGACCGGTCAAAAGAATCGAAAGGCCTTTTAAAACGATGAGAGTTACGAGGGAGGCAGCGATGAAGTCAGTAGGCATATTGTGCGTCTTTCTAGTTTATTATTTACAATTGATAGACCAATTTCTGTGTATCGTCAAGAAATAATAAGGCATAATGTGCACATTATTTCATTCAAAGACCGGCGACAAATAGGCATATATTGCCTAATTTGGATGGCTTAGAGAGGTTTGTATCGCACATAAAGTTATATAAGTATCTATTCTTCAATATGATGTAATTAATTATGACATCTCATGCCAAGTTTCAAAAAATATTTCCTGCTTAAAATAAACATTTTTTGATTCGTCAGTAAGCAGCATCTCGATCTTTTTTCGTGCAAAATGAAAGTGAGCTTGCAACCTAGGCGCATGGATATCGTCGAGGCAACGCGGCGGTTTGAAAAGTGGTTGCGGGAGCGCATTACGGTCGTTGATCGCGATCTCGCCTACAAGCATGAGCAGATGCGCGCCGATGCGTTTCTTTTTTTTCGCGCGACATTTTACCGGTGGGCGCAGCTCTGGCCGGAGCATTGCCCGAAGTTGTCGCGCGCGGCGGAGGTTCTCGCGGTCGGTGATCTGCACATCGAAAATTTTGGCACGTGGCGCGATGCGGAAGGGCGGCTCGTCTGGGGCGTGAATGATTTTGACGAGGCGCATCCGCTGGCGTTCCCGAATGACCTGGTGCGCCTGGCGGTCAGCGCGCTGCTGGCGGCGGAATCGTCGCCGCATTTCCAGCTCAAGCCGGGCGAGGTGTGCGCTCAGATCGCGGACGGTTACCGCGCGGAGATCGACCGGGGCGGGATGCCGTTTGTCTTGATGGAGTCTCACCCGAAGCTGCGGAAGATGGCCTTGCAGGATTTGCGGCAGCCGGCCGCGTTCTGGGAACGGCTCGACGCGAAGTGCGTTCCGTTGAAGGATGAACCGCCGGAATCAGTGCGCAAGGCGATGGCGAAAATACTCCCGAAGGGTGCGGCGATGAAATTTTGCGTGCTCAAATCTCCGAAGGGCCTCGGCAGCCTGGGCCGACGCCGCTACCTCGCGCTGGTCAATTGGCAGGGCGGTCAGATGGCGCGGGAGGCGAAAGCAGTGGTGGCTTCGGCGTGCCTCTGGGCGGCCGGAAACGAGAAGCGCGCGAAGGACGGCAACCCGTGGCTGGAGAAGATCGTGCGTTCGGCGGTGCGCTGCGCCGATCCCTACTATCAAGTGAGGCGCGGCTGGCTGGTGCGGAGGCTCGGCCCCGATTGCAGCCGGATCGACATCGACGAACTGGTCCACCACGAGGACATCGCGTCGCTGCTCTACGCCATGGGACAGGAGACGGCGAACATCCACTTGGGCACGGCCAAGGGCCGCAGACGGATTCTCGCCTCATGGAAAAATCTGTCGCCGGATTGGCTCGAGACGGCGGCGCACACGATGCTGAAGCTGAGCCTGGAGGACTGGCATCGGTTCAAGGAGACGGGCAAAAAGAAGATCGCGGCGTGACGGCTTGGCATTTACGGGTAATCTGCTCCGGCCATGGACATGCTCCGAACCGCGATTGTTTTTTTCATTCTGCTGACGATTCCTTTGCGCGCGAACCTGGGCGAAACGGTGGAGCAATGCGTGAAGCGTTACGGCGCGCCGGTGGGTTTCTCGGAGGCAGGCGCGAAATCTCCTTTCGGGACGGTGGCCTTCAGCGCGGGTGGTTACACGCTGCTCATTTTTCTGCTCAATAACAAGGAGGTGGGCGCGCGGGTTTCCAAGACGGACAAGAGCGCTTTTACCGATGCCGAGATGCAGAACATCATGAGCGCCGATACGGATGGATCGCCCTGGACGGCGACGCCCAGCAGCGATCCGACCTGTTTGCAGTGGACGCGCGGCGACAAGGCGACGGTGCTCTACGACAAGGTGAAGCACATGCTGATTTTCACTTCCGTGGCGATGACCAGCGCGCTGCATGCTCCTCCGCCGGTGCCGATCGCCAAGCCGGGCGCGGGGCCGTGATGCCTCACTAAAAAATGAAGACGGCCGCAGGCTGGGTCAGTTTGCTGTTTGAAAAACTTGTTTCGTGTCCTTCCTCCGGCCCGAGGGGAACAAGGGGCTGAAAAGAAAGATGCCCGCCATAGCCAGTACGCCATAAAAAAAGGTCATGGTGATGCGACTTAACTCATATCCGATCCCTTGCAAAGCGGTTAGTTGAATGCTCAGCAAGACTTGGATTGGCTCTTGGATCGAGTTCTGGTCCACCGTGGATGTGGGAGGCATCGTGGGCGACGGAACGAAATAAGGGTAGGACAAGTATGTGGTCAAGGGGACGATTATTCCTGCAAGGGCCGAGATCAACATCGCTCGAGACATTTTCCCGCTGCGGTTTGTCAATTCCAGCCTCAACGCGAACGCGAGTAAAACGGCGATGACCAGGATGTAGCCAAGCAAGAGGCCGCCGAGAAAGAGGGTATCGCCATCAAAATCCACTTATAAGAGCTAACTTGTGTGCGGTCAAAGTCAAGCTTAGTTGCAACGCCGGAGGCTCCCGCATCCGCAGGACTCTTTGACAACCCCGCCGATTTCCTGTCCCTTTGAGTTCATGGAGTACGCGTGCGAGATCATCGGCCTGGTCAAGCGGTTCGGGCCCAAGACGGCGGTGGATCAAATGAGCTTTAAAGTTCCGACGGGCATGCTCTACGGATTTCTCGGCGTCAACGGCGCGGGCAAGACGACGACGCTGCGGATGATCTCCGGGCTT
>Ga0181537_10004612_pt1 | contig 11401 bp, 7 predicted proteins | sample PEATcosm2014_Bin_39_FD_119765 | JGI IMG/M metagenome (GOLD analysis project Ga0181537, IMG submission 119765) | Peatland microbial communities from MTU Mesocosm Facility, Houghton, MI, USA - PEATcosm2014_Bin23_10_metaG | ecosystem: Environmental > Terrestrial > Soil > Wetlands > Peat | place... | reverse complement strand
TAGTAACGGCGTGCATCGGCCTTGAAGGACGCCCCATAGCTGCCGCCCGTGAAATCCTCGAGCTTCCGTGCGGTGCCGAGATCCGGCATGCGGCGCCCGCAGCCGTACTCGATGTGATAGCCGCGCGCGAACCCCAGCTTGCTTGTATTTTCCTTGCCGTACAGCCACCAAGGCACATAGAGGTGTCCACCGTCAGCGCCTTCCTCATTGTGCGGCGGCAGTGCCTCGAGCCTCGGTATCTGGCCACCCAGGTGCGAGCCGACGGTGTCCATGATGTACTTTCCGACCAGGCCGCTCGAGTTCGCGAGCCCGCCCCTGTCACGGCCGGAATTGAGGAGAATGCGCACCGATTCGCAGGCGCCGGCCGCGAGCACCACCGCGCGCGAGCGGGCGGCGCGTTCCTGGCCGCTGCTCTTGTCGATGAAGCGTACACCGGTGGCGCGCCCACTCTTTCCCACGACCACTTCACGCACCATCGCATCGCAAACGATGTGCAGATTTCCGCTCGCCAACGCGGGCGGCAGATGCACGGTCGTCGATTGATAGTTGGCGCGAACCGAGCATCCAACCCCGCAGGGCGTGGCATAGAGGCAGGCGGCGCGCCCGCGCATGTCCGCAGCGAGGATGCGCTGCGCCGTCAAATTCCCGGGGTGCAAGAGGGCCGGCAGCCGCCGGTGATCCAAGCGCTCGGTCATGACCGCCCGATGCATCGGAATGAAAGGTACGCCGAGCCGGCGTGCTTGCTTCTGCGCCAGCAATTCGCCGACTCGAGGTTTCGGCGGCGGCAGCAGAACGCCGGGGGACGAATTCGGCGTGTTTTCCAGTCCTTCGTTCGACCCGTACACACCGATCAGGCGCTCGACGCGATCGTAGTAGGGGGCGATCTGTTCGTAGGCGACCGGCCAGTCGCGGCCCAGGCCGTCGCGGGAGTACGGCTTGAAATCGTAGGGGCCGTTGCGAAGCGCAATCCGGCCCCAGTGATTGGTGCGACCGCCCAGCATGCGCGGCCGCCACCACAAGAATTGACGCAACGGATCCTCGCCGGCGCTGGTGTATGGCTCGCCCGGGACCTGCCAGCCGCCATCGATCGTGGCGTCGTAGAAGCCGAAGGGTTTGTCGGGCGTGCTTGCGCCGCGCAGCGGCGCCATGAAGGGCGTGTGAAACATCGGCGTTTCGCTTTCCGGGGAATAGCGGCGACCGGCTTCCAGCATCAGCACTTGCACGCCTTCGAGGGCCAGCGTGTACGCCGTTTGACCGCCCGCCGCGCCGGAGCCGACGACGATCACGTCGAATTCTCGGTTCTCGGCGGCGCTGGCGGTGATGAACGGCATATTGTTTCAGCGAGGCCGCTGCAAAACCAGTTTAGTCGCAGCCGCCTGGTTACGCCATCGCCAAGCTCTATGCGCCATGTAGATACATTGTAGACACCAGCGCGGTTTCGTCGTATCATGGCCACACTGACTGAATCCATGAAGGCGTTTATGCGTGCGACCGTCAAGAAATGGGGCAACAGTGCGGCTGTTCGAATTCCGAGAGGTATCATGCAGGCCGCTCGCCTCACGGTGGATGAGGCAGTTGACGTCCGCGAGCAGGACGGGCAAATCATCATAGAGCCGATCAGATTGGACAAGGTCGATCTGGCCCAGCTGCTATCGGGCATCACGCCGCAGAACTTGCATGAGGGAGTCGAGTTCGGTGATCCAGTGGGGAGGGAATTGCTTTAGTGGCTGGTCGCTACGTCCCTGAAGCGGGCGATATTGTGTGGTTGCGTTTCAGTCCACAAGCTGGACACGAGCAGGCCGGCCACAGGCCGGCGCTGGTGGTCAGTCCGGCCGGCTACAACGTCAAGACCAGTTTGATGCTCTGCTGCCCGATGACAACCCAAGTAAAAGGCTATCCGTTCGAGGTTATTTTGTCCGGCAGCCGTCCTAGCGCGGTCCTCGCCGACCAAGTCAAAAGCCTTGATTGGGTTGGACGCAAGGCGAAGTTCAAGGGCAAGGCACGACCTGCCGAGCTTGCCAGCGTTCGCGCGAAGATCATCGCGCTCGTCGGCAGCTAACCGCAGCGGTGTTAGGATCGGCGCCCTCTGAAAGGCGCTTTGCGGAGCCCGACATGGATCGAAACAACAATGCGCGGCCTTGCGGTCTCGCGGTGCTTGGCGCGCTGCTGCTCGGTGCGTTGACTGCGCCCGCGTTGTGCGCGACCGATCCGAGTTTCCTTCTGTCCGCGACCAAGGCGGATCTGGCCAATTACTTTCCGACGTATCTTGCCAACGGCTATGTGTCGACGTTCAGTTCGCCGCGCGGCACCGAGAGCGCGATGAGCCATCTGGTGGCGTTCATGGACTACGCCGCCGATGACTTCTCGCGTCCCGCGGCCGTACCCGGCTGGACGGAAATCGACTACAGCACGGGCGCGACCGTGACCGGTCAGCAATGGCTCAATCGAGTGTCGCTCTCCGACGCACGATTCAAGGACTACTCCCAGGTGCTCGATCTGCATGAGGCCACACTGACCACGCGCTATCGCTACGTGGATGGCGCCAAAGCGACTGCAATCGAGGTGAGGACCTTGGTGAGTCAGGCCGCGCCGCACGTGGCCGCCAGCCGCTTGGTGATCACGCCGGAATTCGATGGAACGGTGCAATTGTCCTTTGCCTTCAACCTGTGGGCCCCACACGCGCCGCGGTTGCCGCTCGGCAAACTCAGCGGTCCGGAAATGGAAGAGGCCGTCGCGGCCCATGGGCTCGCGCTCAAGCCCACTCTACCGGCGACTGCGGATCGTGCCGCCGTGTGGTACCCCGGCGACACGCACGTACTGCACAGCGAGGGTGATGCGCAGACTTTGAGTCTTTGGCTCGATGGCCGAGCGGAGCAGGGCCTCCGCATGGCGGAGGCCGCGGCGGTGGCATTGCCCGCGGGTGTCGCGCCGCAGAACGTCAGCGTCTATAAGAGCGCCTACCGCCTGGCGCTGAATTTCGATGTGAAAGTCGAGAAGGGCCACACGTACGCCTTCACCAAGTATGTCGCCTTCTCGCGCGAGGGCTGGGGCGGCGATGCCGCCGAGGATCTTGGTCTCGCGCGCGCCGCGAGAGCGGCCGGGTTCGAGCGATTACTCGAGGAGCACCGCCTCGCCTGGGACCGGCTCTGGGAGAGCGACATCCTCATCGACGGCGATGCGCAGGCGCAGCGCGTGCTGCACTCCGAACTCTACTACTTGCTCGCGAGTTCGACGGCCGATACCGGATGGGCGCTGGGCGCCTGCGGCTTGTCGACGGGATACGTCGATCACATATTCTGGGATAGCGACACCTGGATTTTCCCGGCGTTGTTGCTGCTGCATCCGGAGCGTGCGAAATCGCTGGTCATGTTTCGCGACCGCACCTTGGAACCCGCGCGCCGGCGGGCTGAGGAGCACGGCTACGCGGGAGCGATGTTCCCCTGGGAGTCGGACCCCGAGAACGGCACCGAGCAGACGCCGCATTTCGCCGCGGTTTTGGGCGATCGCGAGATCCACGTCACGGCCGACGTCGCGATCGCGCAGTGGCAGTACTACCTCGCCACTCAAGACCGGGACTGGCTGCGCCGCTATGGCTGGCCGGTGATCCGCGATGTCGCCCGCTTCTGGGTCAGCCGCGCCACTTACGTTGCGAGCCGCCGCCGCTACGAAATCCAGCATGTCACCTCGGTCAACGAACCGTACAACGACGTGCCCAACGATACGTTCACCAATGTGTCGGCCGCCAAGGCGCTCAAGATCGCAACGATGGCCGCCGCGCTCATCGGCGAGCAAGCCGATCCGCGCTGGAGCACGGTGTCGCGGGAGCTGTACATACCGATGTCCGCTGACGGCAAACACCACATCGATTTCGATCCGAGCGTCGCCGTCGCCGACAAGGAGTGGGCCGGCAGCAGTGCTCTGCCTTTGCTGCTGTATCCCTCGCTCGACCCGCCGATGAGCGATGAACTGCGGCGCAACGACTATGCCTACGCCGTGAAACCGTCACCGGCTCCGCACGTCGGAAACAGCATGGGGTTCGCGCCCACCTCGATCGCAGCGGCCGTCACGGGCAACCTCGACGCTGCCACGGCCTGGTTCCAGGCCAACTTCACGACGGGTACGCTCAAGCCGCCGTTCAATGTGCGCACGGAAACCGCCACCAACAATACGGGCTACTTTCTGACCGCCTCCGGGGCATACGTGCAGAACTTGGTCTTCGGCTTCAGCGGATTGCGCATCCGGGACGAGGGGCTGGTGCAGGCCTATCCGCCGCTGCTGCCGACCGCGTGGAAATCCTTGACGCTGCAGAACTTAACCTTCCGGGGCGAGCGGCTGACGATCCGCATCGCACGCGATGCCGGCGGCAAGGTGCAATTGACCCGCGCCGCGGGCACAGCCGCCGGCACGGCCGCCGCATCGCAGGCCGACCTGCCGTTCGGCTACGAAGTTCGCGAGGGGCTCAACACCAACGAGTTCGTCAGGGACGGCAAGGTAGCGGCCCACTTATTGCTCCGCTCCGGCACGAATCCTCGCATCATCGTCGCCTTTCCGGCCGGCAACAGCGGCGTCGGGCTGTGGTTTTCGCCGCTTTTGAAAAACGCCGATTGGCGAATCACCCAAACGCCGCAACCGCTCGTGTTGCAGGATTCGCAAGGCCGGCCGCTGTACGGGATCAGCACCGTGGCGGAAATTGCGGCGCCGGCTCTCGGCATTCAAAAGGCGGTGCTCTCGAGCGTACGGGTGCTGCGCGATTACCAAGGCCTCGGCACCGTGCCGGGCTTGGTCGATACCCGGCCCATCGTTCAAGGACACACCCTCACGTGGGCACGCGACCGCCTCGATGGTGCGGCCGGTTACCGCTTACGCGTGGAAGTGATCGATGGATCCCTCGAGGACGGCCCAACAGGTGCGCACATTCGCGCGGGCGAAGATGGGAAAATACGGCTCAAGGTCATCGGCGCCAGCGGCGAGGTGCCCTTGACGCCGCTGTATGGCGAGAATCTTTTGAATGAGCGCGCCGCAACCGACGGCGCGGCACGCAACGCGCTGACCTATCTTAGCTACCAGGAAAAGTTTCTTGCGGGCTCGTGGCGATTCGATACCTACTTCGGCCGCGACACCTTGATGTCGGTGCGCCTGCTGATGCCGGTCTTGAATCCGCAGGCGGTGGAAGCAGGACTGGGGTCGGTTCTCGAGCGCTTGTCCCCTCGGGGCGAAGTGGCGCACGAGGAAAGCATCGGCGAGTTCGCCGTGCTCGATCATCTCAACACCGACGGCTCCAAATCCGACGCACCGCTCCTCGACTATAAAATGATCGACGGCAGCTACATGCTCGCCCCCGTGGCGCGCGCATGGCTCGAGGACGACGCGCGCGGCCGGCAGCGGGCCCGGGAATTTTTGGCCGACAGCCCGGCGGGGCGCCGCCGCGGCGATGCGCTGGTCGCGAATCTACGCCTGGTGTTGGCGAGTGCGACGCCGTTTGCAAACGATCCTCGCTGGTCACACTTGATCGGCATCAAGCCCGGCTTCATGGTCGGCAACTGGCGCGACAGCAACGAGGGCCTGGGGCGCGGCCGATTTCCTTATGACGTCAATGCGGTCTTGGTGCCGGCCGCCCTGGCCGCGGCTGCCCGTTTTCTAAAGAGCGGCCTGCTCGATCCCTATCTGAGCCCCGAAGATCGGGCGCTGTTTGCGCGGGCATCCGCAATGGCGAAGATCTGGAACGAGCGCGCGCCGCCGCTGTTCGACGTGCGCGTGCCGCACGCCGGCGCCACGGCCGCAATTTCCCAATATGCGGCCTCGCTCGGCGTTCCGGCGCAGCCCGCCCTGGCATCGCTCGAGGCCGGCGAGGTGCGCTTCCACGCCCTGTCGCTCGACGCCAACGGCGCCGCCGTCCCGATCATGAACTCCGATGAAGGTTTCGCGCTGCTGTTCGGCGAGCCGGACGCGATGCACCTCAAGCGCGACGCCGCATCGCTCCTCAAGCCCTTTCCCGCGGGCCTGATGACGGAGGTCGGCATGGTGGTTGCGGACCCGGTGTACGCAGCACCCGATGTTCGGGAAAGATTCAGCCGCAATGCTTATCACGGCGCCGTGGTGTGGTCCTGGCAACAGGCGCTGTTCGCAGCAGGTTTGCAGCGGCAACTCAGCCGCAGCGATCTTGCCCCCGCCGTTCGCGCCGATCTACTCGGGGCGCAGCATGTGTTGTGGCAGGCCATCGACGCATCGCGCGCCATGAACAACTCGGAGCTCTGGTCGTGGTCGTTCGGCGAGGGCCACTATCGGATCGCCGCGTTCGGCGCCGCAGGGGCCGATGCCGACGAGTCGAACGCAGCGCAGCTCTGGAGCACCGTGTATCTGGCGGTGCGACCGCCTTCACCATGAAGCCGATTGCATTGAGCGCCCTACTAGGGTGCACTGCAGCGCATGCCGATCAGGCGATTCCCATTCCGGTGGCGACCGCAAAGGTGGCGGCATTTACGCACATCGGCGATCTTTTCTGGGTTGCGAATCATATTTCGCTACTCGCGATTCCGGCCATTTTTCTGTTCTTCGGATGGAGTGCCGGTCTTCGCGCCAAATGCAGCCGCCTTGCTCGAAAAAGCTGGTTTTGGACCGTCGGGTTTGTCGCCGCTTCATATACGTTCGCAACCGGGCTGCTCTTGGTGCCAGTGTCCTATGTCCGGTTTTCCTTGCTGAACGGATATCTACCGGGACCACGACAGCACTCTGCAAGCCAATGGTTCATCGAGCAGCTCGGCACGGTTCTGGCCGAGGCGGTCGCTGCGCTGATTTTTGCCTGGATACCTTACTCGTTGTTGTCGCGAAGTCCCAGGCGGTGGTGGCTTTGGAGCTCCGTTCTGCTCTCACCCATCGTACTCTTTATATTGATACTACAACCGTTTTGGATCAGTCCTCTCTCTTCGCAGTTCACTCGTCTGAAAGATCCGGCGGTGATTGCAGAGATGACAGAAATGGCCGCACGGTGCGATGTAAGGAACGCCGAAATCTTCGTTGGCGGTGACAACTATCAGGTTGCCGGCCTCGGACCAACCAAGCGCATTCTCATCGGCGCTCAATACGCAGAGGAATTTTCGCCTTCCCAACTGCGGTTTCTGATCGGCCATGAGCTCGGGCATAACATCAACGGCGACAACTGGCAGGCCTGGGCGGCTATCTCGCTCATCTTGTTGGCCGTGTTCTGGATGACTGATGTGTTTGGCAATGCGGCGATCAGCCGGTGGCAAAATCGATTCTCTTTCAGCTCTCTGAGCGATCCGGCCTCGTTGCCGCTGATTGTCTTCTTCCTTTCCGCTTTCATGACTTTGTCAACCCCGCTCAACATGCTTTGGAGTCGCCACATTGAACATGAGGCCGACCGCTTTGGGCTGGAATTGACCCATGAGAACCACGCAGCGGCGTTGATGTTCGCGGCGTTTGAGCAAGCTTACCTCGAGTCACCTGATCCGGGATGGTTTGCACTGGCGACACGATGGAATCATCCGCCTTTGATTGAACGGATCCCATTCGCCAACGATTACCACCCGTGGCTGGAGGGTAAACCGCTCAAATATGGAGCTGAATGCAAAATGCCCTGACCAAGCGTTCGGCGAGGTCACCCCCTTGCGGCTAGGGTGACCATGCGCGAGTTCGACGAGAAGAGCATAACCGAAGCGGTGGGCGGCTCTCGCAGTCCAGCGGCCGGCTGCAACTTTTCACCTGCTCGCGTGTTATTGGTGTAACAGCGCTCAGAGCGCGGGTTGTTTGCGCCGACGCGCGCCTTTCAACGGAGATTGCAATGACCTTGAGCGACGAACTGAGCAAGCTCGCGGAACTCCGCGCCAGCGGCACATTGACCGAAGAGGAGTTCGCGCGTGCGAAGGCCCGGCTGTTGAATGAGCAAGCTGGGCAGGGCGGTCAAGCCGCATACGGCGGTCAAGCCGCGCAGCCCAATGAGCCGGTGGTGGCGGCGGTCAATTCATTCCGGCGCAGCCGCAGCGATCGAGTGATCGGTGGAGTCTGCGGCGGCATGGCCCGGGTGACGGGGGTGGAGGCGTGGGTGTGGCGGCTCTTGTTTGCGATCATGTTCATTTTCGCAGGCGCCGGGCTGCTCCTGTACCTGCTGTTGTGGATTTTCGTGCCGAGCGAGTAATCAAAACACCGACGCGCCGGGCCTGGAAGTTACTCTAAGCAGCGCCGGGTGGCGGTCCCCAATCCGGGCGGGCGAATGGATTCAACTCGAGATTCTCCGCGATGTGCGCGGCGCGGTCGACGACGCTGCGCCTCAAGAATGACGCGATCTCGGCGTGGACGGGCTCGAGCATGGAGGGCAGCGCCGCGAATTCGTGAGTGTGGCCGTGATACAGGTGCAGATCAACGTCGACGTGCGCCGCGGCGAGTGCGCGATGCAACTCCAGCGTCGCAGCGGGCGGGACCAGGAAATCGGCCATGCCGCTGAGCAAGAACGTGGGCGGAAATCCCTCCCGCACGTGGTGGATCGGAGTCGCGGCGAGCACCTCGGCCGGCGTTGCCGCGGGTCCGAGCAATGCGACCGCGAGCGAGGGCAGGCCGGGCGGTGTCGGGCCATCGAGCCGCGGCGGCGCAAACAAGGAGATGATCGCCGCGACACCGCACTCGGGTCGCTCTGCGCACCTGCCGGCGGCGAGCAATGCCAGGTGCCCGCCGGCCGAGAATCCCTGCAACGCGATTTTGTCCGCATCGATCGCCAATTCGCCGGCTCGCGACCGCGTCCAGGCGATCGCGTCCCACACGTCATCGAGTTGAGCGGGCCACGGCGCCTCGCCGAGCAGGCGGTATTCCGCCGCGATCGCCACGAACCCAAGCCGCGCGAGCGCCTCGGCGTACGGGACCATGGCTTCCGCGGAACCAAAACGCCACGCCCCGCCGTGCAGCAGGATCACCGCCGTGCGCAGCGATCGCGCCGGATCCGGCCGAAACACGTGGGCCGCGAGATCTCGCGGCGCGCGGCCGGATATGTGCATGCGCGATCGATCGGTCATCGGATGATTAAATTTGAATGGGAATTCATTGTCAATTTTGGCGCAGGGGTCAATGTGGCGCAGGGGTCAAGTTGGCGCAGGAATCAATGTGGCGCGCAGGGGACTGCGGCAGGATCAGGTCGCGCTGCGCTCCCGAATACATGGCGTCGACCAGCGCGGCACGATGATTGAGCACGGCGCGCTGATTGATCGACCCTTTGTCAGTGATCTCGTGGTGCATGAAGGACGGCGCATCCCGGAGGACATAGGCGCGGGCGATGCGATTGGAACTGCCGGTGCTGCTTTGGGCCAGCCGATCGATGAGAGACTGAAAGAACCCGCGTACCGCAGGCGCCGCAAGAATCGTCTCCATATCCTCGTCCGCGCGCTCCCCCGCCCCACCGGCCAACGTGCGGCAGAGATCTGGCCGCGGGAAAATCAACAGCCCGATCTCATTGCGATTCATCCCGGTGACGACGGCATTGAGCACGTAAGGACTTCCCGCGGCGATGACGCGCTGAACGAGCGGTCCGACACTCACGAAGGTGCCGGTCGCGAGCTTGAAATCCTCGGCGACGCGGCCGTCGAATGCGAGACCGAGTTCGGGCCGCGACGGATCGATCAGAACCAGTGCGTCGCCGGTCCGATAAAATTTCTCGGAATCGAACGCGCTGCCGGTCTGCTCGGGGTCGCGCCAATAGCCCGGCATCACGTGAGGGCCGCGAAACCGCGCCTCGAGTTTGCCCCCGAGCGGTACGAGCTTGACTTCGCAACCGGGCCCCGGCAGTCCGACATCGCCCGCCTTGACCTGCTCTGTGGTCGGGAACAAACAGGCGGGCGCGGTCTCCGTCATCCCGAATCCGGTGACCATGCGGATGCGTTCACCGACGGTCGCCTCCGCGAGCCGGTCGAGGCGGTCCCAGACGGCCTGGGACAGACTCGCGCCCGAATAGAACATCAAATCGAGCCGCGAGAAGAATTTTTTGCAAAGTTCCCCGTCCGCTTCCAAGGCGATGGTCAGGTCCTCCCAGCCTTTCGGCACATTGAAGTAAATCGTCGGTGCGATCTCGCGCAGGTTCCGTACCGTGCGGCCAAAGGCCTGCGCGGTCGGTTTGCCGTCATCTATATAGAGCGTGCCGCCGTTGTAGAGCACGATACCGACATTATGGCTGCCGCCGAACACGTGATTCCATGGCAACCAGTCGAGCAGCACGGGCGGCTTCTCGCCGAGAAAGGACAGGCACTGCAGAATCATCTGTTGATTCGCGCACAGCATGCGCTGAGTCGTGACCACGGCCTTGGGATGATTCGTCGAACCCGATGTGAACAGGAGCTTGGCCACCGTGTCCGGCGTGACGGCTGCATGCGCGCGTTCTGCCTCGAAACTCGGAGGCGTCGCCAGCAGGCTCGAGAACGAAGCGACGCCTCTGCCCTTAAGTGCGCCGTCGTTGAGCGCGCCATGCGTGACCACGATGTCGGCGTCGGCGGGCGCCACCGCTGCGATCGCCGCCGCGTACGCGTCGGCCTCGGCCGCAAAAATGAAACCCGGAGTCAACACGGTGAAGACGCGCCGCAATTTGTCGAAATCAGTCGATGCGAGCGAGTAGCTTGGGCTTACGGGGCAATACGGAATGCCTGCCCACATCGCGGCGAGCGCGAGCTGCAAATGCTCCAGGTCGTTTCCGGACAGAATCGCGATCGGACGTTCGGCCGACAGATTGCGCCGCACCAGCACCGTCGCAAGGCAACGCACTCGCGCCAGCATCTCCGCGTAGGTCAGTTCGCGCCAATGGCCGGTTGCGTCCCGCTCGGCCACGAACACGCGCGTCGGCGCCTTCCCGGCCCAATAGACCAGTCTCTCCGTCAACTTGCACGGATAGGCGTCGAGGGGCTCGGTCGCCGTCAACAACAGGGATCCGTCTGGCTGGCGCAACAAGTGGGTGCGGTGGGAGCCCCCGAGCGATACAGATCGATAGCCATTCACAGCCGCGATCATAGGGGTGCGCGGAGCCGGCCTAGTTGAAGCGTACGAACTCGAAATCGACGGGCCGCTTGTCGATGGCGAGCGTCGGCGGCGTTATCCAATTGGCAAACGCTCCAGGGGCGGTCACCCTGCCCATCAGCGAGGCGACAAACGCCCGGTCTTCTTCCGTGGCCAGCCACTCGCGCTGCATGGCGTTCCATTGCGCCTCACCGACGACGCGGCCATCGGGGGTGAACTTGAGTCCCGCCAGGGGCCCTATCTTGCGATTGAATGCCTTGTGGGGGACGGTCAATTCGAACGGTATACCGGCCTTCTTGATGATGCGGTTCCAGCGCCCGACTCCCGCGATCGAGTCCTTGATGTAATCGTCGCGCAGCTTTTCATTGAGGGCGTTGAGCGCGGGCGCCTCGCCGGTGGT
>Ga0181537_10004611_pt1 | contig 11404 bp, 8 predicted proteins | sample PEATcosm2014_Bin_39_FD_119765 | JGI IMG/M metagenome (GOLD analysis project Ga0181537, IMG submission 119765) | Peatland microbial communities from MTU Mesocosm Facility, Houghton, MI, USA - PEATcosm2014_Bin23_10_metaG | ecosystem: Environmental > Terrestrial > Soil > Wetlands > Peat | place... | reverse complement strand
CGGAATGAAGAAGAGGTTCAGGATGGTGCTCATGATCATGCCTCCGAAAACTGTCGTGCCCACGGAGTGGCGGCCGTTTTCTCCGGCCCCGGTCGCAACGACCAGCGGAATGACTCCCAGAATGAAGGCGAAGGATGTCATGAGGATGGGACGGAGACGGATGCGGGCGGATTCGATTGCGGCGTCGAGGATGCTCATGCCACGTTCGCGTAACTGCTCGGCAAATTCTACGATCAGGATTGCGTTTTTGGAGGCGAGGCCGACCAGCATCACCAATCCTACCTGGCAGTAGACGTCGTTCTGCTGACCGCGAATCCATTGGGCGGAGAGCGCGCCGAGCAATGCCATCGGCACGGCAAGAAGAATAATGAATGGAAGCACGAAGCTTTCATATTGCGCTGAGAGCGTAAGGTAAACGACAAGCGTTCCGAGGCCGAACAGGATCAGCGTGGTCGATCCGGAGGCCAATTCTTCGAGAGAGATTCCCGACCATTCGTAGGTGTAACCCTGGGGCAGGATCTTCGCCGAGAGTTGCTGCATGGCGTCTATGGCCTGTCCCGAGCTGTACCCCGGGGCTGCGGAGCCGTTGATTTCGGAGGAGCGAAAAAGATTGTAATGATTGATGACTTGTGGCGCTGAGGTCTGCGCGACGGTTACCAGATTGGCGAGCGGAATCATCGCTCCGGAATCGGAGCGGACGTAATATTGGCCGATATCGCGGGGATTGGAGCGGAATTGCTTGTCCGCCTGCACGTAGACGCGATAAGAACGGTTATTGAAATCGAAATCGTTGATGTAGGCCGAACCCATGTAGACACTTAGCGTGTCGGTGATCTGAGCCAAAGGAATGTGCAGGCTTTTAACCTTTTCGCGGTCGATCGTTACCACGTACTGCGGATCATTCGCGGTGTAAGTGGTGAATAGTCCGGCAAGGTCTTTACGGCCACCGGAGGCGCGGATCAGATCGTGAGTGGTTTTGTCGAGATCCTGCAGGGTGTGGTTGCCCTGATCGAGTAGTTCGTATTGGAATCCTCCGAACTGGCCTAGACCCTGCACGGCGGGCGGTTCGAAAGGGATAACGATAGCACCAGAGATTCCAAACAACGGACCGCGCAGCCGATTGATAACGGCGGCCGCGGTATGTTCCTCGCCCTTGCGCTTTTCGTAGGGTTGAAGCGGCAGGAAGACGATTCCTGCGTTGGGCGTTGCTCCCCCGAAGCTGAAGCCGGCGATGGCGAAGATACCTCTGATCTCAGGAACGGTTTTGGCGATAGCGGTGACCTGCTCACCGATCTTCGCGGTGTATTCGAGGGACGCTCCGGTGGGAGCCTGGATGGCTACAATAAGATATCCCTGATCTTCGGTCGGAACGAAACCCTGGGGAACCTTACCGAAGACGTAGTAGGCGAGACCCAGTCCGGCGGCAAACAGGATCAGCGCGACGACTTCGAATCGCAAGAAGGTACGAAGAGCGCGCACATAACCGGTGGTAACTGCACCGAGCACTCGATTTACACCCTTAAAAAACCAGTTCTTTTCTCCGTGCTCGCGGCCTAACAAGAGCGCGGATAGCGCAGGCGTCAGAGTCAGTGCGTTGAAGGCGGAGATTGCGATCGAGAAGGCTATCGTCAGCGCAAATTGGCGAAACAGAATTCCGGTGGTGCCGGGGAAGAAGGCTACCGGCACGAATACTGCGACCAATACCAGAGAGGTTGCAATGACGGCGCCGGTGACTTCCTTCATGGCGTCGGACGCGGCTTTTATGGGACTGGACTCGCCCTCCTGCAGGTGGCGCTCGATGTTTTCTATGACGACGATGGCGTCGTCCACCACCAGGCCGGTGGCCAGTGTTATGCCGAACAGCGTCAAGGTATTGATGGAGAACCCCAGTATCTTGACGAAGGCGAAAGTGCCGATAAGAGATACCGGGATTGTAACCGCCGGGATAATGGTCGAGCGCCAGTCTTCGAGAAAGACGAATATGACGAGGATCACGAGAAGGATGGCTGATCCGAGCGTGGTTACAACGTCTCGTATCGATTCGCTGACCGCGTCGGTGGTGTCGAAGGCGATCTCATATCTCATTCCAGGCGGAAAGCGCTTGGACAGGCGATCGAGTTCGGCTACGCAGCGCCGGTGTACGTCGAGGGCGTTGGCGGTGGAGAGCTGAGTGACGGCAATGCCCACCGATTCGCGGCCGTTGTATTCGAGGTAGGAGTTGTAATCCTCGGCGCCGAGTTCGGCGTGGCCAACGTCACGCAGGCGGACGAGCGTGCCGTCGGCGTTGCTCTTCAGGATGATGTCGTCGAACTGGCCGGGTTCGGAAAGACGGCCCACGGCGCGAACGCTGATCTGGAACTGCTGGCCGGGAAGCGCCGGTTGGGAGCCGACTTGTCCGGCGGCTACTTCGACGTTCTGTTCGGAAAGAGCGTTCACCACATCGTCGGCGGTGAGGGCGCGACCGGCCATGCGCCCGGGATCGAGCCAGAGGCGCATCGAGTACTTGCGTTCTCCGAACAGAATCACGTCGGCCACGCCGGGAACTCGCTTCAGACTGTCACGAACGTAAACATCGAGATAGTTGCTTATGAAGAGCGTCGAGTAGCGCTGGTCGGGCGAAAAGACGGCTCCGCCGAAAACGAAGTTTTGCGAGGTCTTGGCGACGGTGATTCCGATTTGCTTGACCGCGGCGGGAAGTCGTCCGGAAGCGGTGTTGACACGGTTTTCGATATCGACGGCGGCGAGGTCGGGATCGCGGTTGAGATCGAACGTGGCGGTGACAATGCTGACTCCGTTGTTGGTGCTGGAGGAAGTGACGTACTTCATGCCTTCGGCGCCGTTGATCTGCTGCTCCAAGGGCGTGGTGACGGCGGATTCTACGGTCTGGGAACTCGCTCCGTTATAAACGGCGGTTACTCCGACTTGCGGTGGGGCCAGGTCGGGAAATTGCGCTATGGGTAACGTTGGGATGCAGGCAGCGCCGGCGAGAATGATCAGCAGGGCGCTGACGGTGGAGAATACGGGACGATGAATAAAAAAGTCGACCATAAGAAACAGCGGCCCGTGGCCAGTATTCAGCTATTCGCGTTCGCTATTTGTCAGGGTTGGTTTCTGGAAATCTTTCCCGGACTTCACTAGCTGCTACTTTCTTGCGGAACCACGGGTATGCCATCGATCAGAAACTGGGTGCCGGAAATTACGACCTTATCTCCGGGCTTTACGCCATCGAGGACGACATAGTTATTGCCGACGATCTGGCCTATCTGCAGCGGCTTCTGGTGGACTACGTATCCGCCTTTCTGGTCAGGCTCGGCGACGAAGGCAAAATAGAGGCCGCCGATTCTTGAGACGGCCACGACCGGAACGACGGGCTTCTCCGCGCTGCCCCAGACGACGCGCGCGCGGATCAATTGGGCGGTGCGGAGGCTGTCATTCGAGTTCGCGATGGTCGCTTTGGCTAACACGCTCTGGGTTGAAGTATCGACCTGGGGCGAGATGAAGGTGATACGACTTGCGGCAAGCAAGTTACCTGAGCCATCGACGATCTGGACGGGGAGGTTCACCTTCAGTTGAGCAGACTTCTCTATCGGAACATAGATGTAGGCTTCGAGGCTGCCGGGTCGGTCTACGGTAGTCAGTTGGGTGGTGGTGACGACGCGATCGCCGACGCGGACGGGGATGTCACCGACGATTCCGGCGCGTGGGGCAACCACCTGGAAATAGTGCAACTGAACCTGCTGCTCGTTCACCTGAGCCTCGAGCGAGTGCAACTGCGCCTCGGCTGCGTCGAGGGTCGCGCGAGCCTGATCAAGCTCCTGCTTGCTGACCACGCCGGCGCTGGCGAGACCGTTAACGCGCTCGTAGTTCTGTTGCGCCCATTTGAGCTGGGCCACCTGAGCGGCGCGGGCGTGGTCCTGGCTGTTGACTGTCGCCTGCTGCTTGGCGGGGTCGATTTGCATCATCGGGGCGCCCGCATCGATATGCTCCCCGGAATGAACGAAGATCTGCGTGATAATGCCTTCGACCTGCGGCATAACCACGGCCGAGTCGCGGGACTTCAACGTCGCGACGTAGTCGGTGGTGTCGTCAACCTTTTGGTCCCTGGCGGTTTGAACTTTGACCGGCATCGCGTGCGGGGCGGCAGCGCTCGCTTCTCGGCTGTTGCCACAGCCGGTGAAAAGAGGCAAGCACAAAAGCGCGCCGCCCAGGATCAGAGAGGGCAATTTTGCGAAGAATCTAGACATAATTTGGCTGCCGGGGAACGACCCACAAAACATATAGATTCATCAGATCGGGCGGACGCTCCGAAGAATTTTCGGTTCTGCTAGATTGATTGGTCATGAAACCGAGCCGGAGTTTCGCCAGCGACAACAATGCCGTGGTGCATCCTGAGGTTCTGGAGGCGATCCGCCGCGCCAACCATGGGCATGCCGTGGGTTATGGAAATGACTCGTATACGGCGTCCGCGGTGGGGAAATTCCGGGAACAATTTGGAGCCGATGTTGCCGTCTTTTTTGTGTTCAACGGGACGGCGGCGAACGTATTGAGCCTGCAGGCGCTGACGAGGCCGTTTCATGCGGTGCTCTGTCCCGAACTGTCTCATATTTATACCGATGAATGCGGCGCGCCGGAGAAACTTACAGGCTGCAAGCTGATACCTTTGCCGGCGCCGAATGGGAAGCTCACAACAGAAACGGTGGCGCGGGCTTATCACGGCATTGGGGATCAGCATCATGTGCAGCCGCGGGTGATTTCGATTACGCAATCAACCGAAATGGGTACGGTGTACAAGCCGCAAGAGATCGAGGCGTTGGCTAAATTTGCCCACGAACGCAGGATGTTCCTGCACATGGATGGGGCGCGGATCTCGAACGCAGTGGCGGCACAGGGGCTGACTTTGCGGCAGGCTACCCGGGATCTCGGCGTCGATGTGTTGTCGTTTGGCGGAACCAAGAACGGGTTGATGGGAGTCGAGGCGGTGGTATTCTTTCGCTCGGAGCTCGGGGGGGAGTTTTTGTTTCTCAGGAAGCAGGGGATGCAGCTGGCTTCCAAGATGCGCTTCATGTCGGCGCAGATGGAGGCGCTGCTCACGAATGACCTCTGGAGGCGCAACGCCGAACATGCGAACCGGATGGCGCAATTGCTGGAACAGGAAGTTACAAAAATTCCTCGGGTCAAAGTTGTCTATCCAGTGGAGGCGAACGGGGTGTTCGCGCAAATCCCCGAGGAGGCGATCGCCAGGATACAAGAGCGCTACTTTTTTTATGTATGGAGCAAGGGGGAGTCGGTAGTGCGGTGGATGTGCTCGTTTGATACAACGGAGGAGGATGTCCGCGAATTTGCGCAATTTGTGACGACGATAGTTAGCGACGTATAGTTAGGGAGGTTCGGAGTTGATCGCCATCCAGTGCATTCGGCAGATTTCCAATAAGTCGACGGGAATCACTGCCTTTACTTCTTAGCCGCCCTGACCTTCGCCCATCGCGCCCGTTGGGCTGCTGCTATTCTCCTGCGTCCCGCGGCAGAGATTATCCGCTTCTTTCTCTTCGCGGCCCGAGCACCCTTGGTGCCGTTCATAAAGACGCTTCCAAAAGTAGTTATGGCAGCGGTTACACGGTGAAGTTCATTTTCCAATCGGTTACGTTCCCGCTTGAGTTCTTTCACAACGGTATCAATAAGAGTTTTCGCCATAAGGCGATTCTATCACTTGTAAGTGGGACAGCGAGGAAGTTTCAAGACGCGAGAGGGGCCCCTACTGTTCATTCGGGCTAAGTTACACTCAGGAAAGGGTTCAGACTCATCTTAGAACCGGTTCAGCGAACCAATAATCTTGTTAGAACCTCGAAATCCCGGGGTGCGAAGCCATTAGAAGGACTCTATGGCGCTCGCTTCGTCGGGCTCGATTTCGAATACGGAGTACAACCTCGTCAGCTGGAGCAGATCCTTGACACGCTTGCTTAGATTGACGAGTTTCATCTGTCCACCCTGATTCTTTACGGTGGTGTAGGACCTGACCAGTTCGCCCATACCCGAGCTATCGATATATCCGACATTGTGTAAGTTAAGCAGAAGTTTCTTATTTCCCTTGTCTAACAAGCCGAGAACGGTTTCACGCAGCATGACATTGCCCTCGCCTACCGTAATCCGTCCACTTACATCGATGATAGTAATATCCTCGACCTGGCGAGTGGAGGTTTGCATCTTCGTCGGGGTGTGGCCTTGAATTCCCAAGCCGAGGCGATCGAGGATCCCGCACGCGGTGTTTGCGGTCTCTCGGGAGTCCGTGCGTACGACAATCAAGCTGCGTCCTGCTTTCAGTACTTCGCGAAAAAAAGCCACATCTTCGGAAGACTTTCCGTCGCCAACCGCCGGAGGAGCCGACTCGCCGGCGGCGGCTTTTCCTACCACGGACCCGGCGCCAGCGCCCGCGAGCCCGAGCAGGGCAGCCGCACCGAATCCGAGCGCGAACACCTGCCCGATTCCTGGAACGACCAGGAGGGTCGCGGCCAGCACACCGGCTGACATGCCTCCGGCAGCCCCCATAAAGCCGCCGACGGTCGCGCCCAGGCCCTTGCCGACCTTCTTGGCCTCGGCCTCAGACAGGGTCAGAAAGACAATCGATTCTTTCGGTACTTTCTGGGTTAACAGTTCTTCGACCGCCTCTTCCGCACGCTCTCGAGAAGAAAACACTCCAATGGTGGTCTCCACGGGTTCCTCCTGGACTAGTAAAGGTTCGCGATTCGTCGGCAACCGGGATTGTTCTCCCGATCCGACTGGCTTTGCTGCTACCAACTGCGATCAGAGCGGGGCGCATCATCCTGTCTGAACTGATTGCGCTTGCGACACACAATAAAGATCATGCCAACTGACATTAATGTGGGAGGAATGATGAGTATCAAAATGCCACTCTGCAGCGCCTGGATCATGCGATTTCCGGCGGAGGCCGCCTGCGTGTAGCAGAGCGCGCAGCCCTGGGCGAGAGCCGTTGGAGGACCGGCGAGCGTGGCCAGGAGCGCCAGGGCAGCAAGGAACGGCTTGCCGAGTTTCATCTTACTTTTAACCGAGCTTCTTTTGAAGACGTTTCTTCTAAACTCACATTCTCGCATCTTATGCTCCAGCTAACTCCTTGCATTGGGTAGTCATCTTGTACTTGAATAGGGTGCGGCACCTTCTTCCATACGGGAACTATCGGTCCAGCCATACTGCATTCCAAGCAGGACAGACAGGGTAAAGATGAGTACAAATACCATAAAGCCGCGTCTTTCCGAACCGAGATGCATGAAGTACATGACTGCCAGCCCGGCCTCGACGAAGGCGACCAACAGCATGCGCCACAGCATTTGGGTTGGGTCGATATGCTGGTAGGCGATGACGAATTGCAAGGCCGCCAAAACCAGCAGGCAGAGATAGATCACGAGATCCTTCCCCATGCCACCCTTCCTCACTTCGACTGCTGCTGCCATAGGATTCCGCTCCCGAACTGTTCCTGAGTTTAGTGGGTGAGATTCAAAAGATATACCAGTGGTACGACGAACATCCAAACCAGATCTACGAAATGCCAGTACAGGCCAAGAACTTCGATATCGTCGGCGTGGTAGCGGCCACCTTTGTAACGCAGGCCGACAACCAGTAATGCGATTACGCCGCACGTAACGTGCGTAAGATGCAAGCCGGTGATGCTGAAGAAGGACGCGCCGAATAATCCAGTTCCCCAGGGATTCTTGAACATGGTCATGCCTTCACCAATAAGGCCGACCCATTCGTTAATGTGAAGCAGGGCGAACACCATACCCAGGGCCGCGGTGATCATGGTCCAAAGGAAGGCGGTGGCTTTGTCCCCCGCCTTGGCAGCGCGCAGGCCGATGAGCATGGTCAGGCTGCTCGTCAGCAGGACAAAAGTCATGATGGCGACGTTGGTAATGCTGTGGAACGGCCGTGGCCAGTTAGCGGTACCGTTGCGCAGGAATCCATAGGCTACCAGGCAGGCGGCGAACGTCATGGTGTCTGCGATGATGAATAACCACATCGCCAGCTTTTTGGTAGGAATCGAGAATACTGGTCCTAACGTCAGGGCTGGGGCGTGTCCATGTCCTTGCATTGTCAAATCCGCTTCGCTCACGTCTCCTCCTGAACATTTATGGTCTAACGCCCAATATCGTCACCTAAAGTTTCATCCAGAGCACTGCAAGCAGATAAAGCCACAGAATGCCCATGAAATGCCAATAACGCGCTGCCGCCACCAACTGATTACGGCGCAGGCAAGACTTGTTGAGCTTGCGCATGACGTAGATCAGTCCGCCCAGGCCGCCGAGTACGTGCAGCGCATGAACCGCGGTCAGTAAGTAGAAAAATGAACTGCTGGGATTGGTGGCCAGATAGAGGCCTTCGGAGCGTAACCGCAGCCATGCCAAGTACTGCCCCATTATGAAGAGGAGGCCGAGGAACAAGGTTACGTCAAGCCAACGTGCCGGGGTTTCTGACTTGGTCTTAATGGCGCTCCCCATATAAGTCGCGATGCGGCGACGGGCTGTTTCAAGGGTGATGCTGCTGGCGAGGAGCACAAGAGTGTTGAGATAGAGTATCGACGGGAGCTTGAACGACTGCCAATCGAGCGACGAACCCTTGCGCACGAACAGGGCGCTGGTGAACGCGGCGAACATCATCGTGACGGCGAAGAGGACGACCCAGATCGCGGTGGACGATGGTGGAGGCGAGTAGTCCTCTGTTACACGCAGGTCCCTATTTGCCGGGACCAGATTTCGCCAACCGCCGTTGCCGGAGCCTTCCTGGCGGCGCAAGTCGATTTTTGGCGGTTCCGGTACTGTCGTTGCCATAACTGCGAAACATCCCTTCTCGAGACTTACTCTACGGGCTAAAACCCGCTGCGAGGCGTTGATCGCAGCCGAAAACCGCTGTGGCACCTTCAATCGCGATCACGGTTGCCTATTTTAAAACGCACTCCTACTCTTCTTCGTGCTCCGTTGTTACCTGTTCCGGCGACGCCTGCATGACGTAGTCCCCAACCGAACTCTTGACGCCATATTGAAAGGGATCGTGGTACACGACCGGATGCTTTCCGCCAAAATTATCGAACGGCGGCGGTGTTGCCGTGCTCCACTCGAGCGACGTGGCCTCCCACGGATTGTCCGTTGCCGGTTTTCCCCAGAAGCGACTGTGAATGAGATTGTATACAAAAATCAATTGGGCAGCGCCGGTCGCGAGCGCGGCGATGGTGATAAAGCGGTGCACGGGGATCAGGGGCTGCAGGTAATCATCCACAAAGCTCGAGTAACGGCGCACGTTCCCGGCCAATCCGAGATAATGGAACGGCATAAAGATGCAGTATGTGCCCACGAAACTCAGCCAGAAATGAAGTTTGCCCAGAGGCTCATTCATCATTCTCCCGAACATCTTGGGAGCCCAGAAGTAAGTTCCGGCGAAGATGCCGAACATGGCAGCGACACCCATCACCATGTGGAAGTGGCCGACGACGAAGTAGGTGCCGTGGAGGAGGATATCGAGAGAGGGCTGAGCCAGGAAGAAGCCGCTTACGCCTCCGCTGACGAACATCGAAATAAAACCCAGCGCAAACAGTGAGGCGGAATTGATGCGTAGTTTGGAGCCGTAAATGCTAAAGAGCCAGATCAGCACCACGATGGTCGCCGGGATAGTGATGATGAGGGTCGGGAAAGAGAAGGCCAGCGCAGAGTACGGATTCATTCCGCTGACAAACATGTGATGGCCATAGACCATATAGCTGAGAACCGCCAACGCTCCCATGCAATAAAGGATGACTCTCTGGCTGAGAAGGGGCTTGCGCAGGCTGGGCATCAGTATGTGGGAGACGATACCCATGCCGGGGACGATTGCGATGTAGACCTCGGGATGTCCGAAGAACCAGAACAGATGCTGCCACAGGAGGGTCGATCCACCGGAGTGGGGGAGGATCTGACCGTTCAGCACGAGATTCGACGGGACAAAGAAACTGGTGCCGGCCATGTGATCAAGAATGCAGAGTATGCAGGCCGGCATCAGTACGGCGAAGGCCGTCAGTCCCATGCAGGAGGTTATGAACCATGCCCACGCTGAAAGTGGGAGGCGCATGAGGCTCATGCCCTTGACTCGGAGATCAAGGGTGGTTGTGATGAAATTCAGTGAGCCCAGGAGCTGGCCGATACAAAACAGCCCAATCGAAATCATCCACAAGACGACTCCCCATCCCTGACCGGGGCCACCTACCGGACCGACAGCATTAAGAGGCGCGTATTGGGTCCAGCCCCCGAGGGTGGGGCCATCGCTGACGCAAAACGATGTCATCAAGGCTACGAAAGCGCAAAACGTTACCCAGAACGACATCATGTTGAAGCGCGGGAAAGGCATATCCTCGGCGCCAACCTGGATGGGCAGGAAGAAGTTGCCGAAGGCCGCGAATGGGGCGGTGGTAAGCACAAAGAAGACCATGATCGTGCCATGCATGGTCATCAGTTGGAGGTAGTACTCCGGCGTCATCTGGTCGCCCGGTGCACCGTTGGCGGAGAGGAGATGAAGGCCGGGAATCGCGGTACTGTTCCAGGCGAGGTGGAAGCGCATCAGCCAGGACAGGAACATTCCGATCAGTGCGGCGAGGAGCGCCAACCCGTAATACTGCTTGCCGATCACTTTATGGTCGAGACTGAAGACGTGCTTCCGAATGAAGCTGGTCGGAGGCGCGTGGTGCTGTACTGCCGGCGCTGATATGTCGTGCATACTCACCTCAAATGACGTTTACATCCATTCGACTCTCCAGTGTGCGAATGAGCGCGACCAGAAAGCTACTGCATTGCCGCTTCTTTCTTCAGCCAATCATCGTAATCCTGCTGTGACATGACTTCGAGATATGCCTTCATGTTGTAATGTCCGAGGCCGCACAGCTGGGTGCATACGATCTCGTACTTACCCACCTTATTGGCGTTGAAGTGGACGGAAACATCCAATCCGGGAACAAAATCCTGCTGTACGCGCAACTCTCGCACGAAAAAGGAATGGCCAACATCCTTCGAATGCATGAGGAGGTGGATTTCCTTGCCCACCGGGATGGCCATCTCGGCGGTGACGATGTCGTCTTTCGAATCCGGATCATGGTCCGTATCCAGGCCGAAGTAATTCTGGGTTGACTCATTCACAAGATCGGGATGAATGGGGCCGAATTTTCCATCCGGGCCGGGATAACGGAAATAGAAGGCGAATTGCCCGGCCTGGATCTGGATGGGCATGGCATTCGGGGCGGGCGGAATGAGGTATGCATTCGCCCACGCCTTCACGCCAAAGACGCCGAGGGCCAGGACCTCCAGGCCGACGAGGAGGAATGCGCCAATTACTAAACCTTTGGCGCCGCCAGGAAAATTCTTAAGCTTCGCGTCCGGGG
>Ga0181537_10004610_pt1 | contig 11405 bp, 6 predicted proteins | sample PEATcosm2014_Bin_39_FD_119765 | JGI IMG/M metagenome (GOLD analysis project Ga0181537, IMG submission 119765) | Peatland microbial communities from MTU Mesocosm Facility, Houghton, MI, USA - PEATcosm2014_Bin23_10_metaG | ecosystem: Environmental > Terrestrial > Soil > Wetlands > Peat | place... | reverse complement strand
GGGGCTGTAGAGCAGGAAGCCGACTGGCACGTGGGTGATGTGAAGGTATTGGAGCAGCGTGTTCATCACCCCATCACTGCCGAGGACGGTCTTCCACGCGTACGCGCGGACGAGATAGCTCACCCAAAGCGGAATGATCACCAACTGGTAAAGCAATTCTTTGCGCTTGGCGTAAAACGCCACGTAGTACGCCAGCGGATAGCCGAGCAGCAGCGCCAGCAAGGTCACTCCGCCGGCGATTTTCATCGAGCGCAACAAAACTTCGGCATAGACCGGGACATGCGCCAGCTTTGAATAGTTCTGGAGGCCCCAGTCATGCACAATGGTTTGCCCGTCGCGTACGCTCCAAAAGCTGTTGCAGAACAGCAGTAGATACGGCGTGAGAAGAAATGCACCGACCCACACAACGGGAGGCAGCGCGACCGCCGCTTTGTAGGCGCGTGAGAACACTAGCGGCTCTCCTTGACGGGCACGAAATCACTGAGTGCGAACTCGAACTCGCTTTCGCCCGCAGGTACTCGGGCCGAGTAGATCTTCGCATTGAGAATCATTCCACCGCAGTCGAGTTCGAAGAGCTCGGTCGCCCCTTGAAAGACCTGTCGCAGAACAGTTGCTTTAAAGCGAACCGCGTCAGCTGTGCTTTCTGCCGATGCCAGACGGATCGCCTCCGGACGCAACGAGAACACTGCGGGGCCATCTGCTTCCGATGTTGTGCCGATAATATTTCCGCAACGTGCGATGCCACGGCTCACGTTACAGCGCATCAGATTGCTGTGCCCGATGAACTGGGCCACATACGCAGTTGCGGGCTTGGAGTAAATCTCTCGCGGCGTCGCGACCTGCTCCAGTTCTCCGAAGCGCAGCAGCGCGACGCGGTCTGACATCGTCATCGCCTCTTCCTGGTCGTGGGTGACGAAGACGAAAGCGATGCCGACTTCACGCTGGAGCGATTTCAACTCGAACTGCATCTCCCGTCGCAGATTCGCATCGAGCGCCGATAGCGGTTCATCGAGCAAGAGAAGTTTAGGCCGATTCACTAAGGCACGCGCCAGCGCTACACGCTGCTGCTGACCGCCGCTGAGTTTCGATGGCTTCGATGCGGAGAAACCTTCCATCTTCACCATCGCGAGCGCTTCCCGCACGCGAGATTCGATCTCCCCCTTTGGCGTCTTGCTGACCTTTAGACCGTAGGCAACGTTGTCAGCGACAGTGAGATGTGGAAAGAGCGCATAACTCTGGAAGACCGTATTGACGCGGCGTTTGTAGGGAGGCAGGCTGTCGATGCGCTCACCCGCCATTTCGATCGTGCCCGAGTCCGGACGCTCGAAGCCGGCGATGAGGCGAAGCAGCGTCGTTTTTCCAGAACCACTTTCACCCAGAATACTGAGAAACTCGCCCTGTGCGATATCGAGTGACACGTCACGCAGCACGATGTTCTTCCCGAAAGTCTTGGCCACCCGGTTCACGGAGAGAAGCGGTTGCGTCGCTGCCGGAGCTTGTGGCACTGCAGTGGTTGTCATGCGTTACTGGGCAGCCTTTACCTGGTTCCAGATTTCGTTATACTTCGCACGCCGCGGCACGTTTTGCCAGAAGTAGATGTGCTTCTGATAGCCATCCACGTCGTCAAGATGCAGCGCCCTCTTTTCGTCGTCGGTCATGAATTGCGCTGCCGTGGGATTCGCTGGAGTGTAACCGGTCACATCAGTAACGGCCTTCTGCGTTTTGGCCTCGACCATGTAGGCCAGAAACTTCATCGCCAGGTCTTTGTTCTCACTGGCAGAGGTGATCATCAGGTGATCGATCCACCCTGTGGTGTTTTCTTTCGGGATGGTTTCGGCGATTGGAAAATTCGCCTTGCGCAGTTGATTGGTCATCAGCGGCCAGCCCATTGAGGCAACCACCTCATGGTTCTGGAAAAGGTTCGTCAGTTCGCCCCCCGTCGTCCACATCTTGCGAACGTTCGGCTTCAGTTCCAGCAGCTTCGCCTTGACCTTATCCAGTTCCTCATCGCTGAGACTGTAAAGGTGCGCGGGATCGGGTTTGTCGTAACCGAGCACCTGCGCCGCCATGTAAACCGTCGAGAGATCGTCCCAAACGGAGATCTTCCCTTTCAGCTTCGGGTCCCACATGTCGGCCCAGCTTTGTGGCGCCGACTTGTAGTAAGAGGTGTCGTAGAGCAGCGGATTCGGCCCCCACATGAATGGGACGCCATAGGTCTTGCCATTCACCTTCACCAGCGGCAGGTCGCGCAATTGGGGCGAGAGGCTGTTGTAGTCAGGAATCTGCGCGGTATCGATTTCGGCGGCAAGGCCACCGGCAGCGATGCTTGTGGCAACATCGCTCGAGGGCGAAATAACGTCGTAGTTGGCCGCACTCCCGCCGCGAAGCTTGGCTACCAGTTCATCGCTCGACCCCATGTAACTGGCCGCGACCTTGCAGTTATATTTCTCTTCGAAGGCGTGCACGAACGCAGGGTCGGCATAGCCCTCCCACACCAACAGGTTCAAAGTTGGCGTCTTCTTCGAACACGACCCTAGAAAGACCGTCAGCACTATCAGCAGCGCCAGCGCGCAGCGTCGTTTCATTTGCTCGCTCCCGATGAAAAACGTCCCGCTTTTTAACAAGGCCCGAATGCGCATTCATTCGCCGGTTAGAAAGTTGGTGGCGTGTTGACCCAAAGAACCACGGCTTCTTTTTTCCCAGGATTCGACCAGCGATGTGGAGTGTTGCTCTCGAAGTAAAAGCTGTCGCCCTTTTGGAGCAGATATTCCTTGCCATCGACTACGAGATTCAGTGCTCCAGTCAGCACGAAAAGGAATTCTTCACCTTCGTGCGAATACTCTTCTTCGCCGCTGCCTGCGCGTGGCGCGACATGGAAGAGATGTGGCTCCATTACGGGATTGCCCCACGCCAGCAGCTCCATGCGTACGCCATCGCTGGCCTCGAGTTGTCGCCGCTCCGCTGGCCGCACCAGGTACTGCCGCGCTCCACTTTGGTCGAAGAAGTCCAGGATGTTCAATTGGTAAAACTTTGCGAGGTTGCGCAACGTTGCAACAGATGCACCCATGGCCGAGCGTTCAATCGCGCTCAGGAATCCAACCGAGATTCCAACCTCCTTCGCGACGTCGGCGAGAGAAAGTCCGCGGGACGAACGTACCAGGCGTAGGCGAATTCCGAGATTGTTGTCGGCACCATTGCGATGCGACTTCAACTCGCCTTTCGACTTCATCAGCTCGACGATTGCGGGAGCGTTCATACCCCGCACGCGGCTCAAATAGCGAGCGCGGCGCAACAGTTTTACGTCTTCGGGAGAATACAGCCGGTACTTGCTGCCAGTGCGCTGAGGAGAGGTGAGGCCGAGTTTTTCCCACGAGCGAATGACCGACGCGGAGATGCCGACCATTTCGGCGACGTCGCCGATCTTCAGCAATGGCGCGACATTCTTCGCACCTCGCTCATCTTGAGCAAGGACTTCGCCCCGGCTTCCGTTCTTCTGAACGGAACGATTTGCTTTTTTTGTAGCCAAAGTGCTTGACAGCGCGAGAAGGATTCTCTAACCTTGCGCGATTATAGCAAGGTTTGTTTTCCTGGCAAGCACCAACTTCGGACTTCTAAACAACTGGATGTAAGGGACTCAATTCTCGATCGCCTGTTCGTGGGGAGATAGATATGCACCGTTGCGGCAGTTCCTGGGCTCGATGTCTCATCGTCATCCTGTTTGCTTTTGCGCTTCTCACCTCGACTGCAATTGCGCAGAGCACGGGCGGCCGTATTCTCGGCCGCGTCATCGATCCAAGCGGCGCGGTCATCACCGGCGCTACGGTCACCCTCACGAACGAAGCCACCGGGGTCGTGAACACCAACGACGCCGACAAAGATGGCGACTTCAGCTTCCCATCGGTACCCGTCGGTACTTATACGGTGCAGTTCGTTGCCAGCGGATTCAAAGAGAACGTTCTGCATCACGTGGTGATGAACCTGAACCAAGTGATCACGCTCAACGAAACCCTTCAACTGGGCCAGAAGCAGGAAGTGGTTGACGTCAGCTCCGAGGCCCCGGTGGTTGATACCACCTCGACCCAGCTCGGCGCCGTCGTGGACGAACGTCAAGTGGTGACTCTGCCCCTAAATACACGCGATACCTACCAGCTTCTGCAACTGCAGCCGGGCGTGATGTCGAACGCAGGAAGCAGCGACAGCATCGCTTACGGCTCAGACGATCCTGGCGTGGTTTCCGTCAACGGTGGCCGTGGCCGTTCCAACAATTTCAACGTCAATGGCGGCGATGCCAACGACCTCTTCTCAAACCTGCCGACGGTGCAGCCGAATCCCGATAGCATCGCGGAATTCCGCGTTCTCACCAACACCTTCGACGCCGAATATGGGCGTAATTCCGGTGCCATCATTAACGTCGTCACAAAGTCGGGCACGAACGGCTGGCATGGCAGCATGTACGAGTTTTTCCGCAACAAGGTGCTCAACGCGAAGGGATATTTCGACCCTTACAATCCGGACTTCCAGCAGAACCAGTATGGGGGCACCCTTGGCGGCCCGATCATCAAGGACCGCACGTTCTTCTTCCTGTCTTTCGAAGAGCGTCGCATTAAGCAAGGCATCCCATCTTCGGCCGCTTACTTCCCGAGTGCAGCGCAGCGAGGTGGAGACTTTAGCCAGTCAGGCTCATTCCTAGGCACGCTCAATGACCAGTTCGCCGCCGACACCCTGAACGCGCGAACCGGATGCAGCGCGGCTATCGCCGGGATGGGCGGTGCGGCTCCCGCCAGCGGCGTCGCGTGGTCTTCCATTTTCCCGACGGGACAAATCCCGACCGCTTGCATGGATCCGACCGCCGTTGCTCTTTTAAATAATTACGTACCGCTGCCCACGAACCCCAATGGCGCGAATGCAGCCCAAACGAACTACCAATCCGTCGTCAATAACGTCGTGCGCGGCGACCAGGGAACGCTCCGCCTCGATCACCGCATCAGTAACAACCAGAACTTGAGCTTCTACTACTACGTTGACGACAGCGACACCCTGCAAGGCTTTTCGTTCTTCCAGCAAGCTGGCGCCAACGTCCCCGGATTCGGGAGTTCGATTCCGACGCGCGTGCAGCAGTTCAACTTGTCGCACACTTGGACCCTTTCCAACACGGTGGTGAATGAAGCTCGTTTCACCTACATGCGCGAAGGTCAGCTCGGTTTCCAGAAGCCGCAGAATACCGGCCTTGTCCAAAGCTATTGCGGAAGCGCAGTTTCACCATCCAACTGTTTCAGCAGTCCCGGCAATCCGAGCATCGGAATTACTCCCGGTCTGGGCGCGTCAGTGGAAGGCCTGCCGTTTATCGCAGTGCCCGGCTCTTTTGCGATCGGGAACAACTCGGAAGGCCAGCTCCCGCAAGTTGGCAACAGCTTCCAGTGGAGCGATAGCCTCAGCAAGGTTTGGGGGAATCACACCACAAAGTACGGGGTCGACGTGCGCCGCATGCGCTTCGATCAAACCTTGTATTACAACGTGAACGGCGATTACGCCTACTCCTCATCGTCGAACAACTCACCCGATCTCACCACTGCAGCGGGCGCTACAAACCTGGTGCCCGATTATCTGCTCGGACTTCCGTACAGCTACACCCAAGGTTCAGCCCAGCGCGAGGACGTCCGTAGCACTGCTCTCTACCTTTTCGCGCAGGACAGTTGGAAGATTAAGTCGAACTTGACGCTGAACTACGGACTGCGGTGGGAGCTCGACACTCCGCAGGAAGATCAGTTGCATCACGTCCAGACCTTCCGTCCCGGACAGGCAACGACGATCTATCCCTGCCAACTCTCACCCGCGAATGAAGCCGCCCTTGGCGCGACCAGCACCGATTGCAGCGAAGACAGCCCGAACAACGCGTATTTTCCGCTAGGTCTCGTTTTCCCGGGTGATAAGGGCGTACCTGCCGGTCTGACTTCGACCTACTACCACGCGTTCGCGCCGCGCATCGGCATGGCGTGGAGCCCGAGCGCCTCCGACGGATTCTGGCACAAAGTTTTTGGCGGCGCAGGCGAAACGAGCATTCGCGCGGGATACGGAATGTTCTACAACCCGATCGAACAACTGGTGCTCGAGCAGTTCGGTGCCGAACCGCCCTTCGGCGGCAGCACTTACATCGGTGATCCCACGTTTAATACGCCTTTTGTCGATCAGACCGGATATCAATATCCCAATCCGTTCAATGGCTTCCTCACGCCCAAGCCCGGATCTGCAATCGATTGGTCTTCTTTCCGCCCGATCCTGCTCTACGGCGATCTTCAGCCCAATCTGAAGTTGCAGTATTCCGAACAGTACAACCTTACGATCCAACGCGAGCTTTCCAAGGACACGGTCCTACAACTCGGATACGTTGGCTCGCAGGGCCATCACCTGCTTGACTCGCATGACATTAATTACGGAAATCCCCAGACCTGTCTCGGGATTCTTGCGATAGCGAATGCGAACCCCAACAATGTCCTGAGTTACAACGGTGGCCCTCAAGCCAGTTGCGGACCGGGTGACGCCGACAATTCCTACTTCATTGCCCCTGGCACAGTGATTCCGGCCGGAGGCCTGCAGCTGCCCTACAATCCTGGTGGCCAAAAGTTCCTGCCGGCGGGCACGACGGTGGGCCCCAACGGCATTACACTGGTCGGACTTCGCCCCTACGCCTCACCGAATTGTCATCCGCTTTCCGGCGTCGGTTGCCCAGCTGACGACGTGGATGTCTTCTCCAGCATCTTTGCCGAGGACACGATTGGAAATTCCAACTACAACTCCTTCCAGGCGATGCTCCAAAAGCGCTTTGCGAAGGGCTTGCAATTCCAACTGGCCTACACCTTCAGCAAGTCGTTCGATCTTGGATCAAGCTTCGAGGGTGAAGTCAACCCTATCGATCCGCGCCTGAGTTACTCGCTTTCCTCGTTCGATGCACGCCATCGCGTTGTGCTCAGCTACGATTGGGAGCTACCGGTTCGAAAGTTCAACGGGATCACCGGTAAGCTATTGGACGGCTGGACCACCTCCGGCATCCTCACGCTCCAGTCCGGCTTCCCCATCCGTATTACGTCCGACGACGACAACGAGCTGTTCACCAGCTACTTCTTCGAGACTGCCGGCGAACCGAACCAATTGCAGCCGTTCTCGACCCAGAGTCCACAAAAGAACAACGGCTACTACTTCAATCCGAGCATCTTCAGCAATGATCCGGCTTCGATTAACTCCCTTACCGGACAACCACTTCTCGGGACTGTCGGCAATGCGCCCCGTACCATCTGCTGCGGCCCCGGAATCGAAAATTGGGACATGAGCTTTATCAAGGACACGAAGTTCGGGGAGCGCTGGAATATGGAGTTCCGCGCCGAGTTCTACAACATCCTGAACCACACTCAGTTCTACAATCCTGATGGAAACATTTCCGACAGCACCTTCGGGCAGGTCACGCAAGCGCGCGATCCCCGGCTCATTCAATTTGCACTGAAGCTATCGTTCTAGTCTGTGAGACCTGCCGCCGCGCTAGTTCCGCGGCGGCAGGTCTCGGATTTACTCTTCGCGAAAAGGAAAAAGGAGTCCCGCATCATGCACGACGCATTGCGGAAAGAGATAGAAACCTTCGAAAAGCGCACGCCGAAATCGGCGGAGGCGCACCAGAAAAACCTCAAGCGGCTGCCGCTTGGGGTCGCCAGTAACTACCGGGCCTACGACCCATATCCGATTTTCGTAAAGGACGCCTCGGGCTCGAAGTTCCGTGACCTCGATGGCAACGAATACATCGACCACAACCTCACGTTCGGCGCGCTTATGGCCGGACACTGCCATCCGGCGGTGATGAAAGCCGTGGAAAAACGCCTAAGTACCGGAACCATGTTTGGCATGCCGCACGACATGGAATGGGAACTCGCAGAGGAAATTTGCGCTCGTTTCCCTATCGAAATGCTCCGCTTCGCTTCAACCGGAACGGAGGCAACGATGCACTCCGTTCGCTTGGCGCGTGCCGCTACTGGCCGCGACAAAATCATTAAGTTCGAAGGCGGCTACCACGGACTGCATGATGCTGCTCTCGTCAGCGTAAAGCCCAAGCTCTCCGAGGTCGGAGACTTCGATAAGCCCCACTCGGTCCCCGGCGGTCTGGGCGTGCCAAAAGCCAGCATTGCCAATGTAACGATCGCGAGCTTTAACGATCTCGGCAGCGTCGAGCACCGCTTCAAGCAGTTCCCCGGCGAGATTGCCGCGGTCATCCTTGAACCAGTGATGATGAACGTCGGCATATGCATGCCGGAGCCGGGCTTCCTCGAGGGTCTGCGCGAGCTCTGCACCAAGCATGGCGCGCTGCTCATCTTCGACGAAGTGAAGACTGGTGCCAAACTCGGTTGGGGTGGGGCATCGGAATATTTCGGTGTGCAGCCTGACATGATCTGCCTCGCCAAGTCTATCGGCGGCGGATTCCCGCTCGCGGCGTTCGGCACATCGAAGTCCGTGATGAGATTGATCTCGGATCACAAGGTCTTCCACGGCGGCACTTACAACACGAACCCCGTTTCGATGGCGGCCGGACTGGCTGTTTTCCGCGACGTACTCACACGCGCGAACTATGCGCACGTGGAAAAGCTCAGCCACAAGCTAACCGTGGGTTATCGCGAGACCGTCGCAAAAGTCGGGCTCGACGCTTATGTCGAAGTGGCTGGCGCTAACGGCGTGCTGATGTTCGCACCCAAGCGCGTACGCAATTATCGCGATTGGCTCAATGTCGATACCGAACTCTGGCGGCATTACTGGTTCGCCATGGTCAACCGCGGCGTCATGCCTCAGCCCTACTGGTGGGATGAGCAATGGACTGTGTCGGTCGCGCACACGGAGGCCGACATCGAGAAGCACCTTGCGGTATTTGCGGAAATCGCACCTTCTCTCGCAGCAGCTCAGAAAGAGCCGCACGAGGCGGTTGCGGCACATTAGCTTCAACGTTGTAATCGATAGGCGGGGCGAACCGGCCCCGCCATTCATCTGTCTTAACCGGAGAGAATTTGACTGACAGCAACGCCGAAACCGTGCACCTTAAGCGCGTCCTTGGAAAATGGGACCTGGTGCTGCTTTTCGTGGTTGCGGTCTTCAACCTTAACGTCGTGCCGTCCATCGCCGCTAACGGTGGCGTCACGATCTGGCTCTGGATCATCTCTTTAGTTCTATTCTTTTGGCCGCAAGGCATCGCTGTCATCGAGCTGGCACATCGTTACCCCGGAGAAGGTGGAGTTTACCTCTGGGCAAAGGAGGTCTTCGGAGACTTTCACGGTTTCCTCTCGGGCTGGTGCTACTGGACGAACAACATGCTGTACGTCCCGACTGTAATGCTTTACTTCGTGGGCGTGTCGGTCTACGTGCTTGGTCCGAGCCATCAAGGCCTTGCGGACAACAAAGTATTCGCACTCTCGGCTTCGCTAGTGTTATTGACAGTCCTGGTTGTTCTTAACATCGTTGGACTCGGCGTCGGCAAATGGATTAACAACATCGGCGCGATCGGCACCTTTGTCGCCGCCGGCGCGCTTCTGGGCCTCGGCCTCTACGTTGGACTCAAGCAGGGCGCGTCGATCAGCAGCGTCAACTTCCACATCCCTGCGGATCCGAAATTCCTTTTCAATGCGTTCGGAGTCATTTGCTTCGGGCTGGTTGGCCTTGAACTCGCGTCGATCATGGGCGATGAGATCCAGGAGCCACGCAAGACGCTGCCCGGTGCCGTGGCTTGGGGCGGCGTCATCTCGGGCGTTCTATACATCGCCACGACGCTGACTCTTCTCGTTGCGGCTGGCAAGAACGGTATCAATGTTCTCCAGGGAATTGTGGACGCGGTCGCACACCTCGGAGCACAAGCGCATATCTCGTGGATCCTGATTCCCTTCGCGTTGATGCTGAGTTTTGCGATTGCCGGAATTGCGTCCGCATGGCTGGCGGGCTCTGCGCGGATTCCGTTCGTCGCTGGCCTCGATAGCTACATGCCCAGTTGGTTGGGGCGAGTGCACCCGAAATACGGATCGCCCTACGCTGCGTTGCTTGTGCACGCGGTCGTTTCACTGACGCTTGTATTCTTGTCGTTCCTCGGCGGCGACAGTGTGAAGCAAACGTTTCAAACCATGCTCTCCCTCGCTGTTGCTCTCCAGTTGATTCCCTTCCTTTACATGTTCGCCGCTCTGCTCCGGATTGGCGTCAACTACAAGCCAGGTGAGGGCGTTTATGGGCGTCCAGCACTTTTGCTGGCTGGACTCAGTGGATTCGTTACGACGACATTGGGAATCGTGCTGGCCTTCTTCCCGCCGGCGTCCGTCATTTCCCTGAAACACTATGAACTTCAAATGGTCGGCGGAGCGGTCTTCTTTATCGGGCTCGCCGCATTTTTCTTTTTTGTTTACGGCGGCCGCAAGGCGCGCGCTGCCGCCCTCGCCGCGTCTCATCCGGCTTAACGCAATGGAGATCTTGTCATGGGATCCGCAGTGAAAACCGACACTTATCAGATGTATATCGACGGCCAGTTCGTCGAAAGCGCAACCGGCAAATCGTTCCCAGTCTACGATCCTTCGACGGAAGAAATCATCGCCGAATGTCCAGCCGGGAATGCGATGGACGTGGATCGCGCTGTCAGCGCAGCACGCAAGGCGTTCGACGAAGGCCCTTGGTCTGGCACCACAGCGCAGGAACGTGGCCGTGTTCTCTTCCGCATCGCGGAGAAACTCCGGCAGAATGCAGCCTCGCTTGCTGAACTGGAAAGTCGCAACTCCGGTAAACCCATCGTCGAGGCCGAGTACGACATCGCCGACTGCGCCACCTGCTTCGAATACTACGGTGGACTGGCGACAAAGGTCACTGGCCAGGTCAACCCGGTTCCAGACAACGCCGTCAGCCTGTCGCTGAAAGAACCCGTCGGAGTCGCCGGACAGATCATTCCGTGGAACTACCCGCTCGCCATGGCCGCATGGAAACTGGCTCCAGCAATCGCTGCGGGCTGCACTGTCGTTCTCAAGCCAGCCGAGCAAACGCCGCTCACCGTCCTCGAACTCGCGAAGCACTTCGAGGAAGTCGGCTTGCCGAACGGTGTGGTGAACATCGTGACCGGCTACGGCGAAGAAGCTGGCGCGCCAATTGTGGCCCACAAAGACGTCGACAAGATCGCCTTCACCGGCAGCGGTGCTGTGGGCAAAGCCATCATGCGCGAAGCGGCGAACACCCTGAAGCGCGTTTCGCTCGAACTCGGTGGTAAATCGCCGAACATCTTCTTTGCTGACGCCGATTTCGAGGCCGCGATAGACGGCGCTCTTTTTGGCGTCTTCATCAATCAAGGCGAGGTGTGTTCTGCCGGAAGCCGAATCCTCGTTGAGCGCCCGATCTATAAGAAGTTTGTCGAAGCG
>Ga0181537_10004609_pt1 | contig 11406 bp, 9 predicted proteins | sample PEATcosm2014_Bin_39_FD_119765 | JGI IMG/M metagenome (GOLD analysis project Ga0181537, IMG submission 119765) | Peatland microbial communities from MTU Mesocosm Facility, Houghton, MI, USA - PEATcosm2014_Bin23_10_metaG | ecosystem: Environmental > Terrestrial > Soil > Wetlands > Peat | place... | reverse complement strand
TTGTCACCCAGCATCGACTTTGAAAAGGGCGATAGGACGGCTCCCCACGAGAACTACTTCAACGGTTACTTCTCTCCCACTTTTTTTCTTTATGACCGCAACCCGGCCCAGGACCGGCAGAATTATAATGTCGATCTCTATGATCAGTATCAATGGACCCGCTTGACGCTGGGGCTGGAGGAGCAGTATCTGCACCTGACCGATGCGACCATTGATGTGGGGAACCTGGTCAAGCGCGATATTTATAAAACGGCCGTGAGCGGGAATTATGTATATAACGATAAACTGATTATTTCAGGAGACGCCTTCCAGCGAATCACTTCTTATCCCACCAGGACGGGCGTTGATACAACGGAATGGGTTGTTGAAAGCTATGCCCTTTACCAGATCGCGCCCAAGCTGCAACTGGGCGGAGGACCGCGAATCAACTTTATCGACATTAGCGGCTCACCTAATGAAACCCATCAGGACCTGCTGATGCATTTGAATTATAATCCCGAAGGAAAGATCACCGCGACTTTTTCTGGCGGAGTTGAATATCTGCAGTTCCAAGGCGTCAGCTCGAGTTATGTTTTGCCGATATTCGATTTGTCCGCAAACTATACTCCCCGGGATGGAACGACCCTCTCCTTCCTGGCTTCGCGCCAGAGCATTAATTCGTACGATGAAGGCGGTGTGGTCTACCTGAATACGGCTCTTCAATTGAGCGTAAAACAGCGCGTTCTTCAAGACGTCTACTTCACGCTTTCGGGGGGATATGCCCTTTCCGACTATGAATTTGGCGCTCTGCCAGTGACAGGCGTCCAGCGGAGCGACAATTATTATTTTGCGAATGCCGGGGTGGAGTGGGATCCAAAGGCCTGGCTGAAGGTGAGCGCACGCGTTGAACACTCGCAAGATGATTCCAACTTTCAGCAAAATACCTTCAAAGACAACCAGATAGGTGTTCAAACTTCAGTGCAATTCTAAATATTCTTTGGATGCGGTCTAATTCCTGCTATTTGGCCCGCCGTGCACTGTATCGCCACCTCAGAAGCCAAAACTCTCCCTAATCAGCCTTCGCTTGAATTATGTAAGTTGTTTGTATTATGAGTCTTATGTCTCGAAAAATTGATTTCATGCTCTTTGGGGTTCTAAGCCTGCTGTTCCTCGCGTTTCCAGCCACTTTGATGGCGCAAGACCCTGCGCCCTCAGGAGAGCCGGTGCCGCAAGTCGCCTCGTCCAGTTCGCCGACAGGACTTACGCCATCGGACAGCTATGTCCTTCGGCCAAATGATCACATCCGCATCACCGTTTTTCAGGAAGACGATCTCCTAACGGAAACCCTCATTTCAAAATCAGGCTACATCAACTTTCCCCTGCTCGGGCCTGTCTTGCTGTCAGGCAAAACCGTGGGTCAGGCGATCTCGGAAATTCGCACCCGACTCGATAAAGACTACATTATCAATCCCCAGGTCACCCTAACCATCCTCGATTTTGCCCAGGAATGGGTCACCGTGCTGGGTGAAGTGCAGAGACCGGGACAGGTCGCCATCCCTCCGGAAGGAGGGCTTGATCTCTTGGGCGCGATCGCCCTTGCCGGAGGTTACACCCGCGTCGCCGATCCATCTCATGTCATCGTCCGCCGCGAGGTGAACGGACATGACGTGGTGCTCAAAGTGGACGCCAGGAAATTGGCCCGGGATGCCCAAGTACATCCATTCAGCGTACAGCCTGGAGACAGGATAAGTGTCGCGGAAAGCATTTGGTAAGGAACCCATGACTAAAAATCCAAACAGCTTCATCCCGCACGACTTTGCGCCAACGTCGATTACCTGGCAGTACCTTTGGACGATCGGCGCTCCCCGGCTCCGGCTCTTCTTCTTGTGCTTTCTAACTGCCATCCTACTCGCGATCATTTATCTCATACATGCTCCGCGCCTGTATGAATCCACCGCGACTGTCCAAGTCGAGCAGCAGGAACAGCGGGCCTTCAAATCAACCGATCAAGACGGAGATGCGGATAGCTTAAAAGGCGATGATGTTATTAAAACAATCGAGCAGAACCTGCAAAATTACAGCCTGTTTGTAAAGGTTGTGAGCGACCCGAAAATTGCCAACGATCCGAATTTTCTGGTGGGATACTCGGGCAGCACTAGCCCGTCGGACGTTGCCGATTTGGCCGAATGGCTCCAATCCAATACCAAAGTGGTTCTTCGCCACGGCACCCGTTTGATTGACGTGACGGTCGATCATCGAGTGCCCGCCATGGCGCAAAAGCTGGCTCAGGCGATTATCGATTCCTTTCTTTTATTGAACGGTGAAGCCCAAAATTCGACGCAACAGGCCGCTTTGAAGTTTTTGGTGGTGCAATCGGAACAGATGAAGGCAAATCTTCAAAAATCCGAGGATTCCCTGGAGATCTACAAGGATTCACTCCTTTTGAAAGATCGCATTGACGATCAACAGCGCGTGATCGACGCGTTGAAACAGCGTTATCGGGAAAAGCACCCGCAACTCATCCAGGCGCGAATGCTTCTGGCCGATCTCATGCAGACTTTCGACATCGATTTCAAAAAAGTGATGACTAATTCCACCGGCGAAGCCGCGTACTGGGCTTCCAACAACAACGACCTCGCTTCCGCTTCCCCGGCTGACCGTATTCCAACCGAGCTCAAGTTGGTAGAGGCGCGCTCCGAGGTTCTGCAAACGGAGGTCGATACGGAAACCGCCCTCTTCGATAACATCTTGAAGCAGATGCGCGAGACCGATGTCAGCCAGGATGCGGCGGCGACCGAAATTACCGTGGTTGAGCCGCCGCCATTACCGCACAAACCGTCCAAGCCCAAGAAAGCGATTGTCCTTTTGCTGGGCCTGGCGGCAGGCACTCTCGCTGGCGTAGTCGCAATAGCTCTTTCCCATGCGATCGACAGCTCCATCCAGAGTCCGACCGAAGCCGAAGCCCTGCTGGGCCTGCCCGTGCTGATCGCGATCCCTCGAATTCCCTCCAAGAAAAAGCCTGGAATTGCCCCTGACCTGTTTTCGTTTCCCTGGAAGTTTTCGAATATTGCCCCCGCCCTGCTTTCGCTTCCCTCGAAGTTTTCGAATCCCCCCGAACCGCCGGATAAAGAGCTCGTGGTTACCGAGGATCCCAGCAGTGCGGCGGCCGAGGCGTTCCGGTCCTTGCGCGCCGTGATTGACCTGCTTGGCAAGGCCGCCGAGCATCGCACCATTCTTTTTACCAGCGCACTTCCGGGTGAGGGAAAGACATTTGTGAGCTGCAACCACGCCCTGGCCCTGGCACAAGCGGGATTGACAACCCTTTTGGTGGATACCGATCTCCGCCGTCCCTCCGTCCACACTCGCTTCAAACTGGAAAACAAAATCGGATTTGTGGAAGTTGTAACTCAAGACCTGGACTTGAATGAAGCCGTACATTACCGGGTCGCCAAAAACCTCAATGTTCTGACGGCAGGCGGCAAATGTCCCAATCCGGCGGAGCTTCTTGCCGGTTCCGGCTTTAAGGAAACTCTGACGAAGGCCTTGATGAATTATGATCGCGTCGTCTTTGATTGCAGCCCTGTTAACTTGGTCAGCGATTCCCTTCTCATCGCAGGTTATGTCGACACGGTCTGCCTGGTCGTTGGCGCCGCCAGCACCGCGCGGCGAGCTCCGCTACATGCCGTCACTTTGTTGCGCAGGGCACAAAGAGAACCCTCCGGCATCATTCTAAACGCCGTGCCGCCATGGAATGATCGTCTTCATCTTGGCTACAAGAGTGAGGATGGCGGGCCTTATCGGCAAAGTTACTCCTGACCGCCCTAAAAGGGCGTTCATAGCTGAGCCGCGGGCTCCTGCCCATCTTCCGGCTCGTTCTCGTCCTTGGTCTTGAGCGTGATGGTAAACCAAAGCTTTTCCCCCGGCGCATCCACGCTGAAAGCGGAGACTTTGACGTCGCCGTCCTTCAAGATGCGCTGCCAATGAATGATTCCGGACGAGGTCCCCTGAATCTGGCCTTTTTTGAAAACAATGTCATTGAAGGTGACGCCGTTTCTGTCGCTGCTTCGAATCTGGCAGATAAAATAGGTGGGCGACGGCACCGTTAAAATGACAGTGGCAAGGACCTCGCTTTCGTCCTTATCCTGCTGCCGTATGGTGGCCGGATCGATGCTGAACTTGAGAGGAATACCGGTCGAGAAAGCCGATGCATTCAGAATGGGAAGAAAACCAAGAAGCGTCAAAATCACCCATTTGTGAAAAACTCGGTTTTTGATCGGTGGATGCATTTTTAATTATCGAGAATATCCTGTTCTAAGGCATTGTGGCATAAGACAAAAAATGTCCTCTATCTAGTAAGCGCCCGACCGGACAAAGAAAGTCTTGATCATAATGTAGACGTCCAGCAAAACGTTCCAATTTTCCAGATAATAAAGATCGTATCGAACGCGTGCTTTGAGATCAGTGTCTCCACGCATCCCGTTAATTTGCGCAAAGCCGGTCAGGCCGGGTAAGGCAAAATGCCGCGCATTGTAGTGGGAAATCTCGTCCTTGAGCCTCTGAATATGTTCGGGCCTTTCCGGTCGAGGGCCAACCAGGCTCATGTCGCCGACAAGAACGTTCCAAAATTGGGGGATCTCATCGATATTCCATTTACGCATCGTCTCGCCAATTTTAAGCCTGCGCGGATCATTCTCACGGGTCCACTGCACGCCATGTGTTTCCGCATCCAGCTTCATACTGCGAAGCTTGTAGATGTGAAAAATCTTGCCGCCCTTGCCCGCGCGCACCTGGCTGTAGAAGATGGGTCCGGGCGATTCTTTCCGGATGAGATGTCCAAAAATAAGGATGAGCGGAGTGGAAAGAATTAATCCCACGGTGGCGCCCGCGACATCGAACGCGCGCTTGACGATCCGGTTGAAGACGTGGTCCAACGGCAACTTACTGACTCCCAGCACGGGCACTCCGCTGACATGTTCCAGATGCAGGGCTGAGGTGAATGTTTGAAAGTAGGAGGGAATGACCTTGAACTGAACATGTTCCCGCTCACATAAGTCGGCGAGCGCTATGATCTCGCCCATCACCGGGTCGAGATCCGCCATGATGACGATATCCGGCTTTTGCTGCTGAATGATTTCGCCAAGAGAATTGTAATCGCCCAGAACCGGAACCTGCCGGGGAGGATCGACCCAGAATCTCCCATGAGCAGAGGGTGTACAACCGATGACTTCGTAGTGATGTCCCGAATCGCGCATAACGTTATTCGAAAGAAGGTCGGATTCCTTGCTCCAGCCAATAACGAGAACGCGCTCCCTTAAAGCTGCCAGCCAGCTGCTTTGAAGCAGGAACTGACGCAAGGTGAGTCTCCACGCGGAGAGAAAAATCCCGGAATTTAAGAATGCCCAAACATAATAGTACCGTGTGATCGGCGGCTGCAGTTTCACCGCTAGAACCAGCGCAAGAAAAACAATCAGCCACGTATAGGAGGCCTTGAATATCAGCGAAAGGATCTTCTCGCTCAAAAAGAGTTTTCGATTATAGCCCCCGAAATATCCAAATACCCCCAGATACACCAACGTGCTGACCTCTATATAGGAAGAGTGAGGGCCTGCCAGGATCTCGTGTATTATCGAAAAGAAACTTAATTTTTCGCGGGAACCTGTCGCAAAAAAGAACGCGAGGACAAGCGCCGTTATATCCGAAGCGATGACGAATAACGTCAAGAATTCCGTTGAAGGAGCGGATACCAATTCCCTTTGATTACTTACAGGAGAAGAAGTCCCATCGATTCCCCGGGATGATTCCAGTGTGGAAAGTGGATATGACACATTGGTATCGTGATTGACAGCATTCATACACCTCCTTAACTGATGATACCCTAATTCAATCAAATGATGCGATTCATTTGACCAATTTGAAAGCAGAGAATGTGCCGCAGGGCAGTATTTTTCTGTTACGTTGAGCTTATTATCGACAAGAGAGACAAGGAATGTCGTAAGGCGTTTGTAGTCAATTATAAGCGAATGAAAGTCCGACGGATTTTCGAGAGGATTTTAAGCCAATTTTTGAGATAGGCACAAAGTTCCCTATTGTGTCTTGAATTCCGCAGGATTCTTCTCAATTAATCGTAGTCGCCATTAATATCTTTGGCGCATAGATAGATTATTGCCCCAATAGAGCAAACTTTGCCTGACACGGTTTTGTAACATAGACATTTGTGCCTAATTCGACTTGACGCTAGTGCAGAATTGACCTACCCTTCGAATTCACAATCAAATATATGCACAATTTTCTTCTAATGCTGGTGGCTGTTTTTGCGCTGGCCGGGTATCTGTTCTTCATCAAGGAAAGGCGTTTTTTTGTAAAAGCGACTTTGGCGCTGCGGGACTATGTCAACTCAACCGAAGATCAATGGGCTTGGACAACTCAGGACGGGCGCTCCTTTGAAAACGTCGAGATCGAGCGGATTGAACGGAATGTGGTCGTTTTTGAGCATAACTACGGGAGGTCCCATCTTGCCGTTGCTGCCCTTAGCGATGAGTCGCTCCAAAAACTCCTTCGCACGTCCATTTGGCGAAACCATGATGTATCCGGCTCTGGACAGAAGGACGAACTTCAAACCTTTCATTCCGGAAACGCGCAGACCGAAAAGGATCTGAAGGCAGCATAAAAGGCCCATTTCGTCTTGCGGCTTGGCTACTCGCTCATCACGTAGTTTGGCTTGCGCCCTACTCTTCGCTTGGTTTCAGACCTCCCGTCTCCAGCCCTACCTGCAAACAGCCTGTTGATTCTTCACAGATGGAAGCCAGTTGCAATCAGCTACAAATGTCGGGATGATCAGGAATATGTCCGGTCTTGACTCGGTTGGGGTTGGCATCACGACAAAGGACCGCTGGGAAGACCTGGAGGTTACGCTGATCCGTCTCCGAGAGAGTGGCTTGGATTGCCTGGAAACTGTCGTGATCGATGATGGTTCCGCCATTCCCGCGCCTGCCAAATTGCGAGAACAATTTCCCCGGATCAGGTTCATTCGTTTCGAGTCGTCCCAGGGTTTAATCGCCCAGCGCAACCGCATCGCTAAGCTACTATCGACCCCGTTAATTTTGGGTTTGGATGACGATTCGTTTCCGGTGGAAGGAAGCCTCGGGGCGGCCGCTGACTGGATGCTCAATCGTCCCAAGGTGGTTGCGCTTGCCTTTCAGATCATCTTCAAGAACGAATCGCCGCCAGTCAATTTCGCGACGACAGCGCCTTTTCCGGTTCGGGATTATATCGGATGCGGCAACCTGGTCCGCCGCGATCTTTTTCTTTCCCTGGGTTCCTATGAGGAACGCTTCGAATTTTTTACCGAAGAGGCGGAATTCTGTCTTCGGGCGATCCAGCAGGGCTATGAAATCTACGCTTATCCGGGCTTCGTTATTCGGCACAACCTGAGCCCGGTGGCGCGAAATCACCCGCAGCGTGCCGAGAAATTTATTCGCAACGAAATGCTGATGGCCTTATGGCACTTTCCGATGCCCGAATCTTTTCTCCGTGCGGGCCGGGCTTTTCCGGCGATGCTGATCAAAAATCCTGCATTGCGCAAAAATTGGCTCTCTCTCCTGAAGGGATACCTGGAGGCTCCGATTCAATACCTACGCTGGCCGCATAACAAGCAGAGGCTCTCCTTTCAGCAGTTCCAGGTGTGGAAAAAACTGCCGATGGCGGCACAAGTCGTCATGGGAATAAAACAGGAATTCCCTTGATTAGCGATCTCGAACATAGCACGCGCCCTGAAACACGGTGCGCGGATGTTTGCATTATCGGCGCGGGCGCGGCGGGCATTGCGCTCGCCGTCGAGTTGTCGCGGGGCGGGCAACACGTCGCGTTGTTGGAAAGCGGAGGTCTTGGGGAGGAAGACAAGACGCAGAATCTTTATCGCAGTGAAATCGCCGGCCTCAAACATGAAGGGATCCATTTTGGACGCCACCGGCTTTACGGAGGCAGCACGACCAAATGGGGCGGACAGATTCTCGAATTATTCGACGATGATTTCGAGACCCACTCATGGATAAAAGGCAGCGGATGGCCTATTCGCAAAAAGGTGCTGGAGCCCTATTACGCGCGTGCCCTCGCTCTGGAGGGTCTCGGCCAGGTGACGACGAATGACCGCGATGTCTGGCGGGAAGTAGGGCTCGAGCCGCCGGACTTAAGCGCGAGTTTGACCTCTTTCTTTTCCCGCTGGTGCCGGGAGCCCAACTTTACGCGGTTGTTTGACCGAGTTCTGACCAGCGGGGAGAATCTCCAAGTCTACCTTCACGCGAATGCCTGCGAAATGCTCCTGGCCGAGGATGGCGAATCGATCCGGGGTATTCGAGTTCGCACCCTGTCGGGCAAGGAAACGGTCCTCACCGCCAAGCGCTATGTGCTTTGCCTGGGTGGAATCGAGACCTGCCGCTTTTTGCTGCAACCCCATGTCGGGGGACGCGCTCCGTGGCATCAAAACCCGCTTTTGGGAAGGCATTTTCAGGATCACCTGGATGTCTACTGCGCCGATTTGACCAACGTACATCCGCGATTATTCCCTTCTTATTTCGATCCGGTCTGCACCCGCGGTTACCGCTACGAATCGCGATTCTGGTTGCCGTTCAAGCAGCGTCAGGAGGCCGGCTTGCTGAATGTCGGGGGAATGGTTTTTTTCGAAAATCCACCTGACGATCCACTTCATCGCAACTGGCAAACGATGAAGCTGCTGGTGCGGGGACGACTCCGGGAAGTGGCCGCAGCGGATCTGCCGCCTCTGGCGACGGGTCTGCCGACTCTCTTCCACCAAATCTACCGATACCTCGCGCAGGGTCGGGGTTACCATCCTCCCAAGACACGGGCCCGGCTGCGTGTTTTCTGCGAGCAGGAACCGCTCGGTGAAAGCCGCATCACGCTGAGCAGCCAAAAGGACGCGGTCGGACTGTTTCGCTCCCGGCTGGACTGGCGTGTTTCCGAACTGGAACTAAAGACAATTCGGCAATTCGTCGGCGTCGTGCAACAGGCTTTTGCGGAGCGCCAGCTTGCCCGGGTGATTCCCGATCCGGACCTTGCCGGAAATCCTGATAATTTTGTTTCCAAAATCATGGATAGCTACCATCACATGGGCGGCGCGCGAATGGCCGTGGAGGCTTCGCAGGGCCTGGTCGATCTCGATCTGAAGCTTCATGGAACCCGCAACGCGTATGTTTGCAGCAGCGCCGTTTTCCCCACCTCGGGCTTCTCTAATCCCACGCACACCCTTTTGGCACTGGCGGTTCGTCTCGCGGATCATCTAAAAAACACAACCTAAGTCCCAAGACGACACTCCTAGGGCACTCTAACAAACCGAGGAGATTGCAGTATCAGCCGCGCGCCGATTGTGGCCCAGGTTTCCGTTTCTTGTAGATTTTTGGCCATGGACTTGATATGCTTTCCCACCATTTGTCTTCTTTATCTGTTACTCCCATCTACCCTCTGTAAAATGAATCACGGCCCCATAAGACAAACCACAACCAGACAGGACAAGCCTCTGTCGTCCTTGATCGCATGGGGTTTCCTTTGGGCGGTGACGCTGCTGGCGACCATGCCCGGTTTGCGGGCGGATGACTCCACGACGACCCACAAAGCCAGCGTCTATTCCTCCAAACAGGGGGTGATCCGGCGGTACTCGGAAGAGGATCGCGTTCGGTACCAGCTTTGGGATTACAGGTGGAAGCCCGACCCCGCTCAGCCCATCACGCGGATCGAGGTGCGGCTAGGTGAACAAAAAGTTTACGTTTACCAGAACGAGGATGTCGCCGGCGAGAGTCCGATTACCACGGGCAAGCCGGGTCACGATACGCCGCCCGGGCATTACACGATTCTGCTCAAGGACATCGATCATAAGTCGAACCTTTACGGCGTTTTTCTGGACGCCAACGGCTATATCATCGACGGTAATGCGCAAGTCGGTGAAAAGCCGCCTGCCGGGGCCGTCTACGATTCGGCCGACATGCCCTATTACCTGCGCATCCGCGACGACGGCGTCGGGCTGCATGCGGGTTTCCTGCCCGGTTATCCGGCCTCGCACGGGTGCATTCGCATGCCGCACGCCTTCGCCGAATTGCTTTTCTCCAACGTCTCCGTCGGCACGCCGGTGGATGTTGTGCCCTAGCTGGTAACCTTGCGCGCAATGCGCCGGCTACCTCATAAGTCCTGCCCGACGGCCTGAAGCTGCTGATACTGGTCCAGCGCGTGGCGCAGAAAAACGAGATTCGCTTCGATTTGCTTTTCGAGGTCGGTGTGGTGGGGCGTCTCGAACACGATTTCGAAGGGACGCGGGCTCGCTTCGGGCGCTGCGCAGAGCATGCCGGGATAACCTTTTCGGATCAGCCCGTTCCGCGCGGTGAAATTATCGATCGTCGCATCGCAATTGCGTGGCAGGATTTTTTCCGCCGCTCGCAAGGCCGGTTCCACCACGTATTGCGTCACCTGCGCGCCAAGGGCGAACGCGTAAAGCCCGCACGAGTCATTGTCGGCATGGAGAGAGATCAACCCGTCGAAACGGAGCGTCCGGATTTGCCGCTCCAAAAGCTGCACTTCCGGCTCGCGCGAGCCGACCCAGAATTCCCGGTTCAAATCACGGCCGCTCCGCGAATGGCGCGTGCCGTCCTCGAAGCCGGAGGGATTGCAGAGCGGATAAACATAAACCTCATAACCCCGCGCCAGATCGGGATTTTGCGCCAGCTCCTGCAGAAAGCGAATCGCGGCAAAAACACCCGCGGACTCATCGCCATGAATGCCGGCAAAAATGCCAACGCGGAAGTAATCGCCGCCGCCGCGCGGTCCCACGAAGAGATATTGTTCGAACGAATAATCATCCGGGCCGACGCTCCATGTGCCCAGAGTGGCGGGGAGCCAGGGGCCCCTCGCTTTTTGCAGCGGAGCCAGTGTCTCGCGAAAATTCTTTCGGCCTGCTTTTTCCGTGGCAGAATGGGTCGTCATCCTTGACCGATTCTCACGGATTGGGAGAGAGGGGGCAAGCCGATGCACACCAGTAGGTATACAATACTCTATAGGCATTGTCTAGTTTATAACTCTCTTCCATCCTAACGTTCATGCTAGCAACAGCTTCCAGCCTTGCCGACCAGTGCCAAGTGGTCAACCTTGTTCCGGTATTCTTTACTGATTTTTTGAATCGTTAATCAGGCCTGCCTCCTTTTACACTCATAACAAATTTCAGCATGAAAATCGTCAGCATCGTTATTAACAATTACAACTACGTCCGCTTTCTTCGACAGGCGATTGATAGCGCCTTGGGCCAGACCTATCCGCACTGTGAGGTCGTGGTTGTGGATGATGGATCAACGGACGGGTCGGTGGAAATCATCCGCTCGTATGGCTCGAAAATTCGGGCCGTGATTAAAAAAAATGGCGGCCAAGCCTCGG
>Ga0181537_10004608_pt1 | contig 11407 bp, 14 predicted proteins | sample PEATcosm2014_Bin_39_FD_119765 | JGI IMG/M metagenome (GOLD analysis project Ga0181537, IMG submission 119765) | Peatland microbial communities from MTU Mesocosm Facility, Houghton, MI, USA - PEATcosm2014_Bin23_10_metaG | ecosystem: Environmental > Terrestrial > Soil > Wetlands > Peat | place... | reverse complement strand
GAGCCAGAGCCACCCGGCGAAGCATGAATTCCGTCCTCCACGCGGAAGCAAATGAGTCCACCACCGAACACCGAAAGGCACCGAGGAATGTACAGGCCGCGAGTAATCGGAGTGAGTCGATACGTCCAAGTCGTTCCTTCCGTACCCGTCACCGTCTCCAGAGCATCGAACTGGTTGGGCGCAATGATCCAGAACTTCGAGACAGAACCAAGAACGCCAATGCCGCCAGAGGTCGCCCCGTTCACCAGAGCATCAGATGGAGAGGTCACGTCCTGCTGATTCGTGTCTGGAGCCGAATCGAAGTTGTTTCCCTTCGTCCAATAGTCCACGCCCGGCCGCAGCGGGTCGCCTACGCCGTGCATGACTACGATGTTGTCGGTAGGCCCAAAAAGATACGGGAGGGGCTGGGCGGCCATTCCCGGCTCTGCAATGTTCCATACCTGATTCGTTCCGTCCGGCACACCGGGGATCGTAACGCTCGTATTCGATGTAGGGCGAGCGATGAACGAATATGCAAGCTGCGTCGGATAGCCAATCTCAATCACCGTGCCAGGGAGCCACCGAACGTTGAAGAAATCTCCCGTCAGTCGAGTAATCACGCCACCTGATACATTGCAGGTTCCGGCGCGAGGAAGGTCGATGGAAGGGAACGGCTCAAAATCGTCGTAATCCATCGCCGCATTCCCCGCCGCTTCCGTGTCAGTCAGTGAGTCAGTAATTGCTGTGTTAAATCCACCACCACCAAGATCATCGTTCGGCCCCGTTGCAACGTAGGTGTAACTGGTCAGCCCTGAATCTTGGCGATAATAGTCTACCTTGTCCACTTGAGGGTCGGGCGAATACGGGCTGGAAACTTGATTAGCCAGCACAGGCGTAGTCTGCGGAGTAGAAACAGGCCCAGGATTTGAGACAGCGCCCGTGGTCGACGAACGATATTTGCAAGCGTAAGAGACGTTCTCTCGAATTCCGATAGGCAACGGAGGAATGATAGCCGGAGGCGCGAGAGGGGTTGGCGAGGCTTCGATGAGAAGGATGCGCCCACTGTGATACCAGTAATCGTAATCAACCTCGATAGGATAAGACCCGGCTGACGGGAAATTCACTACTACCGTGATTTGTGCATACCCTCCACCCGACCCCGTATTTTCAATCGCCATCGGCAACAGAGGTAAGCCACTAGCAACCGTGATCGTCTGACCATTCTGCGAGAGGAAAGGGCCGCTGCCTGTAACCACGGCAGAAGAAACTAACGTCGCCCCTCCACCGATACCCCAAATCAGAGCATCCTTGTAGGTCAGGGTAAACGAATAGTTCCCCGCCTGCGGAACGTAAATGTTTCCAATCAAACAGAAATTGAAGTTCTGATACGCCGTATTGCCATCAACGCCTTTTAGCGCGGGAGAGTAAACCGGATAGCTCCCCGTCACAACGTCCTGAGGATTTAGTTGAGACCATATCATCGGGACCGAAGGAGAGCCAATGCCAGGGAGCGTAGGCTGTCCGGCTACGAACGTCGTATCAAATATGAACGAGTTTCCGCTCGTGCTTCCCGCCGCTCCAGATATGCTTCGGGCAGGGCCGCTGCCGGATGTGTCGTCGGGATTCTTCCAGATGTAATCCGCTACTTGGCTTGCTGTGGGAGAATCAGGGAAGTAATAGGCCGTCAAAGGCCCAAAGACTGACAGGTTAGACGGAAGCGCATTGGTCGTAACTGTAGCGGTGAGCGTGAATGAGCCAGAGTTGGCCGAGAACGTGTTTCCCGTGGAGTTAATGCCGACCTGAAAAGTCTTGGCCCCGTAAGGAACCGTGATCGGAGTCCCTATGGAAAACCCAACATCCACCACAGACGGGATGTACAGAGGCACCACGCCAGCAGGAACCACGTTCCCGGCCCCATCGGCAAATGCACCAATAACCACCGTCGCGTTCGCGGGGGGCGTTAACCCGGTTCCTTGCGCCATAACGTAATGGCCGGGATTCGTGGCGGGAGCAGGTGAAGGCCCAAGAGTCGTAGGAGTTGCAGCGCCTCCGTTGATCGTGGCAGTTCCCGTGAGAGACGTAATCGTTACCGTCGTCGCGTTCGCCACGTTGATAACGAAGGGAGCCGTGCCATCTGGCGAGGGGTTCGGATAGCCGTTCGTCTCGCCGTAGCTGTATGACGAGTTTGCCCCAAGGTAATTAGTCCAAGGAATGTCAGTCGCCAACAAGGTTCCAGTAACGGTTACGGACGTATTGTTCGTCGTCACCAGAGGAGCTAGTTGGGGTTCTTTCACTCCCATCTTGTAAACGAGTCCGTCAGAACGAACCTTCAACATTCCAGAGCACACGAATGCAGTCGTAGTGCCATTCAGGGCAAACTTCGTCGTAATCGTGACATTGCCATCGGGAGCCGAATCTCCGATGTACGCCCACGGCTGCACCGAGGCATTAGGCCGGAAGATGATTACGGAGATGGGATTCCCTGTCAGTCCAGAAGCGATCTTAACGCCGTTGCAGTACAGATTTCCGAGCGCGTCCGAGGTGATGAGAGAATATCCGCTCGCTGGGCCGTTCGGAGTTGTGTCGTTCAGCCTTGCTATGGTCTGCACCGCAGCGGAGAGCGTGACAATAGCGCCAGAGAGGGCGTTACGAAGCCCAAACGCACCCTTCAAGAGTGCTCGGACATTCTGCGCCATAGCGACAAACCCTGCACGCATACGGTTCAGCGGCACCGCCACGTTCATGCCTCTGAAAATTACGTGCTTGGGCTCTGCCATCAGTCTCCAGTATAGTCTAAAGCGGTACTATCTAGTAACTACGCTTGCGTGCAACCTTCTTTTTCATCCCCATCTTAGGCTTGCCAACGGGCTTCGCGTGCATACGCTTCCCGACTTTCTTCTTGGCTGATTCTTCATCGGCCATCATCTCGCGTTCGGCGTGATCCATCTTTCCCGCACAGTGCAACTCCATCTTTGCCTTTTTCATGCTTTCCCCTATACCCCGACAGCCGACCGGATTCCTCCGGTGTTCTCATCGAACGTGGTAATGCTGGAAGGCCCACCCGATAGGCGAGTCATCGTAGTCACGAAAATATCTACCTTGTCGCGATCTCTGAGTCGCGCCATCTTGAGTTCGCTTTCGTACTGCTTGAGCGCAGCCCCCATCAGGAAACGGAAGTCAGCACCTTGGCCGCGGGGATTCGACGGGTCTTTGTTCGCCTCAGCTTGTTCGTAGCAACGCGCACGCGCCTTCGCTTTCACCATCGACTCTGGTATCCCGATAGGAAGCGTATCGCTGAGATTCACAAGGTCGGCTCCGAAGTGCAAATACCACGTCTGGTACAGAAAGCGATTTCTCGGTCCCGGCCAAAGTTCAAAGCGCTCCCAACCGGGAGTCGAGGAACCAACTCTCTCATCCTGCCCCAACGCCAGAAGCCTATCGGGATTGGAGAAGATTTGACGCTGTGGGTCTGCACGCCCAACCTCTCTACGATCACCCCGAACCGCTAGCCATCCAGAATTCCCAATGTCGTGCATACTTAGCCATCGAGAGAAATCCCTTACTGGAGCCACGATGTAGCACTGATAGATGAAATACTGCTGCAACGTCACAGGCGCACCGCTGAGAGTGGTCAGCGGATCGGTGAATGCACGGTTGAGAGTCAGCACTGCGAAGAGCGTGAAACTGAACGTCGCCGGGACTCCACCTTCCGCGAATACAATGTACGGATTCGTGTAGTTGGCCCCGATAGTCAGAATGACAGGAGCCAAAGTTACTACACCGCTTGCAACCGTGATCGACGCGGTAGCACCCGTTCCGGCGCCAGTGTCAAGAATGGGAACGATGTAGGTTCCGTTCGTCTGCCCTGAACCACCCGTTAGGATTGTTCCGTAAGCAACCATGCCATTATTTCCGAGCGCGATGATATCGTAGATCGTACTCGCCCCACCGAACCTGTCGAAGAATGGTGGTGGTGGTGTGGTGTCTAAATCTGCTCCCGATGCTCGGAATTGGCGCTGCGTCAAAAGTGATCCGTACTGCGATCCTTCGCCGGGAGTAAGCCATTCGAGAGTAGCAACCGCGTCAGCAGTGACGAGGGGAGAACCGAACTGGAGCGTTACCGTTCCTTTTCCTATCGCGCCGGGTAGAGTGAATCCAGACTCTCCGAATTGCCAGCTCCACCCACCGAGACGACGAACATCTCCCCAGGCTTCGTTGATCAAGGTCTTGGCGTAGGCACCATCTATATTAGGCACCGCGCCTTGAAGTTCCGCTAACATGTCGCCAAGAGCCATGATTCACCTGAATTGTGGCGGGACTCGCACCCACCTTCCAGCCATTCCCCGTCCGCTGGTAGCGGTTTTCCCTTAGGGAGAAGATTATGCGGTCGGAGTCGGCGCGACCGGGAACGTATTCATTACCGTAACTACGGCCTGAGCGTACTTCTCAATCTCAGCCTGAGCCGCAGTATCCACCAACCCCTGAGCCGTAAGAGTCGGAAGTAAAACAGGCGTAACCGCAGTAATGACCTGAGCGAACTTCTGCTCACTCGTAGACCCGGTAGCCCCCGCCAATGCACCTGCCGCTTCCGCAGCCGCTACCGCATTCACTACCACGGTAAATTCTGCCCCGAGACTCGGCACGCCGAAACTGTCGGCAGCTACGCTCACCAAAGGCTCCGATTCCTGAGCGACTTTTACCGCTGCCGGGAGAATCTTAGTGAACATCGCAGTCACAACCGCCTTAACGTCTTTGCCTACTTTAGAAAGAATCGTCTCAAACTTGTTCATATTTCCCTTTCAAACGGGCGGCTGTGAGCCGTCCGTTGGTGGTGCTGGTTTTTCGCTCTGCGCGTGCAGAGCTAAATGCTTCCCCGTGATTATACCTAACAACGCTCCCAATAGCATGTCGATACTGCGAACAGCAAATCCACCCGTATCGCCTGTGAAGTGAACGGCGACATAGAGGAAAACTAACACGAGAATCGTCAGCAGTGATTTGTCGAAATTTTCATTCATTTCGCGTCCCTCACGAGCGTTGCACCGATTCCCACATAACCTAGTCCAACTCCTGCATAATGCCGATACGGATGAGTTCCATCCCACGGCGCTACCCACCTTTTCCTTCCCTGATCTACCGTCAGATTTACCGAATCCTCAAGTTCCCCAGCGTTCGATGTGGCGAAAGTCAATGGGCCATTCACGTAATTGGTTAGTCCGTTCATTGCGGGAGACACCGAATCGCTCGCTTTTGCAAGGCTATCGAGTAAAGGATTGGCGTGCTCAGGGAGAGTTGAAATCTCCGCAATTGCCCTCTGTGCCTCTCCAGTGGTCAACTTGGCACTTACCAACAGGTCGTGGGTCGCGGCAAGCTCCTGATGCCCCTGGGCGATGAATGATGGAGCCTCTGAGCGAATCAATCTCATCGTTTTCTCGGTCTCCCCCTCCGCTCCCCCTGCCACCACTACATCTCGGTGAATGTCGGTTGCGATGGTGCCGGAATCCTTATTGAACTCAGTGGTGAGCGAGTGTATATCTCCGGGAATTGAAGCATACTGTTGCGCCATCATCGGGATTTGATCGTGCGCCGTGTTCACCGTCCGGTCTACGTCCCAACACAGCAGGCAACCGAGCGCCATCAGTAGTAGTCCCGCGAACTCCCGAACGTGCTTCATGTGGTCGCCGCGTTGACGAGCAGCGGAAGAACTTCGTCGGGAAGGTCAAGAATAACGCCCGTACCGTCGCATACCGGGCAGTCCACGAATCGGCAGTTGACGATAATCTCGCCATCCTCGCACTTCGGATTTGGGCATTTGCGCATCACGCCTCCTCGAACAGTGTGGTTTCAGCCTGCCGCCGCCGCAGTAATCCCGCAACTTCCTTGCCTGCGCATTTATCCCAACGGTCAAATTCTTCCGCTGCCCCTCTGTAGTCGCCCTTGTTAAGTAGGGTCAACAGAGTGGACACCAGGAACGCATGGGGTCCGCAGTTGAACACGAAGTCATTGAGCGCGGCACGTTCGTTGTCAGTGAGCGGGACTTTTACTAGACGCGTTACCGCCGTGGATGCCGCAAGGTGGTCTGACTCGTAAAGCTGATCGCTCTGAGCCTGTGTGATCGTCAACCCTTCGTGAACATCCGGCCCGGTGTGACCTCTGCCGATAGTCCAGATACCACGGATGTCTTGATACGCTGTCAGTTTGTCGCCTTCAAACTCATCAGCCAATTTCTCATCAGCGGTTTCCATTTAAGTCTCCCTGTCCTTTCTTGCACGGTTTCTTGGTATGCGCTAGGTAATCTTTGACGGGGACCATTGCATAGCAGTTATGGCAGCGCACAAAGTTTGGCCGTTTGTCATCAAGTTTTGCGGTATATGTCATTTATCGTGCTCCTTTCGCCCCCGCCAGCGACTTCATTCGGTAATCAATCTCCGGGTCTGCAATCGTTCCCTTGGTGATCCACTGTAACCGCTGAATCATCTCCGCGCAAGGCTGGCAAAGTTTGCTCAAGGGTTCGGATTCGTCGTGCTGGCACAGGTCGCATTTCAACTCAGCATTCTCCCGATCTAACCCCCGCCCGTTTAAGGTAAAGGTATTGCACCAACATCATGTACTGATGGTAATCGGATTCATCCATCAATTCCTCAATTACGACGCTCAATCCGTGCTTCATAAAGTGGTCGTTGTAGGTCAGAAGTTCCTCGAAAGACTTAGACGGGCCAATATCTATAAACTTCATAATTAACCCCCATACTTAGATATATGATGCTAATCGTGAATCTTGCGGTTCTCGCACGACAAGCATCTCATCCAAGTGACGTGCTTCTCTCGGATATCCTTATCCTCATCCGACCTGATCTTGATCTCATCGGCCATAGATCGGAAGATTATTTGATGATCTTCCCTGTTTTGACCAACGAGAGTTTCCATCGCCTTTCTCATATCGAGAGTCATTTGACGCAGTGCGGCATAGCTCGCTACTACCCCACTACCGAGCATTACGGGAGATAACCATTCATAAGTCATTTCGCATCATCCCTCGTTATTTCTTTTCTGGTTTAGCGGCCCGGTTAGCCAAGCACTCGGCGTTCATTCCTGGTGGGACCTTCCAGCAGGAACCAGTTTTTTCGGCATCCTTCAATGCTTTTTCCTGTGATTCTTGTACCTCGCGTGCGACTCTCTCAGCCGTCTTTGAAGGTCTTTCCAGAGCCGCTTCTGTGGGCTGCTTAACCGGCGCGGCCTGCGCGGATTGAGCCGCCCGTAGATCGGCTACCGCCTGCCTCTTCTCAACCTGTACAAGCTGGTATTCCAACTGCGTAACCTGCTCTTTCAATCCAGCAATCGTCACCGACTGTTGGGCCATCGTTACTCTTAAGTCGGCCACCGTGGAATCCTTCGGCGTGTCTTGCGCGAAGGCCAGCGATGCCACCAATAGAATCAGTGCCAGAATCCGTTTCATAGTCATCTCCTATGGGGTTGAGCAGCCGCAAGTCGGCGGCGTGCCTGAAGGTGGAGTCGTGCAGTGTCCTTGTTTGCCGCCTGTCGTATAACAGGCGAGATAAGTCGCGTAGGGGCTTTCCAGTCCAAAGGTGATCGACGTAGAAGTCAAGTCCATCACATCGACCCGGTTCGGGGTGATCTTGATTACGCCCGTCGCGCCCGTGCTGCTCACCACGGTATTGCCGTTCTGTCCCTCAAGCACAACGGAGCTAACCGGCCACGCCGGGACAGGCGAGGATGCGGCCGGGATCGCGTCAAGAGCCCCTTGAAAGACACCTGCATTGTCGTACCCACTGAGCACCGCATACGTCCCAGATGCAGCTCTGAGAGTGGGATTCGTGGCGGTGAAGGTGCCATTCGTTAGACTGGCGTAGACTGTCCCGGTCTCGGACTGCCATGACCAGCCGCCGCCTAAGTCCGCATAGACCGTCTGGTTCGATGAGTTGAAAGTCATCGGGTACTGAATCGTGCCGCCAACATCCTTTACCGCCATGTTGCAAGTGCTGGGAGTTCCAGTGGTGTAATAGTCCGCGATGGAGCACAGCAGCAGCGGAGAGACTTGATATATCTGATTCGGGTACGCCATCCCGTACTGGCCACTGTAAAATGACATTCCAATACCGATTGTGTGATTCTTGGCAAAGATCGCAGTCACGGTGGCGGGAACGATCGTCGAGGAGACAACCTTCACGTCTTCATGATTCGCTCCGCTATCCACGGACATATAAGTTCCGCCTGTGATCTGTGTGGCGTAGGTGAGTGGAACGCTCTGCGCTGAAGCATTGGCCGTGATCGCACTCGACGTGACGACTGCCCTCCGGTTGGACGAAGTGAACTGCGTCCCTAAAATTACATCGGCCATGAAGCCGTAATGCCAGCCCGCTACACCGCCTGTACCGGAGGAGTCCGCGAAGAATGCGGCGGTCGAAGGAACAGTGCCTCCGGTCGTCGCTTGGACACCTATTTTATGATTGGGTGCCCAAGGGTCAGATACATCCGATCCCTGATTTCCGTTGTCAGCTTCGAGTGTGACCGAAGACGCATCTTTTCCAGCGACCACGTTGGTCAGCGGATTCATCGCCTCGATTGTGTTTCCGCCGCTAGCGCTGGAAATCTCTGCGTAGATAGCGACCGGATTGTTAGCCGGAGGATTCACGGGAGGGAAAGACACTCCGATTTGAGCGTTGGCATAAACGGCCAGTCCGACGCTGCCTCCGTTTGCGTTGTTTGCGCCCGTGAAAATCTGTAGTACCCCGGTGCGGTAGTCCCACACACTCACGTTGTTAGGAATTGGCGGCGTCCACCAGCCCGGCCCCATAGAAGAAGGAACGTAAACGTATGGGCAACTGGTTGAAGCACAGGACGCGATGGCTGCGGTCAATTGTGCCGCCACCGTGCCGCCAGAGGAAAAGGCCGCATTGATGACTCCATTCACGCTCTGCGCCGTCAATCCCGCGTTGAAGTTCTGTAATGCTGTCCAATTATTGGAGGTGCTAAAAATACTCGACGCCAATCCAACTCCACCCGCGTCAGTGATCGTTACTGGGTTCGTGTATGAGTTCGGAGCTATGCCGCCACTTAGGACCACATCGTATCCCGAAGCAGAAGAAGCGTAGAATTGCCAATATCCTAGGTTAGACGCGGTAAAAGGGTTCGATAGGGGGGTGAGTGTGGAAGTCGCGTAGATCGTTGCAGGAGTGATGGTTCCTGTGAGATAAACCGTCACCGTGCAGAATGGAACGATGCCCTGCTGGTAATTTGTCGAGTTCATTCCTGATAGCATTGCCTGAGATGCCCCAAGCGTGCAGTATCCAGGTATGGCCGCGACCTGAGACTCAGCAAAAACCGAAGAAATAAGAAAAGCCAGTACAAATAGAACCTTTCTCACATATCCCCCAAAAAGTTAAAGGGAACGGAAGCCGTCAAGCTCCGCTCCCCCTTGAAATCATTGTTTACCGCAAACTACCCGCCAATAACTTCTAGGCGAACCGTCTCAGCACTCAAATTCGTTCCGGGCGCAACCTCGATACCAGCCGGACTTCCAATCGTAGCCGTAACCGTACCCGGAGTTCCACCCTCGGCAATCGTGAATGTAGGAGGCGCCGAATACGAACCCGGATTCAGAACCCTTACCGAAGTAATCGCGCCACCAGCAATCACGACCTGAATCGTACCAGTGCCGCTGTTTGCCGCTACCGTGAAAGTTCCGTTAGTCTGACCTGAGCCAGCCGTGGCGATAAATATTCCGTCGATTCCCTGAGAACCTACGCCAGAGTAGAACCATCGAAGCATGGCGCTAAGTCTGCTTCCTGTGCTCGGCATCTGACCGTAAACAAAGTAATTTCCGCTTAATGAAAGTCCTACAGTACTGAGGAAGTCGATACTCCGCAAGCCGAAATATTGCGGGAGGACTGTTTCTCCCCCCGTCAGATAAGACAGAGGCCCTGTGTGGTCGCCAATCCATATACCATGCTTGCCGATAATGTCTGTGTAACCCGGTACCGCAGTGTTTGACATTGGTTACTCTCCAAACGTCGGCGTTAACCGTGCAGCAACCAAGCTCTGCAAGGTCGCCGTTCCTGCCGCCGTCACAGCAACGGCATTCGGGTTGCTCAAGGTGAGAGTCGTTGCCGTCGATGCAGTGATGACGTAGGTTCCGTTGTCGACGGTGTTTACGCCCGTAAATCCGGTAATGACGGCTTGCTGTCCCGCAAAGGCGTTAGCAGCGCCACCCGTGATCGTTCCGGTATAGACCGCAGAACCCGCAACCGCAGCCGCCACAGAGGTAAGTGACAACGCCGAAGGAGTGGTGACAGCCGCAAGCGCGATGCCAACGACAGTCGCCAAGATGGTAGGCGTAATCGGAGTACCCGACACCGCCACCGTACCCGCAGCCGTAGCCACAAGAACCGATCCAACCGCGACCGTCTGTCCCGCAGCGACTAGCAGAGAACACGTTCCGCCGTCTTGCACGATAGTCCAATTGCCGGGAGTCGGAGGCAAAGGAAGCCCGATACCGACAGGCCCACCGCCAAGGAACACAACCGGATCAGCGCCAAGAGTCAGCACCGTCGAAGCGTCCGTCACAACATCGGGTCCGTTCGCCAGATTTAGCTGACCACCGACCGCGCCAAATTGAAGGTTGGCAGCGACGGCGAGAGGGCTGACCTGCACGATTCTGTACCAGCCTTCGTGACAGGGAACCTGAGCCGTAGATAGCTGATTAGCCCAATACTCGGCAAGGTAGAAACGCTTGCCCTGTACCGCGCCCGTCGCAATCTGGAGACCTGTTACCGCTTCTGACGCGAGTGTTTGCGTGGTACTATTCACTCCCGTCAGATTGAATGGTAGATAACCGACGAAATCTACCCGAGCGTTCGTGCTTTTGATAGCCATATTTCTCCAGTCCTAGCTTGCGAAACCGTACCCGAGGCAATTCTCGCGAGGAGCATTATAGTACAGGTTCAGGGCCAAGTTCACGATGTAAGCGTCCAAGGTGTTCGAGTTGTAAACCTGATTCTCGCGCACTCCGAACAGGAACTCCGGCTCTGTGGTCGGGCGATACTCGATGCTGCGTCCCGAATAAAGGAATAGCGGCTCTCCAACCGAAATCTGCGTGCTGGCCGGAATGCGGCTGTACGAGGTCGTGGTGGCAGGAGAAGTGAAGCTGTACGGCTGACCCGCCGTCGAAGTTCCGGCAGTATCCGTGGCGTTCGAGGTCTGAGAAATCTCAGGCGGCAAAGTCTGCGCCCAATTACGGCCCGGAGCCAGAGTGTCGCCGTAGATCATCACGCCCATGAAGCCAACACCCTTGAATTCGGGAACGGAGTCTTCAACCTTCCAATCAGCGGTGAACCTCTGTTGGCGCTGGAGACAGCCGAACAGGTATCCGATGCCTTCCTGCGAAGTGATTCCGATAGCTTCCGTCACG
>Ga0181537_10004607_pt1 | contig 11407 bp, 10 predicted proteins | sample PEATcosm2014_Bin_39_FD_119765 | JGI IMG/M metagenome (GOLD analysis project Ga0181537, IMG submission 119765) | Peatland microbial communities from MTU Mesocosm Facility, Houghton, MI, USA - PEATcosm2014_Bin23_10_metaG | ecosystem: Environmental > Terrestrial > Soil > Wetlands > Peat | place... | reverse complement strand
GAGGATGAAGAGGATGCGGTGCGGATTGCGAACGATACGGTGTACGGGCTGTCGGGGTATGTGACGTCCGGAGATGTGGAACGGGCGCGGCGGGTGGCGCGGCGGATTCGCGCGGGGAATGTGCATGTGAATGGGGCACGGATTGATTTTGCGGGATGTTTTGGCGGATATAAGCAATCGGGGAATGGGCGGGAGTGGGGTGCGGCGGGGCTGGAGGAGTTTTTGGAGTTGAAGGCGATTTTTGGGTGGGCGGCGGGGAGGATGACGCCCTAACGGGCGTCGCTACAAAGGCGCAGAAGACGGCGAATCCCCGTTGGGAGTTGTCAGGATGGGGGATGGTAGTTCCAATGGGAGAGTTGGTAATCGTGGCCTTCGGCGACCAGGGCGGCGGCGTAGCCCGCGCCGGGAGTTAGGGCGCGAAGAGTCCAGCGAGAGGCGTCGGGGCTGGTGAGTAACCCTGGTTGGCCGGGGGTTAGGGATACGCGGAAGGTAGTTAGGGGGATTTGCAGGCCTTCGCCGCGGGCTTTGATGTAGGCCTCTTTGCGGGTCCAGCAGAGGAAGAAGGCTTCGGGGCGTTGCTCGGCTGGGAGGGCGAGCAGTTCGGCGACTTCTTCGGGGGCGAAATAGCGGGTGGCGATTTCTTCGCCGGAGATATCGGCGCGGATAAATTCGAGGTCGACGCCGAGTTCGCGGCCTACGGCGAAAGCGTAGAGGGCCAAGCCGTGGGAGTGGGAGAGATTGAAGGTGATGGGCGCGGGAGCGTTTTGCGCGGGCAGGAATGGTTTGCCTTGCGGTCCAGCGGCGAAAATTAAGTCGGCGGGAGGGATGTGGGTGTAGCCAGCGAGCAAGTGGCGGAGAATGCCGCGTGCGGCGATGAAACTGTCGCGATCGCGTGGAAAGTGGAAACGGGCGGCGCGGATTTTTTCATCGGAGGAGAGAGTAGCTTCGAGGGCGGCGATAGCGGGGCGGGAGCACGTGAGGGGAGCGCGCCAGACGTGAATTTCGGGATAGGAAATGGATTGCGGATGAAGGAGAGCGGCGGAATCATCCCAGAGCAACATGGCAGGATTCTAATGCATTCGGCGGAGGAAGCGTGATTGGCGGATGAGACACGAAACCGGACAGCGGGCGGGATGACGAGTCAGTACGAGCGGGTGGGGTGTTAAGGGAAAGAGCATACCCAAAAGGTAGAACATTTGGGAAGGGCCGCCGGGTGATATAATGTAAGTCCGTCGGACCCAGCGGTTGAAGGGTCTAGTTCGTGGCCATTGGATTGCACCCAGCAGATGCAGCGGCCGAACGGATTACGGGAACGTTCGCGTAGTTTCTGCCTGCCGAGGTGTTAAAACAGAGGACTTGGGACCCTCTACGCGATGAGTACCACTAACCCCACAGCCATTGGTGGAGATGGGTGTCTGCCGGCATCGACCGGGGACGCCATTTCAGCGAGCGGCATTTCTGCAAGCACCAACCATACAACGCAGCGCACGGCGCAACAACTGACGCGCATCTGGCAGGAACTGCTGGGTGTGGACGCGATTGCGAGCGATCAGAATTACTTTGACCTGGGCGGAGACTCGTCGCTGGCGGTGCATTTGTTTGTGCGGATTGAGAACGAGTTTGGCGTGAAGTTGCCACTGGCGACGTTGTTTGAGGCGCCAACGATTGAAGAGCAGGCGCGGGTGCTGGAGGAGCGGAAGGCGGAGATGCAGGCGGCGGTGGAGTCGACGGCGACGGCCAGCATGCCAGCGACGACAAGCACAACGTCAACGACAACCACGGCGGCAACGATAACCCCGACGGTATCAGGGGCATCTTCCGGATGGTCGCCACTGGTGACGATACAAGCTCCGGACGAGGCGCCGGGCGCGCGGCCGGCGTTTTTCTGCATGCACGGAGCAGGCGGGAACGTATTGATCTATCGCGATCTGGCGAAGAATCTCGGCGCGGATCAGCCGTTTTACGGATTGCAGGCGCAAGGACTGGACGGCACGAGCGCACCGTTAACGACGATCGAAGCGATGGCGGGGCTGTACGCGAAAGAGATCCGGCGCGCGCAAGCGCATGGGCCGTACTACCTAGGCGGCTATTGCATGGGCGGGACGCTGGCGTACGAGGTGGCGCGGCAACTGAAGAACGAAGGCGAAGAGATTGCGTTGCTGGCGCTGTTTGACACCATGGACTGGTCGAAGGTGAAGCTCCCGGGCCCCGCGGGGAGGCTCTACCACCAGGGGGAGCGGATCGTTTTTCACGTGGCGAATTTCTTCCGGTTGGATGGCGACGGGAAGCGGAAGTTTTTTTCGGAGAAAGTGGAAGCGTTGCGGAATCGTTTGCCGGTGTGGCGCGGGATGCTGATGGCGGAGTTTGGCAGCGGGGCAGCGCAAGAGCGGGTGCTGGGGGCGATCTGGCAAGCGAACGATAAAGCGTGTCTGGTGTATACGCCGCAGCCATTCGCCGGGGAGCTGGCGGATTTTCGGCCGATGAAGCAGTACCGGATGTTTGACCTGCCGGGCGGGAAGTGGGAGCGGCTGGCGCAGGGTGGCGCGCGCGTGGTGGAGTTGCCGGTGTATCCGGCCGGCATGCTGGTCGAGCCGTTCGTGAAGCATCTGGCGACGGCGCTGCGCACGGCGATTGATGGCGCGATGGCGAAGGCGGCGGCGCGCCGTACGAACTCCTGAACGAACCTACGAATCTATCGCTTACCGATACAATTTAAGAATATTTTGCGGAAGTGGCTTAAGAAGGAGCGGCAGCCATGGCTAGCGGAGTGAACTGGTCGAAGACCTGGACGTTTTTCGAGGACGAGTGGCGCGAGGGGAATACCCCGATTATGGGGGTGCGGACGCATGCGGCGTGGCTGTGTTCGGTGGTGTTCGACGGGGCGCGGGCGTTTGAGGGAGTGACGCCGGATCTGGATCTGCATTGCGCGAGGGTGAACGATTCGGCGAAGAAACTTTATTTGCAGCCGAGCGTAAGCGTTGCGAGGTGGATGGAACTGGCGCACGAGGGGATTGCGAAATTCGATCAGAAAACGGCGCTGTATATCCGGCCGATGTATTGGGCGGAGAAAGAAGGACCGTGGGTGCAGGCGCATGAGCCGGAGTCCACGCGGTGGTGCCTGACGATTTATGAGGCGCCGATGCGGGAGCCGAAGGGATTTTCGATCACGTTGTCGCCATTCCGGAGGCCGTCGCAGGAGACCATGCCGGTGGATGCGAAGGCCGGATGCCTGTATCCGAACAATGCGCGGGCGCTGTTTGAGGCGCAGGCGCGCGGGTGGGACAACGCGGTGGTTTGCGACATGCTGGGGAATGTGGCGGAGTTGACGACGGCGAACCTGTTTATGGCGAAGGACGGGGTGGTGTATACGCCGGCGGCGAATGGGACATTTTTGGCGGGGATCACGCGGCAGCGGGTGATGGGATTGTTGCGCGCCAATGGCGTTTCCGTGCTGGAGACGACGTTGAAATACCGGGATTTTCTGGCGGCGGACGAGATTTTCTCCAGTGGAAATTATTCGAAAGTAGTGCCGATTACGAAGATTGAGGAACGTACACTGGAGTTCGGGCCGATTTATAAGAAGGCGCGGGAGTGGTATTGGAAATTCGCGCATTCGTGAGATGGCGGCGTGCGGCTCAACAGGACCAGAAGAAAAGATAAGAAAAAAGAAAAATGCGTTACGAGCTTTGATTATTGAAGCCTCGGCAAGCTGGGGCGCAGCATGCTGCGCCCCTACAAAGGCTGACAGGAAACGTTTGTGGAGCGCATGACTGCGGCGACGACGATGGAGACGCTGACCGGGATATGGCAGCGGTTGTTGCAGCACGCACCGATTGATCCCGAAGATAATTTTTTTGAGTTGGGCGGCGATTCGTCGATGGCCGTCGAACTGTTCAATGAGATTGCCATGGCGTGCGGGCGGGAGTTGCCGCCGGTGACGATTTATCATGCGCCGACGATTGCGGCACAGGCGGCGCTGCTGGAAGAGGCGGGGAGTCCGCGGTTGCCGTCGCTGGTGGAGTTGAAGGCGGGGAATATGGAGACGCCGGTGTTTACCGCGCACGGGCTGGGCGGCAGCGCGATGGAATTTTTTCAGGTGGTGAAGCATATCGAGACGCCGCTCGGGATTTATGGGATGCAGGCGCGCGGGACGGACGGGCACGACGAGCCGCTCGAACGGATTGAGGATATGGCGGCGTTTCACCTGAAGGCCATCCGGCAGCTGCAGCCGCGGGGGCCGTATTTGTTGGTGGGCTATTCGCTGGGCGGGTTGGTGACACTGGAGATGGCGCGGCGGCTGGGGGAAATGGGCGAGAGCGTGGCGCTCCTGGCGCTGCTGGAGTCTTACCCGGCGCGGAAATTTGTTTCGCTGGAGCAACGTGTGCGGCTGGCGATTCGCGTGGCGTGGAAGCACGCCGCGAACATGGGCGAACTGCCGATGCGCGACGCGATTTCTTATTTTATGAGGCCCGCGGAGAGGATGTCGCATTTTTCGCGCGACGAGCGCGGAAAGTTTCGCCGACAGCCGCCGACGGGAGTGTGGTCGACGGCGGCGATGCAGCGGGTGCGCGATGCGGGGTATGTGGCGCTGCAGCATTACCGGCCGCGATATTTCGAAGGGAAAATTGCGTTTGTGGCGGCGCGAGAGAGCTCGGAATTTCCGGATGATCCGGTGGCGGTGTGGGGCAAGCTGGTGAGGAAACTGACGGTGGAGACCACGCCGGGGGATCACTTTGGGATCATGACCACGCATTATGCGGAGTTGGGAGCGGTGCTGACGCGGTATTTGCGTGAGGCCACGCGGTGAGCGACGCGCGCATGAATGGGGCGGAGAGTTTGGTGGGGACGCTGGCGGGTGGGGGTGTTGCGGCGTGCTTTGCGAATCCCGGGACGTCCGAGATGCACATTGTTGCGGCGCTGGATCGCGAGAAGCGAATGCGTTGCGTGCTGGGATTGTTTGAAGGGGTGGTGACCGGGGCGGCGGATGGGTACGCGCGGATGGCGGGGAAGCCGGCGTGTACGTTGCTGCATCTGGGCCGGGGTTAGCGAATGGGTTGGCGAATTTGCACAACGCGTGGCGGGCGCATACGCCGATCGTGAATATTGTTGGGCAGCACGCGCGCGAGCACTTGCACTTTGATACGCCGCTGAAATCGGACATTGAGGGAATTGCGCGGCCGTATGCGGATTGGTTGCGGACTTCGAGCGACTCGGTGGCGCTGGGACGAGACGCGGCGGAGGCGATGGCTACGGCGCGCGCATTGCCGGGCGGGATTGCGACGCTGATTGTGCCGGCGGATGTGGCGTGGGGAGACGGCGGCGTAGTTGCGGAGGCGCCGGAGTTGCGCGCGGCGCGCGCGACGGATGGCAGGGCAGTGACACGAGCGGCGGCGATGCTGCGTTCGCGGGTACCAACTTGTTTGCTGCTGAGCGGGAATGCGCTGGTGGGAATCGGGCTTGCAGCTGCTGGGCGAATTGCGGCGGCTACTGGGGCAAAACTTTTGGCGCCTTATCCTTTTGCGCGGATGGAACGCGGGGGTGGGGCGCCGGTGGTCGAGCGCATTCCATATATTTTTGAGCAGGCTGCGGGGCTGCTGAAAGAGTTTCGGCAGATGATATTGGTGGGGGCAGAGGTGCCGCGGTCTTATTTTGCGCATCCGGTGAAAGAGAGCGTGCCGGTGGCGGCGGGGTGCGAGGTGTTTACTTTGGCGTCGCCGGGGGAAGATTATGCGTCGGCGTTGATTGCTTTGGCGGCGGAGCTTGGGTTGCGAGAGGGTGCTACCGATTCGCGTGGCGCGTTGGCGGATTCTGGCTCGCGTCGCGTCGAACGGCCTGGGACGCCTCGCGGGGCGATTTCCATCGCGGGATTGGCGGTGGCAGTGGGCGCGGTGTTGCCGGATGACGCGATTGTGGTGGATGAGTCGATGACGTCGGGGCGCGGTTTGATGGAGGCGACGGCGAGGGTTGGTCCGCACGATTGGCTGGCGAATACTGGGGGCTCGATTGGAATTGCGATGCCGCTGGCGGTGGGGGCGGCGGTGGCTTGTCCGGAGCGGCGGGTGTTGTGTTTGTCGGCGGATGGGAGCGGGATGTATACGATGCAGGCGCTGTGGACGATGGCGCGCGAAGGATTGAATGTGACAGTGGTGGTGTATGCGAATCGCGTGTATGGGGTGTTGAAGCGCGAATTTTCTGGTTTGGGGATTGGCGAGCCGGGAGAGAAGGCGCTGAGCATGTTTGAGATTGGGCGGCCGGATTTGGATTGGGTGAGTCTGGCGCGCGGGATGGGCGTGCCGGGGACGCGGGCGGAATCGCTGGAGGAGTTTGTGACGGCGCTGCGAGCGGGGTTTACGGGTGCCGGGCCGTCGTTGATTCAAGTGGACTTGTAGTTGGTGTAGCGGGCTGGCGCTTGCGTTGCGGGCTTACGCCAGCGTTTTCGCTAGTTGGTCCTTCATCACTTTGCCGGTGGGCGTCAGCGGCATGTCTGCGACGATGTGGATTTGCGTGGGGCGTTTGTAGGGCGCCAGATGCTGCGCCGCGTGTTCGGACATTTGCGCAGACGTGAGTGGGGAGCCTGGGACGGTTTGCACGAAGGCGATGACTTCTTCGCCGCCGTCGGCGCCTGGCACGTTGTGGCCGATGACCGCGGAGCGCACTACCTGCGGATGATTGTTGAGAATGGCTTCGACTTCCGCGGGGTAGACGTTGAATCCGAAGCGGACGATGAGTTCCTTGGTGCGGCCGACGATAAAGAGGAAGCCGTCCTGGTCGAGACGCGCGAGATCGCGGGTGTTGAACCAGCCTTCCGCGTCGATGGCGGCAGCGGTTTCTTCCGGCGCGCGATAGTAACCCTTCATAACGTTTGGTCCGCGGACGCGAAGTTCGCCGACTTCGCCTGGAGCGACGGGTTGGCCATCGGGACCGATAAATTTTGCTTCGACGCCGGGCAGGAGGCGGCCGACGGAAGTGTCGGTGCGCGGCTGATGCACCACGGCTTGAGAAATGTTTGGCGAGGTTTCGGTGACGCCGTAGCCGTTGTAGAGCGGCATGCCGAAAAATTTTTCCACGTCGGCTTTGACGGCGGCATGCAGAGGGGCCCCGGAAGAAGAGATGATGCGCAGCGCTGGAAATTGTCGTTCGGCGATGCCTTTCATTTTTGTGTACTCGAGGAGCAGGGAGAACATGGCGGGCGCGCCGAGCATGACGGTGATGCGGTCTTTCTCGAGGGTGGCGAGAGCGGCTACGGGATCGAAGCGCGGTGCGAGATATAGGGCGCAGCCGCTGTGGAGTGAGCCCAGCAGCACCACCGAGAGGCCCACGGCGTGCGACATGGGCAAGATGCCGTAAAGGCGGTCCTCTGGCGTGAGCGAACGGATGCCTGCGGAAACTACGGCCACGAAGAGCAGACCGCGGTGGGTGAGCATGACGCCCTTGGGCAAACCGGTGGTGCCGGAGGTGTAGATCATGGCGCCGACGTCGCCGGCGATGTCCGAATCGGCGGGCTCGGGCGCGACGTTTTCGTTGAGCGCGCTAATGGCTAGCGGGCCGAGCAGCGGGACGTCCACGATGGGCGATTGGTGGCGCTTGGCATGTTCGCGAGCGTGGTGCGATACGGCGGTGGTGTAGAAGACGCGGCGTGCGCCGCTATGCACGCGAATTTCATCGAGCTCGCGCGCGGAAAGACGCGCGTTTACGAGTGTGGGCCACGCGCCCATGCGCGCTGCGCCCAGTAACAGGGCGACGAAGGCGCGGCAGTTTTCACAGACGAGCATGACGCGGTCACCCGGGCGGATGCCGTTTTCCTGCAGCCATGCCGCGGTACTGGCGATGGCCGATTCGAGTTCGGCGTAGGTCCATGCGCCATTGGTTTCGATCAGTGCGGGATGTAGCGGAGACTGTTTCGCCCAATGAGCGGCGACATCGCTGATGCGCAGCGGCAATTTGGCGAGAATATCGGCGAGTGGCTGGTCGAATGACTGGGGGGGCATTACGTCATCTTAACGCGAGATGCGCGCAAGAAAGAGCCTAAGCGGCGGAGATGCAAAGTGCGAAAATACACAGACAGGTCATGCGCATCGCGACCATGCAAATTTCAGCGATTCGATAGCTGGATGGGATTGCCGTCCGGATCTTTGCCGTCGCAGAGACAGAAGTGGTCTCCGTCGCGGACTTTGCCGAACTTCGCGCCCTTGGCCACCAGTTGCTGGCGCAAGGCGGCAACGTCTTGGGAGTGAAATACGATTTTGGGACCTTTGCGGCCGGGCGACGAGGGACCGGAATGCAAGGCGATGCAGGCTCCGCCGGCGGCGAACTCCCGCCAGCCTTTTTCGCTGGAGATCAGAGCAAGGCCGAGGACTTCTCCATAGAAATTGCTCATCCTTTCGAGTTGAGCGGTAAACAGAATCACGCGCGCCATTTTCATTTTCATCGAAGAAACCATTTTATTACACCCCGGGACCACGCTTGCTTCGCGAGTGCAGCAGCTTAGCAGACGCTACGGATTCGATCAGGCGCGCACGGCGGGGGCCAGCGGCGCAATGTGGGAGGTGGAATCGCGTTGTGACAGGAGAAGCTGCAACCAATTGCGGTAAATGGTGCGAGCCGAGTTTTGCCAAGAGTTGTTCAGTGAGCTGGTGAGGGCGTTTTCCGGGAACGCTGCGAAGCTATCTTCCACCGGATTAGCCTCGGCGAAACGGCGAAACTCCGCCAGGGGCTGCTCGGCGGCGGCATCGAAATAGCCGTGTGGGAGCGAAGGAAACGTCGGCCGTTCCTGTTTCAAAAACCGGCGAACGTCGCGGCGATATTCCTTGAGCAGTGTATGGGCCGCGTATTCCGGGTGTCCCTGGAAGTGTACGAAGAGGCTGCGGCCTTTTTTGCCGACGAAGAGATTCACGCCGTCATCGGCCGAGCCGTCGAGCAAGTCATATCCTGCGGCGGCCAGGGACTCGGGGCGAACTTCATTCCAGCGCGAATGCGGGAAGAAAACCACGGGCGGAAGGCCAGCGGTCAGCGGGTGAGCGCCGATACGCTGATAGGGGAAAACGCCGAACTGTTTATCCGGGAGCGGCGTGCGGTCGATGCCGTCGCTGTGCAGCACGCTGGCGTGCGCGGCGAGGCAAGACAAAACCGTGGAAGTTGTGCGCTTCGTGGCCCAGTCAAAGACGGCGGCGAGATTCGCCCAGTAAGGTTCGTCGCGCAGATTGCGCTGGCGCGGCTCGGTGCCGGTGACGATGGCGCCGTCGAGGTGTTGATGAAGCAGTTCGTTCGTCGAGCGATAAAAATTGGCCAAATGCCCTTGTACACGCTCGCCGCGTGGGACATCGGGCAGCGAATAGAGGGTCACGTCCACGCGGATGTCGCCGGCTGCGCCTTCGAGCAAAGAGAAAAATTGTGCTTCGGTGTCTTCCAACGCGGCATCGGGCATGTTGTTGATGAGTGCGATTTTTAAACTTGAGTGCGCGGAACCATTCACGGAGGCGTGCGACGCTGATCCATTGGACGGCACGCCGTGCAAACCGCGTGCGCTCTCTTGCGCCCAATGCTCGGGAACGTGGCCGCCGTTGATTACGAGAGGCATGTGCTTTCTCCCAAGTCCGTTTCCGCACCCGCAAAACTTTTTAGCTCTTGGCGTGGGCTAACGCCTGTTCGAGGTCCGCGAGAATATCGTCGATGTGCTCAATGCCCACGCTGAGCCGCAGCATCTCCGGGGTGACGCCTGCCTTGGCTTGTTCTTCAGCGGTTAGCTGGCGGTGCGTGGTGGACGCTGGGTGGCAGGCGAGCGATTTGGCGTCGCCCATGTTGACCATGCGCTTGAACAGTTTCAAAGCGTCAAAACACTTGATGCCCGCTTCTAATCCGCCCTTTACGCCAAACGTGAGCAGGGAGCAGGCATTATCGCCGAGATAGCGATGCGCCATGGGGTAGAGCGGACTGTCTGGGAAGCCGGCGTAATTCACCCAAGCGACGTTGGGGTGGGCGCGGAGAAATTCGGCGACTTTTCTAGCGTTGAAGACATGTCGCTCGACGCGTAGCGCCATGGTTTCCACGCCCTGCAGCAGCAGAAAACCGTTCATCGGCGCCAGTGTCGAGCCGGTGTTGCGTTGGGCGACGGTACGGCAGCGCGCCACGTAGGCGGCATCGCCGAACTGGTCGACGTAAACCACGCCGTGATAGGCAATTTCCGGCTTGTTGAACATATAAAACTTTTCGGGGTATTGGCGCCAGGGAAATTTGCCGGAATCCACGATCATGCCGCCGAGTGTGGTGCCATGGCCGCCCATGAATTTGGTCATGGAGTGGACCACAACATCGGCGCCGTATTCGAAGGGCCGGAGCAGGATGGGCGTGGCCACGGTGTTGTCCACGATCAGGGGCACGCCATGTTTGTGCGCTACTTCGGCGAGGCCTTGCACGTCGGCGACGTTGCCTGCGGGGTTGCCGACGCTTTCACAATAGACGGCGCGGGTATTTTCATCGATCAATTTCTCGACGTCGGCGGGATCGTCGGTCTTGGAGAAGCGGCCTTCGATGCCCTGCTTGGGCAAGAAATGGGCTATGAGCGTGTATGTGGCGCCGTAGAGTTGCGGCAGCGAGACGATATTGTTGCCAGCCTCCGTGATATTTATTAGCGCGTAGTGAATCGCGGCCATGCCGGAGCTGACGCTTAGGGCCTCGACGCCGCCTTCGAGTGCGGCCACGCGCTTTTCAAGCACGGTGTTCGTGGGATTGCCGATGCGGGTGTAGATGTTGCCCTCGACGTCCAGATTGAAGAGGGCCGCGCCATGCGCCGCGCTGTCAAACTCAAAGGCAATGGTCTGGTAGATAGGCACGGCGACGGCTTTGGTTGCGGGGTCGCCGTCGTAGCCGTGGTGAATCGCGATAGTTTCTCGTTTCATGTTTTTGCCGGCACGCGCGCCATCGCTCACTGCGCGGTGCTGCGCTCATTTTCCCGGCCAGCCACCACGCGAGCCGTTGCCGCGGCAGATACGGATCGCGGGCGCGGGCGCGCCATGGCCTTGGTTACGCATTGGGCGGCAAATCCCGCGCCATATGCAAAGCGCATCAGCGGGCCGAAGGTGTTAGCCGCCGCCAAACCTACGAAATACAGCCCAGGCACGGACGACTCAAACGACGCCGAAAGCACTGGCGAGCCGGCCACGACTTGCACCGCGCGGCGAAGCTCCGGGTCCAGGAATTGCAGGCGATCCACATTCACGCGGTATCCGGTTCCCGCGATGACGTGCTGGGTGACGAGTTCGCGTATACCGCCTTGCTCGTCTCGCAGCCGCAGGCGCACCTGGGCATCCACTATTTCTGCGGACTGCACCCGCACGCCCAGTTCCAGCGGAACCTTGCCGATCACCTGCTCCCGGCTCGTCCAGCCGCCAGACGGGCCAAGCGCCGTGCG
>Ga0181537_10004606_pt1 | contig 11408 bp, 9 predicted proteins | sample PEATcosm2014_Bin_39_FD_119765 | JGI IMG/M metagenome (GOLD analysis project Ga0181537, IMG submission 119765) | Peatland microbial communities from MTU Mesocosm Facility, Houghton, MI, USA - PEATcosm2014_Bin23_10_metaG | ecosystem: Environmental > Terrestrial > Soil > Wetlands > Peat | place... | reverse complement strand
TTGGTGGTCGAAGCCGCCGCCCGCGCCCTCGATCAGATGGCGCGGGCGCTTAACGAACTGCTGGCGGGATTGACGCAAGGTCTCGATGTCGAAGCACTGCACCGCATTCAAGACGGCATCGGCCGGGCCTTGGAGCATATGAACGGGGTCGGTGCCGAAGCCGAGCGCGAACGGTCGGCGCGGCTCGCGGTGGGGCCGGACACCGCGCCGCTGTTGCGCACACTGCTGCGGCTGCGCCACGACCTGGTGATGGTCGGAAGAGCCGCCGTCAGCCCGTTGCCCGAGGCATTTAGGGTGCGACTGCAAGCGCCGCTGGCGCAAGCCGGCGCGGCGCTGTCCGATTACCTGCGCGCCAGCCGCGCGGCGCTGTTGGCGCGCCGCGGCCCGCCGTCACGCGATGCCGTGGAATCGGCTCTTGACGGCTACGCCGCCGAGGTCGATGCGCTCCGACGCGACGGCCTCACGCGAGATCTGCCGGGTGACGCGGCGGAACGCTTCTTCGCGCTCGGGTTTGCGCTTGAGCAGATGCACGGCAACTTCAAGGATCTCGAGCGCTGCGTCGCCGATTGGGCCGGATCGTCCAAGGTGGCCGAACCCGACAACGATCAGTCCTGATGCCAATTCAAATGATATCAAAACCTGCGGCGAGCGGTGAGTTGTCCGGTCCAAAACTGGAATTTATCTTCGAAGCCCGGGTAACGGTCGGCCCGCCGCTCGAATTGGGCGACGTCGCCAAAGGCAGCCGGCGTATCGTGCCGATCACCGGCGGCGATTTTTCCGGGCCGCAACTGCGCGGGAAAGTTCTACCGGGAGGCGCCGATTGGCAAATTCTGCGCGCCGACGACGTCGCGGAACTCGAAGCAAGTTATACGCTCAGCACCGACGACGGCGCTTTGATCGCGGTCCGCAATATGGCGCTGCGCCATGGCCCGGCAGACGTGATGGCGGCGCTCGCTGCCGGCCAGGCGGTCGATCACGGCAGTTACTATTTTCGCGGTGCGGTCTCGTTCGAGACCGGCGCGGCCCGCTATGACTGGCTGACGCGGCACATCATCGTCTGCAGCGGTCAGCGCGCGCCGGCGCAAGTGACGCTCAAGTTCTACAAGGTGACGTGAGTGCCGACGCGGCTTTAGCCGGCACCCGGCGCAATCACGATCTGTGTCTGAATCACCAAAGCGCAAAGTTTTCCGTCGTTGCGGGTGATCCGCGTCTGCCACACCATCGTGGTGCGGCCGCGATGCAGTGGCGTGCACTCGGCGCGCGCGGTGTCGCCGACCGGGATGGCGGCGAAAAAATTGGTCTTGCTTTCGATCGTGGCGGTCCGCCCGCCCGCGGGCAGGTTCGCCACGGTGGCGGTGCCGCCGAGATTATCGGCGAGCGCCATGACCGCGCCGCCGTGCAGCGTGCCAAAGCGATTTTCCAACGCGTCGCTGACCAAAAGTTCGGCTACGACCTTGTCGGCGGACAGATGGGTGATTTTTAAGCCCAAAAGTTCTGCAAAAGGCGGCTGCAATTCGGCGTCGGGGTTCATACGGCCTCACATCGTCGCGCCCGCATTGGATGCGGGCTCCACAGCTACATAGCAGAGCGCGCCAAAAACGCAGATGGCCGGGACAAGCCCGGCCATGATCGCGGCGATAGAGGAAATCCGGCTTAATGCGGCTGCGGCACGATGCGCATATAGGGTTTCGGCGTCTTCCAGCCTTGAGGATAGAGTTTCTTCGCTTCCTCGTCGCTGACAGCGCCGGTGAGAATCACATCCTCGCCCTGTTTCCAGTTCGCCGGTGTCGCCACCCGATGCTTGGCGTTGAGCTGCAGTGAATCGACCACCCGCAGCACCTCGTCGAAATTGCGGCCCGTGGTCATCGGATAGACCAGCACCAGCTTGATCTTTTTATCCGGTCCGATGACGAAGACGTTGCGGACGGTCTGGTTGTCGGCTGGCGTGCGGCCTTCCGACGTTCCGTTGAGCGTGGCCGGCAGCATGCCGTAAAGTTTCGAAACCTTAAGGTCGGTATCGCCGATCATCGGATAGTTGGGGGCGAAGCCAACAACATCCTTGATGTCGGCGGCCCATTTCTGGTGGTTGCCGACCGGGTCGACCGACAGACCGATGATTTTTACGCCGCGCTTGTCGAATTCGGGCTTAAGCCGCGCCATGGTTCCGAGTTCGGTGGTGCAGACCGGCGTGAAATCCTTGGGATGGGAAAACAGCACGGCCCAGTTATTGCCGAGCCAATCGTAGAAGTGGATTTTGCCTTCGGTCGTTTCGGCTTCGAAATCCGGGGCGATGTCGCCAATCTGAAGAGCCATGAAAAACCTCCGTCGCGGACGCGGATCTGCGGCGTGCCAGCCTGTCGCGTAGATTATGTACGTTCCGACGAGCGCTAATGCCAGTCCTCCGTTTCGATTATATTCCATTGATTTGAAAGTATTATTTCTCCCGGGCCGCGCGCAGGCGTGGAACAAATCGGCTGCCCGCCGAATAGATTCCGAAAGATTTTTTCGCGGCTTTTGAGCCCGCCGCGCCCCTGCCAGAGATTCCGCGTAAATCGCTTCGCATCGGCGAGCGTTCGCGGTGTGCCGCGACTTTGCCGCACCTGTGCCCTTCGCGAGCCACCCTGGCGTTGGAGTATTGAACCCGTTGACCCAATCAGGGCGACAAAACGGAACCTTAAGGGATGTCGCGGGCTTAATGTCGCGACCCCGCGCGGAGGCGCCCATGAAGCCGGCGATAAATCAGCAACGTGTCGACCTCGCGACGCTCCTGGCCGCGATTGGGCACTCGCCGATCCTTGTAGCGCAGACGACGCAGCGCCGTTATTTGGCGCCGTGCCGGCGTCTGCCCGAAGGCTTCGATCAAGCGGACATTGCGGTTCTCGAATGGATCGCAGGCGAAGGGCGGCGGGCCGGGCGCACGCTGCTTTTGATGTAGGCCGTGCCGCAAGCGGCCATTGAAGCGGACATTATTGTGTCGTGCTCGGCAGCGGCGTGCTCGACAAGCCGACCGTACGGCCGGGAAACCCGGCCGCGTCGAAATAGCGCGTCGTTCCAACCATTTGCATATCGAGTACGGTGACGAGCCCGTCGGGCGCCGGTTCGGAGGCGACGACGCGACTGGTGATTTCGGGCACGGCGCCATTCGGTAGCGCCTCGGCAATAACACGTCCGACGAGTTTGCCCTTGTCGCTCACGTTAAGCTGCATCAATTGCGCGATCGTTCGCCCGATATCGGCATTGCTGGTCGGCGCCGGATCGACAAATTGCGATTTGAAATCGGGTCCTTGCATGGCCTGAAAATTCCAGGTGTCGGCGCGGCTGAACGATCCGTGCATGCCCTGGCCTTGCTGAAGTCCCGTGTCGGCAACTTCCACCGCGCACCGCACCGGCTCGCCGCAGACGGTGTCGAAGGAGCGGAAGCTGACCGCAATGGCCGGCAACGGTGTGATCGCGGTGCCGTCGAGCGCGATGTCGCCAAGCGATAGGGCGCCAGGATATTTTCCGAGCTTGGCATCGACGAATAGGCCGCTGACGTAATCCTGCGTCAGCAGAAAATCGACCAAACGCTTGGCAACGACCTTGTCGCCGTCGGGAAGATAGATCAGGTCCGATCCGCCGTTGGCCGCCACGACCACCTTCGGCTTGGCGCGGTCGCCGCCGATCAGGCCATTGCCGAATTTTGTATGCTGGCCGTCCGCGATCGTTTTGTAGCCGTCGTCTGGATCGATCAGCGGCATGTTTAACGTGTGAGCGAGGTCGAGCGCGACAAAGCCAAGCGGCAAGTGTCCGCTGAGCGTATCGGGGAATTTGGTTTTGACCGTCGAGCTGGTCTGACTGTCTTTCGAGATCGTCGAAAAACCGTGGTCGGCCACAACGATAACGTCGGTCGTGTCGAGCAATCCCAACTCGTTGAGCGTAGAGCGGATGCGGGCCAAATCGTCGTCGGCGTTTCGGATCGCGGCCAGCGACGTCGGTCCATTGATGCCTGGGACCAGTGCGTTCAGGCTGTCGCCCTGATTATGCTGACTGCCGTCGGGATCGCGCGACCAAAATACCAGAACAAAGGGCTTATTGCGTTCCTTAAATATCGGCAGGACGACGCGCGTCGTCACCGCGGCGAAATAGTCCTGCTGCCCGACATTGGCGCTCAGCGTGCCGGGTGTCGTGACGTTACCGGGTTTGCCGTTGGCGCCGCGCGATGGGGCGGCGGGCGGTAATGCGGCGGCTTTGAGCCGATCGGTCACGTCGGCCGAGAGCGGGATTCCCTTGGCGGTGCCGGTGGCGTCGTCGACGATGATGGTGCTTTCGCCCGTGCGTTCCGTCGGATCGAAAATCAATACCGGACCGATTTTGCCGATCGACGCGGTACTGAAACCCTTGTCGCGGGAGAGCTTCAAAATGGTCGCCTCGTCGAGATAATTGCCAGCGAAGTGCTCGTCGACATCGCCCAGCACCACGTCACTTTCCAGAAACGGAGTCAGACTGTTGCCGGCGCCGGGCACCTCGAAGCCGGCGTAAATGGTGTTGGAGAAGTCCCCGGTGTCGCCCAGCATGTGGCCAGTCGCCATGGTAGACGCATTCGCGGTGGTAAAGGTCGGAAACAGCGCGTGAGCGTTACGCAAGCTCACGCCCTCGCGGGCGATCGCCGCCATCGTGGGGGCGGTGCGCTCGTCGACCATCCGAAAGCGCAGCCCATCGGCGACAAAGAGAACGACATTGTGCGGTTGTGCCGCCGGCAACTGCGCCGAGGCAGACGCCGCCAGTGTGATTTGCAAGATCGCCGTTCCGACAATGAACTGGAGGCGCATGGGCTAAAGCCGCTGAGCTTGGAGGGGGACGATTCACAGTGCCGGCGTACCATGACGGTTGTGTGACCGTGCCGGTTTGGTTCTGTCTTGCTGGCAAAAGCTGACGCTCTTACAATCTCCTAGCGCCGATGGCCGCCTGTTTGGGAGAACGACATGTCGACCCGCGTCCGCACCATGCGCGGCTTGACGAGGTTGCTTGCCGCGAGCGGACTGGCTGGCGTTTTTCTACTCCACCCCGCTTTCGCGGCCAGCCACGACCAGATCGTCGAGATGTGCCGCCAGCTCATGCATCCACAAGTACAAGCTTGCGCGCAAGCCAAAGGTTTGAGGGGCGATCCGGAAGCGGTTCGGCAGCAGTGCGGCGCGCCCCTCGTACGGCCGTGTGTGATTCGCGAAGAGATGAAGCAGGCCGTTGGCACGCCGGCGCCGGCGGCTCCGAAGGAGGAAACGGCGATCGTACCGGCCGGTGCGGTGGCGCTTCAGCCCGTCTTCGTCGCGCCGCCGCGCACCATCGCCGACATAACTGCGATTCTCGACAGTGAGAAACCCGACGCTGCGAAGATTGCTGCCCGCAAAGCCGCCGCAGATGTCGAGCCGCCGAAGAACGGGCCGCCTTCGAAACTGGCCCAATCCTATTACGATCGCGGCTACGCGCGGGCGCTGCTAGCCCGCAACCAGGACGCGCTTGCGGACGGATTGCAAGCCCTCGCGATCGCCAAGTCCGGTGTCGAGTACCGCCAATTGACGCGCATTCGCCAATTCGTCGTGCTGCAATACAAAGCGCTCGGCGACCCGAAAAATGCGATCGCCACCGCGCAATTGATCGTGCGCGACTCCGACCAACCCGGCCACCGCGGCAGTTTGATCAACTCATTGTCGAATATCGTTCGTATCTTGGTATCGACCGGCGACGTCAGTCAGGCGGCGGCTTACGCGGGTCGTGTCCAACAGCGCGTCGAGGAGGCACGCGGCAGTCCAAATCCGAATTGGCGAACTGCCTATGCCGTTTACGGACACTCTTGGGAAAGTGACGCCGATACACTGCGAGGGATGCTGTTCGAGGCGCGCGGCCAATATCCCGAAGCCGAAGCAGCTTACCGTCGCGCTTTAGCGTTTCGCCGCGCTACGCTAAAGGACATCGCTAAAATGGAGTTTCCGCCACCTCCGGAACAATTGGTGCAGACAGCAGATACCCTGCTGCTGGCGATTGCTCGAAATGAATCCAGGCAGGGGCGGTTGAGCGAAGCCGAAGCCGACGCGCGCCAGGCTTTGCTTGAAATGCTCAAAGCACAAGGCAAATACGCACCCGGGACGCCCGAATTCATTGTCGGGCTAGCGGCGATCCTGGTCGAACAGGGCCGCCACAGTGAAGCGGAGCGGCTTGCCCGGTCGGCGCTCGATGTCCAGCGCACGCTCGGCATTGGTGACGACGCACCGGCGAGCCTTGGCATTCTCGCACAGCTCGGCAACATACTCATCGCCGAGCGCAACGCCAAAGGCGCGGCCGTCGTCTACGCGCAGCTCGACAAGGCCACCGCGCAATTGAGCCCCGAGCAACGCGATGCTTTCGAGCTCAACGGCTCGCGCATCGCCGCGCTCTACGCAACCGGCCAGATCGACGCCGGGGTAACCGCCGCCGAAGCGATGCTGAAACGCCAAACCGCGCGGAGCGGGGCCAATAGTTTCGATACCGCCAATGCGCACGGCAGTTTGGCGGTCGGTTACGCCCTAGCCGGACGCGATACGGAAGCGGTCCGGGAGTTTAAAGCCGCGATCCCGAACTTAATGGCGGCGACGCGGGAAACCGAGGACGACGATCCGACCCTGGTGGCGGCGCGTAGCGCCAGGCTGCAAAGAATCGTCGAAGCCTATATCGGCGTATTGGCGCGCAATCCGAGCCGGTCGAACGACGTGGCGGTAGAGACTTTCGGCCTGGCCGATGCCATTCGCGGCCGCGCGGTGCAGCAGGCGCTGGCGGATTCGAGCGCGCGCGTGGTGGCCAAGGATCCGGCGCTCGCCGCTTTGGTCCGCACCGACCAAGATCGCGCCAAGCAAATCGGGGCAGAACTCGGCGCGCTCAATAATTTGCTCGCCCTGCCGTCGGATCAGCGCGACGACCAGAGCGTGCGGGCGACCAACGCGGTGATCGAGCAACTGCGCGCCGAACGCAAAGCCGCCCACCAGGAAATTACGCGGCGCTTTCCGAGCTATGCCGATCTGATCGATCCAAAGCCTCCCACACTCGACGATATCAGAGCTGCGCTGCGGCCGGGCGAGGCGCTGCTGTCGTTCTACTTCGGCCAGGACGCGAGCTTTGTTTGGGCGGTTCCGAAGGACGGTATGATTGCTTTCGCTGCGGTGCCGGCGACCGCCATCGAGCTTGATGCCAAGGTCCGCAGGCTTCGCCAGGCGCTCGAGCCGCAGATCACGATGGTGTCGGAAATTCCGCAATTCGATCTCGCGCTCGCCTATGAACTCTACACGCAGTTGCTCAAGCCCGTTGAAGCCGGTTGGCAAACCGCCAAGAGTTTGATCGTCGTGACGAACGGTGCACTGGGCGAAATTCCCCTGGCGCTGTTGCCGACCGCCTCGTCGCCGGTCGACGTCAACGCCAAGCCGCTGTTCGCCGGCTACCGCGATGTGCCGTGGCTCGCGCGCAGCCATGCCGTGACGGTGGTCCCGTCGGCATCGGCACTGGTGACGTTGCGACGCCTGCCGCCTGCTTCCACCGCGCGCGACAAGCTGATCGGATTCGGCGATCCCTATTTCAACGCGCAGGAAGCCGCCGAAGCGGAACACCAAGAATCCGCAAACCCGGTAGAGTTGGCATCGGCTGCTGCCGCGGAGAGCAGCACCGCCCCTGTGACGCGCGGCGTTCCTCTTAGGCTCCGCGCCTCGCCGCACACCGAGGACGTTGACACCGCGGAGCTTGCAATGCTGCCGAGGCTGCCGGACACCCGCCAAGAATTAATATCGGTGGCCAAGGCGCTCGACGTCGATCCTGCCAAGGCGCTCTATCTCGGCAAGGATGCCAACGAGCAGAACGTCGAAAACACCGACCTCTCGCACTACCGGATCGTCGCCTTCGCGACCCACGGCCTTGTTCCTGGCGATCTCGACGGGTTAACGCAGCCGGCTTTGGCCCTGACCGCGCCCGACATTGCCGGCATCAAGGGCGACGGCCTTCTGACCATGGAAAAGATACTCGCGCTTAAGCTCGACGCCGATTGGGTGGTGCTGTCGGCATGCAACACCGCGGCGGGCGCGGGCGCGGGTGCCGAAGCCGCGTCCGGCCTTGGGAGCGCCTTCTTTTATGCCGGCACGCGGGCTTTGCTTGTGACCAATTGGTCCGTGCATTCGGCGTCGGCGCGCGAATTGATCTCCGATTTGTTCCGCCGGCAGAGCGCAGAGCCGTCGCTCTCGCGCGGCGAAGCCCTGCGGCAAGCCATGATGGCGCTGCTCGATGGACCAGGTTTCGTCGATGCCGCAGGTCACACGGTATTTACTTACGCCCATCCGCTATTCTGGGCTCCTTACTCTGTGATCGGCGATGGCGGCGGGACTTGACCGGCTAATGGTGCTTCGCTCTTCGTGGCAACAATGGACTTTTCCGGCCTGGATTTTCCAAGGCGTCCCGTTGCGCCGGGATTGGTTATTCTGTGTCGTCGGCTGTCTTGCCGGGTATCTGGTCGCGGCGACGCCGGCCGCCGCGTTTCAACTCATCACCGCGGAGGAAGCGGCATTGCCGGCAGGTGTGGTACCGGTGCTCGAATTGCGCGGCAGTCCGACGCGCCGGCCGAATATCACGGTGGTATCGCCGCCGCCTAATGCAGGCTTGGTGCATGCGCCGTTGGACTTAAAATTGGTGTTTCGCGCCTTCGGCGGCGCCACGATCGACCCCAACTCGGTGGTCGTGACCTACCTCAAAGATCCCGCTATCGATGTCACCCAGCGCCTTACGCCGTTCATCAGCGCGGCCGGCATCGACGTTTCGCAAGCCGATGTTCCTCCGGGAAAGCACCAATTTTGGATTGAGTTGAAGGACAACGACGGACGCGTCGGCAGCGGTGAATTCAGTTTTCAAGTCAGCAAATAAAAGTCTGCAAAGAGCGCGTGTGAAATTACGCGGCACGCTTAGGTCTTATGGCTCATGCCAAGGATATTGATCTCATACCGGCGCTCCGACACCTCCGCCATTACCGGGCGCATTTTCGATCGCCTGACCGCGCAGTACGGCGAAGAATCGGTTTTCATGGATGTCGATAGCATCCCGATCGGAACCGATTTTCGCAGTCATATACAGCAGACATTGCTGCAAACTGACGTTGTCGTCGCGGTGATCGGCGCTAATTGGCTCGGCCGTGACGGCGCCGACGGCGTACGAATGCATCAGACCACCGATTCCGTAAGGGTGGAAATCGAAACCGCTCTTGACCGCAAAATACGCATCGTTCCGGTGCTCGTCGACGGCGCCAAAATGCCTGCAAACTCGGAACTGCCGCCGAGCTTGGGGAATTTCGTCTTTCTCAACGCCGCGGACGTGGCGACCGGGCGCGATTTTCGGTCGCACATGGACCGTCTCATCGAAGCTATCGATCAATCGACGGCGGTCGATCCCTTCGTGGCGCCGGTCCGGTCAGCGCGATACAGCCGGCCGGGCACCGCCGGCGCTAAGTCCCAGCTGAGCGACGGCTTGAGATACCTGGTCGTACCGCTCGTTCTGCTGTTGGTCGCACACCACCTCATTGTCAACGCTTACGATCTCAATACGAATTATCTGTGGACCGTCGCCGCTCTGGTGCCCTTCGCTTCCGGCTTTGTGTTGTTCTGGGTCAAGCGGAGCGGTGAGGCGAAGGCTTTGGGATTCGCAGTCGCGCTTGGCGTCGTCGCCGTCGTCGGAATGACCGTATCGCAGAGCCTGAATTCGGGCGATCCGATGATGCCGCAGACGCGGTTCGAATGGTGGGACAACATCAACTTTACCGCCCTTATTGCGTTGAGCTTTCTAGCCGGCCACGCAATGGCCCGGGCATTGCATGCGGTGTCGAACAGGAAGGCTACCTAGAGGGTCTCCGATCGCAATACCGGCTCCGAGTTTTTCGTAGACACGCCGTCATGGAGGAATTGCCTTGTGAACCGGATTATTGGCGTCGTCATCGCCCTCCTTGGTCTCGCAGCGGCTCCGGTTCGCGCCGAGGATTACCCGTCGCGGCCGATCCGCATCTTGGTGCCCTATGCGCAGGGCGGCATATCGGACATCGCCGCGCGCCTTCTCGGCGGCAAGCTGACCGAGGCCTGGGGCCAGCAGGTGATCGTCGAGAACAAGCCGGGCGGCAATGGCTTTATCGCCGTGACCGATACGGTGCGGGCGGCACCCGACGGCTATACACTGGTACTGGCGACCGCGGGTGACGTCGCGATCAATCCGTTGCTGTTCAAGGACGTGCCGTATAACGTCGATCGCGATCTGGCCCCGATCAGCGCGGTGAGCGACGCGCCGGTGGTGCTCGCGGCCAACGGCGATAGCCCCTACAAGTCGGTCGCCGACGTGCTTGCCGCGGCCAAAGCGCAGCCGGGCACGCTGAATGTCTGTACTCCCGGCTATGGCACGATCAACCAGCTGGTTTTGGAATGGATGGCGCTCAATACCGGCACCCATTTCGTTCACGTGCCCTATAAGGGCGGCGCGCCCGCGGCCCAGGCGCTGGTGGCCGGCGACGTCCCGCTGGGGATGTTGGCAAGCTCGTCGGTCGCGCCGCACGTGCCGAGCGGCCATATCCGTGTTTTGGCAGTGACCGCGGCGATGCGGTCGCCGCTCAACCCGGAATGGCCGACCCTTGCCGAAGCCGGCGCCGGCGAGGTCAATGCCTCGAACTGGACCGCGCTTCTTGCCCCCAAAGGCACGCCTCAACCCATCATCGACAAGCTCAATGGCGAGGTCGGCAAAATCCTCAACATGGCCGACGTCAAAGAGCGCTTCGCCGCGGGCGGCGTCTCGACCATTCCGTCCAACCCGGCCGAGCTTGCCGCCCGGATCAAGCGCGAATCCGGCGTCTATCGCGGCATCATCGAGAAAGCTAAGATTCACGTGGACTGATTGGATGATGTGCGGGCCTTTGAGCGGCGAAGCGTTAGCCCTCATTGACTTTTTCACCATGCCGCCGCAAAGGCAAAGAGCCGGTTCGCGGGATTCATAGCCCTGTATGTTCAAACGAATCCTGATTGCCAATCGCGGCGAGATCGCTTGCCGGATCATCAAGACCGCGCGGCGGATGGGGATTGCGACGGTCGCGGTCTATTCCGAGGCCGATCGCGATGCGCTGCACGTCAAGATGGCCGATGAGGCCGTCCTGATCGGGCCGCCGCCGGCAGCCCAAAGCTATCTGGTCATCGACAAGATCATCGCGGCCTGCCAATCGAGCGGCGCGGAAGCGGTCCACCCAGGCTACGGCTTTCTGTCCGAGCGTGAAGCCTTCGCCAACGCGCTTGCGGCGGCCGGAATTGTCTTCATCGGACCGAACGCCAAAGCCATCGCCGCGATGGGCGACAAGATCGAAAGCAAGAAGGCCGCCGCCGCCGCCAAGGTCTCGACCGTGCCCG
>Ga0181537_10004605_pt1 | contig 11409 bp, 13 predicted proteins | sample PEATcosm2014_Bin_39_FD_119765 | JGI IMG/M metagenome (GOLD analysis project Ga0181537, IMG submission 119765) | Peatland microbial communities from MTU Mesocosm Facility, Houghton, MI, USA - PEATcosm2014_Bin23_10_metaG | ecosystem: Environmental > Terrestrial > Soil > Wetlands > Peat | place... | reverse complement strand
GTCGATCTTGATGTACATGTCGAAATCGATGTGATCGAGATTGTACGAGGCGAGATCGCGCATCGATTTATGCAGTTCGGCGGCCAGTTCGACGCCGGTTGCGCCGGCGCCCACGATTGCGCAATGCAATTGGGCCGGGCCGTAGCGGCTCGTATTGGGCGTTGGCGCGCAGGCAAGCATTGATCATGCGGCGATTGAGACGCGCGGCCTGATCGAGCGTGTCGAGTGTTATGGCATGCTCGCTGACACCGGGCGTGCCGAAATCGTTGGACATGCTGCCGACGGCGATTACCAGCGTATCGTAGCCAAGCACGCGGGGCGGAATCACTGTCTGTCCTTCTTCGTCGTGGCTCGGTGCGACATAGATCTGCCGCTTCGCGCGATTGAGTCCGATCATCTCGCCGATGCGATAACGATAATGCCGGCGGCGCGCATGGGCGATCAGTTCGACCGAATCGGTTTCGCTATCCATTGAACCGGACGCAACCTCATGCAGCAGCGGCTTCCAGACGTGGATGCGCGACTTTTCGAGCAGCGTGATCGAGGCTTCGTGACGGCGCCCGAGCGACGCGCCGAGCAGCGATGTCAGGCGAAGACCGCCAGCGCCGCCGCCGACGATCAGTACGCGATGCAACGACGGATCGCTGCTCGACGCGGTTTCGGCGATGTCTTGGAACGATGGATTGGCCATCGCCGGTCAACGAGGCTTACGGGTTCAACGGCCGCGTATTCGGCGCGTCCGGCACGTCGGTGTCATAGACGGCAACGCCGACCATCGGATCGATCCTGGCTTCCCATGGCCGGCGCTCCAATGTCCGCATCGTATCGGAATAGCCGGCCTGCCACCGCGCATGGATTCCCGCGCTGGTAAAATCGATATCGCGCAGGTGATCTTCGTGATCGAGCCGCGGCGCCTTAAGCCGCACGATGTGCATGAACGTGCCGCAGCCGTAGCCCGCCATGTCCTTGACCTCCGGCGTCTCGCGCTGCGCTTCGGGCATCAGGCGGACGAGTTCGCGCACGATGTGACGGAGCTGATGAATGTGCTCCTGGCGCATGATGTGGCTGTCGGCGCGGCTGGCAAATTGGATGTCTTTCTGCCGGTTGAGTACTTGCCACACCGATTCCGGCTCCGGCCCCGCGGCGTGCCACATCTGCACCGTAAACACCACGGAGTCGCGCCGCGGATGATCGTCGAATACGGTTTCGATCGGCGTGTTGGAATAGATACCCCCGTCCCAATAGGGGTCGCCGTCGATGCGGACCGCCGGGAAAGCCGGCGGCAATGCGCCGGAGGCGAGCACGTGCTTGAGCGTAACCGGCATGGCGCGGCTGTCGAAATAGTGCATCGTGCCCGAGCGCACATTGACGGCGCCGACGGTCAGGCGCGTCGGGCCGGAATTGATGCGCTCGAAATCGGCCAGGCTGGCCAGCGTCTCGTGTAGCGCATCGATCGTGTAAAACCCCGCCCGCTCGACGCCGACGTCCGCATGAATACCCCAGGCGAGCGCCTGGTTCGGCGAAAAGTAGCCGGCGATGCCACCGAAAATCGTCATCATCTGGGCGGCGATGTTGGTGCCCAAAGCTGCGAATGGCTGCATAAACGGCGCGGCGAATGGAACGCCCCCCACGCGGGCTTGCGTTCCATGCGCGCCCAGAATTCGCGCAGGCGATCGAGCCGCGCGACGGGTTCATTTCCGGCGATGATGGCAGCGTTGATGGCGCCGATCGACGTGCCGATGACCCAATTCGGCTCGACACCGGCCTCATGCATCGCCTGATAGACGCCGCCCTGATAGGCGCCAAGCGCACCGCCACCCTGAAACACCAGAACGACCTGACCGGGCAGCGACAGCGCCGGCCTAGCGGGCGTTATTGCGTCGCTAGCGTTGCGAACTTCTGCCATGACTGAGCTCTCTGTCAGCGGGCGTTTTTATAGTCGTGCAGGATACGGCCGTAGGGCAATGTCAGGTCGGCGATGAAGTGCACCGCGCCGAGAACCTTGCGCACCGGAAGATCGGCGACTGGGGCATTCACATGCGCGTGCAGCTGCAGCCGTGCCGGTCCGGACCAGCCGCCTCTCACCTGGATATCGGTCAGATTGTAGCCAACCAGCTGGACGATGGCCTGAGTACCGTCGACATCAGGAATGATCTTCAGGTTGGCCTGCGTCTTGCCCAGCTTTTCAAGCAGCGACTCAGGGCTGCACTGCTTGCGGCCTTTGACGTCGTAAAGCAGGTTCTGATGCTTGTAGCCCATGGTGGCCACGGCGACGACAACGTCGGCATATTCGAGCACGCCGGTCAGCGTATCGTGGATGATCGACAGTCGGGGATTGCCGTGCTTCTTCGGAAAGCCCCAGATTTCGCGGCCGCCTGCAATCGGCGGCTCATCGTCGAGGAACATCTGTGCGGTGAAATTTACGTGTTCTCCGTTAAGCAGCGCGGGAATCACCTGGCCGGATTCGGTGTAATCGCCGAATCCGGCCGAATCCGGCATGCGGATGAATTCGTAGAACACGCAGTTGCTGCTGTCGGGTTCGAGCGGTTCGGGCAACGCCTCGCGAATGGCGTCCGGATCGGATTCGTAAGTCACGATCATGTATTCGCGGTCGATAAACCGGTATGGCCCGCGCGGATAGGACGGCGAAGCCAAAGGCATGGAAGCGAGATCGCTGACACCTACCGCTTTCATCGCAAAAATTTCCCCACTGATAACCAAGTGCTCGGTACCAGCCGTTCCGGTAAACATGAAATGACACACCTGTGCTTGACGGGATCGTGAACGAAAGCCGGGCGAGAAGGCGTGGTTGCATCGACCGATGGGTATGTCGATGGCCGGTCCGGCGGGAAATGGGATATTTATGATGCTGCGGGCAATTGATTTGCGGCCTTAAATTCCCGCGAACCAGTTAAATCCCTGCTTGCTCCAGAACGTCTCGCTAAAGGTATTCGTGACTTCGATTGCTTTGATCCATTTCGCGTTCTTGTAGCCGAGCTTGGTCGAGGTGCGCAGCCGCAACGGGTAGCCGAACGGGTCGGCGAGGGTGTCGCCGGCATATTTGGTGGCGAGAATCGTCTGCGGATGCAGCGCGGTCGGCATGTCGATGCTTTCGGTGTAGTCGTCGGCGCAGATGAAATAGACGTACTTCGCCGTCAAATCGGCGCCGACGCGTTCGAGAAACGCGCGCAGATTGGGTCCGGACCACTGGCCGATGTAATCCCAGCCCTCGACGCAGATGTGCTTGATGATGATGTCCTGCTCGGGAAATTGATAAATCTGCTGCGCCGTCCAGGGCCGCTTGTCGCCGATCAATCCGGCAAATTCCAGTTGCCAGGTCGCGCCGTCGATCGGTTTGACATCCTCGATCGGGAAATGGGCGTTGAAACGCGGCGGCTTGACCACTTGCGACGGCGAATAGGTCCGCGCCAGATGGTTCGGCCGGAAGATCGTTTCCTGGACCCGATCGTTCCACGCCGACACCGCGCGTAGGACTTTCTGCACGCTGTCGTCCTCGCTGACGTCGCAGCCGGTCAGCATGGTGAGTGCGCCAAGCGACAGCGCGCCGCGCAGGATACCGCGGCGGTCGATATCCTCGACCAGCCGGCGATTGGCATAGAACACGCTCTGATCGGCCGGCTTAAGCGGCCGAAACAGTGAGGAAGTGCGTGTTCGTATCGGCATCTGTCGCCCTTACCGCGTTGCTTCGCCGCCGTGCGCCGCGACAGCAGCGGCGTTCGCGTCATCGACCACGGGCCCGCCAGTCAGCATGGTCAGCAGGCTACGCGGCACCAGTAATGCGAGCGTCACGTGCACGAGGATGAAGGCCACAATGACGGACATGCACAGGAAATGAATGAGCCGGATGGTCTGGAAACTGCCGAACAGGTTGGCAAGTTCAGAAAATTGCACCGGCTTCCACAGGCACAGGCCGGTGATGACGATCAGAATTCCGACCATCATGACGCCGAGATAGAGGACTTTCTGTACGCCGTTATAATGCGTCAGGTCGTCGTGACCGAGCCGGAAGCGCAACGCGTCCGCCACAGTTGCCAGCACGTCCCGCACTGAAATTGGAAACAACTTGCGCCGAAAGCGCGCTGTCGCAATGCCATAGCTGAGATAGGCAATGCCGTTGAGCACGAATATCCACATGCCGAAGAAATGCCACTGCAAGCCGTATTGCGCCCACTTGCCGATCACGAGGGCGTCGGGGAAATGCAGAATTCCGAAGATCGCGTCGTCGTTATAAATTTTCCAGCCGCTCCCGATCATGATGAAAATGGCGACCGCATTGATCCAATGCATGATGCGCAACGGCAGCGGATGCAGGCGGTGCAGCTGACGCGCAGTTGATTTGACGTTCGGTGCCGGCATCAGAAATAGTCCGCGCGCCTTTCGCGTTCTCTGCGTTCCACCCGGACACTATGGTTGTAAATTTTTCACCGCAAGCGCGCGGACTTCACAAACTCGCGCGGTGTTCTTGATCGAAAAGGAATTGCTCGATGCGTATTCGCTCGCTTTTGCTGTGTGCTGCCGCCTTCGCGATCCATCCAGCTACAGCGGCGCCCATTTCAGTTTCGGCTTTGCGCATCGCCCAACTCACGGCGTCCCCAGCTGCGAGAGGCGGCATCACGCAGCCGTCACCGGCCGAGCAGCGCATGCTGCGGCGTTTTCCACAGCCAGTGCGCGTGGGGGATCTGATCGGCCTGCCGGTGATCGACGAGAATCACCGGACGATCGGTTACGTTCGCGAAGTCGTACGCACGGCGCAGGACAAGGTCGAATTGATCGTCGATTATGACGGCTGGTTCGGTTGGGAAGCCCATCCGGTTGCCGTGCCGATCGAAGTTGTCGGTATCCAGGGGCGGGAATTGGCCTCGCTCGACATGCCGCGCAGCGAATACCAGGCCGCGGCGCCGTGGCAGCAAACCGGCGAGACGGCCATTCCTGATGACGACAGTGTGAAAATCGCGCTCAGCAAGCTCTGAAGGCGTCTCGCGATCACGACTTGGTGAAGAGAATAACTTTTCGGTGTTTGCCGACTTGTAGGGAATGAGCCGGAAGTGATTGGCCCATTTCGGGCAATTTTGGCATGCCGGCATGCATACGTTGCTGGTGATTCTCTCAGGGGGCATCGCGTGAATCGTGCGAACCGGTTCAACGGCAAACCTTCCAACGGCACATCGTATTTCCCGGGCACCTCGCAACAGCCGGCCGCTTCGCGCGCCGCCAGTTGCGGCATTGCCTTCATGGCAAAGGCGTCGACGCCGGGCCGCGCCAAGACGCGGCTCGTGCCACCACTGAGCTTTGAGGAGGCCGCGGCGCTCAACACAGCATTCCTGCAAGACGTGGCGGACAATGTCCTGTTGGCAGCCCGGCAGGCCGCGCCGAGCGCCAGCATTGCCGGCTACGCGGCCTATGGCCCACCGGGAACGGAAGACTTCTTCCGCCACACTTTGCCCGGCGCCATCGGCTTGATCGGGGCCTGGTTGCCGAATTTCGGCGACTGCCTGTTTCGCACCGTCGAAGATACTCTCGCGCGCGGGCATGTGTCCGCTGTCGTCCTCAACGCCGACAGTCCGACGTTGCCAACGGCGTTGCTGGTCGAAACCGCCGCGATCCTGGCGCGGCCGGGCGATCGCGCCGTGCTCGGCCCGTCAAGTGACGGCGGCTACTATCTGCTCGGCCTCAAGGCGCAACACCGCCGCATGTTCGAAGACATCGAATGGAGCACCGAACGCGTCGCCGGACAAACACTCGAGCGCGCATGCGAAATCGGGCTCGAAGTCCACACGCTGCCGGTTTGGTACGATGTCGACGATGTGGATGACCTGCGCCGGCTCCATGCCGAGCTCTGCGGCGACGATGCGAGCGATCGCCGGCCGGCGCATGCACCACATCAGGCGGTCGCGACCGCAAAATTGATGCGCGCGCTATGGCGGGATCACAATTTCGGCCGCGCGGCAGACCGGACCATGCAAGTCGACGCAAGGCGCGCTTAGACCACGTGCGATCAACAACCAAGGACGGAACGCGATCATGCCAAGAGCGGCGACAAGCCGGCAACCGTTGGAAGTGAAACGGGCCGTCGATCCCAAGCGCTATTTCGAGAGCGTGCACGCAGCCAGCGAGGTTCCAGAGCACGACCCGGTCTGCCTTTATCTGGAGACCACCAATCGCTGCAATCTTCTGTGTACGACCTGTCCGCGCACCTACGAGGAGCTCGAACCGCCTGCCGACATGAGCTGGGAGCTGTTCACCTCGATCGTCGATCAAATCCCGAGCCTGAGCCGCGCCGTGCTGCACGGTGTCGGCGAGCCGATGCTGGTGAAACATCTGCCGCGCATGGTGCGTTATCTCAAGGATCGCGGCACCTATGTCCTGTTCAACACCAATGGCACGGTGCTCAATGAGAAAAACGGCCGCGCGCTGATCGCGGCGGAACTCGATGAGTTGCGCGTCTCGTTCGACGCGGCCAATCCGGAATCCTATCTCGCCGTTCGTGGCAAGAATTATTTCAACCGCATCCTCAAAAACGTGCGCGCCTTCCGCGAGCTGCAGGAGCGCGAAGGCCATACCAAGCCGCGGGTCTCGGCGTGGCTCACCGGCCTGCGCGAGACCATTGAGGAATTGCCGGACTTCGTGCGTGTCGCCGCCGACACCGGCGTGAAGGAAGTCCACTTGCAGCGGCTGGTGTTCTTCAAGAACGACGCCATCGGTCTGGCGCGGCCGGATCAGGCACTTTACGAGCAGCTTTCGGGGGAGGAAGCGGTCCATATTGAGCGCGCTGCTGCGCTTGCTCAAACGCTCGGCGTCACCTTCAGTGCGTCCGGCGGTGCGTCGGAACCCGGCGTAAGCCTCAAACGCAGCGACAACGGTTCGCCAGAATCGGGTTCGCCGTGGTCGCTGTGCCGGCGGCCGTGGACGGTGATGTATTTCACCGCCAATGGTCGCGCGCTGCCGTGCTGCATCGCGCCGTTTTCACAGCGCGGTTACGAGAATTACACGCTCGGCGACGCCACGCAGCAAAGCCTGCGCGAGATCTGGACCGGCCCCGCTTACGCGTCTTTCCGCAAGGCGCTCAAATCCAATATGCCGCCGGAAGCTTGCGCCAGTTGCGGCTTGCGCTGGAGCCTTTAGTTTTGTCCGCAGCGGACGGCGTCGCTGTTGTCATCCCCACCTTCAACGAAGCGGAGTCTATCGCCGCGGTCGTTACTGAAATCCCACGCGACGTAGTGGACCGCGTCATCGTCGCCGACGGCGGCAGCAAAGACGATACGGCGGCTCGAGCGCGTGGCGCGGGCGCCGAGGTGATCACAGTAGGCCGCGGCTATGGGCTTGCCTGCCTGACCGGCGCGCAGGCTGCTGACGGGGCCGGCATTATCGTATTCATGGATGGCGACGGCGCCGACAATCCCGCGGCAATCGCCGCGCTGGTGGCGCCGCTCCGCGCCGGCACGGCGGACTTTGTCATCGCCTCGCGCGCCCGCGGCGAGCGCGAACCGGGCAGCATGGCGTGGCACCAGCTTGCCGCCGGGCTAATCGCCGGCCGGCTGACAAGACTTCTCTATGGCGTGCGCTATACCGATATGTGCGCGTTCCGCGCCATCCGTCGCGACACTTTACTGGCGCTTGGCATGCGCGAATTGACCTACGGCTGGAATCTGGAAATGCAGATGCGGGTGGCGCGCGCCGGTTTGCGCGTGCGCGAAATCCCGGTCGGTTATCGCCGGCGCCTCGGCGGCGAGTCGAAAGTGGCGGGTTCGTTGCGCGGATCGTTCAACGCCGGAATAAAAATTCTGTCGACCTTTGCCCGCGTCGCTACCGAGCCGATGCGCCGCGCTTCCTGAAAATTACATCGCCACTTTGCGCAGGAACCCGTCGACGCTGCCACGCAGGCTCTCGGCCGCCTGTTCGACGGCGCTCGATGCCGCGAGAACCGTATCAGCGGAACTGTGCATGTCGTTCATGGCGTCGGAGACGCGCTGCAAGACCGAGACCACCGATCGTGTACCGGAAGCGGCCGCTGCGACATTGTTGGAAATCTCGTCGGTCGCGGCGTGCTGCTCCTCGACCGACGTTGCGATGGCCGCGGTGAATTGCCGAATTTCCTCCATGCGGGCGGCGATATTGCCGATCGCGCCCACCGCGCTTTGCGTCGCCGTTTGAACCGAGGCGATCTGCGCACCGATATCGTTGGTCGCCTTTGCGGTCTGCACCGCAAGCGCCTTAACCTCGGAGGCAACCACGGCAAAGCCCTTGCCCGCGGTGCCGGCGCGCGCCGCTTCGATCGTGGCGTTGAGCGCCAGGAGATTGGTCTGTCCGGCGACGCTTTGAATAAGCTTGACCACGTCATCGATTTTCTGCGCGGCCTGCGCCAGGCCGCCGATGATTTCATTGGTCGATTGCGCCTCGGCGGCGGCCTCGCGCACGACTTCGCTGGCGGACACGACCTGGCGGTTGATCTCGGCGATCGATTTTGACATTTCGTGCGCCGCCGCCGCCGCGCTTTCGACGCCGTCGAAAGCGTCGTTGGAGGTGCGGACGGCGCCGACCGTCTGCGCCGTGGTCTCGTTCGATGTTGTCGACAGCACGGTCGCCGTCAATTTCATCGCCGTGACGCTGTCGGTGACCGTCTTGAGCACGCCCTCGACGCTGTCACGGAACCAGGCGATGGCGTCGTCGACCACGGCGCGGCGCGCTTCCTTTTCACCGAGCAACGCGCTCTTCTGCTCCGCCAGCCGGCGCTCGGTGATGTCGTCGTGGGTGCCGAGCCAATAACGGCCGCCGGGAATGGCGCGATTGACGACCGAGATGGCGCGTCCATCCGGCGTTTCGGTGACGAAGCTCACGATCTTGCCGGTCGACACGCTTGCCATCAGCTCGGCGCAGTATTGCGCTGGATCGCGTTGCAGGCTGCCAGTTTTGAAGCGATGGCGGACGATATCGACAAGACTGGCGCCGGGTTTGACGATATCCGCCGACAATCCGTACATGTGCAGATAGCGATCGTTGCCGACCACGAGATGCCCGGATGTGTCGAACATGACGACGCCTTGGGTCATGTTGTTGAGCGCCAGTTGGGCAATGCGGCCTTTGTCGCCGCGGCGCCGGTTGGAAAGGATCAACGCGGCCGCGAGGATGGCGATGACGCCTGCGGCCGCGACGAGACCCAAATTCCTCATTGCGGAATCGGTCAGGACCCGGAACATCGTAGAGTTTCCGCCCAGCGGTTCTTCGAGCAGGCTCAATTGGTAGCCAACGGCAATTTACGTTTCGTTAAATAAGGGGCTGACGGGGCGCCCGCGGCGTTATAATGCGGCGCGCCATAGGATCGGGGCTGTCCAATGATCAATCGCTACAGCGACCACGCCGCCAATGAGCGGACCTTTCTCGCCTGGGTCCGCACCGCCATTGCGGTGATGGCTTTCGGTTTCGTGATCGAGAAATTCGATCTGTTCCTGCGCTATGCCGCGCCGGCATCGGCGCAGTTGCAGATCGCGCCGCATGGCGGCGCGCTCGCCGATGCGGCCGGCCTGGCTTTTGTCGCGCTCGGCATTGCCATCATTGCGATCGCCGGCTGGCGCTTTGTGCGAACCGCGAAGGACATTGACAGCGCGACCGTTGTGGCGAGCCCCGGCGAGCGTTTCGACCTGGCGCTGTCCGGCATGATCGGACTTCTCGGCGTGGCGCTGTTTCTTTACCTGGCGCATACGGTGTTCCCTGCGCTCTAGCGTGCCGCCGCCACAGGTGTCTTCACTTCGTCGGTCACCACCTTGAAGCCCGCAAGCGTACAGGGGCCGAACGAGGTCACGATCGCGACGTCGGTGGCATCGCGGCCGCGCGCGATCAGGATGCGGCCGATCCGCGGTACGTTGTGGCGCGCATCGAAGGTGTACCAGCGGCCGCCGAGATAGGCCTCGAACCACGCCGAAAAATCCATCGGCGTGTCTTCCGGCGGCACGCCGATGTCGCCGAGATAGCCGGTGCAGTAGCGCGCCGGAACATTCATGCAGCGGCATAGCGTGATCGCGAGATGAGCGAAGTCGCGGCACACGCCGCGCCGCTCGGCGTGGGCATGCCAGGCGGTTTTGGTCGGATTGGCGTGTTCGTAGCCGAAGGTCAGGCGGTTGTGGACGTAATCGCAGATGGCTTGCACGAGCGGCCAGCCCTTCGGCATTTTGCCGAACGTGGACCACGCGATCGGTGTAAAGCGGTCGGTCTCGCAATACCGGCTGCCGAGCAGATAAACCAGCGTATCGACCGGCAGTTTTTCCAGCGAATGTTGCTCCGCATCCGGAGCGACATCGTCGGGTTTGCCGCTGTCGCGGATCAGAAAATCCGCGGACATGGTGACCCGGCCGGCCGGCGCGTGGATCACATGACAGGTGTTGCCGAAACCGTCGCGATAAGTGTTGGCGGGAATGTCGGGATTAAGCCGTATCCGGTCCGGCGTCAGCAAATCCGCGCTGCGCGACTCATGTACGTCCAGCGTCACGATCATCGGTGTCGCCTGCGGACAGTCGTGGGAAATCTCGTAGCCGGCGCGAATCTGCATTGAGGGTTTCTACAATTTGCTGCGGCGGTTCCGGCAAGATGATATGCATTTCTTGGGCCAGATAATGTGCATGTTTTTTGCCGGTTATGTGCCTCTATGAGCGCGCGCCCCGATAAACTGCTGGCAGCGGACGAGCCGGCGCCGGTTTCAATTTACAATGCCGGCGGGCAATCGCCGTTCCTGCTGGTCGGCGATCACGCCGGTAACCTGATCCCGCGCGCGCTCGGCCGGCTCGGAGTCGCCGAAGCGGAATTGCAGCGGCACATCGCCTGGGACATCGGCATTGCCGCTCTCGGCCGGCTGCTGGCGGATGCGCTCGACGCGACGTTCATCCGGCAAAATTATTCGCGTCTTGTGATCGACTGCAACCGGTCGCTGGACGTGGCGTCATCGATTCCCGATATCGGTGAGCGCACGCTGATCCCTGGCAATATTGATATGAGCGAAGCCAACAGAGCGGCGCGTGCCACCGAGATTTTCTGGCCCTATCACAACCGCATCGAAGCCGAGCTCGATCGCCGGCTCAGGGCCGGCCGCGCCGCCGCGCTGATTCCGCTGCACAGCTTCACGCCGGTGTTCAAAGATGTCGCGCGGCGCTGGCACATCGCCGTGCTGTACAACCGCGATCCGCGCTTTGCGCAGCGGCTGAAGGCGCTCCTTGACGCGGAGAGGGAACTCGTCGTCGGCGACAACGAGCCCTACACGGTGAACGATGCGACCGACTTCACCGTGCCGGCGCACGCCGAACGGTGCGGCTTGCATCACGTCTTGATCGAAATCCGCCAGGATCTGATCGCGAACCAAGACGGTCAGCAGCGATGGGCGGCGCGCTTGGCACGCTTGCTGCC
>Ga0181537_10004604_pt1 | contig 11411 bp, 10 predicted proteins | sample PEATcosm2014_Bin_39_FD_119765 | JGI IMG/M metagenome (GOLD analysis project Ga0181537, IMG submission 119765) | Peatland microbial communities from MTU Mesocosm Facility, Houghton, MI, USA - PEATcosm2014_Bin23_10_metaG | ecosystem: Environmental > Terrestrial > Soil > Wetlands > Peat | place... | reverse complement strand
GTGTGCTGGTCGCGGCCCTGCCCGACACGGCGTCGAACCCGGCTTACCTGATCTTTCCCTTTTTGCTCAGCGGCCTTGCGGTCATCGGCTCGGTCATCGGTATCATCTTCATCAACGTTGGCGGCCTCAAGCCCTCGAGCGCGTTGCTGGCGGGGGTGGCGCTCAGCGCGGTGGTTTCCGGCCTCCTCTTCCTGCCGCTCACGGTGATGATGTTCCCCGACCAGTGGGTTTCGATCTACGTACCGACGCTGGTCGGCCTGGCCATGACTTTCATCACGGTGATGATCACCAATTACTACACCGCGACCGAATACGCGCCGGTGCAGAAGATCGCCAAGGCGTCCCAGACGGGCCACGCGACGAACATTATCGCCGGCCTCGCCGTCGGACTCCATGCGACGCTGCTTCCCGTGTTTTTCATCGGACTTTCCATCATGGTCTCGTATCATTTCCATGAGCTCTACGGCGTGGCCATCGCGGTGGTGAGCATGCTCAGCCTCTCGGGCATTATCATCTCGCTCGACGCCTTCGGGCCGATCACGGACAACGCGGGCGGTCTGGCCGTCATGTCCAAGCTGCCCAAGGAAGTGCGGAAAATCACCGACGAACTCGACGCCATCGGCAACACGATGAAAGCCGTGACGAAGGGTTACGCCATCGCCTCGGCGGGCCTCGCTGCGCTGGTGCTTTTCCGATCCTACGTCGGGGAGTTGCAGGCGCATCGCATCGCGGAGGCCGCGCTCAAGGGCCTGGACGTGCCGATCCCCACCACCTTCAGCCTCGATAATCCCATCATTCTTATCGGCCTCTTCATCGGCGGCGTGCTGCCGTTCCTTTTCGTGGCCTACACGATGGACGCAGTCGGCAAGGCGGCGGGCGCGGTGGTGCTCGAAGTGCGCCGTCAGCTCGCGGCCAAGCCGGGCATCCTCACCGGCACCGACAAGCCCGAATACGGCACCTGCGTTGATATCGTCACGCAGGCCGCGCTGAAGGAAATGATCTTCCCGGCGCTCCTGCCGGTGCTCGCCGTGCTGCTCGTGGCCGGTTTCCTCGGCGCACAGGCGCTGGGTGCGGTCTTGGTCGGCACGATCGTAACGGGCCTTTTTATCGGCATCTCGCTGACTTCCTCGGGCGGCGCATGGGACAACGCCAAGAAGTTCATCGAGGAAGGCAACTACGGCGGCAAAGGCTCGGTGGCTCATGCTGCGGCGGTCACTGGCGACACGGTCGGCGATCCCTACAAGGACACCTCAGGTCCGGCGATCAATCCGATGATCAAGGTCGTGAATATCGTGGCGATCCTGATTATCCCGCTGTTCTTTTGAGGTGGCAGAGTTTTGACGGAATTAACGGAATTTCAGACTGCAAAATTAACGAAATTCTAATGAGGGGAGCCATGAAGGTGGCTCCCCTTTTTTGTTTTCAACCCCTCCCCAACTCAGAGCAGGCTTTCTCTTCCCCTTAAAAAATTCCGTTAATTCCGTATTCTAATTCCGTTAATCCCGTCTAAAAATCCCGCATGGACATCATCAACCGCGCGCAGACCAAGCCGTTTACGACCAGGGACGGCTCGGAAATTCGCGAGCTGCTCGCCTATCGCAACTCAAGCATCCGCAAGCAAAGCCTGGCCGAGGCGACCATCGCCGTCGGCACCGCGACGCAGGAGCATTATCATCCCAAGTCGGAGGAAATTTACTACATCCTCAGCGGCACGGGCCGGATGAAGCTCGACGGCGAACTGCGCGAGGTCGGCCCGCTCGATGCCATCGCCATCCCGCCCGGCGCGCGCCACAAAATCTGGAATACCGGCAACGTGCCGCTCGTACTTCTCTGCTGCTGCGCGCCCGGCTACGAGAATGACGATACGGTGATGGTGGAGTAGCCTCTAATGCCCGACCTGGCCCCGGCGGCTGGCCTCGAAAAGGAACCAGGTGCGCCTCTCGGTTTCATCGATCCAATTCTCGATCAGGCTGGCGGTGGCGATGTCGCCATGTTCGTCGCAAACCTCGTGGGCTTCCCGGAATCGGGTCGTGAGCGTCTTATTGTCCTCGCGCAGCTCAGCCAGCATGTCGAGCGGATCGACATAATCGGCGTCGTTGTCCGAGAAACGCTGCAGCTTGGAAATCTGGCCGATGGACCGGAGCGTCATCCCGCCGATTTTGCGGACGCGTTCGGCCAGCGGATCGGTCATGGCGAAGATTTGTTCACCCTGCTCATCCAACAGCAGGTGATAATCGCGGAAATGGGGGCCGCTCATGTGCCAGTGGAAGTTCTTCGTTTTCAGGTAGAGCGCAAAGACATCGGCCAAAAGGGCGTTCAGCGCGCCGGAGATGTCCCGGGTTGCCTTCGGATGAAGATCGGTCGATGTGGCGAGGGGCGCTTCCTGACGGCGGACAAGGGTGGTGCGGTTGGTGGTGCTCATAGGCGGGAAACCTCGCCCGAAAAGGCTGACGGCGCAAATGGGAATCGCGTTCGGCCGCTTCCTAAAGAAAGATTCTAAATCCCCGTAGGATTTGTATTCTTTCGGAGCTTTGACCGCACAACGCACGCTCTTCCATACCTTCGACGCGCCGGAGAATTCCCTCGCGCTTGATGGCGGACGGACACTCGCGCCTTACACGGTCGCTTACCAGACGTGGGGCCAACTCAACGCCGAGCACTCCAACGCGATCCTGATTTTCCATGCGCTGAGCGGCGATTCGCATGTCGCGGGCGAGCACGAGGATGGCCGCACCGGCTGGTGGGACTTGATGGTCGGGCCGCGCCGCGCGTTCGACACGGATCGCTACTTCGTCATCTGCGCCAACGTGCTCGGCGGCTGCAAAGGCTCGACCGGGCCGAGCTCGACGAACCCCGCCACGGGTCGTCCCTACGCCATGGACTTCCCGGTCATCACGATCCACGACATGGTCCGCGCGCAACGTCCGCTGCTTGATCTGCTCGGCATCGGGAAACTGCGCGCGGTGACCGGCGGCAGCATGGGCGGGATGCTCGCGCTCGCCTTCACGCAGCTTTATCCGGAGATGACCGAACGCGCCATCGTGCTGGCTTCCGCGCACGCCAACCACGCGCAGGCCATCGCGTGGAACGAGATCGGACGCCGCGCGATCATGAACGATCCGCTCTGGCGCGAGGGAAATTATTACGATTCGCCGCAAGGGCCGCCGAGGCACGGACTCGCCGTCGCGCGGATGATCGGCCACGTCACCTACATCAGCGAAGGCGCGATGGACCGCAAGTTCGGGCGCTCGCTGCAGGCGGCCGAGAAGGAGAGCTTCACCTTCGGCGTCGATTACGCGGTGGAGAGTTATCTCGCCTACCAGGGCCAGGTTTTCCACCAGCGCTTCGACGCCAATTCGTATCTCTACATCACGCGCGCCATCGATTACTTCGACTTCACCGCGAAGACGGGCGGCGATCTCACCGCGGCCTTCGCGCCGACGCGCGCGCGCTTCCGCTTTTTCTCGTACGACGCCGACTGGCTCTACTCGCCCGAGCGCAACGAAGCTATGGCCGTCGCCGCCCGCGCCGCCGGTCGCGATGCCGTGCATCACCAAATCCACGCGCCCCTCGGCCACGATGCTTTTCTCGTCCAGAAGGAACCGCAGACGGAGTTGATCCGGGAGTTTCTGGAGGGTCAGACTCCGTCCTGACCCTGACTTCTTCTGCTGCAGCCACGATCGGCGCCTGTCCTGAGCCTGCCGAAGGAACCATCGCCGAATTTTTTTGACGGAATTAACGGAATTAGGACTAAATTAACGGAATTTTAAAACTTGTCATCCTGAGCTTGCCAAGTAATTGATCGCCTCCTTCGCTGCAAAATAAATAAGTGCGACGGTCATAGACCGCCGCTACAATGTGAATCTATGTCCCACGCCCCTGAACCGACCATCGCTCCCGCCAACCACCGCCTTGAATCCGACACGATGGGGAAAATTGCCGTCCCCAACGACCGCTACTACGGCGCGCAGACGGCGCGTTCGCTGATCCACTTCAACATCGGCACGGATCGGATGCCGCTCGAGGTCATCCACTCGTTCGGGATTTTGAAAAAAGCGTGCGCGCTGGTGAACTTGAACCTGGGCAAGCTGTCGCCCGAATTGACCGAGCTGATCGCCATGGCCGCCGACGAGGTGACCGAGGGCAAGCTCGACAGCCATTTCCCGTTGCGCGTCTGGCAGACCGGCAGCGGCACGCAAAGCAACATGAACGTGAATGAGGTGATCTCCAATCGCGCGATTGAACTGGCCGGCGGCGTTCTCGGCTCGAAAAAGCCGGTGCACCCGAACGATCACGTGAACATGTCGCAGTCCTCCAACGACACCTTCCCCGGCGCCATGTCGATCGCCGCGACGCTGGAAACCGAGCGGACGTTGCTGCCGGCGGTCAAAAGGTTGCGCGACGCGCTCGACATCAAGCAGGACGAGTTCGCCAATATCGTGAAGATCGGGCGCACGCATCTGATGGACGCGACGCCGCTCACGCTCGGGCAGGAATTTTCGGGCTATGTGGCGATGCTCGACGCGGACATGAAACGGATTCGCTCGGTGTTGCCGGGGCTGTCGGAACTGGCCCTCGGCGGCAGCGCGGTGGGCACGGGGCTGAACACGCACCCGCAGTTTGCCAAAAACGTGGCGCGCAAGATCGGGGAATTGACCGGCTATCCGTTTGTCACGGCACCCAACAAGTTCGCCGCGCTCGCCGCCCACGACGCGGTCGTCATGGCCAGCGGCGCGCTGAAAACCCTGGCCGCTTCGCTGATGAAAATCGCCAACGATTTGCGCTGGCTCGCGAGCGGCCCCCGTTGCGGCATCGGCGAAATCTCGCTGCCCGAAAACGAACCCGGCTCGTCGATCATGCCGGGCAAGGTGAACCCGACGCAGTGCGAGGCGATGACGATGGTGGCCGTGCAGGTGATGGGCAACGACGCGGCCATCGGCTTCGCGGGATCGCAGGGCAATTTCGAGCTGAACGTCTACAAGCCGGTGATGATTTTCAACTATCTCCACTCGGTGCGGCTGCTGGCCGATTCGTGCCGCTCGATGGTCGACCATTGCGTCGTCGGCATCGAGCCGAACCTGGAACGGATCAATCATTTCCTCAACGATTCGCTGATGCTGGTGACCGCGCTGAACCAGAAGATCGGCTACGACAAGGCGGCGGAGATCGCCAAGACCGCGCACAAGGAGCACGCGACACTCCGCGCCACGGCGATAAAGCTCGGCTACCTGACCGGCGAGGAGTTCGACGCGACCGTCCGCCCCGCCGAGATGACGCATCCGTGAGGAAACTGGCTCGAGCTCTCGCGAGCCTCATCTTCGGCAACGAGGGCATTTCGCGCCGGTTGGAACGGATGGCCTGGGTGCATGCTCTCGCCAAGCGCTTTCGCGTGCGTGAGCTGATGAACGCAGGTCTCGCGCGTTGGCCGATCCGGCGCACTTTGCCGGGTTCGGGAGTCGTCTATTCTATCGAGACCTTTGAAACGCTGGCCGTCGAACGAACTTACTTCGGCAATCCTCTCCTCAGCAAAATTTTTGCGGCCAATCCCCCGGCGACATTTATCGATCTCGGCTGCAACTCGGGGATTTTTCCGTGTTTCCTGGCGCATGTCGCCGGTGGACGCGCGCCGCTCGGTTTCTGCGTCGACGCCAACGCCGCCCAAGTCGATTTGGCGCGAAAAAACGTCGGTCTCAATGGCTGGCGACCTGATGTTCACCTCTTCTGCGGATTGGTCGGCAGCAAGCAACCTGCCGGAAGTGAAGCCGAATTTTTTCTGGCGCCCACCAGCCTCGGCTCATCCCAATACGCTTACCAGGAAACAGAGAGCGGCCATCCGCTCGACTGGAAACGCATTACGGTGCCAACGTTGCAAGTTGAATCGACGTGGACGCGGCTCTTCGGCCCCGATCTCCGCTGCAACTGCCTCAAGATCGACATCGAAGGCAGTGAGATGAATTTTCTCCGGCAGGAAAGCAGCTTCCTCAGCCGTGTCGATACGATTCTTTTGGAGTGGCACCTCTTTGCGACGACCCGCGAGGAGGTCGTGCGTTTTCTGGCAGAACATCGCTTTCGACTCGAAGAGACCATCGAAGATGAGGCACGGCACGGCGTCCTTTTCTTCCGAAGTATCGGAGCGACAAAAGGGAGTGGAGAATAGGGGATTCGAACCCCTGACCTTCTCATTGCGAACGAGACGCTCTACCAACTGAGCTAATTCCCCCTCAGACGATGATGAATCGCGAATGGCGATATTACGCTGATTTGCCAGAATGGGGCAAGCAGATCGAGAGCTTTTCCGTTCTCGCCTTTGCGCTGTACAAAAAGCTGCGTTCCATGATGATGGGTCGATCTTGGTGACGGAGTTGCGGAGCGGTTCAAATCACCCCTAAAATGGACTTTCTGAAAATGAAGGAAGCTCTTGCATTTCTCGGCGTTCTCGCCCTGGCCGTGTCGCTGTGGTTCCTCAAAGAACATATCGACACAAAATTAGTTGATTCAAAAAACGAGACAATCAAGTCGCTCCAGGACACGGTCCAGGCGAATGAGGACGTTATCGCGAAAAACAATGCTCTGCTCGATTCGGGAAATTCGATGATCAAATTGCTTCAGGAGAGCCTGCAAGCGAAGGAAGACGTTCTGGAGAAGAATAAAACCGAAATTGATTCGCAAGGCAAAACGATCAAATCACTCCAGGATGGCATTCGATCAAAAGACGAAACGATAACGAGAAACAATGCCGTCATTTCCGTCTATCAATCACAGCTTGCTGATCTCTCGAAAAAAGAGGATGAAGATAAAAATAAGGATGATGGCGGCGAGAAAATATATCCCGCTGATAACAGTTTTAATGCGCAAGACTTAGGAACTGGGTTTTTCGCTTATCAGGTTTTTGGCCCCATAAAAAATCCGCATGGCGTTAAGTTTCCGGACAAAATTCCCAATCATACTCCCTGGAAATTTGGAGATGGTAATTCAGGAATTGCCGCCAATGGCAGCGGCCTCTTCGTTACTGGAGCGAAAAATTTCGATAGCGACGGCTCATCCAGTACGAACGGACAAGCTGCCTTTCTGGAATTTGCAGGCAGCTCCATCAGCCAATCTGTCAAACTACCCTTGGGTACTTACTCTGTTACCTTCGATTACGAAGGACGACAGGATTATGCCCCGGCAAACCAAATTGCGGTTTCTTTCGATGGAACAGATGTCTTTAAGGGAACTCCAACGGACTGCGATCATTTCGACCGGGTAACAACCGAAACCTTCACGGTGACAAAACCAGGCAAGCATGAATTAATGTTCCGTGGACTTGGCGCAATAGGCGATGTTTCAGGTTTTCATACCACCTTTATCGACAACATTAGATTCAATGTCATCAAGACCCAAGCACCGACGCCTCAACCACCAATTATCCCGGACGTAGAGATGGACGACTCAGGTCCGTTAAAAACTCCTACGCACTTGTAACGGCCAGTTGTTTTGACTTTTGCGCGGGCGGGCGCACACTTTTTTTCGTGAATCGACGTTCCTTTCTCCGGTCGGTGGGCGGATGCGCCTGCGCCACGCTGTTGCCGTCCACGCTTTTTTTGGGGATGCGCAACGCGGCGGCGATTGAGGCGGCGGACAATCTCGATCTCGCGGGCAAATTGCACCTGGCCGACGTGGCGCTGGATGCCGCCAAAACCGGCGGGGCCAGTTATGCCGATTTCCGTTTGTGCCGTTATCAAACCGAATACCTGGAGGTGCGCGAGCATCGCCTGGAGGAATCGTCCAGCGGCATCAGCGCCGGTTTCTCCGTGCGCGTTTTGCTCGACGGCACCTGGGGCTACGCGAGCAGTCCGCTGGCGACGGAGGATGAAGTGCGGCGGACCGCGTTGCGAGCCCTCGAGGTGGCCAAGGCGAGCCAGCCGCTGCAATTGCGCAAGTTCGTGTTGGAAGATTTGCCCGCCTACCACGACCGGTGGGACATGCCGATGAAGGTCGATCCGTTTGCGGTGCCGACCGACGAGAAGATCGCGCACATGCTGGCGATCAACGAGGCGGCGCTGAAGGCCGGCGCCGATTACTCGACGCTTTCGTTCGCCTTTGTGCGTGAAGAGAAATGCTTCGCGTCGAGCATCGGCAGCCGGATCACCCAGACCCGCGTGCGCTCGATGCCGGACGGCGAAATCACCGTCATCGACAAGGACACCGGCAAGTTCGCCACGCGCGACACGCTCGCCGCGCCCCGGGGCAGCGGGTACGATTATATTCTCGGCTTCGATTTTGCCGGCGAAGCGGCGAAGGCGGCCGAGCAGGCGCGGGAAAAATTAACGGCGAAATCGGTCGCGCCGGACGACTACGATCTCGTCCTCGACCCGACGAACCTGTGGCTGACGATCCACGAATCGGTGGGGCATCCGACGGAGCTCGACCGCGCGCTCGGCTGGGAGGCCAATTTCGCCGGGACGACTTTTTGCACGCCGGACAAGCTGGGCAAACTCCAATACGGGAGCGAGCTGATGAACGTCATCGCCGACCGCAGCCAGGAGGGCGGGCTCTCGACCGTCGGCTACGACGACGACGGCGTGCGCTCCGTCGGCGCCGAGTTCCCGATCATCAAGGACGGCATTTTTGTGAATTACCAGTCGGCCATCGGCCAGGCACAGCTCATCGGGCAAAAGCGCTCCAACGGATGCGCCTTCGCCGATAGCTGGGAATCGTTCCCGATCCAGCGGATGCCGAATGTCTCGCTCCAGCCGAATCCGAAAACGTGTTCGCTCGACGATCTTTTCGCCGACGTGAAGTGGGGCATCTACATCATCGGCAACGGCAGTTGGAGCATCGACCAGCAGCGGCATAATTTCCAGTTCGGCGGCCAGCTTTTTTACGAGATCAAAAACGGAAAGCTCGGCGGGATGCTGCGCGACGTCGCCTACCAGGGCAGCACGGTCGAGTTTTGGAACTCGATGGACGGGATCGGCGACAAGAGCACCTATTTTCTCGGCGGCGCGCCGAATTGCGGCAAGGGCCAGCCCGAGCAAACCGCGCCCGTCTCGCACGGCGCGGTCCCGGCGCGGTTCCGGCAGGTCGCGGTGCTGAACACCGAAAGAAAGGACATCGCGTGATCCTAAGCGAAGCCGATGCCCAGGGCATCACAAATAAACTCCTGGCCCTTTCCAAGGCCGACTCGTGCATTGTCACCATCGGCGGTTCGGAAAATCGGCATGTCCGCTTTGCCCAGAACATGGCGACGACCAACGGCTCGCCGGGCGATATCGAAGTCGGCGTCGAATCGCATTTCGGCAAAAAATCGGGCTCGAGCTCGGGCACCGACCTGAGCGACGACGCGCTGGCGGCGCTGGTGGCGGCCTCGGAAAACACGGCGAAGCTCGCGCCGGAAAATCCCGAATTCATGCCGCCCATCGGCCCGCAAAAATATCTGGCGGGAACCGCTTTTTCCACCGCGACACAATCGGCGACCTCCGCGATGCTGGCCGGGGCGGTTCTTCCCGTGCTGCAGCAGGCGCAGGCGAAAAATTTGCAGTCGTCCGGCTTCCTGAGCATCGGCACCTCCTTTTCGAGCTTCGCCACCAGCAAGGGCCTTTTCGTTTACGACCAGGAGACCGATGTGCTGCACACGGTCACGGCGCGCACGCCGGACGGCACGGGCGCCGGCTGGGCAGGGACGACGCACAATGATTTCAGCAAGCTCGATGTCGCGGGCATGGGCGCGACGGCGATCGACAAGGCGGTGCGCTCGCGCAACCCGGTCCGGCTGCGGCCCGGCAAATACACCGTCATCCTCGAACCGTCGGCGGTCTCCGATTTGCTCAGCATCATGATCGAGGAATTCGACCAGCGCGCCGCCGACGAGGGCCGCTGCTTCGCCACGAAAAAGGGCGGCGGTTCGCGCCTCGGCGAAAATGTCTTCGGCAAAAATGTGACGCTTTATTCCAACCCGAACGATCCGCTTGTGCCGGGCAGCATTTATTCCGACGACGGCCAGCCCGCGCAGCGCACCGTCTGGATCGATGGCGGCGTGCTGAGAAATTTGCAGTGCGAGCGTTACTGGGCGCAGAAATCGAAACTCGCCCCGGTCCCCTCCCCGACCACCCTGACCATGACCGGCGGCACGACCTCGACCGCCGACATGATCAAGCAGGTCAAGCGCGGGCTGCTCATCACCCGCTTCTGGTACATCCGCGAAGTCGATCCGCAAACGGTGCTGCTGACCGGCCTGACCCGCGACGGCGTTTTCCTGATCGAGGATGGCGAGATCGTGAAGTCGGCCTGCAATTTCCGGTTCAACGAAAGCCCCGTGGCGATGCTCAACAAGGTAATCGCGATGGGGCCCACCGTGCGCGCCTACGGCGAGGAAACGATCGGCATCCCCACCGCCGTGCCGACCCTCCTCGTCGATGAGTTTACGCTGTCGAGCGTTTCGGACGCGGTGTAGACTCACGCATGCGCGATCTGCAATCGCACCGCTGGATGTGGCTCAAGGCCGCGCTTTTTTTGTTCATCGGCATCGCATCGTCGGCGCTGATTTTGGTGGAGGTTCCCGAGCTGCGCGTGTTCGTCCTGCTGGTCCTGGCGATCTGGTCGTTTTGCCGCGCCTACTATTTCGCGTTCTACGTCATCGAACATTACATCGATCCGTCGTTTCGCTATTCGGGATTGTTTTCCCTACTCCGGCAGCTTTGGAAGAAGAGATAAAAAAAGTGAAAAAGATGAATTCTAAAATTGATGTGTATTTGAGTAATGCCAAAAAGTGGCGAAAAGAATTGGAGAAGCTGAGAAGGATCCTTCTTGGCTGTCGGCTGACCGAAGAACTGAAGTGGGGTAAGCCCTGTTACATGTTTCAGAAAAGCAACGTGGTCATCATGCTTCCCTTGAAAGAATACTGTGCGCTTCTGTTCTGCAAAGGTGCCTTATTAAAGGATCCCAAAGGCATTCTCATCAAACCGGGGGAGAATACGCAGGCGGCACGACAGATTCGGTTCACTAATCTTCGGGAAATAGTCGAGATGGAAACCATCTTGAAAGCTTATATTCATAATGCCATTGACGTTGAAAAAGCCGGTTTGGAAGTGATTTATAAGAAGACTACAGACTTTATCATTCCTGAAGAATTTCAAAACATATTAGAGGAAATCCCTGCCTTGAAAACCGCTTTTGAGGCCTTAACGCCAGGACGGCAAAGAGGATACATTCTTTATTTTGCCGCGCCCAAACAATCTAAAACCCGGGAATCAAGGGTGGAAAAATGTAAGCAGCGAATTCTCAAGGGAAAGGGACAAAATGATCCGTAACTGAGATGCCGCTACATCAGGCTGCTCTTGAAATGCTGGTAGATTCGCGGCACGCGCGCGCTGATGTTGGTCAGAATTTCCCATGGGATGGTGTGGGCCTGCGTCGCCAATTCGCGCGCC
>Ga0181537_10004603_pt1 | contig 11411 bp, 6 predicted proteins | sample PEATcosm2014_Bin_39_FD_119765 | JGI IMG/M metagenome (GOLD analysis project Ga0181537, IMG submission 119765) | Peatland microbial communities from MTU Mesocosm Facility, Houghton, MI, USA - PEATcosm2014_Bin23_10_metaG | ecosystem: Environmental > Terrestrial > Soil > Wetlands > Peat | place... | reverse complement strand
CCCCCGGACGAGGGCGTCCGGGGCTCCACGATTCTGGGTCTTACTCGTGCTTCCTAGCACTTGCTCGAATGGCAGGGTTGATCGGTGAGTCGCATGGGTTTTCTTCTAGTGGCTGCCAGATCCATTGTTGGGTCAACTTGCAGCGGTTCAAATTGCTTATGGTGGGGCCGGACGCCCTCGTCCGCCCGGGTAGCGCCACGAATCTAAAGGGACGCTGTCGTGGCGCTGTCCCCCGGACGAGGGCGTCCGGGGCTCCACGATTCTGGGTCTTACTCGTGCTTCCTAGCACTTGCTCGAATGGCAGGGTTGATCGGTGAGTCGCGTGGGTTTTCCTCTAGTGGCTGCCAGATCCATTTGTACTGGCGCCAGCTGTCTACGAGGCCCTTCCGCACGGGGTTCTGCAAGATGTAGGCGACCTTTGCGTCCAGGCTCTCTGACGAGCGGACGACCCGATCGAACGACTCTTCTTGCCAGATTGTTCCATGATTGCCAGCATGATGGTTGATCGAGTGTGCGGATGCTCCCTTGATCGCCTTCATGATCTCGACCAGTGAAATAACGGCATGGCGCGTATCGCTCGTCAATGGGGTCAGAATCACGTGAACGTGGTCAGGCATCACCACTGCTACACGTAGCCGATATCGGAGTCCGTGATCATGAATGCAACATCCCAGAACGATGTCGCGGGCCCAGTCCGGCAGAATGCTGCGAAACTTTGTGCAGAATGTAATGAAATGCGGAGTGAAATCGCGCTGCATGTGTGGCAAGTTTCGCCGATAGAACTGCACTCACTAATTCTGCCACTAACAGGCGACTGGAGCGAAAGTGCGATAAGAAATACTTCGCTCGTTCCTGATTTGAAATTGTTTATGGAGGGGCGGACGCCCTCGTCCGCCCAGGCAGCGCCACGAATCTAAAGGGACGCTGTCGTGGCGCTGTCCCCCGGACGAGGGCGTCCGGGGCTCCACGCGACGGCGCTTCAGCTTCACACGCCCGCCGAGACTACCTGGCCCGAAGCTGCGCTGAGCGATTCGCGTTGCGCGAGGCGGCGACGGTAGTGGACGTGCCGCCAGCGTGTCATCTCGACCAGCGGCTTCCAAACGGGATTCACCAGATCGTGCTTGATGAGCAGGTGCCAGAAGCGGTTGGAGCGCTTGTAGAGATACGACATCGCGAGATAGAGCGGGATCGCCTGCAGGTCTTTCCAGCTTTCAACCTGCGGCCGTCGCCGCCAGATGGAGGCGTGCGAGAACAGGCGCTGGTAGATCCAGGCATAGCCCTGCTCGAGTTCTTCGGGGGTCATGTGCTTCGGCCGGAAGACAGCGTGACCCGTGTCGTAGAGCGTCCAATCGCGGTGCAGGATGCGGCCTTGCGCTTCCATCTGGCGAAAGAGCGGGGTTGCGGGATAGGGCGTGAGGATGTGAAAGGTTGCGCACTCCAGGCGGTTTTCCTCGATCCATTCGGCGGTGCGGGCGAAAACGTCTTTGCGATCGTGGTCGAAGCCGAGGACGAACGATCCGTTCACCTGGATTCCATAGTCGTGCAGAATGCGCACGCGGCGCGCATAGTCGCTGGTTTTCGGCGTCTTCTTGTGCGAATCGGCGAGATTATCGTCGGAGAGCGACTCGAAGCCGATGAACACGCCGGTGCATCCCGCCAGCGCCATATTGCGGATCAGACCCGGGTCGTCGGTGACGTCGATGGTGACGGCCGCGCTCCAGATTTTATTGAGCGGGCGCAGATCGGCGCACAGCGAATGCAGATAGTCGGGGCGGGAGCCGAGATTGTTGTCGATGAATACAGCGTACGGCTGGTCGTCTTGTTGAAACTCGGCGGCGATTTGTTCCGGACGTTTCATGCGATACGGCATGCGCAGGCCGTCGGTGGCGAGATAGCAGAAACCGCAGCGGTTGTGGCATCCGCGGGTGGCGATGAGGCTGGTGGTGGTCAGAAAGCTGCGCCGCGGAAGAATGGACCGGCGCGGCGGAGGATCGTCGCAGTATTCGTTCTCGTAGGTGGCGACGTAACGCGGTTGCAGCCTGTTGGCATCGATGTCACGCAGGATGTGAGGCCAGAGCTGCACGCCATCGCCCAAAGCGAGCGCGTCGGCGTGCGGTGCGCATTCGTCGGGACACGACAGAACGTGGAGCCCGCCGAGGATCACCTTTGCGCCGCGCGCTCGATACCAATCGGCCAGTTCGTAGGCGCGGCGCGCGAAAGTCAGATGCACGGTGATTCCGACGACCTGCGGCATCGGGCGGAACGGCGGGCGGCCGTCGAGCAGATTCTCGTCCCAATAGTCGACGCGCCAGTGTTCAGGCGTGGTTGCGGCGAAGCTGGTCAGCGCAAGTGTAGGGGTGAGCACATGCTTGCCGAAGCTGGCATTCGCGTCTTTGGGATAGAAGGGATTGATCAGGAGCGCGTAATGCGGCTCGACCGCGGCTGCAGACTCATTGGCATCGAGCGCGGGGGCGACCGTCATCTCGCGGGGAATCCAGCGTTTTGGGACGGGACGAACGAAAGGCTCGTCGGGTGCGATCATGAATGTACTTTATATTACAAAGTACTTCATGTCAATCATGCATTTTCACTGGATTCCCAGAAACAAAAAATGAGCTGGAAGACGGCGCGTCTTCCAGCTCAATCTCTTCTTGCCATGATCGCAACCGCCTACCCCGCCATAGTAAGCACCACCCGAAATCTTGCCTTGCCGCTGATCATTTGCTGGTAGGCCTCGGCGGCTTTCTCCAGGGGATAGCGCTCGATCATGGGACGAACCCCGCTGAAGGCGCTGAACTCCAGCGTGTCCTGCGAGTCGCGAGCTGTGCCTGATGCCCATCCGCGGACCGTCTTACTTCCTTGGATGAGTTGAAGGGGGGTCACTGTCAGCGATTCCAGTCCCGCGCCCACAACCATGAGCGTACCGCGCGGGGCCAATCCGTTAATCAGCGCGGACATCGATTTCGAATCGGGGGCGGTGGCCAGAATCAGATCTGCGCCGCCCAACTTCTGCAAAGCTTGAGCCGGATCGCCGGCGCCGGTGTCGATGTATTCGTGCGCGCCGAGTTTTTTGGCCAGCGCCTGCTTGTCGCCGCCGCGGCCGATGGCGACGGTGCGAAAACCCAGCTGGCGGGCATATTGAATTCCCAGGTGGCCCAGGCCGCCGATGCCTTGCACGGCCACCAGCGCGCCGCTGCGAGCCCCCGAATTTCTGAGTCCGTTAAAGACGGTAACGCCGGCGCAGAGCAGCGGCGCGGCTTCATCGGCCGGTAGATCGTCGGGCATGATCGCGACCGCTTCGGCGGGGACGATCACATACTCGGCATAGCCTCCGTCGAAGGTGATGGCGGTGATCTTTTCGAACTGGCAGTTGATGAAGTCGCCGCGGCGGCAAGGCTCACACTGGAAGCAGTGCCCGCCATGCCAGCCCACGCCGACTCGCTGTCCGGGCTTCCACTTCGTGACGTCGGCGCCGAGCGCGTCAATGCGCCCGGCAATCTCGTGGCCCGGCACGCGAGGATATTGGATCCCCGGCCAGTGCCCTTCTTTCACCAGCGCATCGCTGTGGCAAATGCCGCAGGCCTCGACTTTGATGCGCACCTGGCCGCGGCCGGGCTCGGGAATCGGGCGCTCGACCACTTCGAAGTTTCCACCGGGCTTGCTGATTTGGACGGCTTTCATAAGAGACCTCTTTCTACGCTGGAATATTGGGGTTGGGTTGGTTACCAGGATGACGCGATCTGCTGAACAAATACATTTGAATGGAGCTACAGATCAGAAATTATAAGGCCGCGGTTCACCGCCCCAGGTCTGCGGAGTGCTATTTTTCACGGCCTGGCGATTTTGTCCAAGTGTGCCAATGACTTGTCGCACGCTACTGCTTCCACTTAAGGCTGCGCCCTTTGCTGTGGCTTTCCCGTTTGCGGGCCTGGCTCGAGAAGTACCACATATGGCCAATCCAACAGACGCTACCGAGCACCATAAATACGAAGATTCGCACATAAAAGCCATCTGGCCGGTGAACCAGGTTAAACAGCCCAAGACCAACGTAGCCAGAATCTACGAACGCCATGGCAGCAACCGCAAACTCGATATAGTTTCGCTTTTGATAGTAGGGAGGCACGCCCGAGTCGGTGGGTAGATGAAAAGAGAGCCGGGTATCGCCTTGGAGAAAATAGCCCCGGATGGCGTTTACAGAACGCATGTAGAGCACAATGTTGAACCACACCTGGATGTACATCATCGCCACCAGGGCGCCGAGAATTCCGATCAATATGAACGCGATTGCGACGGGACTCGGCATTGCCAAAAATGACGGCACATCGGAATGGTCCTTCAGAAGCAGGGCATACAGCGCCCATGGCGAAGCCGCAAGCGTCATGTAGATTGTGAGGAAGCGGTCCAGGCGCTCGTTTCGCGCCTTATCAAGTTCGATCAGTGCCGCGTATTCAGCGCCGAGGAACTTCTCTTCGGGCGTGTCTGCGAAACCTGGGTTCTCGTCGGGGCCGGACATGCTTGTACACCTCCGTTGAGAAGATCCTTCCAAAATCCCTCGATGGGTACCGCCGCGTAGGGAACTTTGCGCTCGAGAATTCGCTCAATCTCGCCGTTCGCAGCCGATTGCGAGGAAGCCGCGACGAAGTCACGCACCTCGTCAGACAGCGCGAAATTTGTTTTGTAAGCTGTCACGAGCACGTGCGCAACCTGCGCAGCCGCAAATTGTTCCGAGATTCCTTCGCCGCCCATCATGCGGATGCGGCCGGCGGCAATGGCATCCAGGCATCCGCAATCGTGCAGGCAATCGCTGGCTGGCTCCCAGAGAACCGCGTCCACATCCAGAAGATTGTGCCGCAGCAATTGTTCGATGGTGTGCGGTCTGGGAGCCGAGGCCATGTTGGTGTGATCTTCGATGCGCCAGAGATCGAAGACCAACCCTTTGGAGCGAAGCCGGCATTTCACGCCACCAAAAGCGTTGGTGGACTGATTCACGTTACCCAGTACGCTTCGTATTTCATCGATCGAATGTGCTCCGGAGATGACCAAATCGACGTCTGCGGGCCTGGTCAGATTTTTGGGAACGTCCTCAAGCAGCAGATCACGAAGGAATCCGCCCATGACGAAAACCTTCCAGGGGCGGGGAAATAACGCGCTCAGCGACTTAAGATCGTGCCCCGCCTCCGTGCGCAGGAATTTCCGCAATGGCTCAGTCAGTAAATGAGGGGACGCGAATGAGCGGTATTCGATCATTATGCAAGTTTATTGTACGCCTGCCCGATTCGCGCCAGCGTGGTTTCCTTGCCCAGCACTTCCAGCGTTTCAAACAGCGGCGGAGCATTCTTGCGGCCGCAGACCGCTACGCGAATGGGCTGGAACATCTGTCCGGCTTTCACGCCCAATTCCTGAGCGGCTGCGCGCAAGCCCTGGTCGAGCGGGTCGTGTTTGAATTCGACTTTCGGCAGGACTTCCTTCGCACGGTGCAGGACTTTCAGCGCCATGGCCGCGTCGCCCTTCTGCGGGATGAGTTCCGCGGGGTCGTAGGGCGGCAGTTGGTCTACGAAGAAAAAGTCGGCGGCGGTGAGCACTTCGCGCAGCAGCCTGATGCGCTCGCGGATGAGCGGCGTGATGCGCAGCATTTTTTCGGGCGTGATGTGGGGATAGGTTTCTTGCACAATCGGGAGCAGGCGCTGGCTCAGGTCTTCGATGGGCAGGGCGCGAATGTGTTCGGCGTTCAGCCAGAGCGCTTTGGGGTCGAACATATCTTCGGCGGACGCGACACCTGGGTCCCTCGCTTCGCTCGGGATGACAACCGGAGCGGCTGCAGGGTCTCTAGCGATGACCACCGGAGGCGGTGCCGGCTCTTTGAAGTTCACGACGGCGTTTGAGCGGTTGATGCCTTCCAGCGAAAAGGCGGCGGTGAGTTCCTGAAGGGACAGGTTCTCGCGGTCGTCTTTTGGTGACCAGCCCAGCAGGCACAGGAAGTTGATGAAGGCCTCCGGCAGAAATCCCGCGTCGCGGTAGGTGGTAACGCTCACGACCGGGCCGTGGCGGCGCTTGGAAAGCTTGGTGCCATCGGGCGCGACCAGCAGTGGAAGATGGGCGAACTGCGGCGGCGTGAAGCCAGCGGCTTCGAATATCAATACATGTTTGTACGTATTCGAGAGATGATCCTGACCGCGAATGATGTGACTGATGCGCAGATCGGCATCGTCGGCGCACGACGCCAGATGGTAGGTCGGCATGCCGTCGGAACGCAATAGGGCGAAGTCTTCGATGTCGGCAGCGGCCTTTTCCTGGAATCCGTAAACGGCATCGGTGAAGCGTACCATCTGTCCTCCCTCGCGGGGCACGCGGAAGCGCAAGGCGAAGCGTTCGCCTGCGGCGGCGCGGCGGTCGCTTTCTTCGCGCGAAAGTTCGCGCATCCCAGGATTGAACAGCCAGGTTCCTTGCGCACCCGATCTCTCGCTATCGCCGGTGTGCGCGGGCGTGAAATCGCGGTAGGCAAGCCCTTTCTGAAAGATGGCCTCGGCCATTTGCCGGTGCAGATCGCCGCGCTCGGACTGTTTGTATTCCTCGTCCCAGTTCAGACCCAGCCACTTCAAGCCGTCGAAAATCGAGTGGACCGAGGCGTCGGTGTTGCGTTCCACATCGGTATCGTCGAGACGCAAAATCATGGTGCCGCCGTTGCGGCGGGCGTACAGCCAGTTGAAAATAAACGTGCGGGCGCTGCCCACGTGGAGAAATCCGGTCGGCGACGGCGCAAAGCGGACTCGCGGCTGCTTCAGCGGTGAAGGCGACGATTGGACATTCGATGCTTCGGACATAAGGATTCGAAAATAAGGTCAGGGTTCTGTTCGGAAAACGCAGCGGGCGATTGCCTGTGCCGGAAACGCTTCCGGGGCAGCGCCACAATGGTTGAGCTTTCGTGTGATCTTCGATGGTACGGGTGTGGAAAAACATCGTCAAGCTGGGGCGGCGACAAGGTAGTGATGCAGTTTTGTCGAGACGCGAGTGTCGATGCGCGGGAGATCTCTCGCTTCGCCTGAAAAACGGCTCCGCTCGGGATGACGCCACGGCTCTTCAACAATCAAAAATGCAACCGCACCACTACCCGCGGTGACGATCTTTGTCTGTAACTCTATATCTGGAACTCTATCTGTAACTCTGTCTGCAACTCTTTGATTCACAATGAGCATCGAACTCGACCCATGTACTTAAAACCTATTGTGCTGCGGGGACCGACTGTGAAAGCATTGAAGCACCGTTTCCCTCCGAGAACTGGGCCCGAATTGTTTGCTCAGACGTCTTCGCCGGTGGTATGAACAGCACCGCATTCATCACGACGGTCTTGATCCCGGGATTCGTCTCGGTCCTGCTGTTTCTCGTCTTCACTTATCTCCACGAACAGAGCCGGCAGCAGTACTTCCGCGCGTGGCAGCTGGCCTGGGCGGCGTACTCACTGCACTACGTTCTCGATACGTTTCCGGGGTCGGCGGTGGCGTTTTTTGTGAGCGAACTTTTTTTGGTCGCGATGGCGTTGTGCATCTTCGTTTCCACGCGGCTGATGCGAGGCCCCTACCGCTTCCGCTGGTATGACGCCGCGCTGGGAACGGTTGGGGTTGCACTCGCATTGCTCACTTTGCGAGGACACCTTGTAAGCGGAGTGTTCAGTCCGGACGTGCGGCCGACGATTCGTCTGGGCCTGGGCCTGGCGGCGATTCTGCTGTACTGCTCCTTTGTCTTCTATTTGAACAGCCGCAGGCGTGGGTCGCTGGCCTTTCAGGTGCTCGCCATCTCGCTGGCGCTGTGGGCTGTGCTCATGGCGCTGGGGCAACTGCAGAGTCCGTTGGGCGAGCCGATCGGCAGCGCCAATCGTCTGTTTGGTCCGGTGCCGCAGATGCTGCTGGGCATCGCCATGGTGATGGTGCTATTTGAAAACCAGCGCAACGCCGTGCAGGAAAATACCCTGGCCTTGTCGACTCTCGGCGTCGACCCGCGGCGTCTGCTTTTCGCCGACGACCTGGGGCCCAGCATGCAGGCCGCATTGGAACGCTTGCGCGGAGTCCTGCCCATGGACCGGGCCGCCATCGTCATCACCGAGCGCTGGCGCGGACTTTTGCCCTCGGTACAGCAGGGTTTCTCCGCCGGATTTCTCGAAGCTCTGGAGAAGAGCGGGGCCGGCGACTACATCTGCGAACTCGCCTACCGGCAGAACGGAATCTTCACGGTGCAGAACCTGGCGGAGATGACCGAGCCGCTCCCCGCAGCGGCGTTGGGAACCTTCGTTGAATTCAAGAAGATTCTTACCGAAGCCGAAGTCCGCAATCTGACCGCCGTAAATCTGCAGACGCGCGAGCATAATTTCGGCGTGATTCTGTTTCCCCACGCCGAGCGGCGAGGCTTTGGATCGTCCGGCCCGCGGCTGATGGTAGGCCTCGCGCTGCAGCTTGGGCTCACTCTCGAAAACTACGTGGTCAGCCACGACGCGCATCGCCGCACGAAAGAGTACGAATTGCTGACTGACATCGGCAAGGCGATCAGTTCGCGCCTCGACCAGGATGAGATCCTGCGCACGATCCAGGTGGAACTGGGGCAGATCTTCGACACCAGCCATTTCTACATCGCGTTTCAGGAGTCGGAACAGATTCGTTTCGAACTGGAGGTCAGAGAGAATCGCGTCCTTCCGAAGCGCAGCCGCGAACTGAGGAATGCCTTCACCGAGTATGTAATTCGCAGCGGCGAACCGCTGCTCATCCGGTCTGATCTCGAGAAAACGCGGCGGGAACTCGGCATCAGCCATATTCCGGAACGCCCCGCCAGGTGCCTGATCGCTGCGCCGATTTTTGTGGGCAACCAGTCGTTGGGCAACAAGGCATCCGGAATCATGGTCGCGATGAACCCTGAGCGGGAATTCGTTTTCGCGCAGCGCGATCTCGATGTGCTGGTGACCGCTGCCGGTCAGGTTTCGGTCGCAGTGGAGAATGCCCGCCTGTTTGCCGATGAGCAGCGCCGTTCCCGGCAGTTGGCGTTCCTCAACAATGTTTCCCGCACCGCCATTTCCAGCGACGATCCGGTGCACATGCTGGGCGAAATCGCGGGCGAGATTCAGAAAAACTTCAGTTTCGATCACATCGGGGTCGGCTTGCTTGACTACGGAACCAAGGAGATAGAGATCAAGGCCGAAGCGGGCGTGACCGCGCACGCCATGGGACGGCGCATCCCGCTGGGAACCGGCATTCTGGGCCGCGTGGCCCGCACCGGCGAACGCGCCCTGGTGCAGAACGCGTTGCCCGGCAATCTGACGGGAATTCTTCCGGATTCCCGCGCCGTGCTTTGCATCCCGATCACCTACGGCGAATCGCTGCTGGGCGTGCTCAACGTTGAGAGCCGCAGCGAAAATGCGTTCTCGCCGCAGGACGTTCTGATTCTCAACACGCTGGCTGACCTGCTGGCTACGGCGCTGCACAATGCTTTCGTTTTCCAGAAGCTGCAGCAGCAATCCATTACCGACGGATTGACCGGAATTAAGACCCGCCGCTTTTTCTGGGAAGCTTTGTCGGCCGAGTGGAAACGCGCTTCGCGCTCTGGACGCCCGTTCTCCGTGGTGCTTATCGATCTCGACAAGTTCAAACAGGTCAACGACACCATGGGCCACTTCGAAGGCGATCTGGTGCTGGCCCGCGTGGGCCGGCTGCTTGAACAGAAGTCCCGGCAGTCGAACGTGGTGGCCCGCTACGGCGGCGATGAGTTCATCGTGTTGATGCCCGAGACGGGCTCCGAACAGGCCCAGGTGCTGGCCGAACGCCTCCGCCAGTGGCTGGCCGGCGATCCCATGCTCGCCGAACACCACGTTACCGGCAGCTTCGGAGTTGCCAGTTTCCCCATGCACGGCTTCTCCATCGAAGACATCATTCGTGTGGCCGACGCCGGCATGTACGTCTCCAAGCGCTCGGGGGGAAACTCGGTGTCGACCGCGCAGGAGTTCGTCGAGGGTCAGGGCTTTGCGCGCCAGCGGCAGCAAATATCGGCTTATATCGAAGGCTTCCTGCAGCGCGAACACACCGGACCCGAGCATCTGGAGGAACTGACTTCCACCTTGTCTAAGCTCTGCTGCGGGGAGGGCGAGCACGCGGGTTCGCACGAAGAAGATTGCAATGTGCCGCTGTTGAAGGAAGCCATTGAATCGCTGACCCGAGCCGCCGAATCGCGCGAATTGCAGACTGCGGGCCATGGTGATCTGGTGGCTCGCTATACCGAAGTGATCGCCCGCGGCCTGGGGCTGTCGTCCGAGGAAACGGCCGATCTGGTCTACACCGCCCGAGTGCATGATGTGGGCAAGATTTTTGTTTCCGAGCGCCTGCTCAACAAGCCGGGCCCGCTCGGGGAAGATGAATTTCTGCAGGTGAAAATGCATGCCCACGTGGGCGCGGAGATTGTCGGCACCATCCCGCATAGCCGCATGATGCGCGAGGCGATTGAACATCACCACCAGCGCTTCGACGGCTCGGGCTATCCCGATGGCCTGCGGGGCGAGGAGATTCCGCTGTGGGCGCGCATCATCGCCCTCACCGATGCCTACGCCAACCTGGTGACCGAACATTCATTCGCCGCGGCCCGCACGCCGGAGCAGGCTCTCGACGAACTCTCGAAGATGAGTGGAACGCGCTTTGACGGCATGCTGGTGCGCCTGCTGCTGCGCGGGTTGAAGTCGGAGCGGACGCCTTCGGGCAGCTAGCCCCTTGTGACGCGACGCTAGTGGAAGGTAGACTTCGGCGCATGGCGAAACTGTACGGGTTCGTTTTTCTTGTATCGGTGGCTCTCGGTTCTGGCTTTGCCCAGACTGATGCCGGGGGCGCCGATTTCAAACTCGCGCTACCATCCCATCCCGGACAGCTGCAGTGGCACGCCGACGGCTTCAAGATTGTTGAGTCGTCCGCCAAGCCGGGCGGGCGCGAAATCGGCATTCGCGGCGTAGATGGACCGGGACGCATCCACTTCCTGGGATTCTTGTTCCTCGTCCCGGAGCAGGCACCGCTGACAAGCAAAAAATGCAGGGATGGTGCGATGGGGCCAGAAGAGAAAGGTAACCCCAGCCTAAAAATTCTCGCGAATTCTGCGATCACGCAGGCAGATGGACAGCAGATCGAGTTAGTCAGATATACGTCTCCAGGCCGTGACGCGAAAACTTCGTATATGGTGAGGGGCTTCGTCGCAACTGGCGAGATTTGCGGCGATCTTGAGTTCTACAGCGACACACCTATTGCTGCCGAAGACGCTGGCATGAGTCAGGTCTTCGCGAGTTATCACCTGGACCCGCATTATGTCCCAGGGTTTGGAGACTCATTTTTGTACGCTCAAATTCTTTACGATCACCAAATGTACAAGGGCGCCGCTCCATTGTTTGAACAAGCTCT
>Ga0181537_10004601_pt1 | contig 11417 bp, 9 predicted proteins | sample PEATcosm2014_Bin_39_FD_119765 | JGI IMG/M metagenome (GOLD analysis project Ga0181537, IMG submission 119765) | Peatland microbial communities from MTU Mesocosm Facility, Houghton, MI, USA - PEATcosm2014_Bin23_10_metaG | ecosystem: Environmental > Terrestrial > Soil > Wetlands > Peat | place... | reverse complement strand
GCCTTGCTCGCCACCGGCGCCGTGCATCACCGGCTGGTCAACACGGGCCTGCGCTGCAAGTGCAACATCCTGGTGGAAACCGGCACGGCGCGCGATGCGCATCATTTCGCCTGCCTGATCGGCTACGGCGCGACCGCCGTGTATCCGTATCTCGCGTATCAAACGTTGTTCGATCTGATGCGCAAGGGCGCCGTGAAAATGGATGCGGACGCCCGTCAGGAACTCGGCCGCGGCTATCGGCGCGCGATTCGCAAGGGTTTGTTCAAGATCATGTCCAAGATGGGCATCTCGACCATCGCGAGCTATCGCAGCGCGCAGTTGTTCGAGATCGTTGGATTGAGCGATGACGTGGTCGCGCTGTGTTTCGAGGGAACGGACAGCCGCATTCAGGGCGCGGACTTCGCGGATCTGAAAGCGGACGCCGATTATCTCGCGAAGCGCGCGTGGGACAGGACCATCGGCGTAGAGCAGGGCGGCCTGCTCAAGTACATGCACGGCGGGGAGTACCACATGTACAACCCGGACGTGATCGCGCTGCTGCAGTCCGCGGTGATGACCGGGGACTATGCGCAGTACCGGGAGTTTGCCGCGCTGGTCAACGAACGGCCGGTGTCCTGCCTCCGCGATCTGCTGAAATTGAAATCCCAGCGCGCTCCCATCGACATCGGAGAGGTCGAGCCGATCGAGGCGATCCTGTCGCGCTTCGACAGCGCCGGCATGTCCTTGGGTGCGCTGTCTCCCGAGGCGCACGAAGCGCTTGCGATCGCCATGAATCGTTTGGGCGCCCGCTCGAACTCCGGTGAGGGCGGCGAGGATCCGGTGCGCTACGGCACGGAAAAGAATTCCAAAATCAAACAGGTCGCCTCCGGACGCTTCGGCGTGACGCCGGAATACCTGATCAATGCCGAGGTGCTGCAGATCAAGATCGCGCAGGGCGCGAAACCGGGCGAGGGCGGACAGCTCCCCGGCCACAAGGTCAACGACATGATCGCGCGCCTGCGGTTTGCCCGACCCGGCGTCGGACTGATCTCCCCGCCGCCGCATCACGACATTTATTCGATCGAGGATCTCGCGCAGTTGATATTCGATCTGAAACAGGTCAATCCGAGCGCGTTGGTGTCGGTCAAGCTCGTCGCCGAGCCCGGAGTAGGGACGGTCGCCGCCGGCGTCGCCAAGGCCTATGCGGATCTGATCACGATCAGCGGCTACGATGGCGGCACCGGTGCCAGCCCGCTGTCATCGATCAAGTATGCGGGCACGCCCTGGGAATTGGGTCTCGCCGAAACTCATCAGACCTTGCGCGCCAATGAACTGCGTCATCGCGTGCGGTTGCAGACGGACGGCGGCCTCAAGACCGGTCTCGATGTGATCAAGGCGGCGATCATCGGTGCGGAGAGCTTCGGCTTCGGCACTGCGCCGATGGTGGCGCTCGGCTGCAAGTACTTGAGGATCTGCCACCTCAACAATTGCGCGACCGGCGTCGCCACGCAGCACAACGTGCTGCGCGCGAAGTTCTTCGTCGGGCTGCCCGAGATGGTGGTGAATTATTTCAAGTTCGTGGCGCAGGAATGCCGCGAAATCATGGCCTCCATGGGTGTGCGAAGCGTGGCGGAGTTGATCGGGCACACCGAGCTCTTGGAGAGAACGCCCGGCGAGACGGCGAGACAGCGCAAACTCGATCTGTCCCCGGTGCTCGCCAATTCGGCGCTGGTGTCGAGCAAGCCGCAATACTGCACGGATCCTCACAATCGGCCGTTCGACAAGGGCGTGCTGGCCGAGCAGATGCTCACCGATATGCGGGGCGCCATCGCCGCAGGGTCCGGGGGCGAGTTCTCGTATGAGGTGCGGAATTTCCACCGCTCGATCGGTGCGCGAATTTCGGGTGAAATCGCCAAGCAGTGGGGCAATGCCGGCATGAGCCGGGCGCCGCTCATCGTGTCGCTCAAGGGTTCGGCCGGGCAGAGCTTCGGCGTCTGGAACGCGGGCGGCCTGCATCTGCACCTCGAAGGCGAGGCCAACGATTACGTCGGCAAGGGCATGGCGGCGGGAAAGATCGTGTTGAAGCCGCATGCGCGCTCGAGCTTCGTCGCGCGCGAGACGGTGATCATGGGCAACACCTGCCTGTATGGTGCGACCGGCGGGGAACTGTATGCCGCGGGCGTTGCGGGCGAGCGATTCGCCGTGCGGAATTCCGGGGCGCTCGCGGTGGTGGAAGGCACCGGGGATCATTGCTGCGAATACATGACCGGCGGTGTGGTGTGCGTGCTCGGCCGCACGGGCGTGAATTTCGGCGCCGGCTTCACCGGTGGCTTCGCCTACGTGCTCGACCTCGAGCGGGATTTCGTCGACCGCTACAACCACGAATTGATCGACATCCACCGGGTTTCGCCCGAGGGCATGGGCACGCACGTGCAGCATCTGCGCAGCCTGATCGAACAGCATGTCGCGGAGACCGACAGCGTCTGGGGCGCGCAGTTGATCAACGATTTCCGCAGCTACATCGGCCGGTTCTGGGTGGTGAAGCCGAAGGCGGCGGCGATTGATTCGTTGCTCGAGAATCTGCGGCGCGCAGCGTGAAACTGCAGATGATTAATCGCCATGAGCTGACTCGGCGACGGAGTCGGGGCCGGGGGTGGAGAGCCCTTTTCCGGAACGCCGTGAATCCGTCCGTGGAGGCTGCGGGGAAAACATCCCTGTTTTCCACGCTCCGGAAAAGGGCTCTCCACCCCCGGCCCCGACTCCTTCGAGCGGTAGTGTATGGCGATTAATCATTTGCAGTTTCTTGATGTGCCGCGGCAGGATCCGGAGAAGCTGGCGCTCGAGGTGCGCACGACGGAGTTCCGGGAGATTTACTCGCAATATAGTGCGGAGACGGCGGCGTCGCAGGCGGGGCGCTGTATTTCGTGCGGCAATCCGTTTTGCGAGTGGAAGTGTCCGGTCCATAACTACATTCCGAACTGGCTGGCGTTGGTGAATGACGGCAAGCTGTTCGAGGCGGCCGAGCTGTCGCATCAGACCAATTCGCTGCCGGAGATGTGCGGGCGCATCTGCCCGCAGGATCGGCTGTGCGAGGGCGCGTGCACGCTGAATGACGGCATCGGTGCGGTCAGCATCGGGGCCATCGAAAAGTACATCACGGACGAGGCGTTCAAGCAGGGCTGGAAGCCCGACATGTCGAATGTGGTGCGCACCGACAAGCGCGTCGCCATCGTCGGTGCGGGACCCGCGGGTCTGGCGTGCGCCGACATCCTGGTGCGAAATGGCGTGACGCCGGTGGTGTTCGACCGATATTCGAAAATCGGCGGACTGCTCACCTTCGGGATTCCGCCGTTCAAGCTCGAAAAAGAGGTGGTGGAGAAGCGCCGCGAGATCATGGAGTACATGGGGGTCGAATTCCGGTTGAACGTCGATGTCGGCCGCGATGTGTCGTTCGACACGCTGCAGGAGGAATTCGATGCGGTATTTCTCGGCATGGGCACCTACACGTACGTGAAGGGCGGCTTTGCGGGGGAGGATCTTCCCGGCGTGCACGAGGCGTTGCCGTATCTCATCTCGAACATCAATCGGGAGCTGGGAATCGGCGATGAGTCGGCGGCCTTCGTCGACATGCGCGGCAAGCGGGTGGTGGTCTTGGGCGGCGGCGACACGGGAATGGATTGCAATCGCACCGCCGTCCGGCAGGGCGCGAGCAGCGTGACCTGCACCTATCGCCGCGATGAGGACAACATGCCGGGTTCCCGGCGCGACTACAAGAACAGCAAGGAAGAAGGCGTGACCTTCTTGTTCAACCGTCAGCCCATCGAGATCGTCGGCACCGACCGCGTGAAGGGCGTGAAATTGGTCGAGACCCGCCTGGGGTTGCCCGACTCGCGCGGCCGCCGGGTGCCGGAGGTGGTATCCGGCACGGAAGAGACCATCGATGCCGACGCGGTGATCATTGCCTTCGGGTTTCTGCCGAGCCCGCCCGATTGGTTCGTCAAACAGCAAATCGCACTGCACACCAATGGCCGGGTGCGAGTCTCCACGGCGCCGCTGCACCGGTTCCAGACCACGAATCCGAAGGTGTTCGCGGGCGGGGATATGGTGCGGGGATCGGACCTTGTGGTGACGGCGGTGTTCGAGGGGCGGGAGGCGGCGCAGGGGATATTGCGGTACCTGGGCGTGCGTGGGTTGCCGCAGCACTAAGAGACGTCGGCCGATTGACGGGTCGAGCGCTTGGAAAGCAGATTTTCGAACCCACGAGCGGCAAACAGGCGATTTACGGTAGCATCGCCGGTCCGAGGAATAGGGAGCTGTCATAATGAATGATCCGACAATTCAGGCGGAGAGCGACAGCCGGCAATCGGACATTGAACGTCTCGCCTGTGAGACGAATGTACCCATCGAAGCCGTGCATGAGATCTACGAAATTGAACACGCGAAACTGGCAACGGAGGCGCGCATCAAGACGTATGTCGGGGTGCTGACCCGTCGACGGGTCAAAGATCTCTTGCAGGCAAAGGGTCGCGTATCCTAAATCGATGGGTCGGCACTCTGCGCGTTTGCCGTCTGACCGCAGGATTCAGCCTGATCCGTGGAGCGATTGCCGCAGGGCCGCGAGAATTCCGCCGGGCCGGTGGGGCAAGACGCGGCGCCGGATGGCGTGGTCCGCGATGAACATGAGGCCGATGATGCCGAAGGAGCCGAAGTTCACGATCACCGACCAGGTGCGCAGCGGCGCGGTGAAAAACAAGATCAGAATGACCGCCGCGAGCAACGCATAAAAGACAGTCCAGGCCACGGTGGCCTTGCGTGTATAGGCGATTTCGACCGGCGTAAGCGGACCGTGGAGTTTGTCGCTCAGTTGGGTACAGACCGGCACGCGGCCGCCGACCAGCGATCGGGCGAAGCTCAATGACACCACGGCGTATGCCGCGCATTGCTGTATGACATCGCTCCACTCGTAGTATCGGGTCAGGAGCGGCCAGTAGTGAAACAACAAGACACCCACGATCGCGAGCAGCGCCGCGGCCACCAGCGGATGGGACCATCGCCATAATAGAACGCCTCCGATCAGGAGAATCGGGCCGATCGACAATGCCGTGGCCAAGCCCTTGGCGTCGGGCACCGAATTGCTGTAATGCGATAAGGCCGCGTAGCCGACAATGAGCGTGAGGACGACCGCCAATTGCCACACCGTACTTTTGGTTTGCGGTGCCGGCGTGGACGGCGATTCTTCGGTCTTTTGCAGCAATGGAGTCGGATTCCTGTATCGCGCAGCCAGCCGTTGCCAGCCAGTGTACCGATCCCTCCCAGGACGGTCCAAGAGGTCGCGGTGGCATTCAATTCGCGGGCGGCGCTCAACGATGGGATTCGAGGTCCGAAAACGGCGAGTACCGGCCACGCGATTTCGCTACTCTGCGGGGCATGGAACTCGACTCTGATGCTTGTTTTCGCGCAGTGCGCGCCCGCGACCGTCGATTCGACGGGCGTTTTTTCGTGGCCATCACGTCGACACTCGTTTATTGCCGGCCGATTTGCCCGGCGCGCCCCGCAAGGCGCGACAACATGCGCTTCTATACCAGCGCGGCGGCCGCGGAAGGCGCGGGATTCCGGCCATGCCTGCGCTGCCGGCCGGAGCGCGCTCCCGGCCTTGCGTCCGTCGATGCGCTGAGCCGATTGATGGGCGCCGCCATGGCGGGTATCGAAGAACATGCACTCTCGAGCGCGCGAGTCGGTGATCTGGCGGCATCGCTCGGCGTCAGCGATCGCCACCTGCGGCGGGTCACGGAATCCGAACTCGGGGTATCGCCCATCGAACTCGCGCAGACGCAGCGATTGCTGCTCGCGAAACGCCTGCTCACGGAAACCTCCATGAGCCAAACCGAGATCGCCTATGCGAGCGGTTTCGGCAGCGTGCGCCGCTTCAATGCCCTGTTCAAATCCCGCTATGGATTGAATCCCCGAGCGCTGCGCGGCAGCTCGAGCGGCGTCCAAGGGCTGCATTGTCAGCTCGAATTTCGGCCGCCGTTTGCGTGGAATCACTTGCTCGAGTATCTGCGCTTGCGCGCCATCCCCGGCATCGAGATGGCGGACGCGACGCATTATCGACGCACGGTGGCGATCGAAGAACACAGCGGCTGGATCGCGGTGTCGCAGGGCAAGAGGGCCAACGCGCTCGATGTCGAGATCTCGCCGTCGCTGGCGCCGGTGATAGGGGCCGTCATCGTTCGCGTGAAGCGGCTGTTCGATCTGGGAGCGGTACCCGATGCGGTGAGCGCGTTGCTGTCGCAGGATCCGCTGCTCGGCAAGGTCGTGCGCAGGATTCCCGGCTTACGCGTCGCCGGAGCGTTCGATGGCTTCGAGTTGGCGGTCCGCGCCATTCTGGGACAGCAGGTGTCGGTCAAAGGCGCAACCACACTGGCAGGTCGGTGGGCCCAAGCATTCGGCACCCCGATCGCCACGCCTTACCCGTCGCTCAATCGCCTCACCCCGGACGCGCAGCGGATGGCTTGCGTCTCGGCAAACGACATCGCCGCGCTCGGCATCGTGGGCGCGCGCGCCCGTTGCCTGTCAGCGCTTGCCGCGTCGGTCCTCGAGAAAAAAATCGTGCTCAACTTCGCCGCGAATGTCGAGCAGCAGATCGATGGGCTGCTAAGCCTGCCGGGAGTCGGTCCTTGGACGGCGCAATACATCGCGATGCGGGCGCTGCATTGGCCGGACGCATTCCCGAGCGGGGACCTCATGCTCATGCGGGCGGCAAACGCCAATCGAAAACAATTGGAAAAACTCGCCGAAACCTGGCGGCCTTGGCGGGCTTACGCGACACATTATCTCTGGCAGTCATTGGGAGCGAATCCATGAGCGCATTGACCTATGTCGAAAGTCCCATCGGCCGATTGCTGCTGACCTCGGACGGAGCGGCGCTCACCGGGCTCTACATGGAACCCAGCCGAGAATGGCAATCGGTCGACGCCAGGGCAGCGGACGCCACGGCGTGGCCGCTGCCTGAGGCGGTGCGGCAGCTCGAAGAATACTTCGCAGGCTCCCGGCGCGTGTTCGACTTGCCGCTGCGCCCGCAGGGCACCGCATTCCAGAGGCGGGTGTGGGATGCGTTGGCTGAAATTCCGTACGGCGGGACCTCGAGCTACGGGGAGCTGGCGCGGCGAATTGACAATCCCGGGGCGGCGCGTGCGGTGGGTCTCGCCAATAACCGCAATCCAATCTCCATCGTGGTGCCCTGCCACCGGGTGATCGGCGCCGACGGCTCGTTGACGGGATATGGCGGCGGCCTCGAGCGCAAGCGTTGGCTGCTCGCGCACGAGGGCCTGCATGGAGGATTGCAACTGAGAGCCTGTCAAACAGGTTCCTTGCCTTGCATCAGATCAGCGGCAGCGTGATCGTGAAGACCGCGCCGCCGCCGTCCGCTCGATTGGCGGCAACGGCTGTGCCGCCGTGGAACTCGGCGATGAGCCGGACGATGTACAACCCCAAGCCGAAGTGCGGCTTGTCATCGCGGTCCTGACGCTGCTCGAACAGCGATTCGAACAGGCGGCCATGGAGCGCCGGCGGGATCGGTGGACCGTCATTTTGCACCTGCAGCACATAGGTGCCCGCCCGCCGTTCCAGAAGTACCGTGATGGTGCCGCCCAACGGACAGAAATCGACGGCGTTTTCGACGAGCTTGTCGAGCAGCTGCACCAACAGATCGGGCGCCCCGCGGAGGAAACAGGGGTCGGCCGGCGTCTCGAGCGCGAAACGCACTTCCTTGAAGCCGTCCCGATAGGCGGCCACGGCTGACGCGAGCAGCTCCCGCAAATCGACATTGACGAATTCCGCCTGGCGGATGCTCTCCTCGACCCGCGCCGCCGCCCCCAGCGCGCTCAGGATGGATTGCAGGCGCGAAGTTCCGTCGCGAGCCCGATTCACATAGCGCCTCTGTCCTTCGCTCAAGGCCTCGGCCTCCAGATTGTCGAGCGACGAGCGAACGATGGTCAGCGGCGTGCGCAGTTCGTGCGACAGCTTCCCGCCCAGGGTGCGAAGATATTGCGTGTGTTCGTTGAGGCGCACCAGCAGCCGCTCGAAGCCGCGTGCCAGCGCGCCGATCTCATCCGCGCTGGTGGATTCCGGCATCTCGAGGCGGATTTCTCCATTGCTGCTCACCGCGGTTTCGGCGGCATCCCGCAGGCGCGCGATGCGAAGGCTGATCCAGGTCGCCAAGCCGAACATGACGATCACGGCCGCGGCCGTCGCGAGCAGGGTGAATTCGAACAATCGCGACACGGCACGGTCGCGCAGGCTCAACAGTTGATCTCCGGCTTGTTCGAGGAAGACGGCGCCGCGCGTTTGGCCGTCGATGACGAGGGGCGCCGCGGCGGTCAGCAGCAACTCCTCGCTGCCGGCGTTGCGCACCCATTCCGCGTGGCTCTGCCCGCCGAGCGCGGCGGCCACGCTATTGCCTCCGAGCCGGTCCGGCGGCGATGAGAACAGCGGAAAACTCGACGCATCCACCGCCATCAAGCGTCGATACCAGGACCCCGGCGCCGCGTCGGTGTCACCCGGCGTGCCTTCGCCCAAGTTGCCCGCGACCCCCAGTTTCAGCGCGTTCCCGTCGATGACCGTGGCGCGAATGCCGTCGCGAATGAAGGTGCTCAATAAATCGTCGAGCCCGGCCGTCCTGGAAAACAAGTGCCCGCCTTGCGGGTCATGGACCGCATTGACGCCCGCCGTCCCGCTGCCGTGTCCGTCGCTTGCTTCAATCCAGAGCCGCGAACCGACGAAGCTTGCGGGAATCCGCACTTCCACGTGGTAGCCCGCCGCCGACTGCAGCCAAAACGCCTGGATGCGCGGTTCGGGGGCCGCATGATCCCGGCCGTCGCCGCCGTTGACGATGCTCTGGGCCGCGATCAAGCCGGGCGCGCTGGTGCCGAAGAAGTAGTACTCCCGGGTGCCGTCCGAACGCTCGAGATCCAGGTCGATTCGGTCGAAGCGGTCCCGCTCGGGATGCACGTCGCTTGGCTCGGCGTCGAAATGCGGATCGTCGACCTCTATATAGAGGTACAGGTATCTGTCGGCCGAACCGGCCTGCACGCGTGCGCCATACGCGGTCGCGGTCGGCAACGGTGTGGGATCCGCCGCGACCCCCCAGTCGTCGCGATAGCCATCGAGCAAGGGCGCGCCGCGCAAGGGATGGACGTACAGATCCCCGCGGCTCGGGTCGAAGCTTGCCTTCTCGTCAGGATCGCGAAACACCCGCTGCGGCTGCGCGGACAAGGCATTGGCGATGGTGCCTGCGCTCGCCAGCAGAGATTTTTCCTGCGAGTCGCGCAGCGCCGTCTCCAGTTCCCGCGCGTATTGGCACCCTGCCCACGGCAGCACCAGTGTCGTGAGCGCGACCATCAGCAGCTGCAGGCGGATGCTCACTCGACCCAGCGATAACCCATTCCATACACGGTCTGGATCGCATCAAACGCCGGATCGCTTTGCTGGAATTTTCGGCGCACGCGCTTGATGTGAGAGGTGATGGTGTTGTCATCCAGCACGACATTGGCGGCGTCCATCAATTGCTGCCGGTTTTTCACGTGCCCTGGATTTCGTGCAAGCGCATGCACGATCCAGAATTCGGTCAGCGACAGGGCGACCGGACTGCCGTTCCAAGTGGTCTGCATCTTCTCGCCGTCGATCGAGAGCGCGCCGCGCCTCACGATCTCGGCCGCGTCGCCGGGCCGGCGCAGCGCATCGATGCGCCGGAACAACGCCGCGACGCGCGCCGCCAGGTGCGGCAAGCTCACGTCTTTGGTCAGAAAATCATCGGCCCCGAGCCGCAAGCCCGACACCGCGTCCAGTTCGCTGTCCCGTGCAGTGAGAAAGATGATGGGTAGCTCGGCCGACAGCGCGCGCAGGTCGCGGCATAGATCGAATCCGCCTTCCGCCTCGTCCTCGAGCGAAATGTCGATGATGGCAAGATCGGGCAATCGGCTCTGGAACGCCTGCATGGCATTCTTGCGATTGCCATAGGTCTTGACCGAATAGCCGTACCTGCCGAGCGCCGCCGCATAGTTCTCGCGCAAGGCGGGCTCGTCCTCGACGATCGCGATGTGCTTTTTCATCGCCGAATCATAGCCGATGACGGCAATCATGATTCGCCACAATCCGCCTCGAAATCGCCCGATTCGAGCCACCCGTAAACGCGAATCCCACCCGACACTTGCCTCGTAAACCTCAACGAGGAGAGAACCATGTCGACGACACTGCGGAAGACGGCCGGCGGCGCCATCCGGACCACGAGCCGTGCCTGGCAAGACGGTCGAAGCGCCGCCTGGTGGTCGGAGCGCCGCGAGGCGTCGCTCAACTGGCTGGCGCTCGGGATTCTGCTCGCGGCATGGAATGCGTCGGACGACGATTCGTCGCGGGCAACACGCAGGCCGGAAGCATTGCGCCGGTACACCTGCGTGTCGGTGCGCGCGGCGACGTTGCACGCGGGAGGGTTTGGGACCACACAGTTTGGGACCATGTCGCAGAATCGATGAGCGCCGCCATGCATTGCCGACGCCGCGCGCGGAAATTTTCTTTTCGAAGGTCACAAAATCGTCAACGTACTGTAAAGCTCCGTATCTCTAATGGCGTGCGCATGTTTGCCACCAAAACCAATAAGCAGATACTGATCGTCGATCGGGATGTTGCCGCAGTCGAACCGCTTCGTCAGAGACTCGGCGAAGTCGGTTTCGTCGTGCGCGCGATCACCGAAGGAGCCGCCGCCATGGCGGCGGTGGCCGAACGGCCCCCGCATCTGGTCATCATCGACTGGAACATGCCGGGCCTCGCGGCGCTCGAGGTGATCCAGGGCGTGCGAAATGCGCGCGCGCCGCGGGCGGTCGCGATCAGACTGATCATCCTGTCGGCGCTGTCGGGTGAGCAGGATGTGGTGACGGGATTGAATCTCGGTGCCGACGACTACATCGCGAAGCCGTTCTCGCTGCGCGAGGTGGTGGCGCGGGTGTGCACGGTGCTGCGCTCCCATCAATTCGAGGAGCAACGGTCGGCCCTCGCCTTCGACAATCTCGTGCTCGATGGGGCGACCAATCGGGTCACGGCGCAAGGCAGGCCGCTCTCCCTGCGCGGGGTCGAGTATCGGCTGCTCGAGTTTCTGATGGCGCATCCCGGCAGAACCTTCAACCGCACCCAATTGCTGGCGCAGGTTTGGGGTGGCGACAGTGAAGTCGACGAACGCACGGTCGACGTCAACGTGCAGCGCCTGCGCAAGATTCTCGCGAAACCGGGTTACGAGGCCTATATCCAGACCGTGCGCGGCTTTGGGTACCGCTTCGCCCCCCCGGTCGGGGCGCAGCACCTGGAATGAGCCGTCAATCACAAAATCTATCGTTCCACGCGATGTTCCACGCGTAAGTGCCTTTGCTGTAAACAAAAGTTCTCCTCCG
>Ga0181537_10004599_pt1 | contig 11421 bp, 8 predicted proteins | sample PEATcosm2014_Bin_39_FD_119765 | JGI IMG/M metagenome (GOLD analysis project Ga0181537, IMG submission 119765) | Peatland microbial communities from MTU Mesocosm Facility, Houghton, MI, USA - PEATcosm2014_Bin23_10_metaG | ecosystem: Environmental > Terrestrial > Soil > Wetlands > Peat | place... | reverse complement strand
TCGATGGCGGCATGACGGCGCGCTGCGATTGACGACACCAAGCCGACATTTTCCGGCCGCAGGCGTTCGGAAAAGTGTAAGGACTGCCGACATGGCCATCGTTTCCGACGATCTCACCCCGACTATTGCGCCGCCCGACCCGCACCCGAAAAAGCCAAGCCTGAAGCTGCCGCCGCTCGCCTGCGATTCGCATTTTCATGTGTTCGGTCCGCACGCCAAATTTCCCTATGCGCCGGAGCGCACTTTCACGCCGGCGGACGCATCCAAGGAAGATCTCTTCCGTTTGCATGCGTTTCTCGGCTTCGAGCGCGGCGTCTTCGTGCAGTCGAGCTGTCACGGCAGCGATCATGCGGCGCTTCTCGATCTGCTCGCCGCCGGCCAAGGCCGTTATCGCGGCGTCGCCTTGCTGAAGCCCTCGACCAAGGATGCCGAGGTGGAGCGGCTCGACGAGGCTGGCGTCCGCGGCGTGCGGCTTAATTTTTATTTTCCGCATCTCGGGCAGCCGATGCCGCGCAAGGAAATGCTCGATGTGATCGACAAAGTGTCGCCGTACGGCTGGCACATCGCCTTTCACGTCGGCGGCCACGGTATTCTCGAACTCTATGAATTCATCACCTCGATCGAGGCGCCGATCGTGATCGACCATATCGGCCGCATCGACGTCGGCGAAGGACTCCACGGCAAGACGTTCTCGGTGTTGCGTCGTCTGCTCGACCGCGGCAATGTCTGGGTCAAGCTGTCGGGCACCGACCGCATCACCAAGCAGGCTTACCCTTACGCCGACGCGGTGCCGTTCGCGCGCAATCTCGCCGCGCACGCGCCGGAGCGCGTGGTCTGGGGCACCGACTGGCCGCACCCCAACCACAACGCCGTTCCCAACGACGGCGAGCTGGTCGATCTCATCGCCGAAATCGCGCCGGACGCGAAGACGCGCCAGCGCATGCTGGTCGACAATCCGGCCAGGCTGTTCGGGTTTTGAGCAGCAGAAATCGGTCGCGCGGCCTCACTGCCCGACCACGCCCTCGGGCGCGGTGTCGAGATTGAACGCCGCCGCGAACAGCGCGCGGGTGTAATCGCTTTTCGGATTGCGAAATAATTCCGCAGCCTCGCCGGCCTCCTCGACCTTGCCGTGCCGCATCACCAACAGCCAGCTCGCCATAGCGGCAACGACGCGCAGATCGTGCGAGATGAAAAGATAGGTCAGATTGTGCCGCTTCTGCAGATCGCGCAGCAAATCGACCATCTGCGCCTGGATCACCATGTCGAGCGCGCTGGTCGGTTCGTCGAGCACGATGAAGGTCGGCTCGAGCACGACCGCGCGCGCGATCGCAATGCGCTGCCGCTGGCCGCCGGAAAATTCATGCGGAAAGCGAAAGCGGGTGGCGGGGTCGAGCCCGACATCGGTGAGGGCCTGCACGACGCGCTGATCGCGTTCGCTATTCGAAAGGTCCGGGTGGTGAACCTTAAGCCCTTCCTTGATGATGTCCGCCACCGACAGGCGCGGCGACAACGAGCCGTAAGGATCCTGGAACACGATCTGCATATCGCGCCGGAACGGACGCATTTCCTTGAAACTGAGGCCGTCGATGTTTTTTCCCATGAAGACGATCGGGCCTTCGGAGGAAATCAGGCGCAGGATGGCGCGCCCCATGGTCGTTTTTCCGGAGCCGGATTCACCGACCACGCCGAGCGTTTCGCCTTGGCGCAACGAAACGCTGACGCCGTCGCACGCCTTGATGTGGCCGACGACCTTACGCATCAAGCCGCGCTGGATCGGGAACCAGATTTTCAGATCGTCGACTTCCAGCACCACGGGAGCATCGGGATGCGGGGCGGCCGGATCAGGCCTCGGTTCGGCGGCCATCAGCGCCCGTGTGTAGGGATGCTCGGGCGCCGCGAAAATGCGCTCAACCGTGCCGTGCTCGACGATCTTGCCGTCTTTCATGACGCAGACGCGGTCGGCGATTTTGCGCACGACACCGAGGTCGTGAGTGATGAACAACAGCGACATGCCGAGCCGCTTCTTGATATCTTTCAAGAGCGCGATGATTTGCGCCTGCACGGTGACGTCGAGCGCGGTGGTCGGCTCGTCGGCGATCAGGAGATCCGGTTCGTTGGCCAGCGCCATCGCGATCATCACGCGCTGACGCTGACCGCCGGAGAGCTGATGCGGATAAGCTTTTAGCCGGCTTTGCGGATCGGGAATGCCGACCTGGGTGAGCACCTCGATCGTTCGCGCCCGCGCGGCGGCGCCGCTCAGCCCGCGATGCAGCAGCAAAATCTCGCCGATCTGCTTTTCGATGGTATGCAGCGGGTTGAGCGAAGTCATCGGTTCCTGAAACACGATGGTGATGTCGTCGCCGCGCACGCGCCGCATTTCGCGTTCGCTCAACGGCACGAAATCCTGACCCTTGAAGACAATGGCGCCCGTCGGATGATGCGCCGCCGGATAAGGCAACAGTTTGAGGATCGACAGCGCCGTCACCGATTTGCCGGAGCCGGATTCCCCGACCAGCGCCAAGGTCTCGCCCTTGGCGATATCGAACGAGATGCGGTCGACCGCGAGTGTCTCGCGTCCGCCCTGGCGGAAGGCGATCGACAGATCGCGGACGGAGAGGAGGGGCTCGTCAGTCATGTATACGTCTTTCTTGGATCGAAGGCGTCACGCACGGCTTCGCCGATGAAAATCAGAAGCGACAGCATCAGCGCGACGGTGCAGAAGCCGGTCAGTCCGAGCCACGGCGCCTGCACATTGGCCTTGCCCTGCGACAGCAATTCGCCGAGCGACGGCGAGCCCGGCGGCAGGCCGAAGCCGAGGAAGTCGAGAGCGGTGAGCGTCATCACCGAGGACGACATGACGAACGGCAGAAACGTCATCGTCGCCACCATGGCGTTGGGCAACAGATGACGGAAAATGATGACCGCGTTGGAGACGCCGAGTGCGCGCGCCGCCTGGATATATTCGAAATTGCGTCCGCGCAAAAATTCGGCGCGCACCAGGCCGACCAGCCGCACCCAGGAGAACAGAAGCAAAATCCCGAGCAGTACGAAAAAGCCGGGCACCAGCACCGAGGAAATGATGAGGAGCAGATAGAGTTCCGGGACCGAGGTCCAGATCTCGATGAAACGCTGGAACAGAAGGTCGGTCCAGCCGCCGAAATAGCCCTGAATGGCGCCGGCGGCGACGCCGATGACCGAGGAAACGATGGTCAGGATCAAGCCGAACAGAACCGAGACGCGAAAGCCGTAGATCAGGCGCGCCAGCACGTCGCGGCCTTGATCGTCGGTGCCGAGCCAGTTGTATTCGAGGGTGTCGCATTTCGAGTAGCCGTTCTTGACGGCGAATTCGCAATCGGCGGCATTGAGCATCCAGGTCGGCTTGGACGGAAACGCCGATGGCGGGCGATCGTTGATGGTGTTGTAGGAGAACCGGATCGGCGCCCAGACTTCGATGGCGTGGTGCTCGTTGAGGAAATCCTGCAGATGCGGGTCGCGATAATCGGCCGCGGTGCCCATATCGTCGCCGAACTCGGTGTCGGGATAGGTGCGAAAAACCGGAAAATAATTCTTGCCGTCAAAATGAATAAATAGCGGCTTGTCGTTGGCGAGGAACTCCGCGCCAAGCGACAGGAAGAACAGGACGAGGAACAGCCATAGCGACCAGTAGCCGCGCCGGTTGGCCTTGAAATTCTGCCAGCGCCGGGCGTTGATCGGCGACAATTCGAAACCCAACGGCAACGCCGCGAGCCCGAGCGGGCCGGCCGGCTCGAGATCGGGTTTGAACTCCGGCGTCGATATGGTGCCGTCGCCGGCCAGTTGGATTCTCTTCCCGCCGGGACTTTTCGCGTCCACCTCACACCTCCCGCGTCTCGAAATCGATCCGGGGATCGATCCAGGTGTAGGTCAGGTCGGAGATCAGGTTAACGACCAGTCCGAGCAGCGCGAAAATATAAAGGTTGGCGAACACCACGGGGTAATCGCGGTTGAGCACGCTCTCGAAACTCAACAGGCCTAGACCGTCGAGCGAGAATATCGTCTCGATCAACAGCGAGCCGGCGAAGAAGGCGGAAACAAAGGCGGCCGGAAAGCCGGCGATGACCAAGAGCATGGCGTTACGAAAGATATGGCCGTACAGCACCTGGCGTTCGGAGCAGCCTTTGGCGCGCGCGGTCAGAACATATTGCTTGCGCAATTCCTCAAGAAACGAGTTCTTGGTAAGCAAGGTCATGGTGGCGAAGGCGGCGAGCCCCATCGACACGATCGGCAGAACCAGATGCCAGAAGTAATCGAGAATCTTGTGCCACCAGGAAAATTGCGCGAAGCCGTCGGAGGTCAGTCCGCGCAGCGGAAAGATTTGGAAGAACGAGCCGCCCGCGAACAGAATGATCAGAAGGATCGCGAACAGGAAGCCGGGAATGGCATAGCCGATAATAATGACACCGGATGTCCAGGTGTCGAACGGCGAACCGTCGCGCACCGCCTTGCGGATGCCGAGCGGAATCGAGATCAGATAGCTTAAAAGCGTCATCCAGATGCCGAGTGAAATCGAGACCGGCAACTTCTCCTTGATCAGCTGCAGCACGCTGACGTCGCGGAAATAGCTCTTGCCGAAGTCGAACCGCGCATAATTGCCGAGCATGATGAAAAAGCGCTCATAGGCCGGCTTGTCGAAACCGAATTGCTTTTCCAGGTTCTTGACGAATTGGGGATCGAGACCCTGGGCGCCGCGATATTTCGAATTAACGCCGGATTGGCCGCCCGGCGACGCCCCGCGCGCGCCGAAATCGCCGCCGGCCGAGCCGGAGATGCGCGACGTCGCGCCGGTGTCGGTGCCGGCGAGCTGTGCGATAACCCGCTCCACGGGCCCGCCGGGCGCGAACTGCACCACGGCGAAAGATACCAGCATGATCCCGAAGATCGTGGGGATCATGAATAGAATGCGGCGGATGATGTAAGCGGCCATGGTCGATCCGACACCGTAAGCGCCTTCCCCTGGCGGGCAAAGCGGGGTGGATTTGCAGACTTTATCCTTCTCGGGACGGGTCTCGATGACGCTTTCGCGTCGTCGGGCCAATCCTTTTTCAAAGCCTTGCCCAATCCTCGCCCAAGCGAGGGCAATTGTGCAAGTTTTGCGCCTATGCTTACCCCGGCCTTGGAACTTTCGCCGCTTTTAAAGGGTCATACCACCAAGTTTCGGGGATGCCGCGGAAATAGCGCGGTTGCGCCGGGGGTCTGCCGAAAACGTCCCAATAGGCGATCCAGTGCGAGGCTTTGTACCAGTTCGGAATCCAGTAACGGCCGGCGCGGATCACGCGGTCGAGGGCGCGGCAGGCCGTCACCAGCGCATCGCGCGAATCGGCGGCGACGATCATGTCGATCAGTGCGTCGACCGCCGGGTCGGCGATGCCGGCAAGATTGTTCGAGCCCTTCAGCGCGGCCGCCTGCGAGGAGAAGAACGAGCGCAGCGAATCGCCCGGCGTGGCGGAGAAGCTGAATCGATCGATGGTAATGTCGAAGTCGAAGCCGTCGCGCCGCGCGCGGTACTGCACCGGGTCGACGATGCGCAACGTGGCATCGATGCCGAGCGTGCCGAGATTTCTGATAAACGGCATGTGATGCGGCTCGAAGGACGGTTCGTCGATCAAAAATTCGATGGCGATCGGCTCGCCGTTCGGCAATACCCGTTTGCCGCCGTTAATGACGCAGCCGGCGTCTTTCAGGCGTTGTGCGGCGTTGCGTAGCAGCGTGCGATCCGCGCCGGAGCCGTCGGAGACCGGCGGCGTATAGGGCTCGCCGAATACCTCGTCCGGCAGGTGGCCGCGAAACGGCTCGAGCAGTGCGAGTTCCGCAGGGCCCGGCAGGCCTTGCGCCATCATCTCGGAATTCTGAAAAACCGACACCGTGCGTTGATAGGCGCCGTACATGATCGTCTTGTTGGTCCACTCGAAATCGAAAGCGTCGTTGAGCGCCTCGCGCAGCCGCGGGTCGGCGAATTGCGGCCGCCGCGTATTGATGAACCAGCCTTGCGCACCCGAGGGCGTGGCGTCGGGCAGCACTTCGCGCTTGACGCGGCCGTCCTTGACCGCCGGGAAATCGTAGCGCGTCGCCCAGGTCCGCGACGTGAACTCCTCGCGAAACAGATAATTCTCCGCTGAAAAGCCTTCGAAGCCGACGTCGCGGTCGCGATAATATTCAAAGCGCACGATATCGAAATTGTTCTGGCCGCGCCCGACCGGCAGATCGGCGCCCCACCAATCCTTCACCCGGTGATACTCGATGGTGCGGCCCGGTTCGAAGCGGCCGACCCGGTAGGCCCCCGAGCCGAGCGGCACATCGAGGCTGGATTCGTCGAACGGCTTTGTCGCGTAATAGGCGCGCGAAAAAATCGGCAGTCCGGCGACGAACAGCGGCACGTCGCGGGCGCGCTTTGGCGCAAAGCTAGCGGTGACGGTCAAGTCGTCGTCGGCCTTGGCGCCAATGAAGTCGCGCAGCGACTGCGAAATCAGCGGATGGCCCTGCGCCTTGAGAATATTGAGCGAGAATTCGACATCGTGGGCGGTGAGCGGGCTGCCGTCGTGGAATTTCGCCTCCGGGCGGAGCGTGAAGCGATAGAGCAGGCCGTCCGTCGAGCGGCTCAGCTTTGACGCGGCGAGACCGTACATGGCGTCAGGCTCATCGCCGGAGCGGACCATTAAGGTGGCGAAGGTCAATTCCATGCCCTGCGCCGCGTCGCCTTTGAGGATGTAGCTGTTGAGCGAATTAAAAGTGAGGAAGTTTTGATTGAACTGCCGGTCCGGGCCGATTTGCGAAAAGGTGCCGCCTTTCGGGGCGGCCGGATCGACGTAATGGAAGTGCTGGAAGTCCGCGGGGTAGCCGAGATCGCCGAACGCCGACAGGCCGTGGGATTCGATCCCTTCGTCGGCAAAGGCGGGTGTGGAGCCCCGTCGTAAGGCTGCCAACGCCACGCTACCGCTCAGTAACAAAACCCGCCGGCGCGTAAAATATCGCCTGTCGTCGCGGGCGCTCGCCGCCGCGAGGTCGGTCATCCCGTCTTGGCGGCCTTTTCGGCATCCCACCACCACACCGTCGGGAACGCCGCCCGGCCGTATTTCGGCATCGGCTCGGGGTGGCCGAAGCGGTCCCAGCGGGCGCTGCGCACTTTGCCGTAGGTCCATTGCGGCACGACGTAATGGTTCCACAACAGCACCCGGTCGAGCGCCTTGGCGGCGGCTTCGAGCTCGGCGCGGTTCTTGGCAAAGATCAATTGATCGATCAGCGCGTCGACCGCCGGATTTTTGATGCCGATCAGGTTATAGGAGCCGGGCTCGTCGGCCGCCTGCGAGCCCCAATAGCCGCGCTGCTCGTTGCCGGGCGACAGCGTCTCGCCCCAGGCCGACGTGATCATGTCGAAATCCCAGCTGCGCAGCCGGTTCTCGTATTGGGCCTCGTCGACGGTGCGCACCGTCACGGTCATGCCGAGGCGCTCGAGCGACGGTTTGTAGAACAAGAAAACGCGCTCGAAACTCGGGTCTTCGGCGAGTAGTTCGACCGTGAAAGGCTCTCCGGTCTTCTCATTGACGAGCTGTTGGTCGCGCACCGCGTATCCCGCTTCTTTGAAAAGATGCACCGCCTCGCGCAAATTGCTGCGGATCTGTTCCGGCGTGGCGGTGACCGGATTGGAGTAGGGTTTTTTAAAAACCTCCGGGGGCACCTTGTCGCGCAGCGACTCCAAGAGTTCAAGCTCGCGCCCGGTCGGCAGGCCGGTGGCTGCCAGTTCGGTGCCTTCGAAATAGCTGGAAATGCGGTGGTATTGGCCGAAGAAAATCTGCTTGTTCATTTCCTCGAAATCGAAGGCGTAATTGAAGGCGAGCCGCACCCGCGGATCCTGGAATTTCTCGCGCCGGATGTTGAAGGCAAAGGCTTGCATCATGCCGATATTGCGGATCGGAAATTCTTCCAAGAGGACGCGTTTGTCCGCGACCGCCGGAAAGTCATAGGCGGTCGCCCAGTTCTTGGCGCTGTTCTCGGTACGCCAGTCCACGGTATCGGCCTTGAACGCCTCGATCGCGACCGTCGAATCGCGAAAATATTCGTAACGCAGCAGGTCGAAATTATCGCGGCCGACACTGACGTTGACGGATTTTCCCCAATAATCCGCGACGCGTTCGTACACAATGTTGCGGCCGGGCGAGAACTCCTTGATGCGGTAGGCGGCGCTGCCGAGCGGCGGCTCGAGCGTGGTCGCGCCGATGTCGCGCTGTTTGCCGTCCTTGTCGGTGCCCTGCCACCATTCCTTGGGCAGGACGGTGAGTTGGCCGACGATTTGCGGCAATTCGCGGTTGCCGGGGGCGTCGAAGGTGAAGGTGATCTCGCGATCGGCGGTCTTTTCGACCTTGGTCACGTGGCGGTAATAGGCGGCAAACTGCGGACTATATTTCTTGTAGGCCTCGTAAGAGAAAATAACGTCGTCGGGGGTGACCGGTTTGCCGTCTTGCCATTTTGCCTCCGCCCGCAGCCGATAGGAGACCGCGGAAAAGTCGGCCGGATAGCTCACCGCTTCGGCGAGCAGGCCGTATTCGCTCGATACCTCGTCGAGCGAACTGACAAAGAGCGTCTCATAGATAAGATCGACGCCGGCCGCGAGCGAGCCTTTGACGCCGGCCACCACCGGATTGAAATTATCGAAGGTGCCGAGCGCGATCTGCCGCGCGGTGCCGCCCTTGGCCGCTTTGGCATTGACGTAGTCGAATTGCTTGAAGCTGGCGGGATATTTCAACTCGCCGTAAAGCGACAGGCCGTGCTGCCATTTTTTGTCGTCCGCCTTGGCGGGGACAATCCAGTCCGGCAATGGAAGCTGCCGCGCGGTGAGCGCAAGCAGGGTGGATGTGAGCAGGGCTCGGCGGTTCACCTGGCTTACTCCCATAAATTTCATGATGTTCGCGCGTTGCGATTATCGGTTCTGCTATCGATGCCAGCTATTATGTGCCTTTTAAATCGCGCCGCCAATGTGCCGCTGCGCACCGCGACAAAATGGACTTCGCCTCCCGAGACGGCGGGCGCAGGATAGTGTGGCGCAGGCGATAACGTCTACGGCTTCGGTGGCGCCGCGTCGCCGGCCGGCGCGGCGGGTGCTGCGGCTGCCGGGGCGGCGGGCGCGGCTGGCGGAGCGGCGGGCGCGGCGGGCGCCGCAGCCGGCGCCGTGGCCGCTGGGGCGGCAGCCGGCGGGCTCGCCGCTGAGGCCGCCGCCGCCGTCGGCTTCGGCAGCGGCACGGGATTGGCCGACAGCGAATCGAGATAATCGATGACGTCGGCGCGCTGCTTCTCGCTTGTGATCCCGGCGAAGGTCATCGCCGTGCCTGGGGCATAGGCGCTGGGTTTGGTCAGCCAGGTATTGAGCGCATCGAAGGTCCAGGAGCCGGTTTTGGCCTTCAGCGCCGCCGAATAGTTGAAGCCCGCTACCGAGGCGATCGGCCTGCCGACTACGCCATAAAGGTCCGGGCCGACCTTGGCGCCCTGACCTTCTTGGAAATTGTGGCATGCGCCGCATTGCTTGGCGACTTGGGCGCCGTGATCGACCGAGGCGGTCGCGAGCACGTTCTCGATCGGCTCTTCGGCCGCCGCGGCGGGAGCCGCGCCGCCGGCAGGCTGCTCTTCCTTGACCGCGATCTCGTAACCGGGTTTCGCCGGTATGGCCGGCGTGAAGATCGCTCCGGACGCGATATGCATAGAGACCAGAACCAGACAGGTTCCCAGCAATGCGCCGAGAACCTTGTTGATTTCAAACGATTCCATCGCTGAATGCTCCGCGGCGGGCGATACGAGGGCGGTGCACAAATTAGCCAGTTTGCCGCTTGTCTTGCAACCCGTATAAGCAGCTTCGGGCTGGCTCCGCGATGGCTGATGTTCTCATTCTGATTCCCGCGCGCATGGCCGCGACCCGACTGCCCGGCAAGCCGCTTGCCGATATCGCCGGGGAGCCGATGGTCGTGCGTGTTCTGCGCCGCGCGCAAGCGGCCGAGATCGGCCCGGTGGTGGTCGCCACCGATTCGGCCGCCATCGCCGCCGCTGTGGATAAAGCGGGCGGCCGCGCCGTGATGACGCGAGCGGATCATGCCTCGGGCTCCGACCGCATCTTCGAGGCCCTCGGCAAGGTCGATGGCGAGCGCGGCGCCAAGATCATCGTCAATGTGCAGGGCGATCTGCCGACGCTTGAACCTGGCGACATCGCCGCGGCATTGCATCCGCTGGCCGACGCCGCGGTCGACATCGCGACGCTTGCGGCCGAGATCAACGTGGCTTCGGAGCGTGCTAACCCGAACGTGGTCAAGGTGGTGGGCACCCCGGTCGCCCCGTCACGGCTTCGGGCGCTCTATTTCACTCGTGCCACCGCACCCTCGGGCGACGGGCCGCTCTATCACCACATCGGTCTTTATGCCTTCCGCCGCGCCGCGCTGGAGCGTTTCGTCGCGTTGCCGCCATCGCCGCTTGAGCGCCGCGAAAGACTTGAACAATTGCGCGCGCTGGAGGCCGGCATGCGCATCGATGTGACGATCGTCGACGCCGTGCCGCTGGGCGTCGACACGCCCGAGGATTTGGAAACAGCGCGCGCTATGCTAACGGGTCGGCGGTAGCGACCGCAGCCATGAAAAACCGCAAAAAAGCAAAACGGAAGACGATGAAACGCCGAAACAGCAGGCGCAGAATGATCGCGTTCCAGGGCGAGCCGGGGGCGAATTCGCATATTGCCTGCAAGCAAGCTTTTCCCCGCTATCAGCCGCTGCCTTGTCCGACCTTCGAGGATGCCTTCGCCGCTGTGCGCACCGGCCGGGCCGCGCTGGCCATGATCCCGATCGACAATTCGGTAGCCGGCCGGGTGGCCGACATCCATCATTTGATGCCGGCGTCGCGGCTTCACATCGTGGCGGAGTGGTTTTTGCCGGTGCAGCATCAACTGATGGCGCCGAAGCGAGCGACGCTGCGGACCGTCAAAACGGTCGAAAGCCATGTCCACGCGCTCGGGCAATGCCGCAAGATCATCCGCGCCTTGCGCCTCAAGGCGGTCGTTGCCGCCGACACCGCGGGAGCGGCGCGAGAAGTCGCCGAAGCCGGCGACATCACCCGCGCGGCGCTGGCGACAAAGCTCGCGGCGAAAATCTACGGCCTGCGCATCCTCAAAAAGGACGTCGCCGACGCCAAGCACAACACCACCCGTTTCGTTGTCTTGGCGCGCGAGCCGAAATGGGCAAGCCGCAAGGAAAAGCGCGTGGTGACGACGTTCGTATTCCAGGTTCGCAACATCCCGGCGGCGTTGTATAAAGCGCTGGGCGGCTTCGCCACCAACGGCGTCAATATGACCAAGCTCGAAAGCTATATGGTCGACGGCAACTTTTCCGCCACCCAATTTTACGCCGACGTGCAGGG